>Ga0209473_1000666_pt1 | contig 19970 bp, 20 predicted proteins | sample GraSoiAngelo_133_FD_185890 | JGI IMG/M metagenome (GOLD analysis project Ga0209473, IMG submission 185890) | Grasslands soil microbial communities from the Angelo Coastal Reserve, California, USA - 14_0929_05_20cm (SPAdes) (version 2) | ecosystem: Environmental > Terrestrial > Soil > Grasslands ...
GTTGTCTGTCTGTTGCAGAGCGCGGCCATGAGCGAAAGTGACGGCTGGGCACTCACATTGGACGCAGTTGGTCGCTATTACGAACGCGTGCTTGGCCGCAAAGCCGATCTCCAGAATCAAACCACACCGCCCGGTTCTCTCCTCGATGAATTGATCGGGGGCGTTTATCCTGAAAAAGCAATGCTCCTCGGGCAGCGCACGGGCGAATTGCATCTCGCGCTCGCTTCAAACAGCGATGATCGCGCCTTCGCGCCTGAGCCTTTCAATGCGATGGCGCAACGGTCGGTTTACCAATCGATGCGGGCATCGCTGCGGCGCGCGTTTACTCTTCTCGAAAAGAACCTGTCAGACTTGTCGGATGCGTTTCGAGAGGAAGCAAAACAAGTTCTCGCCGCCGAGCAGGAAATTCTCGCGCGTGAAAAACGGCTTCTCGACCGTCGCTCCAATGCTTCGAAAATCCGGATTCACGGCGATTATCATCTCGGCCAGGTGCTTTATACTGGAAAAGATTTCGTCATTCTCGATTTCGAAGGCGAACCAGCGCGCGCGCTTGGCGAGCGGAAGCTGAAACGCTCCGCCCTGCGCGATGTGACGGGCATGATGCGCTCGTTTCAATATGCTGCTTACAGCGCACTCTGGCAGCCGGCCATGCGCACCGAAGACGTCCCCTTCCTCGAACGCTGGGCCGACCTTTGGTATCGCCAAATGAGCAGCGTTTTCCTCCAAAGCTATTTAAAAACGGCCGCCGGCGCGATCTTCATCCCGCAAAATCCCGACGATCTCCAAATCATGCTTCAAGCGTATTTGCTCGACAAAGCCGTTTACGAAATCGGCTACGAACTGAACCATCGCCCCGACTGGGTCGTCATCCCCGTCCGCGGCATCAAACACATTTTGAAATCGGCGTAACTAGATGTCTCGCGAACTCTTTTGGCAAAAGGCGCGGCAGGAAATCGGCGCCAAAGTTGCGGCCCTCAAATCACGCGGTGCGAGTGAACTACTTCGATTCACTGCTGTCGAAGAGACCACTCCTATGGGCGAGGGCCGATTCACCGCAATGATAACTACATGGGGCCGTGAACTTGATTCAAATAAGCTGGCCATCGTTGTCGAACTTCGCATGAGTCGCTTTGGTGGTTTGTGGGACAACGTAGCCGCGGACGGATTTTTTGTTTTGCCCGATGGTTCAAGGGAATCACTGCAGGAAAGAGATCTCTGGAATCTCGGGTATTAGTGCTAACATTGGCGGCGTACAAACCACCATTATATCGTTTAGTAGATTGGAGAGGACTTATATGAACCAATATCTCGATCAAATCGACAATGACATCGCTGAGAAACATCTCTTAAAACATCCCTTTTATCTCGCGTGGACGCGCGGTGAACTGAGTAAAGAGGCGCTCGCTGATTACGCGCGGCAGTATTATCACCATGTTGCCGCGTTTCCGACGTATCTGTCTGCGGTGCACGCGAAATGCGAGGATCAAGGAACGCGGAAACAATTGCTTTCCAACTTAATCGATGAAGAAGGCGGTTCGCCAAATCATCCTGAGCTTTGGCTCAAATTCGCTGAAGGTCTCGGCGTCTCGGGTGTCAATAAACCGAGCGCAGAAAAATGGCCGGAAACCAAGAATTTGATCGACACTTTCCGATCAGTTTGCGCCAACGGATCGACTGCGGAAGGTCTCGCCGCGCTTTACGCTTATGAGGGTCAAATTCCAGGGATCTGCGAATCCAAGATCGACGGACTCAGGAAGCATTACGGGTTCACCGATCCTGAACATTATCGCTATTTCACCGTCCATATCGACGCCGATCGCGAACATGCCGCCGCTGAGCGTAAGATGCTCAGCGCCTACATCGACAATCACAATTTCGAATCCGTTAAGGCTTCGGTGAATCGCATTCTCGATGCCCTCTGGGAAATGCTCTCCGGCGTGTGCTGCCGTCACGCCATCGCGTGTTGATCAATCAGCGCGGAGTAATTCCTTCGGCTAGATCGACGTGAAATGTCTGTTTCGCTTTCAGAGTGCCGAAAGTTAACTCCGCAGTGTAATCGCCAGCCGGCAGGAGACGCTTTGGATCGTCGCCGCCGTATTCAATGCTCACGTCTTTGGTTGGGCGCAGGTCCCAATTCAAGCGCGTAAGACCCGGCGCGCCCGGCGCTTTCAGGTTTGCGACCGGTTGCCCGGTTGATTTCGTGACCGCGATTTTGATTTCGTCACCGGTAAATTCTTTTACCCATACTGTAAAGAGCGCGCCCTCTGCTGGATTTGCTCCGCGATAGATTCCTTTGCCATTCGAATCGACGAATCCGGGTTGGAGATAGGCGCCAGTAACCGAACGCACGCTAAACAAGTGAGCCGATTTCGCGGCGATCTCGGGCGTGAATTCACGGAGAGGCGTACTGTCATCGAGAATGGCGATACTGCGGCCGTGAGTGGCGATCACGAGATCGTTTGTGCGCGGATGAATTTGAATATCATCGACGCGCACCGCGGGAACGTCGCTGATGCGGATCCAGTGCGTGCCTTGATCAAACGATGCGAACAAACCGAAATGCGTGCCGGCGTAGAGTAATTTCGGATTCACCGGATCTTCACGCACCATTTCGACCGGATCATTTGCAGGCAGGTCGCCTACGACCGGTTGCCATGTTTTGCCAAGGTCGACAGTACGCAAAATCATCGGCCGGTCGTCTCCGGCCCGATACGCGTTTGTCGCAACATAAGCGACATTTGGATCGGCATTGCTTGGCTCGATCCGCACGATCCATTGCCCGCGGGCGGGCTCCGGCAGGTTGTTTGTTAACTCGGTCCACTTTCCGCCGTCGTCCTCGGTGATCCACAACCGTCCATCGTCAGTCCCGGCCCACAATAGGCCCGCACGCTTGGGCGATTCGGCTAACGAATAGACGACCCCGTAATTTTCAGCGCCACTTCCCGTAGCAGTCGTGCGCGCCGGATCGTTGTGCGTGAGATCCGGACTGATGACCGAATATTTTTCTGCGCGATCGGTTAATTTAAAAACGCAATTGCCGCCCAAGTAAATCACTCCCGGTTTGTGCCGGCTTCCAATCAGCGGCGAGTTCCAATGGAACCGATATCGCGGCGCGCCTTCAACCGGCTCTGGTCGCAAGCGGCGGAGCTCGCCATTGAGCAAATTGATCCGGTGCACTTCACCTTGCTGGCTTTCCGCGTAAAAGGTGTCGCGATCGTTTGGATCGAAAACGACATAAAAGCCGTCGCCACCGGCAAGCGCAGTCCAATCGGAGTTGCGAATTCCTTCTTTGCTTTGCACGGCGCTCGGCCCGACCCAGTTCTCGTTGTCTTGAAGTCCGCCGGCGATACGGAAGTAAGGTTTCGCGTCATCGAGAGTGATTCGATAAAATTCTCCAGACGGAATGGAATTGAGATGATTCCAGCCCTTGCCCGCGGCGAAACTTTGGTAAACGCCGCCGTCGGTTCCGAGCAATACGCGCTGGCAAACCAGCGGTTTCGGCGGTTTGTTCTTGTCTTCCGGTTTTGGCGGTTTCGGCGGCGGCACCGTGCCTGGTTGAATGGCAAATGCGTGACAATCGGGATGCACTTTCTCGGAGAGATCTTCCCGGAAATTTTTGCCGCCGTCATCGGAAACGAGCAACGCGAACGCGAGCAGGTAAACTCGCTGATCATTAGCCGGGTCGATCCGGATTTGGCTGAAATAAAACGGGCGCGGATCGATCGCGCTGGTGCGCGTCCATTTCTCTCCGCCATCTTCGGAGCGAAACACGCCGCCGCTTTTACTGCGCAGATCGGTCAACTGACCAGAACCGCCTTCATAACTTTGCACCACGGCCATGACGATCTTCGGATTGCTCGCGCTGATCGCGAGTCCGATGCGACCAGTTTGTGATGGCAATCCTCCAGCAAGTTTCTTCCAACTCGCGCCGCCATTCGTGCTTTTGAAAATGCCGCCAATATCCTCGCCGTTCGTTGCGTCAGGCCCAGAGAAAAAGCTCCACGGCGTGCGCTGCCGCGCATAGAGCGCCGCGTAAACAATTTCTGAATTGCTTGGATCGAGAATCACGTCGCAGCAGCCTGTGCGCGCATTGTGTGGCGATGGCGCTTGCAAAATAAGTTTCCAGGTTTTGCCGGCGTCAGTTGTCTTAAACAATCCGCGTTCGCCGCCGTCGGCCCAAAGATGACCGCTTGCCGCCACGTATGCCACGTCCGGTTTTCTTGGATCGACAACGATCCGTCCAATCGCGCGGCTATCTTTCAATCCGACGTTCTGCCAATTTTCTCCGCCATCGTTGGAGCGATAGACACCGTTGCCCCAACCGGAAGAGTTGCGATCGTTCGCTTCACCTGTTCCTACCCAAATCACATCCGAATCAGATGGAGCGATCGCAATGGCGCCAATGGAGAGCGCGGGTTGCTTGTCGAAGATTGGATCGAACGACACGCCGTTGTCACTCGTTTTGAAAACGCCGCCGTGGGCGAGGCCAACGTAAAAAACAAATGGATTGCGAGGATCGATCACAATGTCCGATATGCGACCGCCCATCACCGCCGGACCGATTGCGCGCGCTTTCAAATTTTTGAAAAGTACGTCGGTGAATTGCGGTGCCGTTGCGGAAGGCGACGGAGTTGCCGCCGATGACGAAGGCGGTGTCGCGCTTGCCGGCGAAGTGACAGGTGAAGCACCGGCCGCCGGCGAAGGTTTCGACGCGGGATGAAGAGGATCCTCCTGGCCCAACAGCAACTTCACCATCACGAACGAGAGGCAGAAAAACAGAGATCGAGCAGTCATAGGGAACCTACTCTAACGAATGTGCGCCGGTTCGCGATTCGGGAAACGCCCGCATCGCACCGAGGTACGACGCCACGCTATTGCATGAGTCTCATCGCTCGCAGTCAAACCCGGTTAACGCGGCCGCAAAACGAGAAACGAACGCATCCGGTGCCGGCAAACCGATAAGACTTGCGGTTGACTCGGAACAAGCGAAGCAACCACTTTATTGTAATCTGAAATTGATGGGACTGGTTGCTGATTAATTTCCTCGATGACGTCGCCTTTTTGTAATTCGGCCGCGCCACTATCAGGGTCGACACTCGTGACCACGACACCTTGCACATTACTCGGTAGATCGAGCTGCCGCGCCATCTCCGGACTCAGGTCCGCGACATGAATTGACGCGAGGGGGCCATTTGCTTCTGGCTGACTGTTCGGCTCCGGCGGGGTCTGCGGCTGGGCTTGTCGAGGAAGAACGCCTCTTGTTTGATAATCAACCGGCTGCTCTTTGATCTGCGTCGCCACGTTCAGCGACTTTCCCCCGCGCATGATTTCCAGCTCAACTTTTTTATTCAGCTCTGCCTGCGCAACCAAACTTCTTAACATGGGAAAATTCTTGACCTCGTGGCCGTTGAATTTGTGAATCACATCGCCCTTTTGCAGTTGCGCCTCGGCTGCAGGCGATCCGGGCACTACGTCATCGACAACAACGCCTTCGGTGTCCGCGCCGTTCTGGCCTGGCTGGAGGGCGCGCGACAGGATGCCAAGGTAACCGCGAATGATCCGGCCCTGCTTCAACAGGCTCTCAAGGGCGGTCCGAACCGTATTCGACGGAATAGCGAAGCCAATTCCCTGCGAACCGCCGCTACGCGAAATGATCGCCGTATTGATGCCGATTACTTCCCCGCGCAAATTGATCAAGGGGCCGCCACTATTCCCGGGATTGATTGCCGCATTGGTTTGGAGCAGATCGCCGAATGCGTCCGTCCGATTTGGTCGTCCCTTCGAACTAATGATGCCATCAGTCACGGTTTCCTCAAATCCGAATGGATTACCAATGGCGAGAACAAAGTCCCCAGCCTGGACCATGTCGGAATCCGCCAACTTGAGAGGTTTGACGCCGGGATCGTCGATCTTGAGCACGGCCAGATCGACCTGAGAATCAGCGCCCACCAAGCGCGCTTTCTTGGTCCGACCATCGCTCAGCTGCACTTCAATCTCATCCACTTGATCGACAACGTGATTATTCGTGATGATATGCCCTTCATTCGTCACAATCACACCTGAACCAAGCGCATTTTGCACCAGGGCCTCGTCGTTTGGGTTCCGAAATTGCCTTTGCTGGTTCCGAAAGAAAAACTCGAACGGATCGAGGCCGTATTGCCGACGGACGTCGATCTTCTTGGACGTTTTCACCGCGACGACGGACGGGATCACGCTACTGACGAGCGCGCGGCGCTCCCGGTTCAACGCCTCGAGCGATGCGACTTGCTTTGGATCCACATTCGGCGTCGAAGCCAGCGTGTACTTTTCCGGCGTTCGCGCCGAAGAAGGCAGATTCAGCGTGCCATGTTTTAGACGATAATCATACAGAAGAGAAATTCCTGCGCTGATTAGCAGGACAAAAAGCAAGAATTTCGCGAGATTTTTCATCAACTGATGTTCGAAAAAGTGCGTCCCTGTTGTTCGACAATTAAACGCCGGAAACGTTGATTCTCGGGCAATTCCAGACGCGGATCGGCATCGAAGATTGACATGGCCGCCGCGCGGGCCCGTCGCATCAAGCCTGCGTCGGTCTTCAAATTGCCAATCTTAAGCGCTGGCAAGCCGCTCTGCGCCGTCCCAAGCAAATCGCCCGGTCCGCGCAGGTCCCAATCGGCCTCGGCCACTTCAAAGCCGTCGTTTGTTCTTTCTAAAACAGCGAGCTTTGCCGCCGTCTCTTTCGATTTATCCGACGTTAGTAAAATGCAATATGACTTGTGCTCGCCACGTCCGATGCGTCCGCGAAGCTGATGAAGCTGCGACAGCCCAAACCGTTCCGCGTTTTCAATCAGCATCACGGCGGCATTTGGAACATCAACGCCCACTTCAATTACAGTTGTGCTGATCAAGGCTTTGGTCATCCCGCGACGAAATCGCTCCATAATCTCCTGTTTCTCCGGCGCTGGAATGCGACCGTGAAGTAATTCACAGGGTTCCGGACGCAATCGCTCTCGCCACAATTCGTACTCTGCCGACGCCGCTTTCACGTCTAATTTGTCGCTCTCATCAATCAGCGGATAAATCACGTAGAGCTGTCGTCCCTTCTCTAATTGTGTTCGTAAAAAGCTGAGAACCTCGCCGAGCTTTGAGTCATCGCGCACCGCGGTAACTATCTTTCCCCGGTTGAGCGGCATCTCGTCGATGATTGAAACATCGAGATCGCCGTAAACAGTCATCGTGAGCGTCCGCGGGATCGGCGTAGCAGTCATAACCAGTGTGTCAGGCGCTGGCTCACGGGCCGTTAATCGAGCGCGTTGGGCAACTCCGAACTTGTGCTGCTCGTCAATGACTACCAGTCCAAGATTGGAGAAAGATACGGTGTCGTAAAGCAGCGCATGTGTGCCGATGATTAGATCCGCATTCTCGTAGCCAGCAATCAACGGGAGAGAACTTTCCTCTTGTCGCGCCGCTGTTCGGAGCGCAATGCGAATGCCAAGCGGTTCGAGCCAGCGCCCCAACACGGTATAATGTTGCTCAGCCAAGATTTGTGTCGGCGCCATCAATGCGGATTGGAAACCAGATTCGACTGCGAGCAGGATCGCCGCAATGGCGACCACCGTTTTGCCCGAACCCACATCGCCTTGCAACAGACGGTTCATGGGACGGCCCGCCGCGAGATCGCACCTGATTTCGGCGATCACTTTTAATTGGGCGCCAGTCAACTCGAATGGTAACGCATTCAAAAATTTATCGAGCACCGTGCCGGGTCCGCAATGCGATTCACTAATACGAGTGGACGACTCTGAGCGTCGCGATGCGATCAGCATTTGCATCGCGAAGAATTCGGAGAGAACCAGCTGCTCGCGCGCGGCCTCACGGGCTTTCCAGCTTTCCGGAAAATGGATCGCGCGAATCGCGTCACGCTTTTCTCCTTGAACAAGATCAACCGGCACTGGCGCTTCCAATGGCCCATCGGAAATTTCATTCAACAGCCGGTAGATGATGCTCCGTAAGACCCGCTGTGAAATACCTTCTGTGGCAGGATAAATCGGAGTGATGCGCCGAAAATGGATCGAGATCTCCTCGTCGTTCTCGATCACCTCGAATTCCGGATGGTCCATGCAAATTCGTTTGCCGCGCAAACGCGGTCTGCCAAAGACAACAAGGCGCTGCCCTGTCGCGATCATCTTTTGGACGTAATGCAAGTTGAACCAGCGGCACACCACGGGTTCGCTCAAAACATTTGATTTCAGCTCCTGAAGCGTCGCTTCGAAAATCTTTTTCCAGCCGCCAAAACGGCGCAGTGAAGTTTTGGTCACTTCGCCGCAAAGACAGATCGGAAAATCGCTCTCTTCCCGTGGAAATTCCGGAAACTCACGTCGATCTTCGTGACGCCGCGGGAAGTGAGTCAACAAATCTTCTACCGTCTCGATCCGGAGTCGGCGCAGCGCAAGTAAACGCGGTCGCGGGATCCAATCCAACTCGGCGAGCGGTTGGGACATTTCCATTAGTCGATCGGAGCAGCTTTTCGCAGCGCCTGAACCTGCATTTCCAGCCGGGTTTCGCCTTCGTATTCATCCGCTCGAATCCGAAATGCGATATCCCACGGCGTCGGCGGAAGCGGCGCGTTCGCGGCGTCAAAATAGACCGCCCGCTGATGGTAATTGCGCTGGCGCAGAAGCAGAACCAGATGTTTGTCATTTACCACACGCGGCGTCGCAACCGACTCGACTTCGCGCGCAAAAAAAAGCGGAGGCGGATTTCCGTTGCCAAACGGTTGCAGCATCTCGTGCCAGCGGAGAAGATCGAAGTTGAGATCGGAGAAGGCAACCTCGTGATCGAGGCGCAAACAGGGCTGCAAACATTCATCCGAGAGCAGCTCGCGCGCAACCCGACGGAACTCCGCGGCGAATACGTCGATTTTCTCTTCATAAATCGTTAGGCCGGCCGCCATTTCGTGGCCGCCGAACTTCTCCAGCGATCCCGCGCAACGATTCAACGCCTCAACCAAATTAAACCCTTCGATACTACGACCACTTGCTTTTCCGATTCCGTTCGCCTCAAACCCGATCACGATCGATGGCCGATGATATTTGCGCGAAATTCGCGAGGCGACAATTCCCAGCACGCCTGCATGCCAACCCTGCGCGCTGACGACGATCGCCGCATCTCGAGCTGAGTCATACTCACGGCTGATTTGCTCTTCCGCCGCGAGCAAGACTTGCTTTTCGATTTCCTGTCGCTCGCGATTTTGCTTATCGAGGAAATCAGCAAGGGCGGCAGCTTCACTTTCATCTTTTGCAAGAAGAAGTTGCATTGATCTTTCCGCAGTGCTTAATCGCCCGGCTGCGTTCAGTCGAGGCCCGATCCGAAATCCAATATCCTCAGCCAAAATCGGTGGCCGAACTCCGCCAATCTCGATCAGTTTTCTCAAACCCGGCCTTGTTGATCTTGCGATTTCAATCGCGCCGCGCTGCACAAAGGTGCGATTCTCCCCTCGTAAAGGGACGATGTCGGCCACCGTACCGAGCGCGACCAGATCAAGTCTGGCTTTAAGATCAAATCCATCCAGCGGCCGAGTCTTAAGAAGTGCGTGACACACTTTAAAGACGATTCCGACACTACAAAGATAATTGAACGGCAAATCAGGATCGATTTTTGGATTTACGACAGCGACGCAATCGGGGAGCACCGATTTCGGTTCGTGATGATCAAGCACGATCACGTCCACGCCGCGTTGATTGATCTCGGCGATCTCGGTAACCGACGAAGTGCCACAGTCGACCGCAATCAATAACCGCGGACGATGTTGCTCAAGACAGCGCTCCATGCTTTCGCGGCTCAATCCATAACCTTCCTCCATCCGCAGCGGCAAAAATAAGTCTGGGGCGGCACCATAGGCGCGCAATATTTCCGCCAACAACACAAGCGAAGTCACCCCGTCGACATCGTAATCTCCAAAAAGAACGATGTGCTCATGTCGGTCTAGCGCGTCGAGAGTTCGGTCGACAGCCGTCTGCATGTTCGGCAGCAGGAATGGATCGCTCAACGACTTCAAACGCGGATGCAGAAAACGTTCGACCTCAGCTGCGCTTGCGAAGCCTTTGCGCATCAACAGTCGCGCGATGCAGGGCGAGCCGCATATTTCAGCCCACGAAAACGGGCCGCCGTTTAGCTCTTCGGGCGACGCAATGATCCATCGGCTTTGCACCGACCAGCTTATTCGCGGAGACCTTCCTGACAAGATGCAGTGCTCCCGGTCGCGATTTGATTCTGATTACTCTTGACTCGCAAAGACTCGTGAACAACTCTGGCGATATCACGAATCTCACGCGAGCTTCTTTTATGAATAAACAAATCTATGGTCAAAGTAATGTTTATTTTCTCGATTGGCACGATAGCAGCCACGACGGCTGGATTTGTAAATACTGAACTCGGTGGCTCAATGGCACAGTCTGCCGCTGCTCGGAGCGATTACGATCTGCTGTCGGGAACCTGGCAGTTGACTCGCGGAGTGGTGAACGGCAAACCGGTACCCGCAAGTGTGTTGCGAAATACAATCCTGATTACCGATCACAATACGTTCCGTTTCCCCAAAGCCAGCGGGGTGGGCACGCATCCGGCCGGCAGTTTTACGGTCAATCCTAGGACAAGGCCAAAACAAGTGGATTCGATTGCGGCGGGCGGGCCGCACGCAGGCCAACTAACGCGAGGAATATACGAGATTCTCGATGCGAACCATAAGCGCGCCTGCTGGGGATCGCCCGGTGGCCCGCGGCCAACAGAGTTCAAGTCTCCTCCGGCGAGCGGCCGGATTCTTCAGTATTGGAAAAAGATTGGGCCGGTGCCGTCCCATTAAACACTGCGAGAGCGAATCAGGCGTAATTTTACAAAGAGAATTACGCGCGGTTATTCGGTTGTAAATTCCATCATGTCACCTCGAACTTCGAAAACGAGACGCGTAAGCCGGGCCGCCCTCATTTGTGTCGTTGTCCTGCTGGTTTACGGAGCTTCGCCCTATTTTTCAGTCTGGCGCTTCATGGTCGCGCTTCGGTCCGGTGACACCGCGGCGATCAGTGCGCGCGTCGATTTTCCCGCCGTTCGCGAATCGCTTAAGAAGCAACTAATCGCGCGGTTTTCTCATGCCGGGACTGGTCACAAACGATGGAGTAAGCTCGGCCCGACACTGATCGATGCGCTCGTCGATGCTTATGCTACTCCAGATGGCCTGGCGATGCTCATCGCTAATCCCTCGGCCCTAAGGGATCTGCAGTTCCCGCAGCAGCCATCCACCGGTAAAGGCCTTAACTGGTCAAAGCTGAGATATACATTCTTCACGAGCCCGCGCACTTTTGTGGTTGATCGAGAGGGAATCAAACTTCGATTCCGTTTCACCGGGCTGGGCTGGCGGCTCAAGGATCTCGACCTCGGCTTGGGCGAGCCGAAGAGTTAGACTTGGCTTCGTTGTCGAAGTAAACGAACACGTCGAGCCGTTTGGCTTGCCCTTTTTGGCCAAGCAATCTGTTTCGCGTTACTTCTAAGGTGCGGCGCTGTGGTGCCGTTACCTATACGAGCTCGAACTTGACCTCGCGTTTTTGAATAAGGTCGTGCTCTTCGCATAACTTTTGGAAGATCCTCAGACCTTCTCTTTCCCTTTTTCCAAAGCGGAATCGCAAGTTTTCCCGGTAGTAGCGGGAACAAAAGTCGTGATCGAAATCTTTTTCGTCCGCAATCAAGCTGTCGATGTTTGCGAGGTTTTCATCGCGCAACGCGCGCAAACGGTCTGCGATCGATTTTGCATCCATAACCTCCAGCCGAATCAGCCAGAGGGCATACACGAACGGGACGTCAACAAGCTTCTTCCATTGTTCGCCGAGGTCCCAAAAGTTAAATTCCGTCGGGTGTTTTTGTCGAAAGCGAATCGCCTGATCGCCAATGAGCAGGCGGGCGCGCCGGGCAGTAATCGGAGATGTCGATGAACGGATGAAGCGCGGAGCTAAATTCAATTTCGCGAGCAAGCATCGCAACAAGTTGCCGGAAGTTTCCGCTGCAGGATCAAGTTCGATTTCATCGATCCCGGAAATGTCCCCAGAATACGCGACGACCACGCTGTAAACCGGGCCGGCAGAAGAAATGGAAACGTGATCCACGATTCGGTAAATCGGGTTGCGTATAAATTCGAAACTGGAGACGAGGGCAATATCGAGCTCGCCATTTGCAAGCCGCTTGCAGAGCGCCGATGGATGATCGAGGTCTACCTGACCTCGCCACCCTCGAATAAGCGGACGGGCGTTGAGATATTTGACGCACCCGATCCGCAGCGACTTCTCGCTTGTCAGGCGCAAATTAATTCAGTTTCCGCTGCCGATGCGGGGTTCGTTCCGTTTCGCGCCGACGGAGCTAGATGCCGGTAAAAGCTATCGCGCTGAACGGGTTCGCGCCCAGCTTCCCGGATTACATGTTTGAGCGCTGCGACAGTTTGTTGCTGCGGAGTGGTCGCACCCGCCATGTGGAAAATTTTTTCCTCAATGATGGTGCCGTGCAAGTCGTCCACACCGTAACTGAGAGAAACCTGCGCCAGCGGCAACCCCATGCTCACCCAATAAGCGGTGAGGTGGTCGATGTTATCGAGATAAATGCGGCTGACAGCCAGATTGCGGAGCTGCTCAAACGCGGAAGCGGGTTTCACGTGCGCGAGGACAGTTGTCTGCGGTTCGAAAGCAAAAGGAACGAAGCCGGTAAACCCGCCGGTTTCATCCTGTAATTCGCGGAGCTGGCGCAAATGATCGACGCGGTGAGCAAGCGTTTCGATATGTCCGTAGAGCATGGTGCAAGTGCTACGGCCGCCCATACCATGCCAGGTTCGATGGATGTCGAGCCATTCCTCGGCCGTTTCTTTCCCCCGGCAAATCTGATTGCGCACAACCGGATCGAAAATTTCCGCGCCGCCGCCCGTGATTGAGCCAAGACCGGTATCACGCAAAAGCTCGAGCGTGTCCGGGATAGACATGCGAAAGATCCGCCTTGCGAGGTGACGCACTTCAATCGCGGTGAATGCCTTTATCTGGAGATTGGGATCGAGCGCCCGAAGGCCGCGGAGGAGGTTCAGATACCAATCCTTCTTCAACGTCGGATGTAACCCGCCGACCATATGGACTTCGGTTATTCCAAGGGGGAGCGCTTCCGCGACGGCACGGATAATCTCGTCACTCGCATATTCAAAGGCATGGGCATCGCGCTTCTTAGCGGCGAACGCACAGAACTGGCAGGAGAGTACACAGATATTGGAATAGTTGATGTACCGGTTGTGGATATAGCTGGCGTAGTTTCCATTTTTTCGTTCCCGCACCACATTGGCGATGATCCCGAGCGCGTTGAGATCGTTCGAGCGATACAGATCGAGAGCATCGGCCTCTGAAATTCTCTGGCACGCCTCAACCTTTTCAGCGATTGGCCTAAGTTCTTTGGAAATAAGCAGGTAATTCATTCGCAACCCAGGGTCAAAGACTCGGGCAACCAAGAATGCACACAGCGCTTCCAGCTTGCAACAAAAACCATGGCGACGAATGTCGTAAAGGAGCAGATTTTCGCCACGTGCCAGATTCTCAGCAAATTCCGCTCGATGCACACGTCTAAGTGACCGATGTCTGGCAAAGATCGAGGAACCGTGGGAAGATCGGATGAGGATGCTGAAGACATACGGCTCATGCAGTTGGTGAGCGGCGGGGATACGAGCGCATTCGAGAAACTCATTGAAAGACACCAAAGCCTTGTTGCCGGTACAGTGGCGCGCATGCTCGGGAGCAACTCAGATGTCGAAGATATTGCGCAGCAAGTCTTTATCCGAGTTTGGAAAAGCGCCGGTCGGTATGTCCCGCGCGCGAAATTCACGACCTGGTTGCTGAAAATTACGCGCAACCTCGTTTTCAACGAGTTGCGCCGATCCAAGCGTCACGCGCTTGTTCCGCTCCAAACTGATCCCGTCGCGGAGGAATTTCCTTTGAAGGATGAAAAGAATTCGCCTCCAGATGCATCACTCCTGGAGAGCGAACTCCAGCAAGCGATTGAAGAGGCGATCATGCAACTTCCGGAGAGTCAGCGTATGGCCCTCATTTTGCGGCGCTATGAACAGCTTAGTTATGAGGAAATCGCAGAGATCCTCGATCTATCCGTGCCCGCAGTAAAAAGCGTTCTTTTCCGTGCGCGAACAGAGCTGCGCTCACGGCTGAGCAGATATCTTGCTTAGCCCAGAGAAAGAATGCCTCGCTCTCAGCGTCGTTCGTCTGAGTCAATCACACGACCCCGGACACGCCGTATTTGGGTGTGATGCGTGAGAACATGCACGCGTCCGTCACTTCCGCGAAAGAAGGCGCTTAAAATCCAGCTGACGATGCTGATGACAATCGCGCCCCAGAATGCACTGCCAAAAGTGTCAACGTGAAATCCGATCACGATGCTCGGGACGAAGAGCAACATCAGACCGTTCACGATCAGAATAAAAAGACCCAACGTCAGCAGAATTAACGGCGCACTAAGGATCAAGAGGATGGGACGAAGAAATGCATTAAGAATCCCCAGTAGAAGCGCAGCACCGATTAGCGAGGCGACGCTATCGTAGCGGATTCCGTGAATGATCGATGAGGCGACCATCACCGCAATCGTGGTGATGGCCCAGCGGAAAACGAAGTGTCTCATATACGGAAAAAGTTATCAGGATTCTATTGTATCAAACACGAGCGAGAAACTGCTTGCCAACCGCCCGACGCGCAGTAAACGGATTGAAATCATCAACACCAATCAATCTGTGCCTAAAAAGAGCAAAATTGTCCAAACTAAAACTGGAGGAAGACCGCCCGAAGCCGGCGGATTGGCCTCGGAAATGAAAATTAAAAAAACGCCGCTGCGGGGTGGATCGATAAATCGGAAGAGCGCACCGCCCGGTCGAAAGAAAAGTGCGACTGCGGCGAAAGGGAAAGTCTCAATGCCTCCCGAGGCGGGGCAAACGGTCGCGCCGTTGGATGAGCAGATTCGTATTCGCGCTTATTTCATTTCGGAACGCCGGCGCCGATTCGCGTTGCCGGGCGACGTCGATTCGGACTGGCTCGAAGCTAAGCGACAGCTCCTCTCCGAGTCAGCACCGCGCTGATGTAGCGGCGGGCGCGTCGGCCGCGATGACAAGACTTGCTGGGAACAGCGAGCGGTTGCAATCTCTATCCTGTCCCTAAAATTTGGGACGCCACAGAGGGCATCCCTCCAAAAAACCAATGGAAAACGCAACTCCGAAAGCCTTTGCGAGCCCCGATCATTTCGGGGTTGTCGATCTTAGAGAAGCATTACGAGAACGCCTCGCAATTATCGTCGACGAAGCGAGTCGTCGGGACGAAGAAAAGCATACGGAGCGGCTACGCGCCGTTTCAGAAAAGATCGACAAATTGGCAGCTGCATTGCCGCGCCCGATCGATCCGCAACTGGCGCACTATCTCCAGCGCCGAAGCTACGATAAAGCGCTCGAGTTTATCGAGAGTACAATTCGACAATAAGTTGCGCGTTGGCGTCTAACGAAAACAAGTTCAGCGGCCGCTAGCGAGAGCGAGCTTTGCTTTCATTTCATTCTTCATAATTCATCCTTCAGCATTTAGGTGCGCCATCTGAGCCGTCGCCTGCAACGCTTCGTGAGAACTACTACGCAGCGGTCGTGCTATCGAGCTAGTTCGCAAATCCAATTTGTTTCCCACGTTTTCCCACCGTCGGGCGAAAAGGACTGTTCCATCCGTGCCGATTTCGGCGAGATATTCAACCAGACGTAGCGCACGAGAATCGAGCCGCCCTTATATTGTTCCTGATCGTAGAACTCGCCGCGATTGTCGGTAAATTGACCAACAACCGGCGGCAGGTTGAGAGCGCCCTTGTCCAGGTCCAGAGTGTAGATACTCCACTGATGCGAGTCCGGATTGTATAACCTGAGCGTTTGCCCTTTGATGTGCAGGTGCTTCTCAGGATTGTCGACCTCGAACTCCTCAAAGTTCGCATTGCTGTCGAGGATCTTCTTGTGATTCGAGATGCCGTCATATTCGACCCAAGTGGTCGAACCGACCAGACGATCGGGAAGCCGGCGAACGTGAGCCTTCCAGTTACCGATGAGGAAGTCGAAGTCGTGGGCTCCGTCGCGCGGCGGTGCAGCTTGCGCCGATACTCCTGAAGGTCGCGACGGCTGCTGTTGTGACGTGGATACGCCAGGAGCTGGCGATTCTTCTGCTGTCAATGACAACAAACTCAGTTGCAGCGTAGCAAGCATACAAATCGAACGCGGTTTCATAGGTCTAACGAGAACAAGCTCAGCCACCGCCGGCGAGAACACCGCGGGCTGGGAAGCGGCGGGATAGACGATACAGGCGCGAGGGTAGCGGCGACTGAGCGGGAGTGAAGGAGTCAACCAGCTCAATTTGCTGTAGACATGTTTTCATAAAGTGAAGAGGGGCATCGGAGCGGCCCGCCTGAGGCGGGTTGGCTGCAGCGATTGGTTAGGCGGCAGTGTCATCATGGGCGAGATCACCGAATGAAAACGACAAATACTAGGAACCGACTTTTTTGTTCACTCCTTTAGAGGCGTTCTCAATCAGCGTTGCAACGGCGTCTGGCTGCGACACATAGATCGCGTGACTACCCGCAACCTCGACAACTATCGAACCCGCGCGCTTGGACATAAAATGCTGAGCCGGCGGTGGAATCATCTTGTCCTCCGTCACGATCAAATACCAACTCGGCTTGGTCCTCCATGCCGCCTGACGGATCGTGCCACCGAGTGCGTCGACACCCCACGGGACTTGAGAGTCAGCCATGAACGCGGCCTTTTCCGCATCTACGTCGGCGGCGAATGAGGCGGGGAACTTCGCCTTGTCGAGAAACAGAAATCCATCCTGCGGTGGCAATATCGGCGGCACGGGCGCGCCAGGAGGAGGGTCTTTGATAAGCGCTGACACTGACTCGCCGTTATCCAAGGCAAAGGCGGTGATATAAACAAGCCCCGCGACCTTTGGATCATTGCCCGCTTCTGTGATTACCGCTCCGCCGTAGGAGTGGCCAACGAGAATCACGGGACCCCTATGCGTGGCCAGAACGCGCTTGGTTACGGCCACATCATCCGCGAGCGATATCGTTGGATTCTGAACTACGCTTACGGTGTAGCCGTCCTTCTTGAGGATTTTGTAGACTTCTTCCCAGCCCGAGCCATCCACGAAGCCGCCGTGGACGAGAACTATTGTCTTTATAGTCGAATCAGGTTTGTCACTCATAATATTTCCTTTTTCTGCTTTGTCGTTTGTTTTTGCTAACCGCGAAAAGTGTGATGCCGCCTAACGAGACGGAGCTCAGCCACCGCTGGCGGCGGCAAGCTTTGCTGGACTCTCAACTATCATCTCTCAACCCTCACTTTCTTAGTACAACAGCCACGGTTGGCTCCAGCGATTGGTTAGATCTCATTTGGGTGCGAGAGCAAGCTGATGGCGGCGCAGTGAGTTATCGAACGTCGCTTGTGGTGAGGCGCTAGTAAGAAAGCCATCGCCGAGCTGAAATCCATGTGCGTGAATCTGAAGGCACTCGAAGCAGATGACGAAATCGACTGAACGACCATTCTGCTCGACGTGGAGTGCATGCCGCGGGTTGAAGCAGGCGCCGATGCTGCCATCGCTCTCGCGCGCGCCGCGAGCGAGCGCTCGCACAAGAGAGCGGCGCTCGTCGGCGTCAAGAATGTCTGCACGTCCGAGGATATCATAGCCATGAAAAACCGTCTCGCTCTGAACTCTCGTCGTGCTGGAGTGGCCCAGGATCTAGCGAGTAGAGAATGAACCTCGAAGGAGCGTCGAGCTTTGTAATGCCAGCCATGACGCGCGCCTTCTCGGTGCAGCAGCAGAGGAGCAAAAAGAGAAGCCATGCACTCCCGCTGCGCACGAGGTCTAACGAGACGGAGCTCAGCCACCGCTGGCAGAACCGAGCTTTGCCTGAAATAAGTGTGTTTTAGTCATGGGAAAGTGAAGCCGTACGCCGGGCAGCGGTTGGCTGCATCGCCTGGTTAGGTCTTCGGAGACTTCTTCTGGACCATGGCATTATGCGCTAACACGACGAACATACCGATGGAGTAAAGAAAGATATCTCTGTCGCTCTTTGCCACGTTTGGAGGAGTGCTTGGGTCATGAAGCGTTTTGTAAATGCTAAGCTTCTGGATCAGGTCTTTGATGTCGGCGCGTTGAAGGTCAATCAGTTGTGGAGAATGCGCGAAGCGGTTTCTAATGTCTTTAATGAGGCGAAGATCGTCCCGATGCTCCTTCGAAATAAGCTGAAAGCCATATGCTATATTTATCCTCGCGTCGAAAGTGGAAAGCGGGCCAGCCTCGAACAATCGTTCGATCACGGGGTCGTCAATCATGAAGTGCCGGATATACGTGGCGAGGTAGTGCTCGGCAAAGCTGCCAGCCAAGACGATGGCAGACCGATCAGATTCCCCATGATAAGCCGGGACGAGAGTCTGGTAATCATTCAGATCCAAAGGCTGTCGCTTCACAGGTGAGACCTAACTACAATTCGACGAAACTTGGTTTCGCCTATTTCGGCTTTTATCCTGGGAACGCTCCGGATAAAAGGGATGCATCGCGTCGGCGCGCCTCTTACCTTGAATACAACTCGACGATGAGTTGTTCGTTGACGATTGGCTGCATCTCTTCGCGTGAAGGGATGTGCGCCACTTTGCCGCTGAGCGCGTCGCGATTGGCCGTCAACCAATCCGGGACGGGAGCAATCTGGGTCAGCTCAAGATTGCGAAGGACGAGCTGACGCGATTTTGGTTTGTCTTTGATCGTGATTTCGTCGCCGGCCCTCACGTTAAAGGAAGCAATGTTCACGCTGCGCCTGTTCACGAGCACATGCCCGTGCGACACTAGTTGCCGGGCGGCGCTTCGTGTGTTCGCCAAGCCGAGGCGATAAACGACGTTATCGAGCCGGGTCTCGAGAAGCTGGAGCAACGTTTCGCCCGTTACACCGCGCTTGCGGAGGGCATTCTGGAAGATGCGGCGGAATTGACGCTCGAGCAGTCCATATTGATAACGGAGCTTTTGCTTTTCCCCGAGCGCAATTGCGTACTCGGACTGTTTTCGCCGGGAACCTTTCGGGCCGTGCATGCCGGGCGGATAATTTTTTCGCTCCAGCGCTTTCGATGATCCAAAAATCGGCACGCCATAACGGCGGCTGACTTTTGTTTTTGGTCCGGTGTATCTGCCCATCGAGAGGTTGAGAGTTGAGAGAAGATGTCGACTAAACGCGGCGCTGTTTCGGCGGCCGGCAGCCGTTATGCGGCACGGGTGTCACGTCGCGAATAACGGTGAGATCAAGCCCGACTGCCTGCAAAGCGCGCACCGCTGATTCGCGGCCAGCCCCCGGGCCTCGGACCAATACTTCAACTTCTTTCAGCCCGTGGCCCATCGCCTGTCGGGAAGCATCCTGCGCGACCATCTGCGCCGCGTAGGCTGTGCTTTTGCGCGAGCCTTTAAAACCGACTTTGCCGGCGCTCGACCATCCAATCACGTTTCCGTTCATGTCCGTGATCGTCACAATCGTGTTGTTAAATGTGGAAAGAACATGGGCGATACCGGTGTGAATATTCTTGCTGCCTTTGGCTTTGACGACCTTCGGCTTCTCGATCTCGTCCGTCGAAAGTGAAAGATTTTCCGGAGCCGCAGCGGCTGGCGCCGGCTCTTCTTTTTTGCTCTTGGCCGGCTTTTTCGCTCGTTTAACCGCTGGTTCAGCCTTAGCAGACGGCTGTTCGGAAACTGCAGGAGCACCATCTTGAGCTGCTGCTACCTCGGTTTCTCGCGCTTCAGCCGGAGCTGCGTCCGTTTTCGCCTTCTTCGCTTTCGGCTTTTCCGGTTCTGGGTTGGTCTCTTTTTCTGGTTCGGCCATTGTCTTTAATGTTTAGACTTTGCCCGCTTTGGCTTCCGGGTTGC
>Ga0209473_1000671_pt1 | contig 19904 bp, 21 predicted proteins | sample GraSoiAngelo_133_FD_185890 | JGI IMG/M metagenome (GOLD analysis project Ga0209473, IMG submission 185890) | Grasslands soil microbial communities from the Angelo Coastal Reserve, California, USA - 14_0929_05_20cm (SPAdes) (version 2) | ecosystem: Environmental > Terrestrial > Soil > Grasslands ...
CCGATGACGGGCTTGCGATCGACGATCGGGCGACACGTTCCAAACTCGCCAATTGGGCGGTTAAAAACAGCGGCCTGAAATACACCAGCTACCGGGCGGTCTCGGCATTGTCGAAGGGCGAACGTCCGGGACCGGAAAATTCGATCGGCAAGCTGGTTGCCGGCTCGATGCTGCAGGATATCGCGATCTACGCGATGGATCTGCAGGGCGCGAGCGGCATGCTGACAGATACTGAATCCGCCGAAGCGGCAGGCCAGTTCCAGGCCATGATGATGTCCTCGCCCTCGACTCGCATCGCGGGCGGCACCGATGAGATCCTGCGCAACATCATCGCCGAACGCGTACTGGGTCTGCCCGGTGACATCCGCGTCGACAAGGACGTACCGTTCAACAAGATCCCGACCAAGGGTAGGTAAACAATGCCGGATGTCGTCGAGAACGCGCTGCCTGGCCGATACAATCTCGAGCAGCGCATTGGTGTACTGGAGCAGTTGCTGAGCGAGCGGTTTTCGTGCCGAGCTTTCCGGCCCGACCCGGTACCGCGCTCGACCATCGATCGGATATTGAGCGCCGCGCAAAAAACCGCGTCCTGGTGCAACAGCCAGCCATGGCAGCTCGCGCTAGCGTCCGGCGCGGCCACCAGGAAATTCCGCGATGTGATCTACGCGGCCGCTTCAAGTGGCAAACCGAACAGCGGAGATTTTCCGTTCCCGCGCGAATATCGCGGCGTTTACCTTGAGCGCCGACGCGAAAGCGGCTTCCAGCTTTACAATTCGCTTGGCATACCCAGGGGCGACAAGGCAGCCTACGCCAAGCAGGCGCTGGAGAATTTCAATTTTTTCGGTGCGCCGCATGTCGCCATTGTTCACACCGACGAGGCGCTGGGGGTTTACGGCGCAATCGATTGCGGCGGCTACGTCACGAGCTTCATGCTGGCGGCGCAGGCGCTCGGGATCGCCACCGTGCCGCAGGCGGCGCTGGCGTTTCATTCTGAAATCGTCCGCAAACATTTCGGTCTCGGCGACGACCGCCTGGTGGTATGCGGCATTTCATTTGGATTCCCCGACCGCGACCACAAGGCCAACAGTTACCGGACCAGGCGGGCCAGCATCGCCGACACCGTTACCTTTGTCGACGAATAGAAAGCGAGGCGGCGTGTATCCGAAAAGCCAGGATAGCTGGCGATCAAGATGCGCGCAGAGCCTGGGCAGGTTTTTTAAAAATGGTGAACCAGAAAACCCCGACCGCGGACGCGATCGGGGTTTTGATGTCAGGCAGGCTGATCAATAAACGTCGTAGGCGCAGATGTTGATCGTACGCAGACGCAGTCCGTAGCGAGTCTGAACCATCTGCTGGCGATAGCAATCGCTGATGCCGCTGCTGATATAGAGTCCGCCGAAGCCGTGGCCCCAGCCGCCGTGTCCCCACCCGCCATGTCCCCAGCCGCCATGGAACCCATGTGCGGAAGCTGCCGTGGGAGCCAGGGCAATGGCGCTGAGAGAGGCCGCGGCGATCAGTCCAAGAGTAACTTTGCGAAGCATTGTCGTTCTCCAGTTTTGGCGCGAAGCCGTTGTTGTGTCCCTGCTCGTCTGTCGGTCCGTGTTGGCAGCGCGTTCAAGCCCAGCGCAAAGAATCGTGTTTCCGGCGTGTTTCGCGCAGCCGGTACGACGACATCTCTCCCTCGCTATGGTTAACCTTTTGCTGTGCCGGTGGTCTCATGGTCCGACACGGCGCACCGCGCCTTGCCGAGCGATAACGGCGATGCCATTACGCAGGGATGAGGGTTACCGAACCGGAAAATGCTCTAGAACTTGGGCGGACGCTTTTCCGCAAACGCCCTGATGCCTTCGTTGATCTCGGCGCTACGCATGCTGTCGCTGTGGCGGCGGTCGGCGGCTTCTTCGTCGAGCGCGCCGCGGGCGAATTCATTGATGGCGCGCTTCATGCCGGCCATCGCGATGGGGGCATTGCCGGCGAGAACAGCCGCTAGCTTATCGACCTCTTCATCGAGCGTCTCGGGCGCAGCCATCGCGGTGAGGTAACCGATCCGCAACATCTCGGGGGCGCCGATCCGCTCGGCCGTCAGGAACAGTCGCTTGGCGTTGTCCAGGCCTAGTCGCGACACGTAACGCCGGATCCCGCTTTTGTAATAATGCAGCCCGAGCCGCGCCGCCGGCATGAACATCTCGCAGCTGTCAACGCCGATACGGAAGTCGCAGGCCAGCGCCAGGTCGGTCGAGCCGCCATACACCCCGCCGTTGATCCGGCAGATCGTCGGCACCGCGAGATCTTCGAGCCGATTGACTACGAGCTCGAACGCGGACCCCGCGGTCTGCTCCTGTGCATTGGCCGCGCGTTCGGCGATCGAGCCGAGATCGTATCCGGAGCTGAAGGCACGGCCGGTGCCGGTCAACACCAACACCCGGATCGCCGAATCGCCTTCGATCCGGTCGAACAGCTTTACCAGCGCATCAAGATCATCGGGCTGCAGGCGATTCAAATGCTTCGGCCGGTTGAGGCGGACGGTGGCGCGTGCGCCCACGACATCAAGCAGCGGCACGCTCGGGGCATCGCTGCCGCGCGATTGCATTAGTTGTTCTCCTGCGCGCGCCGCTTGGCTTCGGCGTCGATGGTCGCGGCAAGATCGGGGTGCCGGGCCATCAGCATGCGGAAGTCCACGAGATCGAGCACCAATAGCCGGGACACGCGTGTTGTGGTGATATTGGCGGAACGCAAATTGTTGCCGAGCAGTGCCATCTCGCCGAAAAACGCGCCTTCGCCGAGCCGCACCTTCTTGCCGGGTAAATCGACCTCGACTTCGCCGGCGGCGATAAAATACATGCAGTCTCCGGCCTGGCCCTTGCGGATGATCATGGTGCGCGCCGGCAAATCCATGATGCGCAGCATGTGCGTCACGTCGGCAATCGCCGAGGGGCCGAGCGCTGCAAAGAACGGCACCTTGGTTACCGATTCCCAGGTCTTCAGGAAATTGTCGCGGCGGGTCTCCGCGGCAAAGCCGGTGGCGAGGATACCTGTCCAGAGCCCGAACACGCCAAGCCCGCAGATCATCACGAAAGCCGCGACCAGCCGGCCAAGCGGCGTGATCGGCACTACGTCGCCATATCCCACGGTCGTCAAAGTTACGACCGCCCACCACAACGCCGCCGGTACGCTGCCGAAAGTGGCGGGCTGGACTTCGCGCTCCAGAAAATACACCGCGACCGAGGCAAGAAACAGCACCATCAGGACGATCACGAGCACGCTGAGGAGCGGCCCGGATTCCAGCACCAGAACGCGTCGCAATTGGCGCAATCCCGGCACCCCTGGAACCACCTTGAACACCCAGAACACGCCCAATAGCCACGCCGATTTTGGGTTAGCACCAGCGACCATCGCGAGCGGTATTGCGGCAGCGGCAACGGCATCCACCAGCCCGCGTCCGGAGAGCGCATAATTTCGCCAGCGCTGCGCCAGATAAGCGGCGCGAAGCCGGACCACCCACTCGAACACAAAGAAAGCCAGACACGCCCACAGCACCGCATCGACCCAGTGATGCGCGCTCTCATAGGCGGGGGCAACGGTAAGAACCAGCATCATGGTGACGCCGGCGGTAACTGCCACATAGGCCGGCGGGGTCATGTTGCGGCCGGCCGTAGCGGTCACGAATTGCGCCAGAGCGGGAGAAACGAGCTGCTTGGACATCGGGAGGCCGGCGCCTGTGCTGGAACGAACCTGATACCGATGCAGCCAATCTGCCCGCCCGGTCCCACAAATTGCCCAAGCAAGGGCAGAACGTCAACGAGGCGCGGAAAACGGCGTTGTCGCTCGGCCGGCCATAGGACGCATGGTCCGTTCACATTGCCGCGCAAAGCCGGGTGGCCGGGATTTTTTTGGCTTGGGATCAGATAGAATCCAGGACAAAACGTCGCTTTTCGCCCGTATATAAAGAGCCGTTGCGGGCACTATGATGCAGCGCGCCAAGACACCATCCGCGAAACCATTCACCCCGGAAAATCGGTTGGGCTTCTAATGGACACATCACAATTAGCGGAACATGCCGGTACTTTGTTCGCCTCGGTTTTCGTCGTCGCGACCACGACGATGCGGACCATGATCCCGTTGCGGATTTTCGGCATCCTCACCAATGTCGTCCTGATCGCGACCTCGATTCCCAGCCATAACTACCCAACCGGGCTGCTGCACTGCGTGCTGCTGGTGCTCAATTCCTACCGGCTCCATCAGATGCTGCAGCTGGTGCGGGATGTGAAAAAATCCGTCAACAGCGATTTGTCGATGCATTGGCTGAAGCCTTTCATGACCGAACGCAAATGCACAGCCCGCGAGGTGTTATTCTACAAGGACGAGAAGGCCGAGGACATGCTCTACATCGTCAGCGGCCGGTTCAAACTGGTCGAATCGGGAATCGAGTTGCCGGTCGGCGCGATTGTCGGCGAACTCGGGATGCTGTCGCCCTCCAACGTGCGGACGCAAACGCTGGAATGTGTCGAAGCCGGCGTCATTCTCAGCGTCAGCTACAGCAAGGTCGAGGAACTTTACGTCCAGAACCCCGCGTTCGGTTTTTACTTCCTTCGTCTCGCCAGTGCCCGGCTGTTCCAGAATATCGAGAAGCTCGAGCAGCGGCTGGCGCTGCAGACGGTATCCCCGCCAATGTCGGCTGCGCCGAACCCTGCTTGATCGACCGGAGCGCTAAAGTGTCGTTTCCTCGCTCCGCTACTTGCTCGCCGATTTCATCGGCGAGGACGACGACGCGCCGCCATTTTTGCCCGAGGGCTTGCCCCAGGCCACGGTGCCGATCGCGAGCGAAGGCATTCATCTGTTGATGCACTACCAGGGCTCAAGCTACGCGCAACTTTATGTGGACCGGGTGCGGCGCTTCGTTGGTCGCCGCGGGGTCGATGAGGAGATGCTCGGCCAAATCGCGCGGCTGCTGGCTCTTCGCATGAGCTATGAGGATCCAATCCGGATCGCTCAGTTAAAGCTTGCCGAACTGGAGAGCACGCCCGGCGATCCGCGCCTGCCGTCGGTCGATGTTCGTAAATTCAGGCTCGACGAGTTGATTGGGGCGCTTCCGGCGGCGGTGGCCGAACCGGCGCTCGATGTTCTGCAGTGGGCGGGCTGGACGCATATGCGGGTCTCGATGCGATTCAGCACCAAAAGCCGCTGGGGCGTTCGCCGCTTGAAGATCGAGGCTTCGCTGCGGCGCTGGCGACTGTTTTCGGTGCGCTACGCCAAGGAGCGCGCTTGGGTCGAACGCTGGCTGCACATGATCAGCCGCAGCCTGGAAAAGCAGCCAAGCGCCGCATCCGCGATCGTGCAAACCGCGACCATGATCCACGGCTATGGCGACGGCTATCGTCGGGGCCTGTCCGATTGGCATGCGATCATCGACGGTCTCGCCAAGCCGACATTCGACGGCGTGCTGCCGCTGGCCGATCTCGCCGCTGCCATCGCCGAGGCGCGTGCCGCCGTCACGCCCGAGCCGCGGCAGGTGGCGCTGAAGCGAACGATTGCGGAGATCAGGGCGAGGGCGCTTTCCGCCGATGCCAACGCCGCGGCGGGATGATCGGCGGCAAGCCGGGCGCGATCATAAATATCTATAAAAGAACAATTTTCCCGTTTGTTAACAATGTCAGTCCCGGTGCAAATCGCCCCCACAGGCAACCTATTTGGGGCCATATCGCGGCGCGGCCACAGCCCGCATTTTTTTGAGTTCGCCGAGGTGCATTCTGGTCCGGGAAATGTCATAAAACGGCAAAACCGGCCAAATGGGTCCGAGTTTGAGAAGAGGTTGCGCCCAACGCCTCCGTCCGTGCGACTCCAAACAGTTCCAGCGAGGGCGTCAGCTTTGTCGTTTCCCCACATGTCGTCCTCTGTCCCGGTTGATGCGCTGGTCGGGTGGATGCTGGTTCTCACTATCAAGCACATCATCGCCGATTTCGTCCTGCAGAGTTCCTGGATGGCGATCGGCAAGGATCAGAAGACGGGCTGGGCGCTGCCGCTGCTCGCGCATTGTCTTGTACACCTTGCGGTCGCAATGGCGCTGATTCTAATGATCGCGCCGCGGTTCTGGTTCGTCGCGGTGGTCGATTTCCTCATTCACATCACCGTCGACCGCGCCAAGGGACTTTGCGCCGTCACGTTTGGCGTGACGCAGGAGAACAAAAACCCGTGGTTCTGGACCTTGATCGGCGTCGATCAGGCCCTGCACCATCTCACCGGTTTCGGCCTCGCCACCTTCATTGCCGCGAACGGCTGAGGCGACCGGATCAGGTCCTCAGTGCATCATTGGCGCTCGATCCAATCGCGCGATGGCCGAGTGGATGAACTTCGAGTGACGATCCGATCGACGCTGCGACTGTCCGATTCGGTCATTCCATTCAAGTGTCGGCTCGGCGAATAGCGTTTCCGTGGTTAACCTAGCGTTAGAGACTTGCATTGCATCCTGAGAACGGGGAGATATGCAAAATGTTTTCAAGTCGCGAAGCTTTCGACAATGATTTCTGCCCGGTCCGGGATGAATTGCTCGGCGAAATGTACCGCGCTAACGAAAACGGCCTTGGCCGCCTGGTGGAGAGCGTCTCTTCAGATGTCCGGGCCATGCTGGCGCTGTTCTGCTATCGCAGAAGCCACCTGCATACGCTCGCGCTCTCGATTGCCGCAAGCTGCAGCGAACGCGAACTGATCCATTTTGGCGGACGCGTCGGCTCCACTCTTTACGCGCTGTCCCGCGAACCGGCCGCGCGTCCCGCGCCATCATCGTCATACAGCAGCCGCAAGCCGATCACGCTCTCAACCAAGCCGCTCAGCACGTTCTCGACTTTTGACGACGAGCTTGACGAGGATCTGGCCGAAGCTGTGCCGGCCTAACAACCTTCTGATATCTCAAGAACCGCGTTCGAGCGCGGGCAGGCCGTGGCGGCTGCGTGCCATTTCGCATTCGGCGTCGCCGGGCATGCAGGTCCGGCACACTTCTGGCCGCACCGCATAGATCGCGCACGATGTCGCCACCCCGATCTGTCCCGATAGTGCCGAGCAGCGGTTCCCATCGCAGCGCATCCCTGACATTTTTTCATTGACGAATTTTTCCGGAATTAGATCGAGTGCCGCATCGTCCTCCGTGGTGAAGCGTGGCCAGTTCTGCGAGTAGGAACAACAGGCGCCGCAGCCCTGGCAAGGGCTGGCGTCTTCGGGAGTGAGTGAGAGCGTTTGCATCGATAAAGCTCTAGCCCGATCTGCTCGGTTCCGATACCGGCTATTCTTTCTTCGGCACCACCCGGAAGGTCGCGTTGGCGCGGGCGATGAGCACGCCATCGGCCTTGATAAGACTTTGCGCGAAGCAGATCGTCCCGCCTGTCTTGATCACTTCGGGCTCAACCGCGAGCCATTGTCCGACCTGCGCCGTGCCGACGAAATCGACCGCAAGCCCGATCGTTACCAGTGATGATGAGCCCATCATGACGTGCCCGCAGCTATGGCCCATCGCGCTGTCGGCTAGCGCCGCGATCAGTCCGCCGTGAATCATCCCCCGCGCATTGGTATGCGGCCTGGCGAGCCGTAGTCCGATGATCACGGCCTTGTCGGTCCGCTTCGAATATAGCGGCTCCCAGGGATCGGTGAGCGGGCTTTGGCGGAAGTGGCGTTCAAAACCTTCGGGGATGTCGGTGACAGCAGGGGCAGCGGTCATGGATCGCACTTTCGTGTTCGGATGCAGCCATCATTAAATGCGATGGGCCCCGATTTCACCGCTTACAAAGTTTTAAACGGACTTTGCAGCCGTGAGCACACCAACGCTAATAGGGCAACCCGACGTAATTCTCGGCTAACGAGGCGCTGGCCGCCTTGGAGTTGACGACATAGTCGAGCTCAGCAATCTGGAAACGCCCTCCGATGCCTTCGGTGTCCGGGAAGCGGTGCAGGATCGAAGTCATCCACCAGGAAAAGCGGACCGCTTTCCAGACCCGCGACAGTGCCTTTTTGGAATAGCCATCGATCCCAGCGGAAGATTTCTCGTCATAAAACTCTCGCAGCGCGTGCGAGAGAAAATGCACGTCGCTGGCGGCGAGGTTGAGCCCCTTGGCGCCGGTCGGCGGAACGATATGGGCAGCGTCGCCCGCCAAGAACATCCGCCCAAATCGCATCGGCTCGGCAACGAAGCTCCGCAGTGGCGCGATACTTTTTTCGATCGAAGGGCCGGTGACGAGGTCGTCCACCGCCTTGGGATCCAGCCGCCGCTTGAGTTCTTCCCAGAACCTGTCGTCCGGCCATTGATCGATACGATCTTCGAGTGGACATTGCACGTAGTATCGGCTGCGATGCATCGAGCGCATCGTGCAAAGCGCGAATCCCCTGGCGTGATTGTTGTAGATCAATTCGTGCGAAACCGGCGGCGTTTCCGACAATATCCCGAGCCAGCCGAACGGATAGGTCCGCTCGAAGGTCTGGATCGCCTCAGGCCTTACGCTTGCACGGCTGACGCCATGGAAGCCGTCACACCCAGCGATGAAGTCGCAAGCGATCTCGTAGCCGACGCCGTCCTTGACATAGCTCACGCGCGGACGATCGGTGTCGAAATCATGAGGTTTGACGTCGGCGGCTTGATAAACCGTGGTCAGACCCGCCGCTTTGCGCGCGTTCATCAGGTCCAGCGTTACTTCGGTCTGGCCGTAGATCATCACCGTCTTGCCGGTGGCGGCCTTCATATCGATTCGATGGCGCGCGCCGCCGAACGCCAGCTCAATGCCCTCGTGGACCAGGCCTTCGTTATGGGCGCGCGCGCCGGCGTCGACTTCATCGAGCAGGGCCACCGTGCCCTCTTCGAGCAGACCGGCGCGGATGCGGCCCAGCACATAATCCGGCGTCTGTCGTTCCAGAATGATATTGTCGATGCCGTAGTGGTGGAGTAGTTGCCCGAGCAGCAATCCCGCCGGCCCTGCGCCAATGATTGCTACTTTTGTCCGCAACACTTGCCCTCACTATTATTATAGGCTTGGTAGCCGATGCGGGCGGGGCCGCACGTCTTGCAACGATAATTATATCATATAACAATAGCTGCAAAGGGCCATGGAGCCCTAAGATAAGGGGAGACGATGTCGATGAGGAAGACGTTTTTGGCGTTGCTGCTGGCTGCCAGCGTGACGCCTGCGTTGGCGCAGGAAAAAACCTTCGAACTGAAGCTGTCGCACTGGGTGCCGGCGTCGCACCCGCTGCAGAAGGCGCTCGAGGATTGGGGCGCCGCGGTCGAGAAGCAATCCGGCGGCACCATCAAGTACAAGGTTTATCCGGCGCAGCAACTCGGCAAGGCGTTTGATCATTACGACATGGCGCGCGATGGCATCGCTGATGTGACCTACGTCAATCCCGGCTATCAGCCCGGCCGCTTTCCGATGATCGGCGCCGGCGAGCTCCCGTTCCTGATGTCGGACGCCAAGGGCGGCTCGATGGCGCTCGATGCCTGGTATCGCAAATACGCCGAAAAGGAGATGAAGGACGTCAAGTTCTGCCTGGGCTTCATCCACTCGCCGTCCTCGTTCCACTCGCGCACCAAGAAGATCATGGTGCCTGACGATATCAAGGGCATGAAAATCCGCCCGGCCCACGCCACCATGGCCAATTTCGTGTCGCAGCTCGGCGGCACCAATGTGCAGTCCTCGGCGCCTGAAGTGCGCGACATCATCGAACGTGGCGTTGCAGATGCCGTCACCTTCCCATGGGGCTCGCTGGTGCTGTTCGGCATCGATAAGGTGACCAAATATCACATTGAAGCGCCGATCTATGTCACGACCTTTGCGTTCGTGATGAACAAGGACAAATACAGCCAGATGTCCGACCGCCAGAAAAAAGCCATCGATGACAACTGCAACACCGAGGCCGCCGGCCGCGTCGGCGAACCGTGGGGGAAGTTCGAAGATGCCGGAGTCGAGAAGGTGAGGGCGCAGGAGGGTCATGAACTCTACAAGCTGACACCAGAGCAGACGGCGATGTGGAAGAAGTCGTCCGAACCGCTGATCAAGACCTGGGCTGAAGGCGTCAAGAAAACCGGCGCCGATCCGGACACGGCGATGAGCGAACTGCGTGCCGCTCTGACCAAATACAACGCGCTGGCTCAGTAAGAACTTACATTTCGCGGTGGCGGCGGAATCCTTCCGCCTGCCATTATGGATCTGAATCGCCGGTCGCCGGGAGCGGACATGAAGCGTGCCTATATGGATCGTTTCATCGATACCATCGAATGGATCGCAGCGGGATTCGTCGGTCTTGTCGCAGCAAACATTTTCCTGGCGGTGCTGCTGCGTAACCTGTTTAACTATTCGATCCCGGATTCCTTCGATATCGGCCGCCTGTTTTTGGGCATTCTGATTTTCTGGGGCATCGCCGCAACCAGCTACCGCGGCACTCATATCACCGTCGACTTGATCTGGGCCAACGTAGCCCCGAAATACCAGCGCATCATCGACGTGTTCGCGACGCTGGTTCTGTTATTCGTGGTGACGGTGCAGACCTGGACGTTGTTCGACAAGGTCCGGGGAACTTATAACGATAACGTCACGACGTTCGATATGCACATGCCGACCTGGCCGTTTTTCGCGATCGCGTGGGCCGGCGATGTCTCCGCGGTGTTGTTGATCGCGATCCGCACCTACCGGCTGATCTTCCATCCGGAGGAGATGCACGACCCCAAGATCAAGGCGACGGAGTAGAGCGGGATGAGTACCGATGCCGTAGCCGTAGTCGGATTTGTCGCACTGTTCGCGCTGATGTTGCTGCGGGTACCGGTCGGCATGGCGATGGGACTGGTCGGCGTCTCCGGCTTCACCTATCTGGTCGGCGGCTCGCCGGCCCTGAAGCTGGTCGGTCAAACCTCGATGCGGACGGTGACGGACTACACCTTCGGCGTTATTCCGATGTTCCTGTTGATGGGTACTTTCGTCAGCAATTCCGGGATGAGCCGTGATCTGTTCCGCGCCGCCAACGGTTTTGTCGGACATTTGCGCGGGGGCTTGGGTTTTGCGACCGTCGCAGCCTGCGGCGGCTTTGCCGCGATCTGCGGCTCCTCTGTGGCGACCGCCGCGACATTTTCCGCCGTTGCTTATCCGGAAATGCGCCGCTTCGGCTATCCGCAATCCTTCGCCACCGGCGTGATCGCGGCCGGCGGCACGCTCGGCGCGATGTTGCCGCCCTCGACCGTGCTGGCGGTGTACGGCATCATCACCGAGCAGGACATCGGCAAGCTGTTCATCGCCGGTATTATTCCCGGCCTGCTCGCCATGACCATGTACATGATGACGATAGCAGGGATCGGCTATTTCCGCCCGAGCTTTCTGCCGAAGGGTATTCACACCACCTGGCGCGAGCGGTTTGCCGGCCTGAAGGATATCTGGGCGCCGGTGCTGCTGTTCGTATTCGTCATCGGCGGACTTTACGGGCTGCCGTTTCTGCCGCGCTTCACCCCGACCGAAGCCGGCGGAGTCGGCGCGACCGGCGCGTTCTTGATCGGCGTGTTCACCGGGCGGCTGGACAAGGAAAAAATTCTCACCTCGCTGCTGCAGGCGACCCGCACCGCGGCAGCCGTGTTCACGGTGCTGATCGGTGCGCTGATCTTTGGGTATTTTCTCACGGTGACGCAGACCCCGCAGAAGGTGACGGAATTCCTTACCGGACTCGGCCTCGGCAGCTACGGGGTGCTCGCGCTGATCATGGTGATGTATCTGGTGCTCGGCTGCCTGATGGACGCGATGGCGATGATCATCCTGACGGTGCCGATTATCTTTCCGGTGATCTCCCATCTCGGGTTCGACCCGATCTGGTTCGGCGTGATTATCGTCATGACGGTGGAACTCGGCCTGATCCACCCGCCGGTAGGAATGAACGTCTTTGTCATCAAGAGTGTCGTCAAGGACGTGTCCTTTGCCACAATTTTCAGGGGAGTGATCCCGTTCGTGGCGACCGACCTCATTCGGCTGCTGATCCTGATCGCGTTTCCGTTGCTGGCGACGTGGTTGCCGCAGCGCATGATGGCTCACTGAATTCGCTGTTCCTGACGCGAAGCTTGGGGTGACCGATGACGCCGGCGTTGCAAACCAGATTCGTCTTCACGATCACGGCGCATATCGGCGGCGTCGCCTCGATCGGCGATATCGGCCACGGCGTCCGCCGGATCATTCCCATAATCGGCGGAGAGGTTCGCGGCCCAGACATCAACGGCAAGGTCTGCGCGTTCGGCGCGGATTTTCAGATCATCCGGCCCAACGAGCTCATCGACCTGGAAGCGAGATATGCCTTCGAAACCGACGACGGCGCGATAATCTATATCGAGAATAGGGGAATTCGTTTTGGACCTGTCGAACTGCGGCGAGCCGGTCGACCCCAAGCTGATTTATTTCCGCACCACCCCCAAATTTGAAACCAGTGTCGAAAAATACCGCTGGTTGATGGAATACCTGTTTGTCGGCTCGGCCGCGCGGCATTCCGACCGGGTCGTGATCGACGTCCATCAGGTGTTGTGAGAAAATGCGGGTGGGTATTTGAAAATGAACGGAAATTTGAGCCCTCGGTTGACAGGGTCTCCCGATAGTTATAAGACATAACTATTCTACACAGGAACTAAATTAACCCATGGGAAACGCCTCCACCGCCGCGACCGCCGACCAAAGCGCGATGCTCAGAATCGAGACCGCGGGCCCGGTGCTATCGGTCGGGCTCAATCGCCCGGCCAAGCGCAACGCGCTGAACGACGGCATTATGCTGGCGATCCAGAACTGTTTCTCCCATCTGCCGGAAGGTATCGGCGCCGTCGTTATTCATGGCATTGGCGATCATTTCTCGTCCGGCCTGGACCTCTCTGAACTGACCGAGCACGATGCAACCGAAGGCCTGCGGCATTCGCAGATGTGGCACCGGGTCTTCGATCGGATTCAATATAGCCGCGTGCCGGTGGTCGCCGCGCTCAAGGGCGCGGTGATCGGCGGTGGCCTTGAGCTTGCCTGCGCGGCGCATATTCGCGTCGCCGAGCCTTCCGCCTATTTCGCGCTGCCGGAGGGACAGCGCGGTATCTTCGTTGGTGGCGGCGGATCGGTGCGGCTTCCGCGCCTGATCGGCGTCCCCAGGATGACCGATATGATGCTGACCGGGCGGGTTTATTCCGCAACCGAGGGTGCATCCTACGGCTTTGCGCAGTACCTTACCGAGGAAGGCGGCGCGCTGGCCAAGGCCATGGAGTTAGCGGGGCGGATCGCGAACAATGCGCCCCTGACCAACTTCGCCGTGCTGCAGGCACTGCCGATGATCGCGGAGGCCAATCCGCAAACCGGCCTGCTGATGGAATCGCTGATGGCCACCGTGGCGCAGAGCGACAAGGAAGCGAAACTGCGGATTCGCGCGTTCCTCGACCGCAAAACCGCCAAGGTGAAGCCTGCCTGACATGAGCGCAAAACCGAAATTGGAAACCCCAGTGGCGGCAAGCAATGCGCCGCTTCGGCCGATTTCATTCGGCGATCCCGCTGTCAACATCGAGCGGCGCGATGATGGTACCATTTACCTTCGCCCCAAGATGCCGCTGCGCGAATATCCGCATCGCCTTACCGACCGCCTGCAGCATTGGGCCAAGGCCGAGCCGGGCCGCATCTTCATGGCTGAGCGGGACGGCGGCCCCGGCTGGCGGCAGATCACCTACTCGGAATTGCTGATTTCAAGCCGGCGCATCGCTTCGGCGTTGATTGCACGCGGTCTGTCGGCCGAGAAGCCGGTCGTGATCCTTTCCGGCAATTCGATCGATCATGCGCTGGTCGCCTTTGGCGCGCTCTATGCGGGCATCCCGTTCTGCCCGGTGTCCCCGGCCTATTCGTTGATCTCAAAGGATTACGGCAAGCTCGGCTATGTGATGAAGCTCTTGACGCCGGGGCTGGTATTTGCGGACGACGCCGCAAAATTCGCCGATGCGCTGGCGAACGTTCCAGCCGAAACCGAAGTCGCGGTCTCCTATGGCGCGCTGCCTGGCCGCGAAGTGATCTTGCTTGCCGACCTGATGGCGACGCCGGAGCATGCACACATCGATGCCGCGCATGACGCGATCGGGCCGGACACCATTGCAAAATTCCTGCTGACATCGGGCTCGACCGGTAATCCCAAGGCGGTGATCAATACCCAGCGGATGCTCTGTGCCAACCAGGTGATGATCCGCGAAACCATGTCCTTCCTGAAGGACGAACCACCGGTCATCGTGGACTGGCTGCCGTGGAATCATACGTTTGGCGGCAACCACAATATCGGGCTGACGCTCTTTAATGGTGGTTCGATGTATCTCGATTCGGGCAAGCCGATGCCCGGTGGTATTGAGCAGACCGTGCGCAATCTCGCCGAGATTTCGCCGACCGTCTATTTCAACGTGCCGAAAGGGTATGAATCGCTGCTGCCGTATTTGCGCGAGGATAAGGCGTTGCGAGCGAAATTTTTCCACCGGCTACAGGCGATGTTTTTCGCTGGTGCGGCGCTGTCGCCGTTTGTCTGGAACAGTCTCGACGAACTGGGCGTTCAGGAAACCGGATTTCGCGTGCCAATGCTGACCGGCCTTGGCGCTACCGAAACCGCGCCGTTCTTCATGTCGGCAAATCCGCTCACCAGCCGCTCTGGCCATGTCGGGCTTCCGGTGCTGGGCAACGATGCGAAGCTTGTTCAAACCAATGGCAAGCTCGAGGTTCGCGCCAAGGGACCGAACGTCACGCCGGGTTATTGGCGGCAGCCTGAGCTCACCGCCGCGGCGTTCGACGAAGAAGGTTTTTATAAACTCGGCGATGCGATCAAGCCGGCAGATCCTGACGATTTCGATGCCGGGTTCGATTTCGACGGCCGCATTGCAGAAGATTTCAAGCTCGCCAGCGGCACCTGGGTCAGCGTCGGCCCACTGCGCGCCCGCTTCATCGCGGCCTGCGCGCCATTGGTGCGCGACGTCGTCATTGCCGGCATCAATCGTGACGAGATATCGGCGCTGGCGATTCTCGATCTCGACGGCTGCCGCTTGATCAATCCGACGCTTCCGATCGACGATCTTGCCGCCACAGCCGCCGATCCCCTGATCCGGGATGCGTTTGCCGAGCGGTTTACGAAATTTCTGGCGACATCGACGGGATCGTCGACCCGGATAGCCCGCGCGATCCTGCTCGATACACCGCTATCGATCGACCGCGGCGAAGTCACCGACAAGGGCTCAATCAACCAACGCGCCGTGCTGGACGCGCGCGCCGCGCTGATCGAGGCGCTTTATTCGCCGACACCGCCACGACAAGTGATAACGCTTGGCTGATATCGAACACCAGTCACTCAGGGGAATACCATGCAGTTGAAAGGTCAATCCGCCATCGTTACCGGAGGTGCATCGGGGCTGGGTGCTGCGACCGCGCGCCGGCTTGCCGCGCACGGCGTCAAGGTCGCGATCTGCGATGTTAACGCCAAGCTTGCCGAAAGCGTCGCGGCTGAGATCAAGGGCATTGCAGTAGCCTGCGATGTCGCCGACCCGGCCTCGGCGGAAGCCGCCATCTCTACCGCCTCCAAGGCGCATGGTCCTGCGCGGGTATTAATAAGTTGCGCCGGCATCGGCGCGGCCAAGCGGGTGATCGGCCGTGATGGCGCGATGCCACTTGCGGATTTCGAGCGGGTGATCCGGGTCAATCTGATCGGCTCGTTCAACGTGCTGCGGCTCGCGACTGCTGAAATGTCAAAGCTGGAGCCGCTGTCGGGCGGCGAACGCGGCGTCGTGATCTCTACCGCCTCGGTCGCCGCGTATGACGGCCAGATCGGCCAATCGGCCTATTCGGCATCAAAGGGCGGCATTGTCGCCATGACGCTGCCGATCGCCCGCGAACTGGCGCAGTTCGGCATCCGCGTGCTGACCATCGCGCCGGGGCTGTTTCTCACGCCTTTGCTGGCTAATCTGCCGCAGGAAGCCCAGGACAGCCTCGCCGCGTCCATACCGTTCCCGCACCGGCTCGGCCAAGCCGACGAGTTCGCGTCGCTGGTGCTGCACATGATCGACAATTCTTATCTCAACGGTGAGGTGGTGCGGCTCGATGCCGCGCTGCGCATGGCGCCGCGCTAGGGACGTCGCATGTTCGTCAACCGAAGGGATGTGCAGATTCAGTGGGGTCACTGCGACCCCGCCAACATCGTCTATTACCCGCGCTACTTCGAGATGTTCGACGACTCGACTTCGATCATGTTTGAGGCTGCCGGCTTTTCCAAACAGGACATCATCAAGAAATACGGCCTGGTCGGCATTCCCATGGTGGATACAAGGGCGAAATTCTATATCGCATCGACCCACGGCGACTGGATCGCGATCGAGAGCCGGGTCGAAAGTTTCAAGCGGTCGAGCTTCGAGGTCAGCCACAAGGTGTTCAAAGGCGAAGCGCTGGCGATTGAGGCGTTCGAGACCCGCGTGCTGGTCGGGCGTCACCCGGAGGATCCGGCACGGCTGAAATCGGCCTCGGTGCCGGCGGAGATCGTTACGAAATTTATGCAGGGCTGACACCCCGGGGAGATGACCTGAGGGGCTGCATCGCCTAAAACCAGGGCTGAGTTGCCGATGGAATGTAATAATAGCAACCTAGGGAGAAATGAATGAAACGGTTTTATCTGTCCGCGGCTGTTGTCGCGGCCTCTCTCGCCTTGCCCGGATTGCCGGCGCTTGCGCAGACCAATGAGATTACTATTGGCATCTCCATCACCACCACGGGACCCGCGGCGGCGCTTGGAATTCCAGAGCGCAACGCCCTCGACTTTGTAACGAAAGAAATCGCCGGCGTGCCGCTGAAAGTCATCGTGCTCGACGACGGCGGCGATCCGACCAACGCCACCACCAATGCACGACGTTTCGTGACGGAGTCCAAGGCTGATATCATTATGGGCTCATCGACGACGCCGCCGAGCATCGCCGTGTCCAACGTCGCTAACGAGGCCGGCATTCCCCACATCGGCCTGGCGCCGTTTCCGATCACGCCGGAGCGCGCCAAATGGTCGGTGACCATGCCGCAACCGATCCCAATCATGGGCAAAGTGATCTACGAGCACATGAAGACGCACAACATCAAAACCGTTGGCTATATCGGCTACTCCGATTCCTATGGCGATCTCTGGGTCAACGACTTCAAGGGGCAGGGCGTGCCGATGGGCATGACGCTGGTCGATGAAGAACGTTTTGCGCGGCCGGATACATCGGTGGCGGGGCAGGCATTGAAGCTGGTCGCGGCGAATCCCGATGCGATCCTGATCGGTGCGTCCGGCACCGCGGCGGGCTTGCCGCAAGCCGAGCTGCGCAACCGCGGTTACAAGGGCCTGATCTATCAGACCCATGGGGCGGCGAGCATGGATTTCATCCGCATCGCCGGAAAGGCGGCGGAGGGCGTGTTGATGGCATCCGGTCCGGTGATGGATCCAGAGGATCAGCCCGACAGCGCACTGACCAAAAGGCCGGGATTGGCTTTGAACAAGGCCTACGAGACAAAATATGGTCCCAGCAGCCGCAGCCAGTTCGCCGGCCATTCCTACGATGCGTTTCTGGTCCTAGAGCGCGTTGTGCCGGTGGCGCTGAAAAAGGCCAAGCCCGGAACACCGGAATTCCGCGAGGCTATTCGCCAGGCTCTGATGACAGAGCGTGAAATCGCGGCCAGTCAGGGCGTCTACAACTTCACCGAAAAAGATCGCTACGGTCTCGACGACCGCTCGCGCATTCTGCTCACCGTGAAGGATGGGAAGTACGTATTGGCCAAGTGAGATGGGCGACGAAAACTGAAGGAAACTGCCCGCTCATGAAGAAGTGACATGGACCGCTCGCAACCGAATTTCCTTAAGCGTATGACGGCTGGGAGCGGGAATACACGGAGGCTCACATGACGACACTTGGCGCCACCGGAAACGTCAATGCACCAAGCAAGGCCGACGCATCCGGCGCTACGTCGGCGATCCCGGAGGTGGATGTTGACCCATTTTCGAACGAGTTTTTCGAGAACCCGCACCCGAGCCACGAGGTTCTGCGAGAGGCTGGGCCGGTGGTGCGGTTCGACAAATGGAATGTATATGGCGTAGCTCGCTATGCCGAGGTCCATACTGTGCTCAATGATCCCGCGACCTTTTGTTCGAGCCGTGGCGTTGGACTAAGCGATTTCGCAAAAGAACAACCATGGCGGCCGCCGAGCCTCATACTTGAGGCCGACCCGCCCGCTCACACCCGCACCCGCGCGGTGCTCAACCGGGTGTTGTCGCCTGCGATCATGAAACAACTCCGTGACCGCTTCTCCGCCGCCGCGGCCAAGAAGGCGGACGAACTGGTTTCGAAAGGAAGCTTTGATGCGATTGCCGATCTTGCAGAAGGCTTTCCGTTATCGGTATTTCCGGATGCGATGGGCCTGAAGCAGGAGGGACGAGAGCATCTCATGCCCTATGCGGGCCTGGTGTTCAATGCATTCGGGCCGCCTAACAAGCTGCGCCAGGATGCACTCGAGCGTTCCGCGCCGCACCAGGCCTATATCGCCGAGCAATGCCAGCGCGAAAATCTCGCCCCCGGCGGATTCGGCGCCTGCATCCACGCACAGGCGGATACCGGCGAAATTACCGCGGCCGAGGCGCCGATGCTGGTGCGTTCGCTCCTAAGCGCCGGTCTCGACACCACCGTTAATGGGCTTGGCGCGGCGATTTATTGCCTGGCGCGGTTCCCGGAGCAGTGGGCGCGGTTACGCAAAGAGCCATCATTGGCCCGTAACGCATTCGAGGAGGCTATCCGCTTCGAGAGCCCGGTGCAGACGTTCTTCCGAACCACTACCAGGCAGGTTGACATCTCAGGCTTCCGCATCGGCGAAGGCGAGAAGGTGCTGATGTTCCTCGGCTCAGCGAATCGCGATCCGCGCCGCTGGGAGAATCCCGATACCTACGACATCAAGCGCCCGACCAGCGGCCACGTCGGCTTCGGATCAGGCATTCACATGTGTGTCGGCCAACTGCTTGCACGCCTCGAAGGCGAGGTGATGCTTTCGGCTCTGGCAAGAAAAGTGGGCGCGATCGAAATCACGGGGCAGGTGAAGCGGCGTTACAATAATACGCTCCGTGGCCTCGATAGTCTTCCGATTACGATAACACCGGCCTGAAAGACTAGCCGTGCCCGCTATCACTTTCATTCATCCAAATGGGACGCAGGAATCCCTCGACGGGCACGACGGCGAGAGTGCGATGCAAGTTGCGACCCGGAACGGTCTAACAGGTATCGTCGCCGAATGCGGCGGCAACGCGATGTGCGCGACTTGCCACGTCTATGTCGACGAAAATTGGATCGGCCGCCTGACGGCCATGAGCGCCGATGAAGATGCGCTGCTCGACGGCGCGGCGGCCGAGCGGTTGAGCAATAGCCGTCTATCCTGCCAGATCAAGCTGGCGGATGACCTCGATGGGCTGGTGCTGCGGCTTCCGGAAAAGCAGATCTGAGGGAGAGAAACATGAAGAGCTCACGAGCTTGCCTGGCGCTTGCGTTGTCCGTGGCCGTGTGTGGGGCGGCGCATGCTGAAATTTCCGGCGATGTGGTGCGGGTCGGCGTACTCAACGACATATCCGGGATTTTCCAGGACACCAACGGCATGGGCTCGGTAGAGGCGGCGCGGATGGCCGCCGAAGATTTCAACGGCGGGGGCAAGAACATCAAGGTGGATATCGTCTACGCCGATCACCAGAACAAGGCCGATGTCGGCTCGGCAATCGCGCGCAAATGGCTCGATGTCGATGCGGTCGATGCCGTTGTCGACGTGCCGAATTCGGCCGTCGGTCTCACTATCAATTCGCTCGTTCGCGACACAAAAATGACCTTCCTCGCATCGTCCACGGCCAGCTCTGATCTGACCGGAAAGGCCTGC
>Ga0209473_1000675_pt1 | contig 19858 bp, 22 predicted proteins | sample GraSoiAngelo_133_FD_185890 | JGI IMG/M metagenome (GOLD analysis project Ga0209473, IMG submission 185890) | Grasslands soil microbial communities from the Angelo Coastal Reserve, California, USA - 14_0929_05_20cm (SPAdes) (version 2) | ecosystem: Environmental > Terrestrial > Soil > Grasslands ...
TGGCCAATCCGCTCGACACGTTCGCAGTGCGCTCGCGGAGAAGAGAGCGCCCGCGAGTTCGGCACCCTCGGCTACTCGATTCGAGCCCGCCGTTCCGCGTGAGCGCTGCAGCACACCGAAGGGTTACCGGCAGATAATCAGCGAGAAGAATGCGGCCGGAGAAGCAAAACGCTACCGGCGTAAGGGCCTAGATGGGACCTCTAAGCAAATCCTTGACTTCATCAGGGAGCACGGCGTCGAAGGCAAGACGCTTCTGGAGGTGGGGGGTGGCATCGGAGCCATCGAGATCGAACTGCTCAGGGCCGGAATGGGAAGGGCGGTCAATGTTGAGCTGACACCTACCTACGAATCGGCTGCCAGCGAACTTATCCTCGGGGCCGGCCTGGGTGATCGCGTCGAACGAAGGGCGATGGACTTTACCGAGGCTGATGCCTCCGTGGAAGCGGCTGACGTCGTCGTCATGAATCGCGTCATCTGTTGTTACCCGGACATGCCCAAGCTGGCCGGCGCGGCGGCCGTGCGCGCCAAAGGCATCTTGGTCATGAGCTTTCCCAACTACCGCTGGTGGACCCGGCTTGGTCTAACGATTGTCAACCTCGTGTTCCGCGTCATCAGGATGCAGTTCCGAGTTTTTCTGCATCCGCCGGTGCGGATCTTGGCTGCCGTCGAGCAGCGCGGATTCAAGACCAGGCTTAACCAGCCAGGCCTGATATGGCAGATCGTCGCGCTTAAGAGGACCACGGGAGGCGCTGACTGATAGCGAAAGAGGGCAAGACCGAGCGGGGCCTTCGTCTGGCCGAGTTGCTCGCCGCGGTTTCGCTCGCCACTGACCTCGCGCACGATGTGCCGGCGGAGAGCGCGCTTCGAGATTCGTTGCTTGCGGTTGAGCTGGCTCGACTCGCGGGCTGGTCCGAGCCTGACCTCTCGGACGTCTTTTACCTCGCGTTGCTGTACCACATTGGATGCACCGGCGCCGTCGCGGCGCAGAGCCGGCTTGGGGCGGGCGATGACGTGAACGTGCGCCGATGGATGTCCGAAGCCGACTACGCAAATCGTCCACAGCTGATGCGCATTGCTATGACCAAGCTCGTGCCGAAGTGGGGCCCCACGAATTGGGCCCCGGCCATGGCGGCGTTGGCGACCGCCGGACGAGACCTTCCGGAAGCCTTGGCCAACACCGCCGAGGCCGCCGCTCGGCTTTCGCAGAGGCTGGGTGCGAGTCCTCGAGTCACCGCATCGCTGAGCCACGCCTATGGACGCTGGGACGGACAGGTCTTCCCGTCGCTGCCCAGCGGCGAAGGACTGTCGGCGACTGCTCGCCTCGTCCACCTGGTGCACGTGGCCCAGATCTACCACCAGATGGGCGGGCCCGACGCCGCGGATGAGGTGGTGCGCCGACGCAGCGGCACGGAGTTCGACCCCGAACTGGCCAGACTCTGGCTGCAGAACAGTCACGATCTGCTTCGCAATGTGGCGCTTGATTCGGTTTGGGATCAGGCATTGCACACCGAACCCGAGCCGCACCGGCGCGTCGGTCCCGTCCACCTGGACGACATATGCAGGGCCCTTGCGGACTTCGTCGACCTCGCGTCGCCCTTCACGTCAGGGCACTCGGCGGGGGTCGCCCGACTGGCAGAGGCCGCAGCCCTCGATGTGGGCCTTGATTCGGACGAAGTGGCGACGATCAGGCGCGCCGGGCAGGCCCATGACCTCGGCATGGTCAGCGTCCCAAACCGAATCTGGATCACACGCAGGGCGCTGAATCCCTCCGAGTGGGAGCGGGTTCGTCTCCACACCTACCACGGCCAGCGCATCCTCAGCCTGGCGGCGCCCATGCGGTCTTTGGCTTCCGTGACGGGCCTGCATCACGAGCGACTCGACGGCTCCGGCTACCACCGCGGATTGTCCGCATCAGTGATGTCGATGCCTGCCCGCATCCTCGCCGTCGCCGAGATGTATCAATCGATGAAGGAACCTCGTGCGTGGCGGCCGGCGCTCGCACCCGACAAGGCCACGCGTCAGTTGCGCGATGAGGTGGCCGCGCATCGTCTGGACCCACGCGCGGTCGACGCGGTCCTCCTGGCGGCTGGTCAACCCCGATCAAGCAGGAGGTCAGAGCGGGCCTGGCCCGCCGGACTCACCGATCGTGAGGTGGACGTGCTGAGGGCGATCACGCGCGGACTTGCCAACAAGGAGATCGCCCGGGGACTACATGTCTCACCGGCCACCGTGCACACGCACGTGCTCAACCTCTACGGCAAGATTGGCGTCAAGACGAGGGCGGGCGCGACCCTGTATGCCTTCGAGCACGACCTCACCGACCCGGCGAACCTATAAAAATCGACCAAACGGTGGATATCCTCGGGCCGCATTGGAACCTACCGTCTAGGCATGGAACAATCCTCGATGCACCTCAGCAGGCCTTGTTCGGCGCCACCGGATGTCGTCTACGATTTCCTTGCCGATCTCGGAACGCACATGACCTGGGCTGGTAAGCAGCAGACCAGCGACTTCCGGCTCCTGTCACTCGAAGCGCCCGCCGGTCCAGCCGGCGTCGGCACCACCTTCACCAGCACCGGAACCATACCCATGTCGTCGCGACGTTGGGAGGACCGGTCGAAGGTCACGAAAGCCGAGCGCCCGAATACGTTCGAGTTCGTCACCGCCGCCACGGCGCGCGGAACCCGGCGCTCGATGGAGGCGACGTACAGGCACCGGTATGAGATCGCCGCGACACCTGGAGGTTCGAAAGTCAGCTACAGCATGACCCAGCTGACCATGTCAAATCCCTTGCTCCGGCTTGGTCTCCCTGTGGTCAGGACAATGACCTGGCAGTTGGGGATCCCGTTCATGGCGGGGCGTGGATTCCGGAACCTCCTGGCCATCGCTGAGAAGCGCGCCAACAGTGATCGTCTCCCCAGCGAACACGTAAGTCGTGCGTGAGCTATATGACGTCTCGGTAACTCGGCCAAACGGTGGATTCCGCCGCCCTAGGCTCAATCCAGTGACAGCGGTTTGCGGGGCTCGCTGCTCACAATCACCCCTCGGCCCCAAATCTGACTTTTAGTGAGGAGGTTCGCGATGCCGCTGTATATGGATATTCATCACAAGATCGATGGCCTGACTGCCGAGGCGATCAAGGGTGCGCACGAACAAGATGTGAAGGTTCAGAAGAAGCACGGCGTCACGTACCACAAGTACTGGTTCGATGCGGCTTCCGGCAAAGCCTTCTGTCTGGTCGAGGCTCCAAGCAAGGAAGCTGCCAATGCCGTGCATCGTGAAGCACATGGACTGGTCGCCGATGAGATTATCGAGGTGCAGGAGGGGGCTTAGTCAGGCCGCGAGTAGCCCGCTAGCGGCGTCCAGCAGGTCGGTGTTCGTCACACCGGACGGCTGGCCGCCGCCGGCGCGGTCTCAGTCGGCGACTCTTATGAGAACGCCCTGGCCGAGTCTGTCGTACGTCATTCAAATCCCGGGCGCCCGACCCGCCTTTCACCTAAACGATAGGCATTGCTGAACCATGTGGAGCGCAATCGGCCGTATGCGAGACTTTAGTCGGAGGGCTGAGGATCCTTGCCGGACATTACTTCGCTGCACACTTCCCTCGTCGCTCGAGTCCTCGAAGGGGAGGGCCGGGCGTCGCTCGAGATCCGCCGCGCGGCCTTCAATAACGAAGGGCTAGCCGAGCCGATAGGCAAATTCGTGGAGAAGGTCGCACACGACGCCAGGATGGTCACTGATGCGGACATCGGCACTCTACGCAAAGCGGGCCTGAGCGAGGACCAGATTTATGAGATCGTCGTCTGCGCCGCGATTGGCCAGGCCACTCGCCAGTACCAGAATGCGCTCGCGGCGCTCACTGCAGCAACGGGGACGCACTGAAGCGTGCGCCTCGCCATCCTCGATCATGGACATGGATTCCGAGCGAAGGCGATGTTCGCCCTCATCCGGGTCTTCTCGGGGCATCCGGTGGTGGATGCGGTCAAGTTGGCGTTGTATCGCCCCAGCTTCTATCGAGCAGGAGGGCTTACCCAGGAGGCGATGCGCGGACCATCGCAATGGTCGGTCGCGGACCGCGAGCTCATGGCCGCATTTGTCTCCAAAGTGAATGAAACGGAGTTCTGCATCGCCGCCCATACTGCGACTTCTGCAATCGCCTACAACGATGGTGCAAAAGTGTCCGCGACCCTCACCGACCTCGAGACGGCTCCTGTCACCGAGCCCCTCCGCGCGACGTTGCGCATGCTGGGCAAGCTGACGCGTGAGAGCAAGGTAGATGCTGACGACATGCGCAAGGTGCTGGCTGCGGGCGCGTCAGAGCAGCAGATCAAGGACGCCCTAGCGGTCGCATTCGCGTTCAACGTGACCGACCGATTGGCCGACGTCTTCGGTTTCGCCGTGGACGACCCTGCGGCTATCAACGCCGGCGCAAAGTACCTGCTCGCGCGGGGCTACCGCTAACTGTTCACGGAGGCCGTTGTGGCCCGCACGGGGCCGATTTCGATCTGGGCTGGGAATTACCAACGTCATCGCCTCAACCGCGGCGGCAATCGTCAGCTCGACGTCGCCCTGCACCGCATCGCCATCACCCAGATCCGACTCGGAGGTGCCGCGGCGCCTACCAATTACCGCGGAGGTAGGTAGTTCGAGTCCACCGCGGCCCGCCCCGACGGCGCCCAACACCGGGTTATTTCCGAGGACGAGGCTCAGTCACCGAGCTCCGTGGAGGTCACAGCCGTGTCACGCATTCGCGGAACCCAGCGGATACAGGAGGACACGAAAGGACATGGCGAGGTCGGCGGCAGAGTACTGGAGGACACTGGAGGAGCCGCTGGGATACCGGAGGACAGGACATTAGGCCGGTTCGGGACCGTGAGGCCCCGGGTTCAAATCCCGGGCCCCCGACCAGTTTTTGAATTCAGAACGGTCAAGTGCCGCTATACAGCGAGCGAGCGTAGGTCACGGGGGGTCACAGGGAGATCACGTCGCCTTCCTTCAGTAGGGCCGCCCTGTGCTTCGAGACCGGTATGCGAGGAGCGCGCCCGCGACGCCGAATCCGGTGATCATGCTGCTCGACAAAAGTGGACCAGGATCGTCGACGCTTGTGAGCGCTAGGGATCCGAAGACAAAGAGCCACGCGACACCAGCGGCTGTGGACCAGCGCACAGCCACCGGCCCCGGGCGAACAATCAGCACGACGCCGATCAGCAGACTCACAATCGCGCCACCTAACACCAGGGCCGGCAGAGCTGGCTGCTGCAGCAGTATTCCGAGGTCTGCCAGGTTCTCCCCAACAAAAACGAAGAAGAGCAGTCCCGAACAGGTCAGACAAGCAATGATCCAGAGTGCGCCAGCCAGTCGAAGACCAAACATCACCCGCTCCTACAAACGTATTGCGATTGGAAACGGCCCCCGCCAACATTCCACGTCACTGGAGTGTCCATCCTCTGCCTCACCGCGCTGCAGCGGGTGCCACCCCCACCTGACGGAAGGCCCAGTTTCGGCCAGTCAGATATCCGCCTAGGCCGATCAGGATCAGTGCGTTCACGCCATGGAGTCCCGACACCAGCGGTATGCCCATATAGGCCAGCAGTGACTGGATGACGAGGAGGACGAAAAGGATTCCGCTTAGGATGGTCGTCCGCCACGGGTAGCGGGACCCGAACGAGCAGCCGACCATGACCAAGATGGTCAGGGCTATGAGGTCTCCGTTAGCTCGGTGCAGGCCGGCGAACGTGTCAGCCGTCTTGAAAGCCGAGTAGACGTCTTCGGCATTGTCATCGGCCTGGAAGATCGTGAGGATGGCTGCAGCCACAAAGTAGAGCTGAGCGACGAACTGGATCATCAACACCACACAGGCCACGGAGTAGGCCTTCCGAAAAAAGGTCATATGGCAGCCCTCTCTAATGTGATCTGTCGGCCTTTTCCAGTGAACGATCAACTCGTTCACTAGTGACCGTCACTAGTGACGGACTCGCATACTATGAGTTCTGCGATGCCCGGTGTCAAGAGAGCCGGCCCACCGAGAATGTCCAGGCGTGAACGGGCGAAAGTAACTCACTGGCGGATTGTCAGGGCCGCCTACACGCTCTTCTGTGCCCAGGGGTACGCGGCAACGACGATGGCCCAGATCGCTGAAGCCGCCGCCGTGGCGGTCCAGACCGTCTACTTCGGGTTCCACGTCAAGTCGGCCTTACTCAGTCGCGCCTATGACTTCGCCGTGATGGGAGAGGACGAGCCGGTCCCCCCGGAAATGCAGCCCTGGTATGGCGCCATGGCTGCCGAGTCAGACGTGGTGCGCGCCATGCGTCACATGGTGGAAGGCTTGGGCGAGATCACAAGGCGTGTGACACCGCTGTATCTCGCTGCACGGGCGGCGGCCGACGGCGATCCCGAGGCCGCGAAGGTTATCGCTTTACACGAGCGGTGGCGCGCTGACGGCCATCGTCGGCTGCTCGAGCTCCTCCGCCGCAAAGCCGCCCTCCGGCCGGGGCTGACACTCAAGCGCGCCACCGACCTGCTGCTCCTGTTCGGGGGCATGGACGTGTATCACGCGCTCGTCGTGACTCAGAGGTGGTCGCATCAAGAGTGGGTCGATTGGTCCGCTTCGACGCTGGCGCACCAGCTCTTTGGCTACGTCCGGAGTAGCCGCCGTCGCTTGCCGCGGGGGTACGTGTAAATGGGTTTCGAGAGCAGCTGTGTCACAGATGTGTCACGCATTCGCGGAACCGGGAGGACACGAGAGGACACGAAGGCGCGTCAGATCGGGTACAGGAGGACACGCAAGGAAACGCCGGGACAGCAGGGGATACGAGATACGGCCGGTTCGGGACCGTGAGGCCCCGGGTTCAAATCCGGGGCCCCCGACCAGATTTTGAATTTGAAGTCGCACCGCCAACACGTGCCAACATGACAGCGGCGCGGTCACGTGTAGTAATCGTGTAGTAGTTTCGACAGACCGGCTGTACCGTTTGGGGGGACGTGCCTTCGGCAACCTCATCCACTGGTACGGTGGCTGATAAGGGCGGCCACTTCGCCGCCTGGGAACAGCCGGAGATCTTCAGTCAGGAGCTGCGCTGCCTTCAGGTCGTTGCGTGATCAGAAGGTTGAGTGATGCGAAATGCTTGACACCCATCACGAAAGGGCTACGTTGAGATCGAACTGTTTCGGGGACGGGTTGTGGGAGAGAGATCTGCGTGCGCATCACGCTCTCTCGCGTTGGCATAGCGGCTGACGACAAAACCGATGAGCGCCCGGCTCATCACCTGATCGAGGAGATGAAATCGTGCCTGCCAGAACCGCGGTAGATGTATCAATCCGACCCTTCACCGTCGATGTTTCGGAAGAGCAACTGAGCGATCTTCGCCGGCGTATCGCCGCGACACGCTGGCCTACCAAGGAGCTGGTCACGGATCGGTCGCAGGGCGCGCAGCTGGCGACGATCCAGGCGCTCGCCCGCTACTGGACGACCGATTACGACTGGCGCAAATGCGAGGCGAAACTCAACGCGACGCCGCAGTTCAAGACCGAGATCGACGGGATCGACGTCCACTTCATCCACGTGAAGTCGCGGCACAAGAACGCGATGCCGCTGATCATGACGCACGGCTGGCCCGGCTCCGTCATCGAGCTGCTCGAGACCATCGGGCCGCTGACCGACCCGACCGCTCACGGAGGCCGCGCTGAGGATGCCTTCGACCTCGTGCTGCCCTCCCTGCCCGGGTACGGGTTCTCGGGCGAGCCGATCGAGGTAGGCTGGGACCTGGGTCGGACCGCACGGGCCTGGGCAGAGCTTATGAACCGCCTCGGATACACCAGGTACGTCGCCCAGGGCGGGGATGTGGGCGCCGGCGTCACCGACGCAATGGGCCGCCAGGCACCGGAGGGCCTAATCGGCATCCACACGAATCTGCTCGTGCCTGCGCTGGGCGGCAGCATGCCGACGGGCACCGACGAGGAACGCGCTGCGGCCGCGCAGATTGCCACCTTCCAGAAGTCCGGGGAGGGCTACTTCATCGAGATGGCCACCCGTCCGGAGACGATCGGCTACGCCCTGCTCGACTCCCCTGTCGCTCTGGCCGCCTGGATGGCCGACCACGACACCGATGCCTACTACAAGATCGCTCGCGCCTTCGTCGAGGGGCAGCCCTCGGGCAACCTCACGCGCGACCACATCCTCGACAACATCACGCTCTACTGGCTGACCAGCACCGGCGCCACCACGGCCCGGTCGTACTGGGAGGCCTACGGACCCGACGCGCCGGCCGCTCGCCAGCAGCCTTTGCCGCCGCCGACGATCCCGTTCGCCTTCACGACCTTCCCAGGCGAGATCTGGCGGACTCCGCGCAGCTGGGTCGAGGCGAGCTACCCGAACGTCATCTACTTCCACGAGGTCGACAAAGGCGGCCACTTCGCCGCCTGGGAGGAGCCGGAGCTGTTCTCGTCCGAGCTCCGCGCCGCGTTCAGCTCACTGCGCTAGCGACAAGACAAATGGAGCGCTACTGATCGGGAGGGGTGCAGCCAGCGCTTCCGTACCAGAGGTTCCGTTCGATCCCTGAGTAGAGCCCGATGGCGGCTTCCATCCGGTGGTTATGCGGCGGATACTGCCGGCCGGGAGCGATCGTTACCTGGATGATGGTCAATCGCGGGTCGCGGAAGAGCACCAATTCCTGGCCTAGGGGGTCGGGAAGACCTTCGATGAGGCTGCTCGGCTTACTTACAGTCAAATTCAGAAGATCCCTTATTGTGTCGACCGGACGGTCGGTATCGAGCGCCGCAAAGCAGCTTTCGACAAAGCGGCCTATGTCAAATGCAGGCATCAGTGTCCCCAGCCGCTCCTAGCCCAGCAACGGACTACACAACAGCCTCGTGGCAAATGTGGCGACACTTTCATCTCGCGAGCTCCTAACGCGCGCGGACCGGGTAGCGCAGATGTGTGACACCGACGCCGGCGACCACCGTTGGATTGCCGAGGATTACAGGTGCCTTCTGAAGCCGGTCAAACAAGGGGACCCCAGAGCCCAGCAACACCGGAGCGAGGTCGATGTGAATCTCGTCGAGAAGGCCGGCGTCGAGGCACTGTCGAATTGTCTGGCCACCGTGGACGCCCACCGCGCGGTCTCCCGCGGCAGACGTGGCCTGTGCCACAGCGCTTTCCAGGCCTTCGGTCACGAAATGGACGGTCGAGCCAGGGCGGGGCCAACCATCCGGCACGTGGTGAGTGACGACGAATGCTGGTATTCCCCACGGGTGCTGGCCGCCCCAGCCGTCGGCCAGGTCGAAGGTGCGGCGGCCGGTGAGCATCGCACCGACCTCACTCACCAAGGCCCGCAGGTGCCTGGCGCTGGCCGCGGAGACGTGGAATGTGAAGTCCGAGTTGGGATTGGGCACGTCAACATCGCCCGCCGTATACCAGGCGAAGACTTCCGCGACACCGTCGTTGGCATCAGCGACATAACCGTCGAGCGACATGGACATGATTGCAATCACCTTGGCCATGGTCTCTGCTCCTCCCGACAACGATTAGGCTCCGTACACCTATGACTTCCAGAGCACTCGGAATTCATCGACACCCCAATTCAGAGTCCCGGCTTAAAGACCATGTCCCAGGCAGCGACCAACAACGTCACGAGGACCAGCCCGTACCCGACAAGCCAGCGGCTGATCAGTCTCACCAATGCGCCGTCAGCATCACTTGCCTCGGCGGCCCTAGCCAATTGGATGCCGACACCGCTCAAGTAGACCGCGCCGATGAGGAAGGCGATCCCAAAGAGTCCGAGCGCGAGGAGGACCCAGACCTGAGCGAACTTCCAAGCCGCGTTGGCAGCAACCATCCAGACTCCTCCGCTCACAAGAACCAGGATCACAGCGGGCATCAGCGCTCGAAGCCCGACATACCGGAGCGTCCGAGCGAACTCGCCGATCGCCTTTGGATCCGGGCTGGATTGTGCCCTTCGACCGACAAGCATCAATACCACCCCACCGCCGACCCAGACCATGGCCGCCACGACGTGTACGAGATGGATCCAGTCGATGGTCACCAACCCCCTTCTGCCAGCCCACGCCCACACTTGATCAACGTCTTCTCTCGATGCTTCCCGAGGTCAGGGGTTCAAACGTTAGCGAGCAAATGTCGATGCCCACAAGATCCAATTTGGCGCTGCCACAGCAGGCCAATTTGATGACCCGATAATTCCCCGTTAGATAGATGTTCGAGCCTCCCCGGCGCAGGTCTGCCGCGACCACCATTAAAGGAACTGGGGCCGCCGATGAGACTCCGCTGCCAGGCAAGTTGGTGGACGACCTTCAGATCAACCTCATCGGTCGCAATAACATTGGCCGCGAGATCTACCACCAGCTCCTGCAGGCGATTCAGGAAGGCCGGCTGGAATCTGGCACGAGGTTGCCCCCAACGCGGGAGTTGGCAAGACGACTGAAGGTTGCTCGCACTACCGTCGCCGTCGCGTACGACCGCCTTGTCGGTGAGGGCCTTCTGGAATCTCGCATCGGGGCAGGCACGTTTGTGAAGCGGGGAGTCGTCAGTGCAACCACCGACGCTCGTAACCTGGACAGTCCCCTGGTTCCCAAAGAGGCATGGGTGGGCTTCCCGACGAGTTATGTACGGAAGCTCTTTGCGGGGCGCTTCGAATTCGACTTCCGAACAGGTATCCCGGATGACGCTGCATTCCCATACGCGAGATGGCGCCGCCTGATGGCCCGCCAGATGCGGGCGTCGAATGCGCTTAGTGGCTATGGGGACCCAGCTGGGCATCCGGGCTTACGGGCTGCGATCGCCCGCCACATCTCGCTGTCTCGGGGAATGCAGATCGACCCTGAAGAGGTGACCGTGACCAACGGGGCGCAGCAGGCTCTCGACCTCATCGCAAAGGTCCTGATCGAAAAGGGCGACAGAGTTGTGGTCGAGGATCCTGGGTATCCTCCGGCGTGGCTCCTGTTTCGAACCGTAGGCGCGCGCGTCGAGCCAATTCCAGTCGATGACGAGGGCTTGGTGGTCCGCGCGTTGCCTCCTGACACCCGGCTGGTTTATGTCACACCGTCGCATCAGTTTCCGATTGGCGTGACCATGTCGTTGGAGCGCCGCTCGAGCCTCCTCGAGTGGGCTCGGCAAACCAACGCCGCGATCGTTGAGGATGACTATGACGGCGAGTTCCGATTCGGCAACCGTCCCCTCGAGTCGCTCCGAGCCTTGGATCCAAACGGCCAGGTGATCTACGTCGGATCCTTTTCCAAGGCCACACTGCCGAGCCTCCGCATCGGCTTCGTTATCTCACCGAACAGCCTCACATCGGCAATCCGAGCCGCAAAGCATTTGAGTGATTGGTACACCATGTGGGCGGTTCAGGGAGCCTTAGCTGACTTCATCGAAGAGGGATGGTTTGCGCGTCACCTTCGAAAGATGCGGAGGGAGTATGAGGAGAGGCACAACGCGATTCTCGCCGGGCTGGATAAGCATTTTCAGTCGCTCCTTAAGGTCACTAACTCGGCGGTCGGTCTGCACGTCTGTGCGACAGCGACTGAACTGTCCCCAAGCGACCTGCACCGAGTGGTCACCAGCGCCAAAGAGGTCGGCGTGGACGAGTTAGCTCAGTATTCCGCAGGCCAGCCCGTGCCCGGACTCCTGTTTGGCTATGGGGCGATTCCGACAGAACGAATCGATGAAGGCCTCCGTCGCCTGAGGAAATCCTTTGTCTGAGGCAACGCCGCCCGCACCTGCATGATCAGGTTCCATCAACACACGAGGTTCAACTGAGGGCTGGAGATGCTGCTCGAAAACAAGAATGCGGTGATCTATGGTGGCGGCGGCGCCATTGGCGGCGCGGTTGCGCGCGTCTTTGCTGGTGAGGGTGCGCGCGTCTTTCTCGCGGGCCGCCGCCAGCCGGCTCTGCAGCGGGTGGCCGACGAGATCGCGCATGCAGGCGGCACGGCCGAGACCGCACTGATCGATGCGTTGGATGAGCGCGGCGTGGATGAGTACGTGGCAGGCGTTGCCGGGCGAGCCGGAAGCATCGACATCTCCTTCAACGCGATCAGCCATGGCGACGTCCATGGGATGCCGCTGCTGGAGATGCCCTACGAGGAGTTCGAACGCCCAGTCAGCCGGGCGATTCGGGCGAACTTTCTCACCACCCGAGCCGCCGCGCGCCAGATGGCCAAGAGTCAGAGTGGCGTGATCATGGGGATCACCGCCACCACAGCTCGACACGCAATTCCAGAGGTCGGCGGCACTGGAGTGGCGTTCGATGCAATCGAGAGCCTCTTCCGGCAGTGGGCTGCGGAACTCGGGCCGTTAGGCATCCGGGTGGTCTGGCTGCACACGACCGGCATCCCTGAGGCGTTTCATGGGCCCGGCGGGCAGCAACCTGCCTATGGCACCGGTCGGCCGATGTCAGGCGAGGAGTTCGTCCGCTGGCTCAAGAGCAAGACGATGCTCGGCCGGCTCACGACGCTCGCAGACGTGGGCCAGACGGCCGCTTTCTTGGCCTCAGACCGCGCCGGCGCGATGACTGCGACCGGCGTGAACCTGAGCGGGGGCTCGGTTCCGACAAGGTAAACCGGAAGCCGACGCAATTACATTGCCTCACAGATGCCCGAACTGCCGAGCGGAACCGTCACCTTCCTATTCACCGACATCGAGGGCTCGACTCGCCTATTGCAGGCCCTCGGCGACGCCTACGCGAAGGTTCGCAGCGACCACGCCGTCATCATCCGCGGCGCCATTGAGGCGGGAGGTGGCGTGGAGGTCGACACGGCCGGCGACTCCTTTTTCGCCGCCTTCCCGACTCCTCACGGCGCAGTGAAGGCGGCCGTGATGGCTCAGCGAGGCCTTCAGTCCCACCAATGGCCCGGAGGTGCCCGGGTGCGCGTCCGCATGGGTGTCCACACGGGTGAAGGTGTCGCCAGCGGTTCGCATTACGTGGGCATGGACGTGCATCGAGCCGCTCGCATCGGCGACGCGGCCCACGGTGGACAGGTCATCGTTTCCGCGGCAACACGTGGCCTGGTGGAGCACTCACTCCCGGCGGAGACCACACTGCGGGACCTCGGTGAGCACCGGCTGAAAGATATCCCGCATCTCGAACACCTCTTCGATCTTGTCGTCGCCGGGTTGCCGGCGGACTATCCGCCTCCCCGAACGCTGGACGCGCGCCCTAACAACCTGCCTGCGCAGCTGACTTCATTCATCGGCCGCGAGGAACAGATCGCGGAGATCAGGCAGCTTTTTGATCGCACTCGCCTCCTCACCCTCACCGGGCCGGGTGGAGCTGGCAAGACCCGCCTCGCCCTACAGATCGCGGCTGAAACGTTGACCGAATATCGGGACGGCTCTTTCTTTGTCGACCTCGCCTCAGTCACCGATCCGGTCCTGGTACCCGCCGTCATCGCTCGCGCGCTGGGAGTACCGGAGGCGCCCGGGGTCTCGATCGTTGAGAGCCTTCAGACCCATTTGCGTGAGCGCGAGCTTTTGCTTGTGGTCGACAACTTTGAGCAGGTCGCGATTGGCGCGCCGGTGCTGGAGCAGCTTTTGACCGCCGCGCCCAAGGTCAAAGCGCTGGTCACCTCACGTGTGGTCCTTTCGTTGAAAGGTGAGCACGTGTACGCGGTGCCACCGCTGAAACCACCTCGCCACGGGCAGATTGATCTGGCTGACGTCGAACGCTTCGATGCAGTGAGGCTGTTCACGGAGCGCGCCCAGGCGGCGCAGCCGCGATTTCGGCTCACGACCCAAAACGCACAGGCGGTGGCTGAGATCACCGCCCGCCTGGACGGCCTGCCGCTGGCCATCGAGTTGGCGGCGGCTCGGACTAATGTCTTGTCACCCGAGCAACTACTGGCGCGGCTGCAGCCGAGCCTGACCCTGTTGACGTCCGCGGCGAGAACGGTTCCAGAGCGCCAGCGCACGTTGAGAGGTGCAATTTCGTGGAGCTATGACCTCTTAACCGAGGCCGAGCGACGACTGTTCACGCTCCTATCTGTCTTTCGCGGAGGTTGGACGCTGGCGGCTGCTGAAAGTATCGCCAGGCCAGAGGAGCAGGGACTCGATACGCTCGGAGGCCTGTCCTCACTGGTGGACAAGTCGCTGATTCGGGCTGACGAACCCAACGGTCAGCCGCGGTTTTCGATGCTGGACACGATTCGCGAGTTCGCGGAAGAGCAGCTCTCGTCAGGCGAATTGGAGGCTGTGCGCCAACGCCATGGCTACTACTTTCTTGAGTTTGCTGGTGCGGCTGAGGCTCACCTTACTGGAGCGGACCAGGGTGAGTGGCTTACGGCACTGGAACGGGAGCACGCCAATCTGCGAGAGGCGCTTCGATGGGCGGTGGACACCGACCAGGCCCAGCTGGCGCAGGAGGCCGCGGGGGCGTTGTGGCGGTTCTGGCACCAGCACGGACATCTGGCCGAAGGTCGGAGATGGCTCGACGAGATCCTGGCCATGCCCTCCGGCCGGCAACCCACCGCGGCCCGTGGCCAAGCGCTGACAGGAGCTGGCGGCATCGCCTGGTGGCAGATCGATCACTCGGCGGCGAGGGCTTTTTACGACGAGGCGCTGGCGGTAGAGAGGCAGGTCGGTGAGCCGGCCCGGATCGCCGAAGCGCTCTATAACGATGCCTTCGCTGTGGGAGCCGCCGGCGATCTCCAGGCTGCCAACCGCCTGCTCGAAGAGTCCCTCGATCTGTACCGCCAGGTGGACGACGAGCAGGGAATGGCTCGCGTGCTGGTAATGCTCGTACTCCCTGACGCCCAGGCCGGCAAGTGGGACTTGGTCATCAGCCGCATCGAGGAGGCGGTGTCCATCTGGCGCCATCTGGGAGAGCGCCTTCAGCTCGCCTTCGATCTGATCTGGCTTGCTTTCGCTTACGGCCGTGCGGCTCGCTGGCAGTCTGCGCACCAGGCCGCGGTCGAAGCGCTTTCGATCTTCCGCGAAGTCGACAATGCGACCGGGATCGCGCTCGCCTTCCGAGATCTCGCGTTCCTGGCCATCTGGGAAGGCCGCCCGCACGATGCTCTTCGGTTCGCGGGGGCAGCCGCGTCTCTGAGCGAGAAGATTGGCGGCGGCCCGCCGCAGGGCTTCGGCGGCATGCTGGAGGGGGACCCGGCGGCGGAGGCTCGAAGCCAGCTTGGAGATGCAGAGGCGGAGCGCAGCTGGCAGGAGGGTCGCGACCTCGACGTGGACGCCGCCCTAGCCCTAGCGCGGCGCTCAATCGGCGAGTGAGCAAGGCACAGATTTCACAATTTTTCAAAGAAACTCAGCGCCTGAAGGCGGTTGCAAAGCTGCCCGGGGACCGTCCGTTTGCACTCACGCATCGTTATCACGTAGCCGATATGTCAGCTGACGCACGGCCCTAGGACCGTGAGGCTGTTGCGTCTTGACTCCGAGTGCCCAAACGACGAGCCAAGGTGCTCCGCTGGCAAGTGCTGCGCTCTGACGACTCGGGCGTCGACCTTAGTTAACCCTGCATCCGTTGATCGTTCAGGCTGTGGATCATGATGACCTCCTCACCGGTTACTGGCTGGCGCGCGGCCGGCCGCAACTAGAGACCAACGGGAGGTAGCGATGAACTTCAACAGCATCATGATCGGATCGGAGGATCCCAAGCGGCTCGTCGATTACTACACGAAGATCCTCGGCAAGCCCGCCATGTCGGAGGGGGGCTATGACGGCTGGCAGATCGGCAGCGGATGGATAACGATCGGCCCCCACGACGAGGTCAAGGGCAAGAACCCGACGCCAGGCCGGCTCATCCTCAACATCGAGAGCGAGGACGTAAAGGGGGACTTTGAGAAGTTCAGGGCTGCAGGCGCCAAAGTCGTGCGCGAGCCATACAACGTCGGAGAGGAGTCGCGCTATTGGATCGCGACCTTCGCCGATCCCGACGACAACTACTTCCAGCTCATGAGCCCGATGTAACCGATTTCCTGTTCGTCGCCCGCCGCATCAGTAGAGAGTGCGGCGGTTCGCGGCCGACGATCAGGTCTTTCGCTTACATATTCCGCTGTCACTGACCTCAAGGCCCCTCATAGCCACCTGCAACGGGCCGAGCCGGCAGGCTGCTGGACGGGTTGCTGACATCACTGCGGCAGTGGTGCAGTAGTCCGTGTAGCAGTTGCTTTTGATCGTCTCGACGGAGACGCCGAAGTCGTGTGCCAGCTCGTTGATGTGGGCCCACACTGAGAGGACGCCATTCAGCGACTCGAGCGGAGACCTAGGCCACCAGCACCAAGCAACCCGCCCCGTTTCGGGACGGCCGTCACGTTCTAGGAAAACCCCACGCCGGATTGCGCGCAGCCAGCCCATGCCGCTTTTTCCTGTCCGGGGTTGGCGTTGTCAGGCGGCAGTGTCGGCATGCTGGGCTACGCCTGATAGTGGGGGAGGACTTTGCCGTCCTTTACGTAGGTCAGCGCTTCGGTGACCTCGTAGGCGTGGACGGCGGAAACGAATTCGGGCAGCTTGCCGGAGAGCGTCGCGATCTCTCCGCTACGGGTGAACGCTCGCAGGGCATTGGTATCGGCGAAGCCGAGGATCAGTGAGGCGTGGAACCGCTGGTCGGTGGGGTTGTCATGCGCGACATTCGGCGTGCCCCAGAGTTTTTGGATCCAGGGCATGAAGACCTGGGTTCGGAGTTCCCTCAGTGCCCCTGTCTTGACGAGACCGGAAACAAGCTCGTCTGCGAGGAACCTCCGGAACGCACCGGTCTTGATGCCCTCCCGCCTGCGGAGGTAGATCAGGCTTAGCGCCCCCGCCTTCGCCGCGGGACCGGCCACGTCGTACCAGCGGGCCGAGTATGGCGGCCCCACGTAGAGCAGGGTGCGCCGGAACACATTCACTTCGTCCTTGTACGCAAGTCCGGTCTGTTTGCGGCCCCGCAGCGGGGAGAGAACGGAAGTGAACGTGACCTCGGCGACCCCGTCGATCCTGCGTTCGGCCGGGATGACCGTCTCGACGCCATCGATGGCCGGCCACAGCCCGGGATTGTTCTCCGCCAGGTGGATCTGGCGATACTCCTCGATCCCCGGAGTCGCCGAGATGATCTTCGAGTGCGGGCCCTTCCAGTAGTCCATTCCTTGCTGGCGGGGCCGATCAGTACGCATCCACAGCGGGATCGATAAGACGAAGGGCTTCCTCGCAAACGGAGGTGTCGTAGCCACTTTCTTGCCTTCCTTCGCAGGGTGTTGTCAGCGGTCGAGGAACTGGACGGCGATGGGGGCGAACTTGTCGTGGAACTGGAAAATGCCGCCGTGGCCGGAGTCGGGGAAGATGATCAGCTCGGAGCCGGGAATGCGGCGGTGCAGGTCCTCGGAGAGGACGGAGGGCACCATCCGGTCGTTGTCGCCGTTGGCGATCAAGGTGGGCGCGGTGATCTTCGACAGGTCAGCGGGGACCGAGCGACCCCACTTCTTGATCGCCTTGAGCTGCGTCTGGAGCGCCTTCACCGTGATCGGGGCGTCACGGTCGATGGTTCGCTCCTTGAGCCGGTTGACGAACGCGCGGGCAGCGGGCTTGCCGGTGGCGTTGCGGTTGAAGAACAGGAACTCCTTCGGGTCCGAGCGGGTCAGGGTCGCCCGGAGGATGTCGTAGTAGGTGGTGCCGGCGACCTTGTCGATGTCCTTGCCACCAGCGGGGCCGGTGCCCGTGAGGACGAGCTTGCGGACTAGCTCGGGGTGTTTGACCACGAGGGCTTGGGCGATGAAGCCGCCGAGGGAGAAGGAGAAGATGTCGACCTTGTCGAGGCGAAGTGCGCGGATAAAGGTATAGGCGTCGTCCGCCATCGCCTCGACGCTGTCGGGAACCTGGCCGGTGGAGGCGCCGACGCCGCGGTTGTCGAACGCGATGACGTGGTGCTCCTTCGCGATCGGGTCAATGACGCGCGGGTCCCAGTTGTCCAGGTTCCCTGCAAGGTGAACGAAGAAGACCACGGGGATCCCGCCCTTCGGACCGAGCTCGCGATAGGCGTAGGTCACGCCGCCGACAGTGATGGTGCGGGCCGGTGCCTTCGCATACGACGTGACGACGGGGTCGTTGCTGGTGGTGGCCATGACGGTTCTCCTTGGGTGTGGCTGAATGAGAGTCGAAGCTTCAAGCGGGCAAGCGGTTGAGCTTTCGAATCTGCCGGTCGAAGACGCGAGTGGGAACGAAGCGGCGCAAGGCGCTGACGCGTCCGGCCGTCGAGCCGGCGGTGTAGCGCAGCTTCGGCTTCGGGTCGGTGGCTGCCGCGACGATCGCTTTGGCGACGATGGCCGGGTCATCGCCGTCCGCCATGGCACGCGCCATCACGCCGTCGAAGACGTGCCTCTGCATCGCATAGATCGGCAACGGTCCGTCGGGCTGGATGGCCTTGGCGTCGAAGCCGGTCCTGGTGTAGGCGGGCTCGACGAGAAGCACCCGGATCCCGTGCTCCCGAACCTCGTGGTCGACCGACTCGGAGTAGCCCTCGATCGCGTGCTTCGTCGCGGCGTAACTGGCCATGTACGGCGCGGGGACGAGTCCGAGCACCGACGAGATGTTGATGATCCGACCATTTCCCGCGGCGCGCATGTGCGGGAGTACCGCCTTCGTCATCCGGACGAGCCCGAAGAAGTTGATATCGAAGACGCGCTGGTCCTGAGCGACCGAGCTTTCCTCCGCGGCCCCGGCTGCGCCGGTGCCCGCGTTGTTGACCAGCACGTCGAGCCGCCCGAACCGCTCGATCACGCGCCCGACCGCGGTGCGCACCGACTCGTCGCTAGTCACGTCGAGATCGAGGAACGTCACCCCGTCACGCGGCGCGACCCCCGAGGTGTTCCGACTCGTGCCGACCACCTCGAATCCGGCATCGACCAGCGCGAGCGCGGCTGCTTTCCCAATGCCCGAGGAGGCGCCCGTCACGAGTGCTACTGGCTTTGCTGTTGTCATCATGGACTCCTTGCCCTGATTGCCAGATGTCCGTAATATTATGGACGACATATAATAATGTCAAGAGGGAAGGCAACCGTCCCCAGCAGAGGAGTCATTGATGGCCCGGTACGCAAAAGAGCACAAGCAGGCGACGAGGCGGCGGATCGTTGAGACAGCCGGAAGTCGGCTCAAGCGCGATGGGATCGACGGCTCCGGGATCGCGACGCTCATGGCGGATGCCGGCCTGACCAACGGCGCCTTCTACGCCCACTTCGACTCGAAGGAGGACCTCGTCGCGAGCACAGTCGCGGACCAGCTCCGCGAGCAGCGCGAGAGGTACAGCGGACAGTCGCTCGAGGAGATCGTTCGCGGGTATCTGTCGATTCAGCACCGCGACGACACGGCTGGCGGCTGTCCATCGGCGGCGCTCCTCGACGAGATCGCGCGCTCATCCGAGTCCGTGAAGCGCGCTTACACCGATGGTCTCTTGGCCATCATCGATGATGCTGCCGCCCGATTGGCGCCGGACGATCCCCAGTCAGCGCGCGTGCGGACGTTCGGCGTTTTCGCCCTGATGGTCGGGACGCTCCAGGTCTCCCGCGCCCTGGCCGACCGGCGGCTCGCCGACGACGTCCTCGAGCAGGGCATCCAGAACGCACTCGCGCTGCTGGGCGCCGAGCAAAGGATCTCACCCAGCAGCTGCTGACTTTAGAAGAAGTTGCCATGAGACGTTGATGGACCATGAGCTGTTATGGCGAGGCCGGCCGCTGAGCACAGGAGGACACTTGAGGAGCCGCTGGGATACGGAGGGACACGACATTAGGCCGGTTCGGGACCGCGAGGCCCCGGGTTCAAATCCCGGGCCCCCGACCAACCCCTACGCGCGCGTAGAGCGAAACGCCTTGACTTTGGTCGTGTGCGGATCCTCCAGTAGCTGCTTGTACCGTGACGATTCAACGGCGATCA
>Ga0209473_1000679_pt1 | contig 19773 bp, 17 predicted proteins | sample GraSoiAngelo_133_FD_185890 | JGI IMG/M metagenome (GOLD analysis project Ga0209473, IMG submission 185890) | Grasslands soil microbial communities from the Angelo Coastal Reserve, California, USA - 14_0929_05_20cm (SPAdes) (version 2) | ecosystem: Environmental > Terrestrial > Soil > Grasslands ...
CCGCGCCGGGGACGGAGTCGACCGTGATGTGGCCGCCTTGCAGCTCGGCCAGGAGCCGCGCGATCGCCAGGCCGAGCCCGGTGCCCCCGAGGTCGCGACTGCGTGACTGATCGACGCGGAAAAAGCGGTCGAAGATCCGCTCCACATGCTCCGGGGCGATGCCCGGCCCCGTGTCGCGCACGCTCACTCCCACCATCCTGCCGTTGCGCTCGAGCGCGAACGTGATGCGGCCGCTCGGCGTATAGCGGACGGCGTTGGACGCGAGGTTCAAGAGGATGCGGCGCGTACGGTCGGCGTCGCCCAACGCCCGGCGCGGCGGCGACGGCGTCGCACCCACGGCGAGCTCTCTGCCGAGCGCCATCGCTTCGGTGATCTCGCGCACCTCGTTTACGACGGCGCCGAGCTCGAAGGGCGCGTGCGCCAGCGCCAGCTGGCGGTTCTCGCCCCGGGCGATGAGCAGCAGCTCCTCCACCAGTTTGGCGGTCTGGTCCAGCACGCGCTCCATCGCCGCGAGCGCCTCGCGCATCTCCCCCTCGGTACGGCCCTCGGCCATCGCCCACTGAACACGGGCGCGCAGGTGGGTGAGCGGCGTGCGCAGCTCGTGACTCGCGTCCGCCGTGAACGCCTGCAGCGCGCGATGCGCCCGATCCACGCGCTCGAGCATGCGGTTGACCGAGTCCGCGAGCTCGGTCACTTCCGCCTGGCCCGTCGGGCTGGTGAGGCGCGTGCCCAGCTCCGCGGGACCGATGGCGCGCGTCTCGGCGGCCACCCGCTCGAGCGGGCGCAGTGCGCCGGCCACGGCCTGACGGGCGCCGCGCGCGACCGCGAGCCCCGCGCCGGGGAGCAACAGCGCCGCCGCGGCCGCGAGCGCGCCCAGCGCGACGACGTACGGTTCCCGGCTCGCCACGACGTAGATGTCGAATGCACCGGCCGCGCGGTGCAGCACGCGATAGCGCCAGCGCGCCCGCTGCGCGATCGCGGCGAGCAGCGCCCGGCGCACGTCGTCGGGCGAGGCGCTCGCCGGCAGGCCCTCGAGCCGCTTCGCGGGCATGTCGGGCGACACGAAGTAGACCTGCTGCGTTCCTCCGGGGCCGGTGGTGGTGCGGGTGATCACCACCTGACCCCCCATGGCGACGAGCCGGTCGGCGAGCGCCGACGGCATCACGCCGCCGGGCTCGCTGGTCGAGTCACGATAGGCGCCCAGCAGCGACTGCGTGAGGTCGGCCGAGTGGTCGAGCGAGCGCCGCAGCGCCATCTCAGCCGCCGCGGCGAACAGGGCCACCACGAGCAGCGCGTACCCCGCGAGCCCGGTCCAGGCCACGCGCGTGAACCGACGGGTGAGCACCGCGGCGAGCCGGCGCTCGCTCATGGTGTGGTGCCGTCCAGGCGGTACCCGACGCCGCGGACCGTGCGGATCGGCGCCGTGCGGCCCCCGAAGCTCAGCTTCTTCCGCAGGTAGTTGACGTACACGTCTACCACGTTAGTCTCGGGGTCGAACTGGTAGTTCCACACCGCTTCGGCGATGCGCGAGCGAGACACCGAGCGGCCCGCGTTGCGCATCAGAAACTCGAGCAGCGCGAACTCGCGCGGGCTCAGATCCACCACGCGCTCACCCTGCGTAACGCGACGGGTCAGCGGATCGAGCAAGAGATCGCCGACTTGGTGCCGTAGCTCGGCGCGACGAATGAGCGCGTGCACCCGGGCGAGCAATTCCGGCAGGTCGAACGGCTTGGTGAGGTAGTCGTCGGCGCCGCCTTCCAGGCCCTTCACCCGCGCCTCGAGCTCGTCGCGGGCGGTGAGCAGCAGCACCGGCGTGAAGACGCCGCGCGCCCTGAGCTCCGACACGACGCTGAAGCCGTCCCGACCCGGCAGCATGACGTCGAGCACGATGCAGCCGTACTTCCCCCCCAGCGCGCGCTCCAGCGCCCGGTCCCCGGTGTCGGCCTCCGTGACCCCGTAGCCTTCTTCGCGGAACGCTTTGCTCAGGAAGCGCCGCAGCTCGCGGTCGTCCTCGACGAGGAGAATCTGCACGCCGCTAACCTACGGTGGGCCGGCCAGCGCGGGGAGTGTCAGCTCCGTGAGAAAGCTCTAAGAAAGCGCCCGGGCGCTTCACCCACGCGCCGCGCCCGCCTACGTTCAACCCATGAACCTGCTCTTCGCTCTCGTCATGACGACCGTGCCGCTCGACACCGCCACCTTCGCGGGCGGCTGCTTCTGGTCCATGGAGCGCGCCTTCGACCAGGTCACGGGCGTCGTATCCGTCACCGTGGGCTACACGGGCGGCACCCTGCCGCACCCGTCGTACGAGCAGGTGTCCACCGGCCAGACGGGACACCTCGAGGCCGTACAGGTGGTGTACGATCCCGCCAGGATCACGTACGAGCGACTGGTGGACGCGTTCTGGCACGACATCGATCCCACCCAGGCCGATGGCCAGTTCTGCGATCACGGCCCAGAGTACCACACGGCGATCTTCTATCGCGACACCATGCAGCACCGCGTGGCGGCCGCCTCGCGGCGCTCGCTCGAGCGGCGCTTCGTGAGGCCCATCGCTACCGCGATCGAGCCGGCGACGGCGTTCTACGCCGCCGAAGACTATCACCAGCACTATTACCGTAAGAATCCGGTCAGGTACGGGATGTATCGCGTGGCGTGCGGGCGTGACCGGCGCCTGCGGGAAGTATGGGGCGCCGAAGCCCCGTCGACGGAGGCACGATCGAGCATGCACGACACCAAGCCGAGCGACGTCGAGCTGCGGCAGTCCCTGACCACGTTACAGTACCAGGTGACTCAGCACGAAGCGACGGAGCCGCCGTTCCACAACGAGTACTGGGACAACCACCGGGCCGGCATCTACGTGGACGTGGTATCGGGGGAGCCGCTGTTCAGCTCGCTCGACAAGTTCGAGTCCGGCACCGGGTGGCCCAGCTTCACGCGACCGCTCGAGCCGGCGAACATCACCGAGAAGACCGACCGCTCGCTCTTCATGGAGCGAACCGAGGTGCGGTCCGCGCACGGCGATTCCCACCTGGGCCATCTCTTCGACGATGGCCCCGCGCCGACGGGCATGCGCTACTGCATCAACTCCGCCGCGCTGCGCTTCATTCCCGTGGAGCGCCTGCAGGCCGAGGGCTACGCGCGCTTCCTGCCGCTGTTCCAGAAGACCGAGTAGGGCACCCTCTTCTGGTCGACCCCGGGGCACCGCCCCGGGGTCGGCCACCCCTTGACGGCCAACTACTACACATGTAAATCTACTCCTGTAGATCAACTACGAGGCTGAGCATGCCAGGTCGCCACCAACTCACCGAGCTGCAACTCGCCATCCTGCGGGTCATCTGGGACAGGGGCGAAGCGACCGTGCAGGACATTTGGGAAGCGCTGCACGCCGAGCGCGGGCTCGCCCAAACGACCGTCGCCACCATGCTGTCGCGGCTGGAGCGCCGCGGCGTAGTCACACGGCGCGCCCAGTCGCGGCAGTACCACTACCGTGCCGCGGTGACCGAGCAGGAAGTGCAGCATTCGATGGTGGGAGAGCTGACCGAGCGGCTGTTCGACGGCGACGTCACCGCGCTGGTGCAGCACCTCCTGAACGGCGCCGACGTGAGCCCCGGCGACCTCGCCAAGATCCGCGACATGATCGAGCACGTCGAAACGAACGCCCCGGAGACCAAATGACAATGTTCGCGTGGCTGCTCACCTATCTGATCCACAGCACGGTGCTCCTGGGGCTCGTCTGGCTCGTCACGCGGCGCCGGCGCCTCGAGCCCGCGGTCTCCGAGCTGCTTTGGAAAGTCGCCCTGCTCGCCGGACTCGTGACCGGCACCATCCAGTCGCGGCTGCAGTTGTCTCCGCCGGCCGCGGTCACACTGCCGGCTGCGAGTTTGCCCTCGCCATCGCCCGCGTCCGACGCCGGACACGAATCGGCCCTGGGGACCACCTCCACGACCTCCCGAACCTCCACAACCTCCACAACCTCGGCCAGCAGGCCGTCCCTCGCACTACTCGCGGTGCTCCTGTGGGGCGCGATCGCGCTCGCCTCGTCGCTCTACTACGTCGCGCGCCGATTGATCCTCGTCGGCCGCTTAGCGGATCGCCGTCCGGTGCGCGACGGTCCGCTCGCGACAACCCTCGCCGAGCTGCAGCGCACGACGGGATACCGCGGCCGCGTCCGCCTCACCATGGCCCGGACGATCTCGAGTCCGGTCGCGCTCGGTCTCTCCGAGATCTGCGTGCCCGAGCTGGCGCTCTCGGAGCTCGGCGCCGAGCAGCAGTGCAGCATGCTGGCGCACGAGCTGGCGCATCTGGCGCGGCACGATTCGCTGTGGCTCGTGGGCGCGAGCCTGATCGAGCGGTTGTTCTTCTTCCAGCCCTTGAACCGGCTCGCGCGCCGCGAGCTCGAGACGACTGCTGAATACCTGAGCGACGAGTGGGCCATGAGAAAGACCGGATCGGCGGTTTCGCTCGCGAAGTGTCTTGCCACGGTGGCCGAATGGATTCAGGCGTCGCCGTTGGGTGTGCCCGTCGCGGGCCTGGCCGAGCGGCGGTCGCTTCTGGTCGCCCGCATTGCACGCCTGCTCGACGGGCGCCCGCCCCAGCGCCCCGCCTCGCGGCGTGGCTGGGCCGTGCTCGCCACGCTGGGGGTGGCCGCGACGGTGGCCGCCGCGCCACGCGTGTCCTCACCCCCTGGCCCCCTCTCCGTTCCGGAGAGGGGGGAGGAAGTGCGTTCCCCCTCACCCGAAGGGAGAGGGGGCCAGGGGGTGAGGACGAGAACGGCGAGGGGGTCGGGGGGTGAGGACACCACCGTCGTCAACGCCCTGATCGCGCGGCTCAAAGACGAGAACGCCGGCGTGCGCCGCGCCGCCGCGCACTCGCTCGGCCAGCTGGGTGATCTCCGCGCCGTGTCGCCCCTGATCGTCGTGCTCGCGGACTCGGACGGCGAAGTGCGCTCCGCGGCGGTGGACGCGCTGGCCGATCTCGAGGATCCGCGCGCCATCGGCCCGATCGCGGGGCTGCTCAAGGATCCCGTCACGGACGTCAAGCGCAACGCGCTCGGCGCGCTGTCGCACTGGGAGCAGGGGGTGCCTACGGCGCCGGTCGTGGCGCTGTTGGACGACGGCGATGCCGACGTCCGTCACCAGGCCGTCGATTTGCTCGAGCATCTCCACGCCCGCTCGGCGGGCAGTGCCATCGCGCGGCTGATTCACGACCCGTCCGCCGACGTGCGGAGCGCGGTGGTGCAGGCGCTGGGGAACCTGCGCGAACAGAGCGGCATCGCCGCCATCACCGAGGCGTTGGGTGACCCGAACGCCGACGTGCGCCAGGCGGCGCTCGGGGCGCTCAACGATTTGCGCGCGCCGATCGCCGAAGCGACCCTGCTCAATCTGATGAAGGATCCGAACGCCGACGTGCGCCAGCGGGCCGCGGAGCTCGCGGGCGAGCGCTCGATAGTCGCCGCGATTCCGCAGCTACGCCGCTTGATCGACGATCCGCGCGGCGACGTGCGCGAGGCCGCGACGGAAGCGCTGGGCCACCTTGCCGACCCGACGGCGCGGCAGGCGTTGCAGGCCGCGCTGCAGTCGCCCGATCCCAAAGTGCGGCGCGCCGCCGCCGAAGCGCTGGGGCAGAACCGATGAGCCGCGCCCTGCTCGTCGTGTTCCTCTCGGTGGCAGCCGCAAGCAGCGCCACCGCGACCGGCCCCCGACGGGCCGGCGCCGATTCGGCGCGCGTCGCCGCCCTGCTCACCGCGCTCGACCGTACCGATCCGGTGATCTGCGACTTGCTCGGCGACCAGCTGGGCAATTTCTGGATGGGCGGCAATGCCGGAGGTCTCGGCCGCTTCAGCGATGCCCCAGCCGGCCTCCAGGGCGCGAAGGACTCACTCGCCGGAAGGATCACCGATCCCCGGGCGCTGCAGCTCCTGATCGCGACGCTCGGCAGCAACAACCCCTGCGTGCGGCGCGTCGCGGCGAAGCTGCTGGGCCGGAGCGCGGTGTCCGCGGACGTGCTGCGCGGGTTACTCGACAATCCCTCGCCCCTGATACGCGAGAGCGCGGCGTACGCCGCGGGCGAGGGCGAGCGGCGTGAGCTCGTGGCGGCGCTCGCACGCCGCCTCGACGATGCGGCCGCGGGACCCACGGCCATGGCCGCGTGGGCGCTGGGCGAGATCCATGATCCCGCGGCGGCACAGGCGCTACAGACGGCGCTGCGCTCCGCGTCACCGCGCGTGCGGCTCGCGAGCGTGTGGGCGCTGGGTCAGTTCGAGGACGCGGGCTACGCGAAGGACGTAGTACCGCTGTTGCGCGACGCCGATCCGGTGATGCGCGCGACCGCGGCGGAGGCGCTGGGACAGATGAAGAGCCCGCGTGTGGGCTCAGCGTTGGTCGGCGCGCTCACCGATCGCAACGACGCGGTGCGGCGCGCGGCGGTGGGCGCGCTCGCCGACCTGCACGAGCGGTCGGCCGTGGCGCCGCTCGAGGGGTTGCTCGTGAACGATGCCGACGCCGACGTGCGGCGGGCGTGTGCCCATGCGTTGGGCGACCTGAGCGAGGCGCGATCGCTCGATCCGCTGGCCAAGGCGCTGGGCGATCCCGACGTGGAAGTGCAGCGCGCCGCCGCGGACGCGATCGGCGACCTGGACCACGTGACCAAGGCGCCGACCGCGCTGGTGCGGGCGACGACGTCTCGGGACTTGGAGCTGCGCCGCAGCGCCACCAAAGCGCTCGCCCACATCGGCGATCAGGCGACGGTGCAGGCGCTGGCGGACCGCCTGGGCGACGACGACAAACAAGTCCGTCTCGCGGCCGTCGAGGGGTTGGGCGAAATGAAGGTCGCGACCACGATCCCCGGCCTCACGCGCGCGCTCAACGACCGCGACCCCGAGGTGCGAAGGGCGGCGGCCGAGGCGTTAGGAAAGACGGATAATTGACCATCGTCGTCGAGGCCTGCGTCGACTCCATCGAATCCGCGCTCGCCGCCGCGCGCGGCGGCGCGCACCGCATCGAGCTCTGCGCCAACTTGATCGAGGGCGGCACGACGCCCTCCGCGGGTACGCTCGCGGTCTGCCGGGCGCGGCTCGACATTCCCATCTTCGTGCTCGTGCGGCCGCGGGGCGGTGACTTCCTGTACTCTGCGGCCGAGCTCGCGGTGATGCTCGAGGACATCCGGCGGTCGAAGCAAGCGGGCGCCCAGGGCATCGTGACGGGCGTGCTCTCCGCCGACGGTGAGATCGACGCGGACCGCACGCGCGAGCTGATCACCGCGGCGCGTCCGCTGCAGGTGACGTTTCACCGCGCGTTCGACGTGTGCCGCGACGCGAGCCGGGCCCTCGAGACCCTCGTCGCGCTCGGCGTGGAGCGGGTGCTCACGTCGGGCCAGGCGGCCACCGCGCCGGAGGGGGCGGACGGGATCGCCCGGCTCGTGCAGCAGGCGGCGGGCCGCATCGCCATTCTCCCGGGAGGAGGCGTCACAGCGGACAACGCCCCGGCCCTGGTACGCGCGACGGGCGTGACGGAGGTGCATCTCACGGGCGCGGTGCCGCACCAGAGCGCCATGACCTTTCGCGCACCGGCGGTCACGCTCGGCAACGCCGCCCCGCGGAGCGAGTACGAATGGAATGTGACGGACGCACAGCAGATTCAGCGGGTGGTGCGAGGCCTGTGACGGGCGATCGGCTAGGCGTGAGGTGCTTCGAGTAGCAGCCGGACCTGGGCCAGCAGCTCGCTCGCCGTCCATGGCTTCGTCACGAACGCGACGCGCGGATCCTGGCCGACGGTCTTGCGGAAGTTCGGGGCGGGAAAGCCGCTCATGAACAGCACTCGCACCCCGCGCGACTCACCCCGGATCGCCTGATACAGGTCGAACCCGCTCAGCTTCGGCATCACCACATCCGTGATCACGAGGTTGAGCGCGGCGCGGTGGGCGCGGTAGGCGTCGAGCCCGTTCTGGCCGTCCACGGCCGTGACCACCCGGTAGCCGACTTTCGACAAAAGCTGCTGCGCGGCCAAGCGCATCGTCTGATCGTCTTCCACCAGCAGGATCGTTTCGGTGCCGCCCGGCAGCGGTTCGTCGGCCTCGGCGGCCGCCTCCGGCCCGCCTCGGGCGCGGACCGCGGGGAAGTACACCTTGGCCGTAGTGCCTTGACCCACCTCGCTGTAGAGATGCAGGTACCCGCGGTGTTGCTTCACCAGGCCGTAGGCCATCGACATGCCGAGGCCGGTGCCGACCCCGACCGGCTTGGTCGTGAAGAAGGGCTCGAACACGCGCGCCAGGGTGCGCGCATCCATCCCGACGCCGGTGTCGCTCAGCGCGACGCTCACGTAGGACCCGGGCTCCACCCATGCGTGCAGCGGGCGGTCCGCGGCCCCGAGGCGCGCGCGCCGGACCTCGACGTGCAGCGTGCCGCCCCGCGGCATCGCATCGCGGGCGTTGGTGACGAGGTGCAGCAGGATCTGCTTCACGGCCGCGGGATCGGCCTCGACGACGCCGGCGTCTTCGTCCGCCTCGAACTGTTGGTCGATACCGGCGGGAAGCCCGCGGCGCATGGCATCGAGGGCATCGCGCACGAACTCGGTGAGGACCAGCGGTTGGAGATCGAGCACGCGGTGGCGGCTGAAGCCGAGCAGCCGCTGCGCCAGCTCGGCCCCGCGTTGGGCGGTCTCCTTCAGGGTATCGAGGTCCTTGCTGGGCGGCCCGGATTGGGCGAGGGCCGCGGCGCGGGTCAGGATCGCGGTGAGCAGCTCGTTGAACTGCTGCGCGATGGCACCGGTGAGCCGGCCGATCGTTTCCATCTTCTCGGTCTGCTTCAACGCCCGCTCGCGCGCGAGCTGCGCGGCCGCGTCTTCGGATGTCATCGGCCACTTAATTAGGGCGGCGCGTCGGCGGCGTCAAGCCGAGTGTGCTAGAATCGGGGGTCCCGGTTCCCAAGGAAACGCGATGCCGCCTCGCCCCTACATCCTGAACGAGCTGACCTGGAAGACCGTGCGCGACACGCGCTACGACGTCGCGCTGCTGCCGTGGGGTGCGACCGAAGCGCATAACTTCCACCTGCCCTACTCGACCGACAACGTCGCCACCGAGCGGATCGCGGCGCTCGCGGCGGGACGCGCGTGGGAGCGGGAAGCGCGGGTCGTCGTGCTCCCCCTGGTGCCGTTCGGCGTCAACACCGGGCAGCTCGACATCCCGCTGTGCCTGAACCTGCACCCCAGCACCCAGGCGCTGGTGCTGCGCGACCTGGCCACCGCGCTGGCCGGTCAGGGCGTCCCCAAGCTCGTGATCCTGAACGGGCACGGTGGCAACGACTTCCGCCAGATGATCCGCGAGCTCCAGCCCGCCGTGTCGCTGTTTCTCTGCACCGTGAACTGGTACCAGCTCGTGGACGCGAAGGCGTTCTTCTCCGATCTGGGAGACCACGCGGGCGAGCTCGAGACGAGCGTAATGCTCCATATGGCACCGGAGCTGGTGCGGCCGTTGTCCGAGGCCGGTCCCGGACGCGCGCGGCGCTTCAAGGTGACGGGGTTGCGGGAAGGCTGGGCCTGGGCGCCCCGGCAGTGGCGTCAGGTGACCGACGACACCGGCGTCGGCAACCCCGCGGCGGCGACGGCGGAGAAGGGACGGAAATACGTGGAGGCGGTGACCGAGAAGATCGCGGGATTCCTGGTGGACCTGGCGCGGGCCGATCCGGCGCGACTGTACGAGTGAGGCGAGCGTCGCGCCCTATGCCCCCCGCTCACCCAGCAGGTCACGCACCGCGCTGAGCAGCACATCGGGCACGAACGGCTTCCACAACTTGCGCGACGCGCCGAACGCCTCGGCGGCCGCGAGCAGATCGAGTTTCAGGCTGCCGCCCCCGGACATGGCGATGATCTTCGCGTCCGGGACCTCGGCGCGCACCGTGCGGATGACTTCCAGGCCGTCCGGCTCGGGAATAAACAGGTCAACGAGCAGCAGGTCGGCACCTTGCTCGCGGTACACGCGCAGCGCGGCGTCGCCGTCGCCCGCCTCGATCACCTCGTAGCCGGCCGCCTCGAGCGCGACGCGGATGGCGCGCCGCAGCAGCGCGTCGTCGTCGATGACGAGGATGCGCGCCACGGCGCGGCTACGCGTCCAGCACGTCGCGCACCCGGCGCGCGAGCGCCTCCGGCGCGAAAGGCTTCTGGAGGTAGGCGGCCCCGGGTTCGACGGTGTCCGCATATCCCGACACGTACAGCACCTTCATCTCGGAACGCAGCAACGACAGCTGCCCGGCCAGCTGCCGCCCGCTCAACCCGGGCATGACGACGTCCGTCAGCAGCAGATGGATTGGACCGTGGTGCTTGGCCGCGAGCCGCAGCGCGATGTCGCCGGTCGGCGCTTCGAGAACGGTGTAGCCGTAGCGCTCGAGCACCTGCCGCGTCACCAGCCGCACCGACGGCGCATCCTCCGCGACCAGCACCGTCTCCGTGCCGCGCCGCGGCTCCGCCGGCGCGGGCCGGGCGATCGCGGGGGCCACGGGCTCGTCCACGCGCGGCAGGTAGACCTTGAAGGTCGTTCCCCGCCCCGGCTCGGAATCCACGGTGATGAACCCGCCCGCCTGCTTCACGATCCCGTACACGGTGGCGAGCCCCAACCCGGTTCCTTTGCCGGTTTCCTTTGTCGTGAAAAACGGCTCGAAGACGCGGGCCTTGGTCTGCTCGTCCATGCCGATGCCCGTATCAGACACGGCCAGCATGACGTAGCGACCCGGGCGCGCTTCCACCACCATGTTGGCCGCCTCGATGGTCAGCCGCCCTCCCCCCGGCATCGCGTCGCGGGCGTTGACCGCGAGATTGATGATGATCTGCTCGAGCTGCCCGGGATCCGCCTTCACAGCGCCCAGGTCGGGGGCGAGTGGCATGGCGAGGTGAACGTCCGCTCCGATCAGCCGTCGCAGCAGTTTTTCGGTGCCGGCCAGGACGGCCCTGAGATCCACGACCTTGGGCTCGAGCACCTGCTGGCGGCTGAACGCGAGCAGCTGGCGGGTAAGGGCCGCCGCGCCCTCGGCGGCTTTGCGAATCTGGTCGACGTCGTCGCGCCGGGAATCGTCCGGGGCGAGATCTTCCAGCAGCAGATCCCCGTAGCTGGTGATCACGGTCAGGAGGTTGTTGAAGTCGTGCGCGATGCCTCCCGCCAGGCGACCCACCGCTTCCATTTTCTGCGCCTGGCGCAGCTGCTCCTCGGAGCGCCGCAGCGCCTGCTCGGCACGCTTGCGCTCGATTCCGACCGTCACGGCGCTCGCCACAGATCCCAGCGCCTTGGGCACGAACTCGGAGAGGGCGTGGCAGGCGAACATCGCCATGACGCCGAGCACGCGATCGTGCAGCACCAGGGGGTAGCCGGCGAACGCCACCAGCCCCTCGCGCCGCACCCATTCCTGGTCGTGGATCTGGGGATCGCCCACGACCTGGTTCGTGAGCTGGGGACGCCCGTCCCGGGCGATCACCCCGATCTTGTAGCGTCCCAGCGGCACGTGGCTGTGGGCGCCGTCGACGTGGGTATACATGCCGGCGCTCGCCTGCAGCTCCAGGACCTCGCCGGCGTCGTCGAGCGTCCAGATACGGGCCAACGCGACATCGAGGTGGCGCACTAACGCCTCGGCGCACAGCTGCAGCATCGCTCGCAACCCGCCGCTTTGGGTCAGGGCGATCCCCACGTCGGAGGTCAGCTCCGCCAGTCGCGCCCGCTCGAGCAGGGCGGTCTGCCCCCGGCGGCGCTCGCGGCGCACTTCGGCCTCCCGCAGCTCCCGCTCGATGGCCGGGATCAAGCGTCGCAGATTGCCTTTGGTGAGGAAGTCCTGTGCGCCCGCCTTCATGGCCTCGACCGCGACATCTTCGCCCATCGAGCCCGAGACGAAGATGAACGGCGTGTCGGGATCGTGGGCCCGTAACAAAGCGAGCGCCGCGGGGCCGCTGAACTCCGGCATGCTGTAGTCGCCGATCACGAGATCCCACGTGTGGCGATCGAGCGCCGCCTGCATGCCGGTGCGGCTGTCCACGCGCTCGTAAGCGGTGTCGAAGCCCGCGCGCTCGAGCTCCCGGACAAGCAACCGGGCGTCATTTTCCGAGTCTTCCGCGATCAGCACCCGCAGGGGGACCCGCACCGACTGGCTCCGATCTGAGCGCGCCACTGCTGGACACATGCCTCGTGGGCGGCGCCAGTCCAATACTTTTTTGTTGGGGGAGTTAGCACTCCGAGCGATAGCTCCCAGTCGCCTGGACGGGGTTGACCCAGCCGGTCAAGCCGGTCACGTTATATCAGACTACGCGTTCTTGAATTGGGGCGCGCGTGCCACGGACCAAGGCGTTCTACCCAGCTGAAGCCCTCGACCGTGCGATGGAGCTGTTCTGGCGGGACGGGTACGCCGCGACCGGACTGGACCGTCTGGTCCGCCGCACCGGCGCCAGCCGGTACGGGCTGTATACGACCTTCGGGGGCAAGCGCGACCTGTATCTCGCCAGCCTGGAGCGCTACTCGCAGGCGGTCATGGATCCGATGCTCGAGCCGCTCGAGAACACGCGGGCATCGGGGCGTGAGATTCGGGCCTTCTTCGATCGGGTGCTCGGGCTGATTCGCCGCCCCGGCGGTCACCGGGGGTGCTTCGTGTGCAACGCGGCGATCGAGCGTGGTGGCGTCGATGCCGCGGCGGCGAGGCGCGTGCGGCAGCACTTCGATCGGGTGCGGCGGCTGCTGACGCGAGCGCTCGCGAATGCGCGCCGCGACGGCAGCCTGGCGAAGGACCTCGCCGTGGCGCCCAGTGCGGACCACCTGCTCGGCGTGGCTGCCGGATCGTTCCTGCTGGCGCGTGCCGGCATGGCGATCGGCTTCATCCGGCGGTTCGTCGATACCGCCTTGAAGGGATTGACCTGATGGAACTACGTCACCTGAGATACTTCGTTGCGGTCGCCGAGGAGGGCAGCTTCCTCCGGGCCGCCGGCCGGCTCCGGGTGGCGCAGCCCGCGCTCTCGAAGCAGATCCGCGACCTGGAGCGGGAAGTGGGCGTCAAGCTGTTCGAGCGGCTGCCGCGGGGAGCGCGGGTGACGCGCGCCGGCGAGCAATTTCTCGGCAACGCGCGCAACGCGCTCGAAAGCGCGACGCGCGCCGTGGCCACCGCCCGCCGCACCGACTCCGCCACTGGCTTGAAACTCGCGCATGGCGATCTCTACGTCTACACGCCCATCCTGCTCAAGCTGCTCGCGGCGTTCCGGAAGGCGTCGCCCGACATTCCGGTCCGCGTGGTGCGGGTGAACGACGTCGACCAGCACGCCGCCCTGCGGGAGCACCGCATCGACGTGGCCGCCACCTTCGTGGCCACCTGGCCCGTGCCCGGACTCGAGGCCCTCCAGCTCGCCGACTGCGCCGTGACCGGAGTCTTGCTGCCGGCGACCCATCCGCTCGCCGCCCAGCGGCGGATTCGCCTGCGCGATCTGGCCGACCTCGTCTGGCTGCATCCATCGCAGCACACCCGCCCCGACCTGTATCGCGCGCTGCGCACGGCGCTCGAGACGCGCGGGCTCGTTCCCAACCGCCACCGCGGCCGGCGCGGCGACATCGGCGCCAACGTGGCGATCGCGGCGGGAGACGCCTGGGCGCTGGCGAATCCCGCGGTGGCCGCCGTGTACGCTGACATGCAGGCGTCGATCGTGCACCGGCCGTTCGTTGACCCACCCATTCCCATGTGGTTTGCGCTCATCTGGCAAGGTGATTCGTCGTCACCACTGGTCGACGCCATGGTGCGGGTGGCCCGCCTGCGGGCTGTCGGACTCCGGGCAGGCCCGACCTAGCGTCCCACCACCTCGCACAGCCAGCGTCTCGCCTCGCCGTCGCCCGCCCAGAGCGCCGGCCCGAGCGGCGAGCCGAGAAAAATCAAATCTCCGCGTCCGTAGCGGCGCCTCAACGCCACCGGCAGATCGTCCACCCACGCGATGATTTCACCCGCTCCCTCGCTCTGGCGCCCCAGCGGCACCACCCGGCTGAAATCGCGGATCTTCGCGCTCGCAGGCCAGCTGTAATCGACATACGGTACGCCCCGCGCGCCCCGACTGGACCACAGGCGCACGGGCGCCTCGATGTGGACCCCCAGTTGGTCGCGCAGCACGGCGCGGTGGGCGCGGAAGTCCCGATCGGCAGCGAAGCCCGCGCCCGACTCGAGCAGGACGGTCGCCCCCGTTCGCAGGCGGCTCATGATCGCGCGAACAGCCGGCGGCGGAATGTCCAATGCCGCCGGAACGATCAACAGCGTGCAGCGGGACGTCACTCCCGTCCCCAGACCGGCGAGCGCGGACTCGTACCCCGCAACCGACTCGCGCAGGCCACAGTGCTCCCTCAGGTCCAGCAGGACGCGCGGCGGACCTGCGTCGATCCGCCGCGGCCCATCGAACGGCAGCCCCGCGGTCAGTGAGCCGGCGACGCAACCCAGGAACCCCCTGCGGGTGATGCCCATCTCACAGCCGACCGGAGATCAGCCGGTCCAAGGCCCGGGCGGTGTCGTGGAACTGTTGGTCCGGGGCGTAGCGGTAGCGCGCCTCCATTTCCGCCACCAGCCAGCCGTCGTAACCGACTTTAGTCAGCGCGGCACGGATGGCGGGCCAGTTGTTGTCGCCCAGAAACAGATTGGTGTACACGCTCTGGTCGCCGCAGCGCCCGCGGTGCCTCATCACGTCTTTTACGTGAATGCGCGTGATTCTCGTGCCCAGGATCTCGATCCACTGCTCCGCGAACCCGGTGTCGTGGATGTTGCCGACGTCGAGATGAATCCCTACCGCGGGACGCTTCACGTCGTTCAAGAATTGCGAGAACTCACGCGGGCTCATGAGAAAGCGGTGCTCGGCGTTGCAGTTCTCGCAGCCGATCCGGACGCCGGCGCGCGCGGCCGTCTCGCCCAGCGCCCCGAGGGCATCCACGCAGCGCTGATACACTTCGTTGTAAGGGACTTCCTCGGTCACGAGGCCCGCGACCACGAGGATCGCGTCGGTGCCGAGCAGCACCGCGGTCTCGATTTGCCGCTCCACGATGCGCATCGCCCGGGCCCGCACCGTGGGGTCGCGCGCCGAGAGCGGCGAGGCCCAGTGCAATCCGGTCGACACGTTCGAGACCACGAGGCCGGCGTCCGCGATTTTGCGCCGCAGCTCCCGCACGTCGCCATCCGCCGTGCTCGGCTGAAACCAGGGGACGTCGCCCAGCCACAGCTCGATGCCGTCGAAGCCAGCCTGCTTGACGAGCTCCAAGCCTTTGGCGAATCCCCACTCCTTCGGGATCATGTTATCGCCGATGGCTTTCTTCATGGAGGCATGATACGCTCACTGCCCCCAGTTGTCGAACCCTAAGTCCATGTTCGCGATTGCGATCACAAAGCCGACGACCGCTCCGATTCCGGCGAGACCGAGCACCAGTCCCGTTGTCCGTCCCCCACTGACGTGACGAGTGGCGACGCTCGTCACGTCGGCGAGCGCCACGGTGCGGTCGGCCTCGCGGGCGTCTGGCTCATGCCGCCCCGACAGGCTGTCCCCTCGCACTTCGGGTTGGTATAGCACCTCCTGTTGCTCGTCCGCATATTGCACGCGGACCGCGCTCGGCTTGTCTCGAGCGATGACTTCCGCCGGTGACACCGTTTCCAGGCGCCAAGCGGTGCAACCACTGATTTGGCCAGCCATCAGGATGACGGCCCAACCCTGTTTCCAAGAGCGAGTGTGTGACATTGTGGCACCTCCCGAAGCGCGGTTGACGACCAGGTGCCGCACGTTGCGGTGGCGCGGTCAAGAACCCGTCAAGCGGGACGGTGTCACGCGCACCCGACGGTCCCGGGCGCCACGCGCCGCCGTCTGAATGGCCGACGCAGCCCGTGACTACTTGATCCGGCAGTTCGAAACGGCGTGGACGCTCGCGCGCTTCCACCTCGACGGACTCGCCACCGAGGAGTGCCTGTGGCGTCCCGCGAGCGCGGGTTTGCACGTGTATGAAGGCTCCGACGGGAAGTGGCGCGCCGATTGGCCCGATCACGAGGGCTATGACCTCGGGCCGCCGAGCATCGCGTGGCTCACGTGGCACCTCGGCTTCTGGTGGTCCATGGTGCTGAGCCACTCGTTCGGCGACGGGGCGATGTCGCGCGAGCGCGTGACGTGGCCCGGTAATGCCGACGACGTGCGCGAATGGCTCGGCCGGCTCCGAGGAGAGTGGCGCGGCGTGCTCGAGCAGCTCAGCGACGACGACCTGCGCTCGGCAGGGCGAACCCGCTGGCCGTTCCGGGACCGTCCGTTCGGTGACGTCGTCGCATGGGTCAATGTGGAGCTCACGAAGAACGCCGCGGAGATCGGCTACGCACGCTTCCTCTACGCCGTCAGGGCCGCCCGAGGAGCGTGAGCCCGCCCGACTCGAGCCACTTCGACGGGCGCCGGTTTCACAATCCCAACGGCGCGAATGGCCGCCCCTTCTGGATGGTGCCGCGCATGCTGCTCACGCCGCGCCGTCGCTGGCCGGCCACGGTCCCGGTCGAGCCGCGCCGGCCCCCCAGCGCCGGCGCGGGCGACGTGGTTGTGACGTTCATCGGTCATGCGACGTTTCTCATCCAGGTCGGCACCACCAGCCTGCTGACCGATCCCGTGTACTCGGAGCGGGCGAGCCCTGTTTCGTTCGCAGGCCCCCGCCGCGTGCGGGCGCCGGGCGTGCGATTCGACGACCTGCCCGCCATCGCGCTGGTGCTGCTGAGCCACAATCACTACGACCACTGTGATCTCCGGACCCTGCGGGCGCTCGAGCGGCGCTTTCAGCCGCGGTTCGTGACACCGCTCGGCAACGGCCGCCTGCTCCGATCGGCGGGCATCCACAACGTCGAGGAGTTTGACTGGTGGCAGAGCACGAGCACCGCGCCGCTTCCGGTCACGCTGACGCCCGCCCAGCATTTCTCGGCGCGCGGCCCGCTCGACCGCAATCGCGCGCTGTGGGGCGGATTCCTGATCGAGGCCCGGGGACACCGCATCCTGTTTGCCGGCGATTCCGGGTACGGCCCCCATTTCCGGGAGATCGCCGCGCGGCTCTCCCCGATCGATCTGGCGCTCCTGCCGATCGGGGCCTATGAGCCGCGCTGGTTCATGCAAGACATCCACATGAATCCCGCTGAAGCGGTGCAGGCGCACCTCGATCTCGGCGCCCGCCGCAGCGTCGCGATGCACTTCGGCACGTTTCAGTTGACCCCTGAAGGAGTAGACGAGCCGGTTCAGGAGCTGACGAAGGCGCTCCGGGAGCGCGGCGTGCCGGCCGGGGAGTTCCGGCCGGCGGAGGTGGGAGAGTCGCTGCGGCTTACCGGTTGATCCAGTACGACAGCTTCACTAGGAAGCTGTTGTCGGGCCGCAGGTCGAACAGATCGCCCAGGTCGCCGCGGAAGCCTTGCGTCCCCTCGGCGCCGGCAGAGTTCTGGCGCCCCTGGCTCCACACCACGAACAGCGTCGAGCCGGGCCGGTATTCCCAGCGAAACACGACGTTGGAGCGGAATTGCTTGTAATTGAATCCGCCGGGGTTGTCGGCGGCGACCGTGTCCTGGAGGTAGCGACTCGCGAAATCTCGAGCGCGCGGCGTGGGGGACAGCTGCTGCACGTTGCTGTACGTCCCCTTCGAGACGAACGGCTGGGCGTATACCTGGAGCGTCGCGGTGGCCGTGAACGGGTAGGTGACTCGCATGGTCACGCCGAGCTGCTTCTGCTCGAGGTGAGCGAACACGTATCGGGTAGCGTGCGGCACGATAGTCGTGTCCGTGACGGGCCCGAGCGGCTGCACTGCGTTCGTGGCGCGCGTGTAATTGGGGATGAGCGCCGCCGTGACGCGCGACGCCAGCTTGAAATCGACCTCGGGCATCAAGCTGATGCTGTGTGACCGCCCGCCGTCGCCACGCCAGTAGTTGACCCAGAAATACGGCACGATCGCCTTCCGGTCGTCGCCGTTCAGGCCGGCCCATGGCGCGAAGTACGGATCCTGACGCACCGCCCGGCCGCCGCGCGAGCACGAATAGCAATAGGTCTCGCCCAGCTGGCCCAGCGTGCCCCCGACATGGAACGACCACGTGTTGTTGAACGTGGTATGGGTGTTCGTGTTGAACGCACGCTCCTCAGGCAGGCCGGCCGTGGTCCAGTACTGCCACCAGTTGAAGTTCCATTGGAAGCGCTGGGTCAGGGCGCGGCGCTTGCGGTCGAAGAAGCCCACCCACGTGCTCCACGCCTGCTGATCGGCGCGCTGCAGGTAGCCCAGGTCGTTGATCTCGAAGCCCGGGGAGCGGCGCTCGTAGCCCGTCTGAAATAGGACGTGCTCGCCGCCCACCTTGCCGAACTGCAGCGACTCGTCGTCGCCCGAGAGCGACGTGCGCGTCGGGTCGTACCGCATGGCATCGGGCCGTTGGTAGTAGTGCGCCGCGTCGCGCTGCGTGAGGGCGATCGCCGAGTCGGTTCCCGCGACCCGGCTCAAGTCCACGGAGCCCGAGATCTCGTAGCGCCCGCCGGGGAAGCGGTGACGAAAATCCATGGCGCCGACGTAGGCGCTGCCGCGCAGGAAGGGGGAGCTCCAGGAGTCATTGTCACGGTTCACCGCGGTGAAGATGCCGCCCACGCTGCTCTCGCCGCCGCGCAGGTCCTGGCGCAGCCGCACGACGCCGTAGTTGGTGGTCGGCTCGATCGTCGCGCCGCGGACGCCGGTGACGTGCTGTGTGACCGCGTCGAGGACGCCGATGGTCATGCCGCTCGGCAAGCGGCCGGTGAGCTTGCCGGCGCCCAAGATGCGCGTGAAAACCGGCGAGGTACTGTCCGCGTAGCTCCCTACCTCGGGCGGGCGCCCGATACGCCGAGAGTAGACCAACCCCTCCCCCGTGCCGCAGTCGTTCACCGCGGTGCAGTTCACGTCGAACTGGAACAGCCCGCGTCCCGCGACGAAGAAGGGCCGCTGCTCCCGGAAGAAAGTCTCGAACGCGGTGAGGTTCAGAACGCCCGGATCGGCCTCGACCTGCCCGAAATCGGGGTTCAAGGTGGCGTCGAGCGTCAAATTCGACGCGACCCGGTACTTCAGGTCGCCGCCCAGCGCCAGGTCCTGCGTGCGGCCGAGGCCCGTGGGCGTGAACTCCGACACGTTCTTGGTCACCACGTAGGGCGCGGCTTCGAGCCGCCGCGGCGCCTCGAGGTCGTCGAACCCGGGGACCTCGCCGAATTGCGACACGAACCCCGCCTTCGACTGGCGGAACAACGGCCAGCTCACGCGCTGGGAGTAGCGATACAGATCGCGATCGATGGTGAGGCCGAAGGTGTGCTGCCGCTGGCGCCCGTAGCGCAGCTGCGACAGCGGGATGCGAAACTCGGCGGTCCAGCCGAGCGAATCGCGGCGCGTGGCGACATCCCACACCGCGTCCCACGCGAAGTCCTCATTGCCGTCGTTGTAGATCTGCGCGTCGAGCTTCACGCCCGAGGGGTTGACCCCGAACTCGTAGCCCGTGCGGCGATCGTGATACGAGTCGAGGAACAACCACACCATGTCGGAGGGCGTGAAGTAATCGCGCCGGGCCAGAACGGTGATGATGGAGTCGGGGTGCGGATCGAAGCAGCGGACGAGGACGTACAGGTTGCCCGCGTCGTATGCGATTTTCGCCTCGGTCGGGAGCTTGGGTGGGCTGCCCTCGCTGGGCCGCCACTCCTGAAATTCGGTGATCGCCGGCGCCTCGCGCCACACGGGGTCGTCGTCCCGCCCGTCGATGACCGGTGCGCGAGCGGCCCGGGTCGCGGCTACGGTCCTGAC
>Ga0209473_1000683_pt1 | contig 19720 bp, 17 predicted proteins | sample GraSoiAngelo_133_FD_185890 | JGI IMG/M metagenome (GOLD analysis project Ga0209473, IMG submission 185890) | Grasslands soil microbial communities from the Angelo Coastal Reserve, California, USA - 14_0929_05_20cm (SPAdes) (version 2) | ecosystem: Environmental > Terrestrial > Soil > Grasslands ...
ACCACGGTCAGCGCGTAGATATGAAACAGCGGCAGCACGCAGATCACGCGCTCGATCGCGTCGCGCTCGGCGCGCGCGGGCCTGCCCCAGACGTCATAGATCGACACCGCGGAGGTTAGATTGCCGTGGCTGAGCATGGCGCCTTTGGGCAACCCGGTGGTGCCTCCGGTATATTGCAGCAACGCGACGTCGGCGGCGGATATCGACGGCCATTGCGCCGGCCGCGTGGCGCCGTCGATGAATTGCGCGAAAGTGACGATCGCGGGACTGTTCGGAATCGCAGCTTGCGGCGTGCCGGCCTTGCCCCAGCGATCGTCCTCGCAAACGATCAGGCGATCGAGCAGGCCCTTGTCCAGGAATTTCAGCGCCGTCGGCAGCAACGCTGACAGATTGCTGGTCACCAGCACCCGCGCGCCGGAATCGATGAGCTTGTGCGACAGCGCGAGCTCGCCGTCGAGCGGGGAGAGATGCACGATGCGGGCACCGGCCTTCAGGGCGCCGAAGAAGTTCGTCGGATGATCCGGCGTATTACCAAGGAACAGCGCGACGGAGGTACCCTTGCCGTAGCCGGCGCGGAGATAAGCTGCGGCCGCGACCTCGACCATCGCTTGCAACTCGGCGTAGCTGATCGGCCGGTCGCGGAATTCGATCGCCGGACGCGCCGAGAATTCACGCGCTGCGTCCGACAGCAGCTCCGGCAGCGTCCCCTGCGCGATCGGATCGTCCCAATGGACGCCTTCGGGATAGAATTGTTCGCCGGGATGGGTCATGCTCACCTGTCATTCCGGGGCGCGCGTAAGCGCGAACCCGGAATCTCGAGATTCCGGGTCTGGTCCTTTGGACCATCCCGGAATGACGAGTGGTTAAAGTCGCGCCCCATCAAGCCGCTTTCGCCGTCGCAGCCAGCGAGGCAAAGGTCTTGCCCTCGGCGGCGAGGCGCTTGAGCAGTGGCGCCGGCTCCAGCGAGGGGTCGTTGGTCTCCTTTGCATAGTAGGAGAGCCGGTCCGCGATGTGCTTCAAGCCCACCTGATCGGCATAATACATCGGGCCGCCGCGGTAGATCGGCCAGCCATAGCCATAGAGCCAGATCACGTCGATGTCGCTCGGGCGCGCCGCTACGCCCTCTTCGAGGATCCGCGCGCCTTCGTTGATCATCGGATACATCATGCGCTCGAGGATCTCCTCGTCGCTCACCGTGCGGCGTTTGCGCCCGAGCCGCTGCAAAGTCTCGTCGATCAGCTTTTCGACGTCTGGATCGGGCAGCGGCGCGCGCGAGCCGCCTTCGTATTTGTAATAGCCCTTGCCGGTCTTCTGGCCGAACCGTCCGGCTTCGCACAGCGCGTCGGCGATTTCCGACTTGATGCCGCGATCTTTCCGCGAGCGCCAGCCGATATCGAGGCCGGCAAGATCGCCCATCGCGAACGGGCCCATCGGCATGCCGAATTTGGTCACGACAGCGTCGACCTGCTGCGGCAGCGCGCCTTCGAACAGCAACTTCTCGGCCTGCTTGCCGCGCTGCGCCAGCATGCGGTTGCCGACGAAGCCATCGCAGACGCCGACCACCGCCGGCACCTTGGCGATCTTGCGCGCCACGGCGACGGCGGTCACCAGCGCGTCGGGCGCGGTCTTGGCGGCGCGCACGATCTCGCACAGCTTCATCACGTTCGCCGGCGAGAAGAAGTGCATGCCGAGCACGTCCTGCGGACGTTTCGTTTCCTTGGCGATTTCATCGATGTTCAGGTATGAAGTATTGGACGCCAGCACCGCGCCGGGCTTGGCGTATTTGTCGAGCTGGCCGAACACCTCCTTCTTGATTGCCATGGTCTCGAACACCGCTTCGATGACGAGATCAGCATCCCTGACGTTCTCGATGCCGACCACGCCCGTGATCAGGCCCATGCGCTTGGCTGGCGCGTCCGCAGGGATACCGCCGCGCGCAGCACTTGCCTCATAGTTCTTCGCCATCACGCCCATGCCGCGCTTGAGCTGCTCTTCGCCGGTCTCGATGAGCGTCACCGGAATCCCGGCATTGGCAAACGACATCGCGATGCCGCCGCCCATAGTGCCGGCGCCGATGATGGCGACGCGCTCGACGTTGCGCGGCTTGGTGCCCTCGGGCACGCCGGCGATCTTGGCCGCCTCGCGCTCGGAGAAAAAGGCGTAGCGCTGCGCCTTGGACTGATCGCTGGCGACGAGCTTCAAGAAGCCCTCGCGCTCCTTCTTCAAGCCTTCGTCGAACGGCAGGTCGATTGCGGCACCGACCGCGTCGGCGGCCGCGAACGGCGCTTCCAGCCCGCGCGCCTTCTTGGTCATGGCCGCGACCGCGTTGGTAAAGATCGAACGGTCGGCTTTCGCCGCCGCAAGCTTGGCGTCGTCGTCGCGCAATTTGCGCAATGGGCGCTTCTCGGCCAGCACCTTGCGCGCGAACGCTTCGCCGCCTGCGGCCGGGCCCTCGACGATCTCCTCGATCAGGCCGTTCTTGAGCGCGTCCGATGCGCCAATCGGATCGCCGCCGACGATCATCTTGACCGCGAGTTCGGGACCGACCGCGCGCGGCAAGCGCTGCGTGCCGCCCGCACCCGGCAATAGCCCAAGCTTCACCTCGGGCAGACCTAACCTCGCATCCTTGGCCGCGACGCGGAAATGACAGGCGAGCGCCACTTCAAGCCCGCCGCCGAGCGCCGTGCCGTGGATCGCGGCCACGATCGGCTTCGGCGAGTTCTCCATCACGCTCAGCACCTCATGCAGACCGGGCGGCTTTGGCGGCTTGCCGAATTCGGTGATGTCGGCGCCGGCGATGAAGGTGCGCCCCGCGCAGGTCAGCACGATGGCTTTCACTTCCGGATCAGCGATCGCGCTTTTCATGCACTCGAGGATGCCGCCGCGAACGGCGGCGCTCAGCGCGTTGACCGGAGGATTGTTGACGGTGACGATGGCGACGGCGTCATGACGCTCAAGCTGGACCACTTCGCTCACGCTCGGACTCCCTGGGTTCTTGTTCTTGGGGTTGTTGTTCTTTTTCTTTTTCTTTTCTTTTTCTTTTCTTTTTCTTGGGCTCGTTTGGTTTCGCACTGCGGAATTAAATTCCACATCTTGACAGCGAGGGTTATTTTGAAGCACGTGCCTTGTCAACGAGGTCCGCGGCAAGCACAGCCATGAAACGTCCCGCCAAGAAAGTAGCGACCGATCGTAGCTTCGTCGTCGCGCTTTCCCGCGGGCTTGATGTGTTGCGCGCGTTCCAACCCAACGACGGGCTGCTTGGCAATCAAGAGATCGCGGCCCGCACCAAATTGCCGAAGCCGACCATTTCGCGGCTGACCTACACCTTGACCAAGCTGGGCTATCTTACACCGGTTCCGCGGTTCGAGAAGTATCAGCTCGCGCCCTCGGCCATGGCGCTCGGTTATGCCGCCCTTGCCAATCTCGGCGTTCGGCATCTGTCTGAGCCCTATCGCGAGGAAGTCATGCGTGCGACCGGTGGCGCGGTCGCGGTCGGCGGCCGCGACCGCCACAGCATGATCTATTTCGGCCAGAGCCGGAACGGCCTGACGCTCGGCGTTCAGCTCGACGTCGGTTCGCGGATACCGATTGCAACCACGGCGATGGGCCGCGCCTACCTCTGGGCGCTGGGTAGCGATGAACGGGCCGCCTTGTTGCGCGAGCTGCGCGAGCATTACGGCAGCCGCTGGCCCAAGCTGCGTGACGGCATCGAACGCTCCGGCGAAACGGTTGCAAGGCATGGCTTTGCGATCTCGGCGGGCGAATGGCACGACGACGTGGCCGCGGTCGGGGTAGCCCTAAAGCTAAATGACGGAACGGGTCCTTATGCGTTTAACTGTGGCGCGCCGGCATTCCGTTTCACGGAAGATCGGCTCTTGAGCGACATTGGACCTCGTCTCGTGGCGATGGTAAGGAACATCGAGGCGGCGCTGGGCGGCGCAGCCCCGCAATCAAAAAAACAAGAAAACAAAAAATTGGGATCAGGAGGGAAAGTTGCACGTATGGTCGAGGGCATCAGGTAGCCTCGGTTGTGATCGGCGGGACGTTGCGCCGGGTCGTCGCGGCCCAATCAGCCTTTTGGGCGCGGCCCGATGACGCAGGCTCAATTCGCGGAGCGGCAATCCCCCTTGCCTGCCCCCCTGCTTGCGGTTCGCGATGTCAGCGTCGTGTTCGGCGGCATCGTCGCGTTGAACGGCGTCTCCTTCAACCTGCATGAAGGCCAGATCCTCGGCCTGATCGGACCGAACGGCGCCGGCAAGACCACGCTGTTCAACTGCCTCTCCCGGCTCTATCAGCCGAGCGCCGGCGACATTCTTCTGGAGGGGGCGAGCATCCTGTCGCGGCCGCCGCACCGGATCGCGGAAATCGGCATCGGCCGCACCTTCCAGAACGTGGCACTTTTTCCCAACCTCTCGGTGCTCGACAACGTCCGCCTCGGCACCCATTCGCGCACCACGAGCGACATTATCAGCGACTCGCTGAACCTCGCCTGGGTTCGCCGCACCGAGGCCACCGTCAACAAGAAGGTTCACGAGATCCTCGGCTATCTCGATCTCGAGAGCGTCGCCGATACCACGGTTTCCGGCCTGCCGTTCGGCACCCAGAAACGAGTGGAGCTCGCACGCGCGCTTGCCGCCGATCCGAAAATCCTGCTGCTCGACGAGCCCGCCGGCGGCCTCAACCATGAGGAAGTCCACGTGCTCGGCGACCTGATCCGCCGCATCCGCGATGAACGCCACATGACCGTGCTGCTGGTCGAACACCACATGGGCCTCGTGATGTCGATCGCCGACCATGTGGTCGCGCTCAATTTCGGCCGCAAGCTCGCCGAGGGAACGCCGGCGATGGTGCAGGCCGACCCGGATGTCATCAAGGCCTATCTGGGGAGCAAGGACCAATGACGGCGATGCTCAACGTCAAGGATCTGCGCGCCTATTACGGCCAGGTCCAGGCGCTTCACGGATTGAACTTCGCCCTCAACGAAGGCAGCCTCACCACCCTGCTCGGCGCCAACGGCGCCGGCAAGACCACCACGCTCCGCGCGATCTGCAACATGGTGCGCTCGACCGGCGCGATCGAGTTCGAGGGCGCGACTCTGTCGGGGCGCTCCACCGAGAACATCGTCCGGCTCGGGATTGCGCATGTGCCCCAGGGCCGCGGCACCTTTACCACCATGACAGTAGAGGAAAACCTCCAGCTTGGCGCTATCACCCGCAAGGACAAGGCCGGCGTGGTCGCCGATATCGAGCGCATGTACGACCACTTTCCGGTGCTCAAACAGCGCTATGCCCAGCAGGCCGGCACGCTTTCGGGCGGCGAGCAGCAAATGCTCGCGGTCGCCCGCGCGCTGATGCTGCGGCCGAGGCTGATGCTGCTGGACGAGCCGTCCTTCGGGCTGGCGCCGCTGATCGTGCGCGACCTGTTCAAGATCCTCGGCAAGATCAATCGCGAGGAAAAGGTCACGATCCTGGTGGTCGAGCAGAACGCGCAGCTCGCGCTCGAGCTCGCCGACCAGGCTTACGTGATCGAGACCGGCCGCATCGTGATGTCGGGTAAGGCCAACGAGATCGCGAACAACGAAGACGTCCGTAAATCCTATCTCGGTTACTGAGACGTGATGATGGAAACGATCTTTCCGCGCATTCGGTTCACCTCTCCCCGTCGGGGACAGGTGGATTTGCACAGCAAATCGGGTGAGGGGCCGCGGCTCCAACGAGAGAGCGTAACCCCTCACCCGGCGCTTCGCGCCGACCTCTCCCAAAGGGAGAGGTGGATCTTCGCAGTTCAACCTGAATTTGCCATGCTTTAGGAGCGGCGCGATGGAGCTTTTCACCAATCAGATTCTGGCTGGCGTCGCCACCGGCGCGATCTATGCCTGCATGGCGCTCGCCGTGGTCATGATCTACCAGGCGATCGACCATCTCAATTTCGCGCAAGGCGAAATGGCGATGTTTTCGACCTTCGTCTCCTGGCAGTTGATGCAATGGGGCGTGCCCTATTGGGGCGCCTTCGTGGTCACGCTGGTGTTTTCCTTCTTCGGCGGCATCGCCATCGAGCGGCTGCTATTCAAGCCGCTCGCGAAGGCGCCGATCCTGACCAACGTGGCCGGCTTCATCGCGCTGTTTGCGATCATCAACTCGGTCGCCGGCCTGATCTGGGATTTCACCATCAAGCAATATCCAACGCCGTTCGGGTCCTCGCCGTTTCTCGGCAGCCAGCTCATCTCGACCCACCAGGCCGGGATGATCGGGGTCACCGTGCTGCTCCTGGTCGGCCTCTACTTCTTCTTCCAGTTTACCCGGATCGGCCTTGCGATGCGGGCGGCGGCCTCGGTGCCTGAATCGGCGAGGCTGGTTGGCATCAACACCTCATGGATGATCGCGCTCGGCTGGGGCATGGCGGCGGCGATCGGCTCGATCGCCGGCATGTTGATCGCACCCGTGGTGTTCCTCGAGCCGAACATGATGGGCGGCGTCCTGATTTATGGATTTGCCGCCGCCGTGCTCGGCGGCCTGACCAGCCCGCTTGGCGCCGTGATCGGCGGCTTCCTGGTCGGCATCTTCGAGAATCTCGCCGGGACCTATATCCCGGGCGTCGGCAATGAACTGAAGCTCCCGATTGCGCTGGCGCTGATCATCACCGTCCTGGTCGTCAAACCGGCTGGCCTGTTCGGCCGGCCTATCGTCAAGCGAGTTTGATCATGGCTGCTGTCGAAGACATCGTCACCGAAGCACCCGCGGTAGAGGCGGTCCCCAAACGGGCCATGACACTCGGCACCGGCACCTCGCTGGTGATGCTGGGATTGCTGCTGGTCGTCCCCTTGTTCGTCAAGAACTTCATCATCTTCCAGATGACGATGCTCTTGATCTACGGCGTCGCCGTGCTGGCGCTCAACATCCTGACCGGCGGCAGCGGGCAATTTTCGCTCGGGCAAAGCGCTTTCTACGCGGTCGGCGCCTATACGTCGGCGATCCTGATGGAACAGTTCAACGTCAATTATGCGCTGACCCTGCCGATCGCGGGTGTCATCTGCTTCGGCTTTGGATTTCTGTTCGGCCAACCGGCGCTGCGCCTCTCCGGCGTCTACCTCGCACTCGCCACCTTTGCGCTCGCGACTGCGATGCCGCAACTATTGAAGCTCGGCTACTTCGAGAAATGGACCGGCGGCGTGCAAGGCCTGGTGGTGACCAAGCCCGATGCACCGTTCGGGCTGCCGATCTCGCAGGACATGTGGATCTATTACTTCACGCTCGTGATCACGATCGCGATCTATATCTTCTCGGTCAACCTGCTGCGATCGCGCTCGGGGCGCGCCTTCATGGCAATCCGCGACAATGAAATCGCCGCGGCCGCGATGGGCGTCGACGTCGCGCTCTACAAGACGCTGGCCTTCGGCGTCTCGGCCGGCATCACCGGTATCGCCGGCGGCTTGGGCGCGATCACGGTGCAGTTCGTCGCCCCCGACAGCTACACCATCACGCTTGCGATCTCGCTGTTTCTCGGCATGGTGGTCGGCGGCGTGGGATGGCTGCCCGGATCGATCGTCGGCTCGGCCTTCATCATCTTCGTGCCGAACATCGCGGAGGGAATCTCCAAAGGTCTCTCCGGCGCCGTGTTCGGCGTCCTTCTATTCCTTGTCATCTTCCTGGTACCGCACGGTGCAAGGCAGGTCGCCATCGTTGGCCAGCAACTGATCGGCAGGTTCAGGAAAAACTGAGCGAGCCTGCAGGATGAGTTGAACCAACCGCTCGCAATGTGCGTCTGACGATGAATTCTACAATGCCCATCACACACCAAAGCCGGGATGATGCAACGGGTTTCGCAAGGCGCGACCGACGCTCTAAGGCAATGAACCAGAGGAGAAAAAATGCGTTCTGAAGAACTATGTATTGCTGCGCTTGCGACGGCGATCATCGCTTTTACCTCGGGCACTGCACTCGCCCAAAAGAAATACGATACCGGCGCGACCGACACCGAGATCAAGATCGGCAACATCATGCCCTATAGCGGCCCGGCCTCCGCCTACGGCGTGATCGGCAAGACCGAACAGGCCTACTTCAACAAGATCAATGCCGAAGGCGGCATCAACGGCCGCAAGATCAATTTCGTCAGCTACGATGATGGGTACAGTCCGCCCAAGGCCGTCGAGCAGGCACGCAAGCTCGTCGAGAGCGATGAGGTCCTGCTGGTCTTCAATCCGCTCGGCACGCCGTCAAACTCGGCGATCCAGAAATACCTCAACGCCAAGAAAGTGCCGCAGTTGTTCGTCGCGACCGGCGCCACCAAATGGAATGATCCGAAGAATTTTCCGTGGACCATGGGCTGGCAGCCCAGCTACCAGAGCGAAGCGCATATCTACGCGAAATATCTGATGAAGGAGAAACCGGACGGCAAGATCGCGATCCTGTTTCAGAACGACGATTTCGGCAAAGACTATCTGAAAGGCCTGAAGGACGCATTGGGCGCCAAGGCGTCGATGATCGCGGCTGAGGAAAGCTACGAAGCCACCGAACCAAGCGTCGACAACCACATCGTCAGGTTGAAAGCCTCCGGCGCCGACGTCTTCATCTCCATCACCACGCCGAAATTTGCAGCCCAAGCGATCAAGAAGCTCGCCGAGATCGATTGGAAGCCGCTGCACATCGTCTCCAACGTCTCGATCTCGGTTGGTGGCGTGATCAAGCCGGCCGGCTTTGAGAACGCGCAAGGCATGCTCTCGGCCGCCTACGCCAAGGACGGCGCCGATCCGCAATGGGATAACGATCCCGGCATGAAGAAATTATACGCCTTCCTGGAGAAGTATTATCCCGACGCCAACAGGCTCGACGCCTCGGTCGTGTACGGCTACGGCGCGGCACAGACCATGGTCAAGGTGCTTGAGATGTGCGGCGACAATCTGACCCGCGACAACGTGATGAAGCAGGCCGCGAGCTTGAAGGATTTCGTGCCGGACACCCTGCTGCCGGGCATCAAGATCAACACCTCGGCTACCGATTTCGCCCCGATCAAACAGCTTCAGATGATGCGGTTCAAGGGCGAGAAGTGGGACCTGTTCGGTGACATCATCAGCGGCGAACTGAGCGAGTAGCCCCCGACTGACTACTAAAGAAGCAGCCCCTGCGCCTTTGCCGCAGGGGCTTTTGATTGAGGCGTCTTGGGTAAAATGGTAACCACTGGACCAAGGTCACAAGAGCTTTCGGTCAAGAAGGCCCCGACCCACTTGAAGTATCGAAAAGTTGAATTCTCAAAAAGAGGGAGAGACGTAATGCCCGTTACCACCCGCAGACTGGCCATTGCCTCGGCTGCGTTCGTCGTGTTCGCGGCCTCGAGCGGCAGCGCACTCGCGCAAAAAAAATACGACACCGGCGCCACCGATACCGAAATCAAAATCGGCAACATCATGCCCTATAGCGGCCCGGCGTCCGCCTACGGCGTGATCGGCAAGACCGAAGCCGCCTACTTCAAAAAGATCAACGATGCCGGCGGCATCAACGGCCGCAAGATCAATTTCATCAGCTATGACGACGGCTACAGCCCGCCGAAGACGGTCGAGCAGGCGCGCAAGCTGGTCGAAAGCGACGAAGTGCTGTTCATCTTCAATTCGCTCGGCACGCCGCCGAATTCGGCAATCCACAAATACATGAACGCGAAGAAGGTGCCGCAACTGTTCGTCGCAACCGGCGCCACCAAGTGGAACGACCCCAAGGACTTCCCCTGGACCATGGGCTGGCAGCCGAACTACCAGAGCGAATCCCGGATCTATGCGAAATACCTTCTCAAGGAGAAGCCTGACGCCAAGATCGCCGTGCTCTATCAGAACGACGATTACGGCAAGGACTATCTCAAGGGTCTGAAGGAGGGCTTGGGTGCCAAGGCCGCTTCGATGATCATAGCCGAAGAGAGCTATGAGACCACCGAGCCCTCGATCGACAACCACATCGTCAAGCTGAAATCGACCGGCGCCGACGTGTTCGTCGACATCACGACGCCGAAATTCGCGGCGCAGGCGATCAAGAAGATCGCCGAGGTCGAATGGAAGCCGCTGCACATTCTCAACAACGTCGCGGCCTCCGTCGGCAGCGTCATCAAGCCGGCCGGCTACGAGAATTCGCAAGGCATCATTTCAGCGGCCTATCTGAAGGATGTCACCGACCCGCAGTGGGACAATGACCCCGGCATGAAGGAGTTCCTGGATTTCCTGGCCAAGGATTTTCCGGAAGGCAACAAGCTCGACAACTCGGTCATCGTCGGCTACGGCGTCGCGCAAACAATGATCCAGGTGCTCAAGCAGTGCGACGACGACCTCACCCGTGCAAACGTCATGAAGCAGGCGGCCAACCTCAAGGACTTCCGCACCGAAGTCCTGCTGCCCGGCGTCACCATCAATACCTCGCCGACCGACTTCGCCCCGATCAGCCAGCTGCAGTTGCAGCGGTTCAAGGGCGAGAGGTGGGAATTGTTCGGCGACGTCATCTCCGGCGACGTGGGCGGCTGATCGCATCCGCCTATCGGCTGATACGAGACCATATACCCTCGCAAGGCTTGCGCCTTGCGGGGGTTTTCTTTTGCGGCAATAGGATGGATAACCGGCATCCGATGCTTCCATCCCAAACCGCTGTGAGACCATGACCGACCAACGCCGCCTCCTGCGCGAGATGTTCGATGCCGCCGTCGCCGCCGCACATCCCAACGTGATTCTCGGGGCCCATCTGCGCCCGGTGCCAAAGGGCAAGATCATCTGTCTTGCCGCCGGCAAGGGCGCCGCCGCCATGGCGGCCGCGGCGGAGCGGCATTATCTCGACGCGTTCGAACTCGATCCGTCGTGCCTGAGCGGTATCGCCACCACGCGTCACGGCCATGGCGTGCCGACACGGCGGATCAAGGTGGTTGAAGCCGGCCATCCGATGCCGGACGAAGCTGGACTAAAGGCTGCCGAAGAGACCCTGGGTCTGGCGCAACAGGCCCAGGTCGACGATCTGGTGCTGGTGCTGTTGTCGGGCGGCGGCTCGGCCAATTGGATCGCGCCGGCCGAGGGTGTGTCCTTTGTGCAGAAACTGCAGGTGACGCGGGCGCTGCTCCGCTCCGGCGCGCCGATCGGCGAGGTCAACACCGTTCGCAAGCACCTGTCGCGGATCAAGGGCGGGCGACTCGCGCGCGCCGCCCAACGCGCCGAGATCGTGACGCTGGCCATATCGGACGTTCCGCGTGACGAGCCGTCGGCAATCGCCTCCGGACCGACAGTGCCGGATCCGACCACACTCGCCGACGCGCGCGCGATCGTCGCCAAATACGGCCTTGAGGTCGATGATGCGATCCGCCGCGCGCTCGATGATCCCAGGAACGAAAGCTGCAAGGAGAGTGATCCCGCCTTTGCGCGCGCGCATTTCGAACTGATCGCGCGCCCAAAGGCTTCGCTCGACGCCGCCGTCAAGCTCGCCAAGGACGCCGGCTACGCGGTTATCGACCTCGGCGCCGATCTCGAAGGTGAAGCCCGCGAGGTCGCTGCCGATCACGCCCGCCTGGCCCTTAAAGCGCGGAGCGAGGGCCAGCGCGTCGCGATCCTGTCGGGCGGCGAACTCACGGTCACCGTGCGCGGCACCGGGCGCGGCGGCCCCAACCAGGAATACGCGCTGGCGCTGGCCGGGCTGCTGCAGGGCATGTCGGGTATCTCGGCACTGGCCGGCGACACCGATGGCGCCGACGGTGGCGCCGGCTCGGCCTCCGACCCGGCCGGCGCGATCATCGACCAGACCACGTTTGCCAAAATGAAATCGCTCGGCCTCGAGGCACGCGCCTTTCTTGACAACAACGACGCGTCAGCGTTTTTCGCCGCGACCGGCGACTTGTTGCAGACCGGTCCGACGCTGACCAATGTGAACGACGTCAGGGTGATCCTGGTGGAATAGAGCATGATGACTTTAGATTGAAGCGCAGCGGTCATTTCTCCCTCGCCCCGCTCTTGCGGGGAGAGGGTCGGGGTGAGGGGCAGCTTCCGCAAACTCCGGTGACGAAGTGCGTCCGAGGTGAGTCCCCCTCACCCGGATTGCTTCGCAATCCGACCTCTCCCCGCGAGCGGGGCGAGGTGACCGAAAATCGCCTAGGGCACCAATTCAACCTAGACTCATCACGCTCTAGCAGACGCTCAAAACTCGCGTGCGATCTTCGTCAGCATCGACAATAGCGCGGCGCGGTTGGCCGGTCCCAGCAATTCGTTGAGGCGGGCTTCATGCTTACTGGCAACGAGCTTCTTTGCCCGCGCCAGCACCGCCTTGCCCTTGTCGGTCAGCATCAAGACGTGGGAGCGGCGATCGTTGGCCGAACGTGCCCGTGCGCAGAGATCGCGGCTCTCCAGGCCGTCGAGCATCGCCACGAAGTTCGGCCGGAGGATGCCGAGCGTGTTGGCGATTTCGGTTTGATTGCGTCCCGGATTCTTCTCGAGCAGCAGCAGCACCGAAAACTGCGCGGGCGTCAGTTGCAGCGGCGCGACGCAGTGCAGAAAATCCTCGAACACCTTGAGTTGCGCGCGCTTGAGCGAATAGCCCAACAGCTCGGATAATTCGCCGAGCTGCAGCGGGCTGGTCTCGAGCGCCCCTTCGGCCGGCTCTTTGCGCACCGCTCGCGACGCCTTGGCGGCATCGACCACAGCGGCTTTGTAAACAGTCATCGCGCGACGCTCACGATTCCGGTAGGTTGCCCGGCAGGTTGGAAGTGGCCGGCCCCGCGCGGGGGCAGGCCTTGAGATTATACTTAATAATTGTTATTCACCATATCAAATACCGGCAGGCTAATTCAACTGCTGTTGTCGGGCGGAAAGGCGGCTTCGTAAAAGCGCGCCACCCATCCGGGCGAGCGGAGCGCTTAGGTCTTGAATATGACGATCATGCTGTTCCTGATCCAGGACGGCATCACCAATGGCGCGATCTATGCGCTGCTCGGCCTTGCGCTGGTGCTGGTGTTCGCGGTGACCCGCGTGATCCTGATTCCGCAGGGCGAATTCGTGACCTACGGCGCGCTCACCTACGCATCGCTGTCGGCGGGCCAGATGCCGGGCACGGCGCGGCTTGCGCTGGCGATGGGCGCAGTGGCGTTCTTGCTCGACCTGATTGCGGCCCGCAGGTCGCTCGGCTTTCGGCTCGTTGCCCGCGCCTTCGCGGTCAATGTCGTGTTGCCGGCAATCGTGCTGGCGCTGGCGATGTGGTCGGCAGCCCACCACGCCGGCGTCGCCGTCAACATCGCGCTGTCGCTTGCCATCGTCGCGGCGGTCGGGGTGTTCCTCTATCGCATCGCGTTTCAGCCGCTCGCGCATACGTCGGTGCTGGTGCTCTTGATTGCCTCCGTCGGCTGCCATCTCGCGATGCAGGGCCTCGGCCTGCTGTTCTTCGGTGCCGAAGGCCAGCGCGGCCCGCCGATCGTGGATGCAGCTTTCAGCGCCGGATCGCTGCGATTTACCGGGCAGAGCCTTGGTGTCTACGCCATCACCGTCGCCTTCATCATCGGCCTGTGGCTGCTGTTCGGCTTTACCCTTTACGGCAAGGCGCTGCGCGCGACCGCGGTCAATCGGCTCGGCGCGCGGCTTGCCGGCATCCGAACCTCGCTATCGGGACAGATCGCGTTCCTGCTGGCGTCCCTGATCGGCGCCATCTCCGGCATCCTGATCGTACCGATCACGACGCTGTACTACGACACCGGATTCCTGATCGGCCTGAAAGGTTTTATTGCTGCGATCATCGGCGGCCTCGTGAGCTATCCCCTGACCGCGGTCGCAGCGCTGCTGGTCGGCACCGTCGAAGCCTTTTCCTCGTTCTACGCCAGCAATTTCAAGGAGGTCATCGTCTTCACGCTGCTCATTCCCGTGCTTCTGCTGCGCTCGCTGGCCGCTCCGGCCGTCGAGGAGGAGAAGGATTGACCGCGATGGCCGCGCGGCTTCCCGTCATCGTCTTCGCGCTCGTCATGGCGGCGATCCCGCATCTGCCTCTCATGCCGCCGTTCTGGATCGTGCTTCTCGACAATATCGGCCTCTCCGCGCTGGTGGCGATGGGGCTTGTGCTGTTGACCGGCGTGGGCGGCCTCACTTCGTTCGGCCAGGCGGCGTTTTGCGGCTTCGGCGCCTATACCACCGCGGTGCTGACCACCGTCTATGGCATCTCGCCATGGCTGACGCTGCCGGCCTCTCTGTTGGTCAGCGGCATCGCGGCGGTGCTGCTCGGCCTCGTCACCGTGCGGCTGTCCGGTCACTACCTGCCGCTCGGCACCATCGCCTGGGGACTTGGCCTGTTCTATCTATTCGGCAAGCTCGAGTTCCTCGGCCGCAATGACGGCATTTCGGGCATTCCACCGCTGGCAATCGGCTCGTTCAAGATGATCGACCCCGGCACGATCTATTACGCGATCTGGTTCTCGGTGCTCGCTTGCGCGCTCCTGACCATGAACCTGCTGGATTCCCGCACCGGCCGCGCCATCCGCGCGCTGCGGCGCGGCCACATCGCCGCCGAAGCCTTTGGCGTGCAGACGCCACGCGCCAAGCTCATCGTCTTCATCTATGCCGCGGTGCTGGCCGGCCTCTCGGGCTGGCTCTATGCGCATTTCCAGCGCGCCGCCAATCCCACCCCGTTCGGCGCGCAGGCCGGCATCGAGTATCTCTTCGTCGCCGTGGTCGGCGGCGCCGGCTATGTCTGGGGCGGCGTGCTGGGCGCCGCCATCGTCGTCATCCTGAAGGAAGTCCTGCAAAGCTATCTGCCGTATCTGTTGCATGGCGAAGGCCAGCTCGAGACCATCGTGTTCGGCATCCTCTTGGTCGGCCTGCTGCAACTGGCGCCGGCGGGCGTCTGGCCGTGGCTGATGTCGTGGCTGCCGCGGAAGTCGGAGCGCAAGCGGCCGGACACCTCCCTCGCTTTGCCCGCACGTGCGCGAGCGGCGGGCGCGCCGAGCGTGCTGTTGCGGATCGACCATGCGCGCAAGCAATTCGGCGGGGTGATCGCCGTCAACGACGTCTCGTTCGACGTCCGGGTGCGCGAGATCGTCGCGCTGATCGGCCCGAACGGCGCCGGCAAAAGCACGACCTTCAATCTGATCACCGGCGTGCTGACGGCGAGCAGCGGCACCATCTCGGTGCTCGGCAAGAAACTCGCCAACGCGCCGCCGCAAGAGGTGGTGAAGCTCGGCATCTCCAGGACCTTCCAGCATGTCAAGCTGGTGCCCGACATGAGCGTGCTGGAGAATGTCGCGATCGGCGCGCATTTGCGCGGCAATGCCGGCGCGCTCGCCAGCATGTTCCGCCTCGACCGCCCCGATGAGGCCAGGCTGCTGGCGGAAGCCGCGCGCCAGATCGAGCGCGTCGGGCTTTCCAAAGAGATCGACCAGCCGGCCGGCTCGCTCTCGCTCGGACAGCAACGCATCGTCGAAATTGCGCGCGCGCTGTGCGTCGATCCGATGCTGCTATTGCTCGACGAGCCGGCCGCGGGCCTGCGGCACATGGAAAAGCAGAGGCTCGCGGCCCTGCTCCGGCAGTTGCGCGACGGCGGCATGTCGGTGCTCCTGGTAGAGCACGACATGGGCTTTGTGATGGATCTCGCCGACCGCGTCGTGGTGCTGGATTTCGGCACCAAGATCGCTGAAGGCACGCCGGCTGCGATCAAGACCGATCCTGAGGTGATCAAGGCCTACCTTGGGGCGGCCGCATGAGCGCGCTGTTGCACCTCACCGACGGCCATGTCGCCTACGGCAAGGTCGAGGCGGTGCGATCGGTATCGCTCGAGATTGCCGGCAACGAGATCGTCACCATCATCGGGGCCAACGGCGCCGGCAAGACCACGCTGCTCAACGCCATCATGGGAATCCTGCCGCTGAAGGGGCGCGTCAGCTTTGCCGGTGGCGATCTGGCGCGGTTCGAGATCGAGGACCGCGTTGCGGCAGGCTTGAGCCTGGTGCCGGAGCATCGTGAGCTGTTCGCGACCATGAACGTCGAGGACAATCTCGAGCTCAGCGCGTTCCGCGTCGCCAGGGCGCAAGCGAGGGATTCATTCGAGCGGGTCTACACGCTGTTTCCGCGGCTGAAGGAGCGGCGCAAGCAATTGGCCGGCACACTGTCGGGCGGCGAGCAACAGATGCTGGCGATGGGCCGCGCGCTGATGGGCGCGCCCAAACTCTTGATGCTGGATGAACCGAGCCTTGGTCTGGCCCCGATCATCGTCGCCGATATTTTCCGCACCATCGGCGAATTGCGCGCATCGGGCGTATCGGTGCTCCTGGTCGAGCAGAACGCGCAAGCCGCGCTCAGGATCGCCGACCGCGCCTATGTGATGGAGCTCGGCGAATTCATCCTGAGCGGACGGGCCAACGACGTCGCCGCCAACGCGCGCGTCGCCGCGAGCTATCTCGGATTTGCGCATGAAGGGGAGAGCGCGATTTAGCACCACTTGCTCTCATGTTGTGACGTGGCTTTACTTCACCCTCCCCTGGAGGGGGAGGGTCGTTCGCACTCGGCGATGCGCAGCATCGTCCGATGCGAGCGGGGTGGGGTGATCTATCCCCGGGCGAGGTACGTATGATCTCAACATCGATTCGCCGGGCAGCAGCGAAAAGGCTTCCAGCCAACACGACACCGCACGAGCGCGCATTGTGGCGCGCTTTGAAAGAAATCCCGATGGACGGCACGCACTTCCGACGCCAGGCGCCGATCGGCCCCTACGTCGTGGATTTCTTCTGCCCAGCCAAACGCTTGATCATCGAACTCGACGGCGGGCATCACAACGGTGATGATATCGCGAATCGCGATAGCGAAAGGCAACATTGGCTCGAGCAGGAGGGATACCGCGTCGTCCGCTTCTGGAATTCCGAGATCACCGGTGATCTGACAGCGGTACTCGAGCGAGTTTATGTGGAGCTGTACGGTTCGCGCGAGGCGGAGGTCAAACCACTGAAGCACCGCCGCCGGAGATAGACCGTCACCCCACCCCGCCCGCGCCGGACGATGCTTCGCATCGCCGAGCGCGGGCGACCCTCCCCCTCCAGGGGAGGGTAAGAAAGACCCGAGCGCACCCGCCTCACTCCGCGGGCACGTATTTTCCGTTCTTCACGGTGAGGATGATGCGCGAGCGGTCGTCGAGGCCGTAGCGGTCTTTTTCAGTGAAGTTATAGACGCCCTGGCTCGCGGCGATCTCACGTTCGGTCAAAAGCGCCTGGCGGATCGCCTCGCGGAATTCCGGCGTGCCAGGCTTGGCCGTCTTCAACGCGACCGGGATGACGCGTTCGAGAACCAGAAACGCGTCATAGGAATGGCCTGCGAACTGGCTGCGGCTGTTGGGGCCGTATTTTGCCTCGTAAGCCTTGTCCAGCGCGAGACCCGGCTTTTTGGTCAGCGCGCTGTCCGGCTGATCCTCGGGATCCATCACCGGACCCGACGCCATGATCACGCCCTCGGCCGCTTTCCCGGCGATGCGGATGAAGTCCATGCTGGCAGCGCCGTGGGTCTGGTAGATCAGCCCCTTGTAGCCGCGCTCGCGCAAGGCCGTCTGCGGCAGTGCCGCCGCGGTGCCGGAAGCGCCGACCAGGATCGCATCGGGATTGGCAGCAACCAGCTTCAGCACTTGTCCCGCAACCGACGTATCCGGCCGCGCAAAACGCTCTTCATCGGCCACCGTCATGCCCATCGGCACCGCCTGGAACTTGAAATCGTTGAACCAGAGATCGCCGTAGGAATCGGAGTAGCCGATATAGCCGACGGTCTTGATGTTGTGCGCCTTCATATGCGCGTAGAGCACCTTGCCCATGATCGGCACCGGCTGCGGCATTGCGACCGACCATTTTGCACGTTCCGGCGTGATCGCGAACGGTGCGAGAGCGATGTGGGGAATTCCCGCCTCGTTGGCGACGTCAGAGACCGCATTCGTCGGCGGCGTCGTCGACGAGCCCATGATGATGTCGGCCTTGGACTCCGTGACGAAACGCCGCGCATTGGTGGTGGCGGCGGTCGGATCGCCGCCATCGTCGAGCACGATCACCTTCAGGGGTACGCCCGCGATCTCCTTCGCCACGAAATCGAGCGCGTTGCGTTCGGGAATGCCGAGCGCCGCCGCGGGGCCGGTCGTGGTGATGGTGATGCCGATGGTGATCTCATTGCTCTGTGCCGTCGCCGGCATTCCGGGCATGGCGAGCGCCGCAGCGATTGCAGCAGCCGACAACAAACCTTTTTTCATTCGTTCCTCCCAGTGATGCTTCCTAGAATAAGGCCGGCTATTTAGCTCTCTGTAGGCGACGCGGATGCCGGAGTCAGCGTCCAAGTCAGCCCCGCATGAATTTAGCGATGATTTCCTCCGGCACCGCCGCCGATTTCAGCCTCGAGGGGTCGTCGGGATGCCGCCCGACCAGTACGCGGGTCTCGAACGCTTCGATCGCAAGCGCCTCGCCCTTGAACACCTTGTGGGTGACCTCAAAGCTCGAGCGCTTGAAACTTTCGATCCGGCTTTCGATCGTGATCCAGTCGCCATGGGTCGAGGCGATATAGAACTTCGCCCGCGTGTCGACCATGGGGATGCCGACCAAGCCGTATTTTCTGATGATATCCTGCTTGGAGAAGCCGGCAGCCTCGAACAGGATCGAGGTCGAATCGTGGAACATCGCGAAATAGCGCGGGTAGTAGACGATGTTGGCGGGGTCGCAATCTCCCCACTGGATCTGCACCTCGCGCCGGTTTGCGAACATTGTCTTACGAACTCCGTTAGCGCGGCAACGGCGCCGAGCTCCCTCTCCCTTTGGGAGAGGGTTGGGGTGAGGGGTTACGGTCTATCGTGAGAGCGAATCCCCTCACCCGGCGCTGCGCGCCGACCTCTCCCAACGGGAGAGGTGGAAGAGCGTTCGTGCCGCGCGCGTGCTTCATGTCGATCAACGCGGCGCCATACGCAGCGCGGCATCGAGCCGCACCACCTCGCCGTTCAGGTAGATATTGTCGATCATGTGCAGCGCCAGCGAGGCGAATTCGTCGGCCTGGCCGAGCCGGCGCGGGAAGGGAATCGCGGCGGCAAGGCTATCCTGTGCCTCCTGCGGCAGATTGGCGAGTAGCGGGGTCAGGAACAGCCCGGGCGCAATGGTGAGCACGCGAATGCCGAACTGCGCCAATTCGCGCGCGATCGGCAGCGTCATCGCGACGATGCCGCCTTTCGAGGCCGAGTAAGCCGCCTGCCCGATCTGGCCGTCATAAGCTGCGACCGACGCCGTGTTGATGACGACGCCGCGCTCGCCGTTGGCGAGCGGCTCCAGCTTCGACATTTCCGCGGTCGCAAGCCGCAGCATGTTGAAAGAGCCGATCAGATTGACCTTGATCACCTTGTCGAAATCAGAAAGCGGCATCGGCCCGTCGCGGCCGATCACCCGTTTTGCCACCCCGATGCCGGCGCAGTTCACCAGCACCCGCGCCGGGCCATGCGCCTTGGAAGCCTGGGCAACGGCGGCCTCGGCCGAAGCGGCATCACTCACGTCGCAGGCAACGGCAACGCCGCCGATCTCGGCGGCGACGGCTTCGGCGAGCTTTTGGTTAAGGTCGCACACAGCCACGCTGGCGCCGAGCGCGGCCAGCTTTCGCGCGGTCGCGGCGCCGAGCCCCGATGCACCGCCGGTGACGATCGCGGCCTGATCCTTCATCTGCATGATATCCTCCCTGTGCGTTCGGTCGTTAACCCAGCGTTATCACGCGGGCCGATGGCGTGGGTGAATAAAGCTCTTCGAT
>Ga0209473_1000685_pt1 | contig 19688 bp, 18 predicted proteins | sample GraSoiAngelo_133_FD_185890 | JGI IMG/M metagenome (GOLD analysis project Ga0209473, IMG submission 185890) | Grasslands soil microbial communities from the Angelo Coastal Reserve, California, USA - 14_0929_05_20cm (SPAdes) (version 2) | ecosystem: Environmental > Terrestrial > Soil > Grasslands ...
CAGATCCAGCAGCGCCGAGAGCTCGCCCGGGGCGTTGCCGATGTGGCACATCACGCGCGTGCCGCGCACGCCTGAGCGCTCGCACGCGAGGATCGCGCGCTTGAGCGGCTCCAGGCCGTTCGCGCCGACGACGTCGACGGACTCGCGCACCTTGATGCCGAGCACGAGCTCGGGATTTTCCGCGAGCGTCTTCGCCGCCTGATCGACGTCGGCATAGTCGATGTTGAGCATCTCGCCGACCGGAAATCCGGAAAGCCCGATCGAGGAGATGTGCACGAAGGCGTAGATGCGGCTGCGCGCCTGCGCGACGATGTAGTGCTTCAGCGCCGAGAACGTGTTCGCGCCCGCGTCGCCCGCGCTCACGTAGGTCGTGGTCGCCGTGTAGGGCACGAGCTCGTCGGCGGGGAGGCCGAGCGCCGAGACCTGCGGATAGACGTGCGCGTGCATGTCGATCAGGCCCGGGAGCACGAGCTTGCCCTTCGCGTCCAGCAGCTGCTTCGCGCGCGTATCGGGGATCTCCGGCTCGAGCGCCGCGATCAGCGCGTTGCGGATGCCGACGTCGCGCCGCGCGCGCAGCTTCTGGCTGGTGTCGAGCACTTCGCCGCCTTTGATGACGAGGTCGAATTTATCGGCCTGCGCGAGCGCGCCGGCCGCGCCAAGGCCGAGCAAGCTGCCGCCGGCGGCGGCGCCGGCGAGGAATTCACGTCGGGAAATGGGTCGCATGCTGTTCTCCGTGTGGTTTATTTCTTCTTCGCCTGGCCTTCGGCCGAGCAGGGGTGGTCGTTCGAGCAGCGGTCGCCGATGACGCCGACAGACTGGATCTCGATCTCGATGCCGGGTCGAGCGAAATTCGTCACCGTGATGAGCGCGCTCCCCGGATAGTTGCCATTCTGAAAATAGTCCTTGCGCATCTCGACGAAGCGGTCGCCGTAGCGCGACTCCTTGATGAACACCGTCACCTGCACGATGTTGGCGAGGCTGCCGCCGGCGCGTTTCATGATCTGGTCGATCTGCGAGAATACTTGCTTCACCTGCGCCTCGAAATTGTTGGCGATGTCCTTGCCCTCGTTGTCGCGAGTCGCGGTCTGTCCCGCGACCCAGACGATTTTCCCGCCGTCGGTGACGACGCCGGGCGAGAACGCCCGCGACAGCTGGAACGGGGTCTTCTCCATGTATTCGGCGGCGGACGCTGCAAGGGGCAGCGCGACGGCCGCGGCGAGCAGAGCTTTCCGGATCGTGAGGTTCATGGTTCTCCCTGGGACGAGTTGAAGGTGATTTGCGGCCAGCGACGATCGCCGGCGAGGCGCCAGGCTAACGCTAACCCAAACGCTGCGCCGCCACAAGCAGGGTACGGGCGCAACCGATACGCGGTCGGTGGCGGCGCAGCATTGACCGCGATTTTGCGCGGGGAGTAGCATGATCGCGAACCAGAAAGGAGTCGACATGGCGATCAATTTCAGCGTCAACGGCAAGCCGGTCAGCGTCAACGCGCCCGAGAGCACCCGCCTCCTATGGGTCCTGCGCGAGGAGCTGAAGCTCAGCGGCACCAAATTCGGCTGCGGCGCCGGCCAGTGCGGCGCCTGCATGGTGCACATTGACGGCGAGCGCATGTTCTCCTGCCTCATGCCCGTGGCGGCGGCGCAGGGCAAGGCGGTCACCACCATCGAAGGCCTTTCACCCGGTCGCATGAACGCGCTGCAGCGCGCCTGGCTCGCCGAAAGCGTACCGCAATGCGGCTACTGCCAGTCGGGCCAGCTGATGAGCGCCGCGGCGCTGCTCGCCGCGAACCCGCGCCCGACGCGCGCGGAGATCAAGGACCACATGAGCGCGAACGTGTGCCGCTGCGGCACCTATCCGCGCATCGTGCGCGCGATCGAGCGCGCCGTGAGGGAGGGCTAAAGCCATGACGACCCGTCGCGAATTCATGGTCGGCGCCGCCGGCCTCACGTTTACGGTCCTGGTGGACGGGTGCGCGGCCATGCGCACGGAGGAACTAAGGGCCGGCGCAGCGCTCGCGAGCGCGCCCGCGGGGGGAGCGAAGACGGTCAACGCCTGGGCGAGCCTCGCGCAGGACGGCACCGTGTACATCGTGAACCCGGCGGTCGAGATGGGGCAGGGCTCGCAGACCGCGATCCCGCTCATCATCGCCGAGGAGATGGACGCCGACTGGTCGCGCGTCGTCATCGTGCCGGCCGCGCCGGACGACAAGATCTACGGCAACCCGGGATTCCGCGGGCTCATGTATACGGCAGGCTCGGCGACCGTGACGGGTTACTGGGACGTGGCGCGCACTTTCGGCGCGCAGGTGCGGCGGGTCGTGATGGAGAACGCCGCGCGCAAATGGGATGTGCCGCTCGCGGAGTTGAGCACCGAGCCGAGCACCGTGGTACACGCGAAAACCGGCCGCAGGCTGAGCTACGGCGAGATCGCGGCCTTTGCCCAGGTTCCCGCCGCCGCGCCCACAATAAGGCTCGAGGAGCTGAAGAAACCGGAGCAGTACCGCCTGATCGGCAAGGACGTGATGCGGGTCGAATTGCCGACCAAGGTGAACGGCACGGCGCAGTACTCGATCGACGTGCAGCTCCCCGGCATGCTGTACGGCGCGGTGCTGCGCGGCCCGGTCGAAGGCACGTCGCCGCTGACCATCGACGACGCGCAGGCGCGCGCGGTCGCGGGCGTGGTGCGCATCGTGCCCATGGCCTTCGGCGTCGGCGTGATCGGCGAGACGCCGTGGGCGGCGTTCGACGCGAAGAACGCGCTGAAAGTGACCTGGGACCGACGCGCGCGCGCCTTCGGCCACGACAGCGACGAGGCAATCCCGGTCTATTCCGCGGCGGCGCGCGACTTCAATCGCGCGGGCAAGCCCTGGGACACGGCGGGCGACGCGCGCGGCGCGATGCAGAAGGCTGCAAAAATATACGAGAGCGAGTACGTCTGCGACTACAGCTACCACGCGCAGATGGAGCCGCTCAACTCGGTCGCCTCGGTCTCGGCCGCGGGCGACGCCTGCGAGATCTGGTGCGGCACCCAGTCGCAGACCATGGCGGTGGCGGCGGTCGCCAAGGCGCTCGCTATTCCGGTGGAGAAGGTGAAATTGAATCTGACCTTGCTCGGCGGCGGGTTCGGCCGGCGCGGGCATCGCGACGAGGAGTTCGTCGTCGACTCGGTGCTGCTCTCGAGGGAAGTGAAGCGTCCTGTGAAAGTGCTGTGGACGCGCGAGGACGACGTGCACAACGGTCGCTTCCGCCCGCTCTCGGTGCATTTCCTGCGCGCGGGGCTCGACTCGTCGGGCCGCATCGTCGCCTGGCAACATCGCGTCGCGTGCGACGAGATCACCGCGTTCCAGGATCCGCTGCGCTACAAGGGGGGCGGGGAGAAGGATTTCCTCGCGATGGCGGGCTCGGAGCTGCGCACTTACGACATTCCGAACCGGCTCTCCGAGCAGCTGCCGCAGGAAACCGGCATCCGCACCTCGTCCCTGCGCGGCATCGGCTTCGGGCCGAACAAGTTCGCGACCGAGGCCTTCCTCGACGAGGTCGCGGCGAAGCACGGCCTCGATCCGGTCGAGCTGCGGCTGCAGCTTCTGAAGAACACGCCGCGCGGCCAGGCGGTGATCCGCGCGGTGGTCGAGATGTCCGACTATCGCCGCAAGCGGCCCGGCCGCGGCCTCGGATTCTCGTTCATCGATTATTCGGGGACCATGGTCGCGGCGGTGGCCGAGGTGTCGGTGGACAAGGCCCGCGGCAAGGTCAGCGTGCACGATTTCTGGCTGGCGCTCGACCCGGGCATCGCGGTGCAGCCGGACAACGTCGTCGCGCAGACCGAGAGCTCGATCGTCTACGGCCTGGGGCTCGCGCTCACCGAGCGCATCACCATCAAGGACGGGGCGGTGCAGCAGTCGAACGTCCTCGATTACGGCGTGCCGCGCATGCACGACATTCCCGAGCTGCACATCAAGCTGATGTCCACGCCGAACCGCCCGACGGGCGCTGGGCAGATGGCGACGCCCATCGTAGCGCCGGCGATCTCGAGCGCGGTGTTCGCGGCAAGCGGGGCGCGCGTGCGCCACATGCCGTTTCTGCCCGAGCGCGTGCTCGCCGCGATGGCTTAGCGCGCGGCCTCGGGCGTAACAACTGGCGAATTGAATTTCCCATCATTCAATCGAACCGAGCCGGGGAAACTCGTTGAGTTCATTGCGCGTCAAGGAGATCAAGGCCTATCCCACGTCCTTTCCGGTGCCCGAGGCGAACCGCGTCAACCTCGGCATAGGCCAGTCGGTCAAGCGCGATGCGGTCGTGGTCAAAGTCACCACCGAGGGTGGTCTCGTCGGCTGGGGCGAATCGCATCATGGGCGTGCCCACGGCGCGGTGGCGCATTTGGTCAACACCACCCTGAAGCAACTCGTGCTGGGCATGGAGGCGACAGACGTGGTCGGCATCTGGCAGAAAATCTACAAGATGCAGCTCGCCAGCCACGGCATGGGTGCCGGCACTTGCCTCGCAATGAGCGGCATCGACCTCGCGCTTTGGGACATACGCGGGCAAGCCGCGAATATGCCGCTGTACCGACTGATGGGCGGACGCTCGAAGCCGGTGCCGGCTTACGCTGGGGGGGTGTCGCTCGGCTACCAGGATCCGGGAAAACTCGTGGACGAGGCGCGGCCGCTGCTGGAAGCGGGCTACAAGGCGGTAAAGCTGCGCGTGGGCGATACGCCAAAGCGCGACCTCGAGCGCATCGCGGCAATACGCAAGGCGTTTGGCGACGAATTGGTCATACTCACCGACGCCAATACCGGCTACAACCTGGCCGACGCACGCGCCGCGATGCCTGGCATGGATGAATTGGGCGTGGGCTGGCTAGAAGAGCCGTTCCCGGCCCACGATTATTTCAGCTACATCGAGGCGAAAAGCTTCGGCCTGGTACCGTTTGCGGCGGGCGAGAACCACTACACCCGCTTCGAGTTCAACCGCGTGATCGAGGACGGCGCCATCACCATCCTGCAGCCGGACCTCTCGAAAACCGGCGGTATCACCGAGGCCCTGCGCATTGCGGCTATGGCTTCGGCATACAAGCTGCCAATCAACCCGCACAGCTCCATGACGGGCCTGAACATGGCTACCACCATCCACTTCCTCTGCGCGATCGACAACGGCGGTTACTTCGAAGGCGACGTGTCGAAGGGCAATCTTTTTCGGGATGAGCTCGTGAGCAAGCCCTACGAAGTGGGCAAGGACGGTTGCGTGCGGCCACTGGAGGGCAAGGGGCTGGGGCTGGAAGTGAATGAGGAGTTTTTGCAGAAACATCCGGTGATTGAAGGACCGGGATATATCTAGTATTCATAAGTCCCAATCTGTTTGACGCACCACACTAGAAACGCGCGAGGCGCGCTGCCCCTGTGCGGCGAACAACAAGCGAGGAGAGCAGCATGAGCGGACTGTTGCAACGCATCGTCGTTGGAATCGCGGTGCTGACATTTGCGCTGTCCGCGGCTGGACAGGGTTTTCCGTCCAAGCCCATCAGAATCGTCGTGCCGTTCCCGCCGAGCGGCTTCAACGACGTGCTCGGCCGAACGCTGGCACAGGAATTCCAGAAGACATGGGGACAGCCCGTGGTGGTGGACAACCGTCCCGGGGGCAACACCATCATCGGCAGCGATATCGTTGCCAAAGCGGCGCCGGATGGCCACACGCTGCTGGTGGTCGCGCTGCCGTTCTCAGTGCTGCCGAGCCTCTTCGCAGGCAAGTTGCCGTTCGACGTGGTCAAGGACTTCGCGCCGGTGTCGCTGTGCGCCGGCTCGCCCAACATGTTGGTGGCGAATCCTTCGGTTCCGGCGAACAGCGTGAAGGAATTGATTGCGCTTGCAAAGGCCCAGCCCGGCAAGCTGACCTACGCATCCGCCGGAAACGGCACGTCCAACCATGTGTCAGCCGAGTATTTCAAGATGGTCGCCGGCATCGACATGCTGCACATCCCGTACAAGGGCAGTGCGCCGGCGGTCACCGACCTGATCGGTGGGCAGGTCAATATCCTGTTCGACAACCTCCCGAACGTGATCCAGCACGTGAAGGCGGGCAAGCTTAAGCCGCTCGCGGTCACCACTGTGAAGCGCTCTTCCCAGGCGCCCGACGTACCGACCATGCAGGAGGCGGGCGTCGCTGACTATGAAGTCAGCGTCTGGTTCGGCCTGCTGGCAACCGCTGGCACACCGCCCGACGTGATAGCGAAGCTCAACGCCGAGACCGTACGCGTGCTCAAGCTGCCCGAGGTGAAGGCGCGCTTTGCTGCGCTGGGCGTGGATGTCGTCGCCAGCAGCCCCGACCAGTTCACGCAACATCTGAAGTCCGAGATCGCCAAGTGGGGCAAGGTCGTCAGGGAAGCGAAAATCAAGGTGGATTGAACAAGGTATCAAATAGCATTGAAAATGCCGAAACCACACAGAGGCAGCTGTGAAAGCTGGAGGAGGGGAATTGACCGGGAAAGCGCGCGGGTGCTTCAGGAGGCGGCGCGCTTCGCGGCTTCCCGAGCGCGGATCGCTTCGTGGCGCGCGAGCAGGCGCTCGGCGCGCGCGACGACCGGAATGTCTATCATCTTGCCGTCGATCGCGAACGAGGCGCGCCCCTCGGCCGCGGCCTTGGCGTTCCCCTCGATCACGCGCTTGGCGTGCGCGACGTCTTCGGCCGAGGGCGAGTACTCCTCGTTCACGATGGTCACCTGCCCGGGATGGATGCAGCTCGCGCCCAAGAAGCCGAACTGGCGCGATCTTCGCACCATGCGGCGAAACGCCTCCCAGTCCCCGAATGCGGCGACGCTCGCGATATAGCCAAGCGGCATAATGCCCGCGGCGCGCGCGGCGAAGATCATCTGCTGCTTGGGCATCAGGAGCGCATCTTCAGTCGGCTCCATACCGGACTCGAGAGCGAAATCCTCGCCGCCTATGTCCATCGCCGCGGTGCGCTCGACCGCTGCCGCGATCTCCGGCATGCGGAAAAAGGCCGCGGGAGTCTCGACCATGGCGATGAAGCGCGTATGGCCCGCGGCGAGTCCGCGCTTCGCCTCCAGCTTCGAAACCAGCTCGTCGAGCCGGCGCAGGTGGGCAGCGTCGTCCACCTTGGTCACGGCGATTGCGTTCACGTCGGGGCCAATCGAGGCCTCGAGGTCGCGCGGCGCCATCGCATCGGGCCGGTTGATTCGCACCGCCACGTCGGCTCCTCCGCGCCGCACCCGGGCCGCGGCCCGCGCGACGAGCTTGCGCGCGTTGTCCTTCTCGTGAGCGGGGACGCTGTCCTCCAGGTCGAGCAGGATGCAGTCGGAGCCGCGGGTGTGCGCCTTCTCAACGTATTTCTCGACGTTCACCGGCACATACAAGAGCGAGCGCCACACCGGAAGTCCGGGTTTCATTCCTGCTCTCCTTGGGGCGCCCCGCCGCCTTCGCACGCGATGCCGGCCGCGACGAGCTTCGCATACGCGGCTTCGTCGACGCCGATTTCGGCGAGCAGGTCGCGGTTGTGCTCGCCCAGCTTCGGTGCCGGCGCGCGGATTGCGCCGGGCGTGCGCGAAAGGCGCGGCGTCACGTGGTGCATGGGGAAGGCTCCCATGTCGGGATCGGGATAGTCGGCGACGAGCTCGCGCTCGGTCACGTGCGGATCCTCGAGGATCTGCGCGATGTCGTAGACCGGCCCGATGGTGACTTCGTATTTTTCGAAGAACTCGACGTTCTCGGCCTGCGTGCGCTGCGCGATGAAGGCGCCGATGATCGCGTCGAGCTCCTCGGCGTGCCGCAGGCGCTCCGTGTTGGTCGCATAGCGGGGATCGTCGATCAGCTCCGGCCGGCCGATGGCGCGGAAGAGGCGCTCCGCCATCTTCTGGATCGACGCGGACAAGCACACCCAGCGCCCGTCCTTCGTCTGGTACGCATTGCGCGGCGCGGTGGTGGTGGAGCGGTTCCCGGTGCGCGCCTTGACTTTCCCGGTGAGGCGCAGGTTCGCGGCCTGCGGTCCGAGGATGTTGAAAAGCGGCTCGAGCAGCGGCAGGTCGATCACCTGTCCCGAGCCGCCCTTACTCTCCGCTTCGCGCAGCGCGATCATCGCCGCGGCGGCGCCGGAGAGACCGGCGACGCTGTCGGCGAGGTACATCGGCGGCAGCACAGGCTCGCGATCAGCGAATCCGTTCATCGAGGCGAAACCGGACATCCCTTCGATCAGGGTGCCGAAGCCGGGGCGCTGGCTGTAGGGGCCGTCCTGGCCCCAGCCTGAGATGCGCACCACTACGAGCTTCGGGTTGCGCGCGAGGAGCGTCGCCGGCGCGAGGCCCATTTTCTCCAGGATTCCCGGGCGGAAGCTCTCGATGAAGATCGCGGCGGACGGAACGAGCTCGAGCAGCAGCCCGCGCGCCTCGGGGCGGCGCAATTCCAAGCACAGGCTCTTCTTGCTGCGCGAATAGAGTTTCCAGGTGACCGGCACGCCGCTCGTCTGCCAGGCGCGCAGAGTGTCCCCCGCCGGCGGCTCGACCTTGATCACCTCGGCGCCGAAATCGGCGAGCACCTGCGTGAGCGTGTTGCCGGCCACGAGGCGCGACAGATCGAGCACGCGCACGCCCTCGAGCGCGCCGCGCGCCTGCGGGGCGTAGTCGCGTTTCTTCGGCTGCGCTTTCATCGCTCAACTCATTCCGCCCTGGCACCGGACTCGCGAACGATGCGCCCCCACTTGGCGTGCTCGGCCTTGAGGAACGAGGCGAACTGCTCCGGCGAGCCGCCCAGAGGCTCGCCCCCTTCGGACGCGAGCCTCTCGCGCACCTCGGGCGTCCTGAGCGCGCGGTTCACCTCGGCGTTCAGTCTCGCAATGACGGGTGCGGGCGTGCCGGCCGGCGCGAGCAATCCGTACCAGGTGTTCGCCTCGAATCCGCCGTAGCCGGATTCGGCGATCGTGGGCGCGTCGGGCAGCTCGGGGGAGCGCTTCGCGGAGGTCACCGCGATCGCGCGCAGCCTCCCTCCCTTGATCTGCGAAAGCGCCGAAGGGACCGAAGACATGAACGACTGCACCTGGCCGCCCAGAGTATCGGTCAAGGCCTGCGATGCGCCCTTGTAGGGCACGTGCGTGAGCTTGACGCCGGCGGCGCGCTGCAGGAGCTCGCCGGCCAGATGAGACACCGTTCCGTTCCCCGGAGATGCGAACGTGATCCCGCCCGGATCTCTCTTCGCCGCAGCCAGCAAATCGCCCAATGACGCGTATCGAGAATTCGCTGCGACGACGAACACGACCGGCGCGGAGACGATGAGCGCGACCGGACTCAGATCTTTCAGAGAGTCGTAGGGCAGCTTCACGTAGAGCGTCGGATTGATCGCGAGGTTGCTCGTCTGGCCGATCAAGAGCGTATAGCCGTCGGCCGGAGACTTGACCGCCTGCTCCACGCCCAGATTGCCGCCGGCGCCGGGCTTGTTCTCCACCACGAAAGTCCATTTGACGCTTTCGGAGAGCTTGTTCGCAATCGTTCGCGCTGCGATGTCCGTGCCGCCGCCCGGCGGGAACGGGACTATCAGCCGGATCGGCTTAGCCGGATAGCGCTGCGCCATTGCGGCACCCGCAACGAGTGCAAGCGCCAACGACACGAAGACCGCGGCCGAGACGAGTCGTGATGGATTCATGCAGGCGTTTGCTTCGGGCGCCCTAGTCTATGTCAAGGCGGAACGAGCCGCCAGGCCGCTTCGGACCCGTCGCGGCAGGCGCCGTAGCGGAACGGCTGCGTGGCGCGCCCGGGAGTGTAAAACCGTAGGTCGATAAACCACACGCAGGTCGAGCCCGCGCTCGTGCCGTCGAAGGCCGGCAAGTCGGCGAACCAGCGATACACCGCCATCGCGGGTGAGTTCCACGCTTCCCGCGCGAGCGCCTTCGTGGCGCCTTCTCCGTAGCGCGTTCGCGTTTCCCAGCGGGGCGCGGACAAAGGCTGATAGACGGAGTCGAGCGTCGCGATAAAACCCTCGCCCGGACGATGGGCGCGCGCCTGCTCGCGTATCAGGTTGACGTCGGCGAAGCGGTGCGTCTCGGCGTCGGAGACGAACACGGTCCAGTTGAAAGGCGAGACCGGCCGCGGCTGCGCGTTGACGCTCGCGCCGCCCGGACCGAGCGAGCGGGCGTAGCGCTCACCGAACTCGATCGCTTTTTCTTTTTGTAGGTACTGAAAGCCGACATAGGCGAGGAGCACCGCGCTCGCCGCGACCGCGGGCCAGCGGGAACGGCGCAGAGCCGCCGACGCGACGAGACCCGCCACGATGATCCCGCTGAACCACAGGTCGACGATGAAGGTCGTGCCGATCTGCGCTCGCCAGTCGGAAAACGGCGCGAGGATCATGGTGCCGTAGCTGGTGATGACGTCGCCCGCGATGTGCAGCGCGAGCCCGAGCGCGGTGACGCCGTAGAGCGCGCGCCAACCGCGCGGCTCACGCAGGATCTTCGCGAGCACCCAGGAGAGGAGGAGCGCCCACAGCGGCAGGAGGACGAGCGAATGCGTCACGCCGCGGTGGTTCTCGAGGTATTCGACCGGCCCGACGAAGGCCACGACGAAGTCGAGGTCGGGAGCGGCGCAGGCGAAAAATCCCGCCGCGATGCGCCGCGGCAGCGAGCGCGGCCTTGCGTCCTTCGGCGCCGTGGCGCGGGCGAGCAGCGCTCCGGAGAGCGCGTGGGTCAGGGTGTCCACGACAGGATCGTAGCGTTCCTGTCGATCCGGCGACGGCCGGCTAATCCACCTTGACCTTGGCCTGCCTCACCACCTCGCCCCAGCGGGCGACCTCGTTCTTGAGGATGACGGCGAATTCCGCGGCGGAGCCCCCTGCAGGTTCGAGGCCGTCGCCCGCCAGAACCTTTTCCGCGTCCTTCGATTTCAACGCCTCGTTCGCTTCCTTGTTGAGGCGCTCGACGATGTCCTTCGACAATCCCTTCGGACCCACGAGGCCGTGCCAGTTGGTGACCTCGTAGCTCGGATATCCGGACTCGCGCACCGTGGGAACGTCGGGCGCCGCCGCGATGCGCTTGGGCGTGGTGACCGCCAGAGCTCTCAGGCGTCCGGACTTCACGTACTGCAGCGCCGACGCGACGCTGCCGAAGATGAGCTGGGTGGTTCCCGCGATCGTGTCGTTCAGGGCCGGTCCGGTTCCCTTGTAGGGAACGTGCGTGATCTTGATTCCGGCCGTATACAGAAAGTACTCCGTAGCCACGTGCACGTGGCTGCCGTTTCCGCTCGAAGCGTACGCGAGCTTGTCCGGTTCCTTCTTCGCGAGCGCCACCAGCTCCTGCAGCGTCTTCGCCGGAACCGAAGGGTGCACCGCGACCACATAGGGCCCGCGCGAGAGCTGCACGATGGGCGTGATGTCGTTCAGGGCATCGAACGACAGCTTGTACACGTTCGCATTGACGGTGTAGCTCGCGGGGGTGAGCAGCAGCGTATAGCCGTCCGGGGGCGACTTCACGGCCACTTCCGATCCGAGCACGCTGCCCGCCCCGGGGCGGTTCTCGACGATCACCTGCGTCCCGAGGCGCTCGGTGAGCTTCTGCGCGATGACCCGCGCGATGAAATCGGACCCGCCGCCCGGGGCGAAGCCCACGATGATCTTCACCGGCTTGGACGGATATTGCTGCGCGCCCGCGGCGGGACCGATTTCATCGCGCGGGTCATCGCGCAGAAGCTCACCGATGCGTGTCATGGTCATTCCCTCCGGTTGAGGCGCGATCTTAATACGGCCGCGCATTTTCAGGGAGCGGCCCGAAGGCTCGGGATAGAATCACGGGGGGGATGGTGCTTTCATGATTTCCGGCCTCGTTCAGATCCTGCTCTTTCAGGGGCTGGGCGAGCTCGTCACGCATTTCCTCCTCCCATTGATTCCCGGTCCGGTCATCGGTCTCATTCTGCTCCTCGGCTTTCTTGCGCTGCGCAGAAGCGTGAACGCTTCGCTCGATGAGGTGGCGAGCACCTTCAGCCAGCACTTCGGGCTGCTGTTCGTTCCCGCCGCCGTCGGCGTCGTGATGTTCTGGCCGCACCTGAAGGCCCACGCGCTCGCAATCGCGGCGGCGCTGGTGGCGAGCGTGGTCCTCACCATCGCCGTGACCGCGCTCGTCCTCAAGGCCTTGTCCCCGGGGTCGCTCGAATGACCGGGCAGCTCGCACCCGAGTTTCCCAATATTTACGAGATCTGGGTCTACCTCTCGGGCAGCCCGCTCCTCGCACTGATTCTCACGCTCGGCGCGTATCAGATCGGGGTGATCGTCTACGGGCGGGCGAACCGCTATCCGCTCGCCAACCCGGTGCTGATCGCGATCGTCCTCGTCGCCGCGACGATCACCCTGATCGGCATGCCTTATCCGAAGTACTTCGAGGGGGCGCAATTCGTCCACTTCCTGCTCGGGACCGCGACGGTTTCGCTCGCGGTGCCGATCTACAAGGGGCTCTCCGCGATGCGCGGGCGGATCGCGCCCTTGCTTGCGGCGCTGGTCGCGGGCGGCTTGACCTCGATCGCGAGCGCTGTAGGAATTGCGCGCATGCTCGGCGCCGATTCCACGATCGTGGGCGGCTTCGTCGCCAAGTCCGTGACCGCGCCCATCGCGATGGGCATCGCCGAGCGGATCGGCGTGTCGCCGACTCTGACCGCGGTCTTCGCCGTGTCGACCGGCATCCTCGGCGCCGTCCTCGCGCGCTTCGTGCTGGATGCCGTGCGCAGCCGCGAGTGGTGGCAGCGCGGCTTCGCGATCGGCGTCGCGGCCCACGGCCTGGGCACCTCGCGCGCGTTCAGCGTCAATGCGGAGGCCGGGGCTTATTCGAGCCTGGCGATGGGATTGCACGGCGTGCTCGGGGCGGTGCTGATTCCGCTGGGAGCCCGTCTTCTCGGGCTCTGACGAAAGCGGAATCGGTACTGGCCGGACGCACGGCTATCGCAAGTCGCCGGGATCGCGCTCGCGGCGCTCCAGCCGCGGCTCCGGAATCTGCTGACGACCAGGGTCTTCCGTCTCGACCCGACTTTTCAGCCACTCGACGGCTGTCCCTTCCGTCTGAAAGCTGCGGAGGTTGATTCCCTGTTGGCGGCCGAGCAACGAGACGTAGTCGTGAGACATGCCGAGTTCCACTGTATCGCCGAGGAGAGCGATTCGGTGAAAGGGATCCGCCGCGATTTTCTTGAAGTGCTTGAGAACCCCGTGTCTTTCGACCGTGAACAGGGGATTCGATAGGCGCACGTGCACGAGGATGCGCGAGCAACGATGGTTGACGCTCGCCAATACCACGGACTGAAGAAACGCTCGCGTTTCTTCAGTGGTTTTCCGTTCGAGCAGTTCCGCTCTCAGGAAACCGCCTCCCATCGTCATCTGGTATTTCATAGCCCGAAAGGGTACCCGACGCCGCCGTCGTCCTCAGTTTCTCCCCTTGCGCAGGTAGGCGTGTCGGACCTACCGATGGCCGGGCGTGACAATAGTATTAATCGCCGGCTTTGTCTACCCGGCGGCAATCTTTCGTTGGCCCCGCTGGCCGGAGGGTCCGTGCCGGTCGACTCCGCAGTCCGTGGCGGTCACAGGTAGCGCTCGCCGAACAGCGTCTCCGGATTCAGTCCATAATGCCGATCTCAACGGAGAAACGCTCATGCCCACCGGTGTCGTTCGATCGTTCAACGTCAAGAGCGGCTTCGGCTTCATACGGCCCGACGACGGCTCGAAGGACCTGTTCGTGCACAGCGGCGCGGTGAAGCGCGCCGGCCTCAAGCCGCTGCAGGAGAACCAGAAGATTTCCTACGACGTGCGCAGCGAGCTGGACGGAAGAAGGTCGGCCGTCGACTTGAAAGCGGTGTGAACGTCGACGTATTGATGCCCCGCCTCGCTATGCCAGCGCCCCCGGCCTCTTCAAGTACTTCGTCTTGATCGCCTCCAGCGCCTGGAAGGTCAGCGCGCCCACCGTTCCCGTCGGGTTGTAGCCGCCGTTCTGCGGGAAGTTGCCCGCGCCGATGACGAAGACGTTGTGGACGTCCCAGCTCTGTAGATATTTGTTCACGACGCTGCTGTTGGGGTCCGCGCCCATGACGGTGCCGCCGGTGTTGTGGGTCGACTGGTAGGGCACGATGGTGTACTTCCCGCGGCGCGGGTTGACATTCATTTTCGACGGGCGGATCGCCTTGGCGATTTCCGCCGCCTTGTTGGTGAGCCAATCGGACATCTTGGTCTCGTTGTCGCGCCGGTCGAAGGTCATGCGCAGCAACGGCAGGCCGTAGGCGTCGCGGTAGGTCGGGTCGAGGTCGAGATAGTTGCCGCGGTAGCTCTGGCAGGCGCCCTGGATGGTGATGGAGAAGTTGCGGTTGAAGTATTTCGCCGCGGCCTTCTTCCACTCGCTTCCCCAGCGGGGTGTTCCTTGGGGCACCGGGCGCACTTCGATAGGACGCGCGCCGTTCGATCCCGCCTGGATGAAGCCGCCGCCGATGAACTCCAGCCCCGAGTGGTCGAAGTTGTCGCCGTTGAACTCGTCGATCGCGATCCCCAGGCCGCCCGCGCCCATGAAGGCGTTAAAGTTCTTGTCCTCGAAGAAGCAGGTGACGGAAGAGGGAGTCTGGTAGGCGTAGTTGCGGCCGACCACGCCGGTATTGGTAGCGGGATCGTAGGGCTTGCCGACGCCCGAAAGCAGCATGAGGCGCGTGTTGTTGAGCACGTAGGAGGTCAACAGGATCAGCTCTGCCGGCTGCTCGAACTCCCTGCCGCGCGAGTCGACGTAGGTCACGCTCACCGCGCGCTTCTTCTCCGAGTCGAGGTTGATCTTCGTCACGTTGCACAGCGTGCGCAGCTCGTAGTTCGGATTCTTCATCAGCACCGGCAGCACCGCCGTCTGCGGGCTGCCCTTCGCGCCCATCTCGCAGGCGAAGAACTGGCAGTAGCCGCAGTAGACGCAGGCCGCGATCGTCTGCCCGTACTCGTTCTTGTAGGCGCGCGAGTTCGCCGCGGTCGGCACCGGGAAGGGCTTGTAGCCCATGGATTGAGCGGCCTTGGCGAAGAGCGCGCTCGAGTACGCGGTCTTGAGCGGCGGATTCGGGTACTCCTGCGAGCGCGCTCCCTCGAAGGGATTGCCGCCCGGGATGATCTTGCCGTTCAGGTTGCCCGCCTTGCCCGAGACGCCGTAGAGATACTCGAAGCGGTTGAAGTGCGGCTCGAGTTCGGCGTAGCTGACGCCCCAGTCCTGCATCGTGCATTCCTCGGACACTTGCTTCGCGCCGTAGCGCGCGAGCGTCTGCGATCTTGTCTCGAAGTCCCAGGGCAGGAAGCGCCAGGTGAGCCCGCCCCAGTGCACCGCCGCGCCGCCCACGCCTTCGCCCGGTAGGAAGGAGCCGAGCTGGCGCATCGGCAGCGCCGTCTCGCTCGCGTTGTTGCGGAAGGTGATCGTCTCCCTGGAGAGGTCCTGCATCAGTTCCTTGTTGCGCACGTACTTCAGCTCGTCGTGCACGCCGGGCATCGCGAAATCGTGCTCGGTGTCGCGCCAACGGCCGCGCTCGATCCCGACCACCTTCAAGCCGGTGGAGGCGAGCTCCTGCGCGAGGATCGTTCCGGTGAGGCCGACGCCGATCGTGACGACGTCGACGGGCTTGAGCTTGGTCGCCATGGTCAGGCTCCCGCCTGGTCGTCGTCGAGCATCACGTGGATCGGGTGGCCGTACTCGTCCACCTTCGCGAGGCGCCCGGTGATGTCGGCGATCGACACCGGCTGCGCCTTGTAAGGGACGTTGTGCTTCTCGATGAATGACGTGTATACAGCGGCCACCCCGGGGAAGCCGACGAGCTTCCAGCCCGCCTTGTCGCGGTTACCGCCGTACACCGGGTCGGCGAAGAAGCCCTCGATGGTGTTCGCGAGCAGCATGTTGAAGAAGAAGGGCGAGCGCACCTGCTCGAGCTCGATCTTGCCCCCGTCCAGGCCCTTCAGCACCTCGTCCTGCTGCGCGCGCGCGAGCGCGCCGAAGGTCTTGCCGTAGGTCTTCTGGCAATAGGCGTTCGTATCGCGGATCCCCGCGCGGTAGACCGCGGCGGGCGTCAGCGGCGATTGATACCCCTGCTGCGGCGTGCCCTCGGGCCAGGGCCCCTGCGTGTACTTCCTCGCCATCGAGCCGTAGCCGCCGAAGAGCTGCTGGTCGATGAAGTAGGTGACGCCTGCCTCCTTTGCGCCCGGCCCCAGCTCGTCCTTGGGGATGAGGTGGGACACCGCGGCGTCGAGGAAGGCGACCTCGTCCTGCGACAGGAACATATAGGGGCGAGGCTGCGCCGCCGCAGCCTGCCGCATGTTGTGCGCGTGCTGCTTGTCGTGGTCGGACTTCGTCTGCGCCGCGGCTCCGGCGGGAATGGCGGCGCCGAGCGCGGCGGCGGATTTCAGGAATTGGCGGCGGTTGCTCATGGTGTTCCCCTTATCGTTTCAGGCCAGCGGCCCGGGCTGTTTCAGATATCGTGTCTTGATCGCTTCCAGCGCGTGGAACGTGAGCGCGCCCACCGTGCCGGTCGGGTTGTAGCCGCCGTTCTGCGGGAAGGCGCTCGCGCCGATCACGAAGACGTTCGGTACGTCCCAGCTCTGGAGATATTTGTTCACCGCGCTGGTCTTCGGGTCCGCGCCCATCACCGCACCGCCGGTGTTGTGCGTGCTCTGGTAGGGCACGATGCTGTACTTGCCGGTGCGCGGGTTCACGTTCATCCTGCTCGCGCCCGCGGCCTTGGCGATTTCCGCCGCCTTCTTCGTCATGTAGTCCGACATGCGGTATTCGTTCTGCCGGAAGTCGAAGGTCATGCGCAGCAGCGGCAGGCCGTAGGCGTCGCGGTAGGTCGGGTCGAGGTCGAAACAGTTGCCGCGGTAGCTCTGGCAGGCCCCGTGAGTGGTGATGCCGAAGGCGCGGTTGTAGTAGCGCGACACCGCCTTCTTCCACTCCGAGCCCCAGCGCGGCGTCCCCGAGGGCACGGGATGGAAGTCGATCGGGCGGGCGCCCGAGCTCGCTGCGCCGATCCAGCCCCCGCCGATGAAGCCGAGGCCCGTGTGGTCGAAATTGTCACCGTCGATGTCGTCGATCATCATCGACAGAGCGCCCGCGCCCATGAATTGGTTGAACACCTTGTCCTCGAAGAAGGCGGTGACGTTGCCGTTGGTCTGGTAGGCGTAGTTGCGTCCGACAACGCCCGTGTTCGCCGCCGGGTCATAGGGCTTGCCGATTCCCGAGAGCAGCATCAGGCGAACGTTGTTGAAGACGTAGGAGGTAAGGAGCACCAGATCGGCCGGCTGCTCGAATTCGCGGCCGCGCGAGTCGACGTAAGTGACGCCGGTCGCGCGCTTCCTGTCGAAGTCGAGATTGACCTTGATCACATTGGCGAGAGTGCGCAGCTCGTAGTTCGGGTTCTTCATCAGCACCGGCAACACGGTGGTCTGAGGGCTCGCCTTGGCGCCCATCTCGCAGCCGAAGCGCTCGCAGTAGCCGCAGTAGACACAGGCGCCCAGCGTCACGCCGTAGGGATTGGTGTACGGGCGGGTCATGTTCGCCGAAGGCGCAGGGAAAGGGTGGTAGCCCAGCTCGCGCGCCGCCTTGCCGTAGATCGCGCCCACATGGGAGGTCTTCATCGGCGGATTCGGATAATCGCGGGAGCGTGGGCCTTCGAAGGGATTGCCGCCCGGCTGGATCTGCCCCTTCAGATTGCCGGCCTTGCCGCAGATGCCGTAGAGATATTCGAAGCGATCGAAGTGCGGCTCGAGCTCGTCATAGGTGACGCCCCAGTCCTGACTGGTGCAGTCCTCGGCGAGCTGGCCCGCCCCGTAGCGCGCGAGGGTGCGGCTCCTCGTCTCGAAATCCCACGGCAGGAAGCGCCAGGTGACGCCGTTCCAGTGAACCGCCGCGCCGCCGACGCCTTCGCCCGGGAGGAAGGACCCCATCTGGCGCATGGGCAGCGCCGTATCGCCGATTGCGTTGCGGAAGGTGAGCGTCTCGCGCGACAGATCCTGCATCAGCTCGTGGCGGCGTGCGTAGCGCAGCTCGTCGTGCGCGTGCGGCATGTCGAAGTCCGGGTGCGTGTCGCGCCAGCCACCGCGCTCCAGGCCGACAACCTTGAGCCCAGAGTCGGCGAGCTCTTTTGCGAGGATGGTGCCGGTGAGTCCGACGCCGACGGTGACGACGTCGACGGGTTTCAGCTTGGTGGTCATGCGCTCCCCTTGCGGACGGAAGCATGATACGCCGGCCGCGCCGGCCCGGGGGACCTCAGGCCGCGGCGCGCGGCTTGGAGCGCTCGGCCGCGCTCAAGGCGATGGTCGCGGCGATTGCGTCGGCAACGTAGTCGAGGTTGCGCGGATTCAGGGCGGCGACGCAGATGCGGCCCGACTCGATGCCGTACACCGAGTAGCGCTCGCGCATCGCGACCATCTGCTCGCGCGACAGGCCCGAGTACGAGAAGATGCCGCGCTGCTGCAGAATGAAGCCGAAATCGGCCGGAATGCGCTTCTTCAGGCGTTCGACCAGCTCGCGCCTCATCGAGCGCACGCGGTCGCGCATGACGAGAACTTCCTTCCTCCACAGAGCGCTCAGCTCGGGGGAGGCAAGGACCGAGGCGACGATGCGCGCGCCGTGCGAAGGCGGGTTCGAGTAGTTGGTACGGATCATCCGCTTCAGGTTGCTCAGCACTCGGGCGGCCTCGCCCGAATCCGCGGTGACGACGGAAAGCGAGCCGACGCGCTCGCCGTAGAGCGAGAAGGACTTGGAGAACGACATTGCCACCAGCACCAGCGGCAGCTCCCTGGCGAAGCGGCGCGCGACCTCGGCGTCCTCGTCCACGCCTTCGCCGAAGCCCTGGTAGGCGAAATCGAGGAACGGGATCAGCCGCCGCTCGGCGATGACCTTGATCACGTCCTTCCATTGCTCGCCGCGGATGTCCACGCCCGTCGGGTTGTGGCAGCAGGCGTGCAGCAGCGCCACCGAGCCCTTCGGGGCGTCGCGGAGGAATTCGAGCATCTCGGCGAACCTGATCCCGCGGGTGCGCGGGTCGTAGTAGGGGTAGGTCTCGACCCTGAAGCCAGCCTCCTCGAACAGCGGCCGATGGTTGTCGTAGCTCGGGTCGGACATGTACAGCACGGCCTCGGGGGCGAAGCGCTGGATGAAGTCTGCCCCGACCTTGAGGCCTCCGGTGCCGCCGACCGCCTGGACCGTGGTCACCCGGCCCTGAGAGACGGCGGGGTGGTCCGCGCCGAAGAGCAGCGTCTGGGCCGCGCGGACGAACTCTGGAAACCCATCCATCGCCAGGTAGGGCCGAGCGATGCCCGCGGCGGTGAGGGCCTCGTCGGCGCGGCGCACGCACTCGAGCAGCGGCACCTTCCCTTGGTCGTCGTAATACACGCCCACACCGAGGTTGACCTTCTTAGGGTTTGGATCGGCGACGTAGGTCTCGGTCAGCCCCAGGATCGCGTCCCGGGGCGCCGTCTTCACGTTGGCGAGCAGGCTCTCTTCCTTCTTGAAGTTCATGCGGTGCGATCAGGCCGGTTAGTGGAAAATACCGGCTGATTATACAATCACGGGCATCACAGCGGTCCGTCATTTGCGTTCGACCGCGGCTACACGATGCCCCGGCCCATCCAACTCCAGTGGAACACGCCGCCGAGTACCATCGACACCGCGGTGGCCAGGACCAGCAGGATGATCATGGCCGGCATCGCCGCGATCGCCCATTTGACG
>Ga0209473_1000688_pt1 | contig 19644 bp, 14 predicted proteins | sample GraSoiAngelo_133_FD_185890 | JGI IMG/M metagenome (GOLD analysis project Ga0209473, IMG submission 185890) | Grasslands soil microbial communities from the Angelo Coastal Reserve, California, USA - 14_0929_05_20cm (SPAdes) (version 2) | ecosystem: Environmental > Terrestrial > Soil > Grasslands ...
GCTCGCCGACCCCGCCGCTCAGGTGCGCGACCTCGAGATCCCGGATTTCACGTTCGAGACGGGCTACTCGGCGATGACAGGCTTCCTGGCGGGAGGGACCTCGAGACCGGATGCCATCTTCGCGGGGAGCGATTCGGTCGCCATGGGGGTGATCGTGGCACTCCGAGAAGCGAAGCTCGAGGTGCCCGCTCAAGTCTCCGTTATCGGCTACAACGACCTCCCGATCGCGCAGTACTTCCAGCTACCCCTCACCACCATCCGTCAGGACACTCACGAGGCCGGCAGTCTCCTCGTCGAGAAGCTCTTTCAGATCTTCGACGGCGGCAGGCCGAGCGCCGCCAGAGTGCCCACGAAACTCGTGATTCGGCAGACCTGACCGAGGGGAGAGTCAGCGCCTACGCCGACGCCGACGCGGAGCTACCTGAGACGGAGGTGGTCGACAAAGAAACGAGCCATGGCCCGGAAGGCCTGATCGGACTCCGGCAGGTCCAGGAAGATCCAGTGCGCGTGGGGCATCGCCTCAAATATCAGGATCTCCGCATGCACGCGGGCGCGGAGCAACGCCCGGTGAAAGAGCGCGGTCTGGCTCAGCATGAAGTCTCGCGTGCCCGCGATGCAGAGCGTGGGCGGGAATCCCGTGAGGTCGGCGAAGATAGGCGAGATCTGGGGACTTTGGCGGTCGTGGTTCCGCACGTAGTCGGAGAACTGTTCCGAGCTTCCCGCGTCGGCGGGCCGGAAGAAGAACTCCGAATCGCCAATGCGGCTCAAGTCCGCCGTGCCGGTGAAGAACCCGAGAGCTCTCGGGAGCGGGCCACCGGTGTCGCGCAGCCTCACGAGAAGCTGTGCGCAGAGACACGCGCCTGCGGAGGTTCCATAGAGCGCGATTTCCTCCGGGGTATGATCGGCGAGGAGTGCGCGGTAGACCGCTTCCGCGTCGTCGACCGCGGCGGGAAAAGGATATTCGGGCGCGAGTCGATAAAGCGGCGCGACGACCGGCACCTTCGCATAGGCCGCCACCGGCACGTTCTCGGTCACTGATCCCGCATCGACGATAAAGCCCCCGCCGTGCAGGCTGAGGAGCACGGGGCCAGGCGGGAGAATCGAGTTCACGCTCGGGGCAAAGAGCCTGACGGGAACCCCGGCGATCGCGCCCTCCTCCATGCGGACGCGGTGACGCGTCCGCTGAATCTCCCCCAGCTCCCGCTGCACGCGGGCACACATCTCGCGGTTACGTGCGAGGTCCTCGGGCTCCGTGGTGGGGAGAGCGCGAAGAGCGGCCTGCGCCTCGGCACTCACGGTCTTCGGGGGCGGCGCTGCGGAGAAGGCGCTCATGCAATGCATTGCATCATACGCCGTGCAGTCTACGATCGGAGATTGCCTTTTTCCAGCTTGTAATGCCGTCCAGTTATTGAACGAATGAAATGCGTTGCATTTTCAGGAGCACCGGCCTATAGTGACCACTCGGCATCGTGAGAGGCGAGAGCATGGTCCGCGATTGCTGCCCCGGGGCTCGCACAAGGCCGCGGCCGATCACGGCAGTCGTCCTGGCATCCCTCACCGTCTTCCTCGGCGTCCGGTCGAGCCCCGGGCAGGAAGGCGCCGATCCGACTCAAGCCACTCCATCGGGCGGCGCAGCTTCGAGCCCCGGGGAGCGGCTCGAAGAAGTCGTCGTCACGGCGCGCCGCCGAAGCGAGTCGCTGCAACAGGTCCCCATAGCCATCGCGGCCATCGACCAGGACACCCTCGAGCGCTACGGCGTGCAGACGCTCTCCGACCTGCAGCTCCTCGCTCCCTCGGCCTACGTGTCCGAGTACGCGCACGGGAGCGGACAGCAGTTCTTCAGCCTCCGAGGCCAGAGCGAGTCCGGATTGAACACGGGAGGCGGCGCAGGAGGGGGACCCGGCGTCGTGGGGTACTTCTCGGAGGTACCGACTCAAATGGCGGGCCCCGGTCTCTACTATGACCTCCAGTCGGTGGAAGTCCTGAACGGCCCTCAGGGCACGCTCTTCGGCCGCAATACCACGGGCGGCGCGGTACTCTTCGAGCCGCGCCGTCCCGACCTCCACGGCACGGCCGGCTACGTGCAAGTGCTGGCAGGCGACTATCGCCGGGCCGAGGGCCAAGCGGCCGTCAACGTGCCTTTCATCGACGGAACGCTTGCGATTCGCGTCGCGGGACAAATCGGATCGCGTGAGGGGTACACGCAGGACGTGAACACCGGTGTCGAATGCGACAATCGGCATTTTCAGGCGGCCCGCATCGGCGTTCTCCTTCAGCCGTCCGAGCGACTCGAGAACTATTTTCTGGCGAGCTACGTGGGGTTCGATGAGCACGGGCCGGGCTCGATTCTCGATGCGGGGAATCCCGCTAACCCATTCGTCGGGCCGACGATTCTCAACTACGTGGCGGCTCAGCAGGCACGCGGTATCCGGGCCACGGCGCTCTCCGTCAATGAGCTCGATCAGGAGTCCTATTCGACGCTCATCAATAAGACGCGATTTGCATTGAGCGATCGCCTCACGCTCAAGAATATCGTGAGCTTTGCGTGGCAGCGCGCGAGACGGAACGACGATGAGGACGGAACGACCCTCGCGCTCCTCGATTCATTGGGCTCGAAGCCCGGCACGTATCTCGTCGACACCAACACGATCACCGAAGAGCTGCAGCTGCAGGGTGAGACAGGAGGCAAGTCGCTCAACTGGCAGACGGGCGTGTTCTACGAGGATGACTACACCCCCGGCGCATCGAACCACACCTATACGCAACACGTGGTACTGCTCCCTTTTTACAGCAACACGGACAAGACCGACGAGGGAGGTACGTCGTCCGCGGTGTACGGACAGGGCACTTACAAGCTCACCCCGTGGCTCGAGGGGCTGAGCTTCACGGCGGGCTACCGATACACGTGGGACCGCGTCTACGAAGGTTACAGTCAATCCTTCGGACTCACGCGCTTCAATCCGGCACCAGGTGACTTCTGCTCGTCCAAGGCCGGCCTGTATCCCAGTTGCTTCATCGAGGCCGGCGCGCGGCACAGTGGCGGCTCGTACGCGATTGGCTTCGATTATCAGTCGAGCGCTTCGACGCTCCTCTACATTACTTCGCGCGAGGGCTACAAAAGCGGCGGCTTCAACATCGTCGCGGCCAGCATCGGAGCGACCAGCAGCCCGTTCTTCGCTTATGGACCGGAGAAGGTCCAGGATGTCGAGCTCGGCATGAAGGCCGACTGGTCCTCGGGATCCGTCAGAGGCAGGACCGATGTCGCGATCTTCGACAGCTGGCTGCGCAACGCCCAGGTCAATACCAGCGCACTCATCAACAATCTGCAGGAGGCCGTGACCGCCAATGCGGCGCGGGCAATCGTGCGCGGCGTCGAGTTGCAGAACGTGCTGCACGTCGGCTCCTTCAGCGATCTAACGCTGACCTATTCGTATCTCGATGCGTATTACCAGCGCTACGTGACGCCGCTCGGCCAGGACTTGAGCGCGCTGCCCTACGCGTTCACGCCGCGCAACAAGGCGAGCGCGAGCGCCCGCGTGCGGCTGCCCGTTCCGGGGTCGATCGGAGAGCTGTGGCTGGGCGCGAACTTCAACTACCAGGACCGGGTATTCGCGGGTTTCACGAGCGTCGACCGCGGCAGCTATCTCCCGGCGTACGGGCTCCTCGGACTGCGCGCCGACTGGGAGCGCGTCGTCGGACTTTCGCTCGATGTGTCCGTCTTCGCGACCAACGTCACTAACAAGACCTACCGTATTGCCAACGAGGATCTTTACTCCACGATCGGCACGTCCGTGACGGTTTACGGGGAGCCGCGTATGTTCGGCGCTTCAGCCCGTTACCGGTTCTGAAGTCTCTTGGGGAGCGCCGCGCAGATCGACACACCGGATGAGGAAGAGATACGACCGGGCCGGTGGGCCTGGACGGTCGGCGTGCTCGCCTTCTGTCACGCCTCGGCGGTCGCCACGTTTCAGGTCCTCAACGTCGTCGTGGAGCCCATCCAGGCGGCGCTCAAGGTGTCTGACACCGAGTACAGCCTGATGCAGGGTCTCGCGGTCGCGATATTCGCGTCCGTTCTCGGGATTCCTGCAGCAGCCGTCGCGGACCGTGGCAATCGCCGGCGCGTCGTTCTCATCGGCGTGGTCATCTGGTCCGGGGCAAGTGTGGCGTGCGCCCTGTCGCGAAGCGCGAGTGAGCTCTTCGCCGCCCGGATGCTGGTCGGGGTGGGAGAGGTATTCCTCTATCCGGCCGCGCTCTCCCTGATCGCCGACGTTGCGCCGTCGAGACGCCTGGCGAGCGCGATCGGCGCGTTCGGGTCCGGGGGACCGCTCGGCACCGCGTTCGCGCTCATCGGAGGCGGATGGCTGGTGCGTCATGGGGATCGCGTGACGCTGGCCGGACTCGAGGGTGAGCCGTGGAGAGTGGCATTCTTGTGTTGCGGCATCGCTGGAGCTCTGGCAGCGGTCCTCTTGGGGAGCGTGCCGGAGCCTGGTCGCCGGCGAGTGGCCCCGAGCGCCGCGGCCACTCCCGGGATTGCCGGGAATCTGGCTGCAACGCTCTTGCACCTGCGGCGGCACTGGCAGCTCTTCGCCGGCGTGAGCGGCGGCATGCTCGCCCTCTCCTACTGCGTCTTTGCGACGTCCAGCTGGTCGCCGACGATGCTGGTCAGAGTTCACGGCATGAGCTACGCCACGGCGGGGCCGGTTACGGGCGTCGCAGCGCTCATCGGAGGCGCGCTCGGTGCGGGGGTCGTGGGGGTCATCACGGACCGTGTGGAAGGCAACGGCCATCGGGATGCGGCGCTGCGGGTATCGATGGGAATCGCAGTGCTCTTCATGACGACGATGGCGGGAGCGGTGCTGACTCCCTGGGCCGAAGGGGCTGCTTTCTTGGTGTGTGCCACGTACTCGCTCCTCGGCATGCCGACGGTGGTGGGGGGCACGGCGTTGCAGCAGATCTCGCCGCCCGAGATCCGGGCGCAGGTGATGGCGATCCAGGTCCTACTGGTGAACCTCCTGGCGCTGTCGCTGGGGCCGTTCACGGTCGCCGCGCTGACGGAGTACGTCTTTCACCGGCCGGCGTCTGTCGGCTATGCGTTGGCATGGACCGACGGTGCCGGGGCCCTTGCCGGTATCGTCGCGTTCGCAGCTTCGAGGCGCGCCTTCCGCAGACAGCGAGGGTGAGGGGATTGAGATCATTCGCCCCTCCTTCGGGAGGGGCCGGGTTTCGAGCGTGCGTCTATTGGCGTCCCCAAGGGGATTCGAACCCCTGTTACCGCCGTGAAAGGGCGATGTCCTGGGCCTCTAGACGATGGGGACACGGCTGCGCCTCGCCAGGCGGGCGCGGAAGATTACACGGCCCGGCGGCGGCGGACAACGAGACTACCTGATGACCGGACGAAAAGCCCGCCGCGCTCCGGGTGAGCCGCGGCGGGCACTGGTCAGCGCGGCGGGCCCAAAGGCTCAGAACTTAAAGGTCGCCCGGACGTTCCAGAACGCTCCCGGCAGGTCGTAGGTGCCCGCGTCATAACCGTTCAGCGTGCAGGTGTAGCAGACCGGCGGATTCGTGCCAAAAAGATTGTTCACGCCGGCCTCTACCTTGAGCCCGGTTAGTCGGAAAGCGTCTGTCCACGCGAGTTGCACATCGTGATAGAGGGTCGAGTGCAGGTTGTGGAAGTCGGCCCCGGTCGCGCACCCTGGCACCGGAGTTATGGTGGCATTAGCGCACGCCTCGCTCACGGCTGACAAGAAACGCAGGTTCCAGTTCACATCAAGTCCCGCAGCTCCCCAGCCGAGCTGCGCGTTGGCGCGCCAGCGCGGGATGGCGCTGTTGTCGACCTCGATCCCGACCGTGCGCTGCGCAACCAGGCCGAGCTTATCCTCGGCCTTGTAGTCATTGACGCGCGTCGCCTGCAGTGCGGCCGACAGATGGCCGAAGCTCAGGGGCTCCGACAGCCATGTTAGCTTCAGGTCCACGCCGCTCGTGGTGATCTGGGCCAGATTCTGCAGGAAGTTCTGCGGTGGCCTGAGGTCGCCGCTCGCGATGCGTGAAAATGGAGCGCACAATGTGGGATCCGTGCCGCCGGCCACCAGGCACGCGTCCAACAGCGCCTGAATATCTTCCGACTGGATTGCCCCCTTGACCTTGTGATTGTAGTAGGTGGCCTCGACACTCATGTGATCGGTCGCGGCGTGACCCGCCATCCAGCCGGCGCGGTACACGATGCCGGCGGTGTAGCTGTCGGACTTCTCGGGTTGGAGGCCGGGATTACCGCCCGTGAACGTCGTGATCTGGGTGTTGGCCTGCTGGAACCCGGCCGGTACGTGTTGTGCGACGCAGCCCGCCACGTATGGCGGAAGGATCCCACCAGCGGTCGGACCGCAGTGATCCACAAGCGTAGCCCCGAACTGCGTGAGTCCGTACAGCTCGCCCAGATTCGGGGCCCGGAAACCTGTCGAATAAGTGCCGCGCACGGCAAAGTCTTCGACCGGCTGCCACCGCAATCCGCCCTTGTAGGTGGTCGTGTTGCCGAACGTCGAGTAATCCGAATAACGCACCGCTGCGCTCGCACCGAGGCTCTTGAGCAGCGGCAGACTTAGCTCCGTATACACCTCGTTTACGTGATAGCTCGACGCAACAGGAAACGCCAATGAGTCCTGGGACTCGCCGGTCTGGCGCAGGGGGTCGGGGTCGAACACGCCGTCGTACATGCGGTGCTCAGCACCGACTGCGATGCCGGCGGCGCGATCCTGGATGTGGAAGATCGTGCCGGTGATGTTGGCCGACACGAGCTTCAGCTTCTGGTCGCTCGAGTCGAGCTGAGGCGCCAGGATGTAGTTCAGCATCGCCGCCGTGATCGGCCGTGCCTGGCCGCCGAAGAGATCCAGCGGCGTGCAGCCCGGGATTTTGGCGCAGATGGCGGGATCGCCGAGCGCAATACCGATCTTCGCGACGTTGTAGCCGCCGATGAACCTCTGGCTCGCTTTGTTATCCGTGTCGGCAAAGTTGATGTCCCAGATGAGACCGTCGAGGAGATGCAGCGTGCCCTTCACGCCCGCGCTGAAGTACCAGGTGTCGACATCCTGGTCGAAGATGCGGGGCCCGCCCTCGAGCGGACGGCGTGTGACACCAAAGAAGTTGGCGGTTCCGTTTCCGCACGACGGTGATGCCACCGCGCACAGATCGATGCCGAATGGGTTGTAGGGGTTGAGATGGGAGACACTGATGGCGTCGGCGATGCCTCCGGTACCGGCAACCGGACCGATGAATATCGGTTCCGGAGCCGCCTGGTTAGTCGACGTGCGATTGTTGAACAGGCCCTTCGCATACAGCTGGATGTCCTCCGTGGCGTCGTAGCTCAGGCTCGTAAACAGCGCCTTGCGCTGCGACGGCGTCAGCAACAGGTTCAAGGGCGCAAAGTTGAAGCGGTCCGCGTTGGTGAAATGATGGTACGTGCCGGCATTCGGATTGTTCGGATCCCACACCGGAGTCGTCGTGCCATTGTTCAGCGTCACACTGTAGAAATTGTCCGGGCACGATCCGGTGTTCGGAGCCGGCACGGAGGGATCGCAGAATCTGAACCGCCCCTGCGGCGTCCCCGAGCTCCCCGCGTCCAGCCCCGCGTAGGGCTCCGGATAGGAGGACTGCCACCACTTCGACGAGCTGATCCGGTCCTGGTCGTAGAAGCTCGCGGCGAAGAGCCCGGAGAACTTGCCGCTCGAGCCACCGGCGCTGAGGCTCGCCTCAGTCGTGCGGCCACCTTTGCTGAAGTCGCCGCTGTATCCGCTGACCTCGAAGCCCTCGAATTTCTTGCGCGTGATGATGTTGACCACGCCCGCGATGGCATCGGAGCCGTAGATCGAGGAGGCTCCGTCCTCGAGCACCTCGATGTGATCGATGATCGCGAGGGGAATGGTGTTGAGGTCGGCGCTGCCGCTGACACCGGAGGCCGAAGACTCATTGACCCACCGCAGCCCGTCCACCATCACCAGCGTGCGCTTGGAATCGAGGTTGCGCAGATCGACCTGGGAGGAGCCGGCGCCGATGCCGCCACCGTCAGGGGGGTAGCCGAAGTTACCGGAGGAGTTGAATTTCTGGTTGAGCGCCTTGCCGCCGGTGGTGAGCTGTTGCAGCAGGTCGCCCACGCTCGCAAGTCCGGTTTTCTCGATCTGATCGGAGCTGATGACGGAAAGTGGCTGCGTGGTCTGCGCGACGCTCTGCAGGATGCGCGAGCCGGTGACGACGACCTCCTGCACCTGCTGAGGCTGTGCGGGTTGCGCCGGCGGTGCCTGCTGGGCGAGCGCCGGGGTCGCCGCGCCGCACGCCGCAACCGCCCACTTCACCGCCAGCATGATCTGATTTGACCGGGCTGATGGACCTGATGGCATGGATGCTTCCCCTTAAGTTGGTCTTGTCTGGGTCGGCACTGACGCGTGGCGCGGCACGACCCAACGTTCCCCTAAGCGGGCCGAATGCAATACGCAAAGCTCGCTTGCGCTTACTTTGGATTTGAGCCTAGCACCGCAGGAACGCGGCAAGCAAATTCTGTAGCAATTACGCAGCAAACCCGCCCCGCTTCGCACAAGGCAAGGGTCCTGTCTGTTGTAAATTGTCGACAGCCTTGACGTGGTGGGTCGAGTGGAATGAGCGGGGCGCGGTTGAGCGCTCCGCCGAGCTTGGCGCGGGAAGGCGGCCGGCTTCGAGGTGGTGGAGCCAGGCGGGATCGAACCGCCGACCTCTTGCATGCCATGCAAGCGCTCTCCCAGCTGAGCTATGGCCCCACGCGAGGCCGGCGCAACCTACGCACGGCCTCGGGCCTTGTCAAGCTAGGCTTGTCGAGCGTCTCTGTCCGACGAAACCTCGCCGAGCCGACGCGGCGGCCTGCGCGTTCCGCCCAGCTGAGTCCGCCGCGCTAGAATCCCCGGCGCGCGAACCGAGAGGCGAGGAATCTCTGAGCAACGTCAAAGCGGTAGCCCCGGAGCACGCCACCGTGCTCAGGATGATCCAGGCGGCAAAGGCCGCGGGCGCCGCAGGACACAGCCGCGAGGCCGATGAGCTCCTTGTCCGTGCGGCGCAGCTCGCACCCGACCACCCCGCCGTCCTGAATGAGCTGGGCCTGCGCATGATGGGGCGAGGGGAAGCCCTCAAGGCGCGCGAGCTCTTCGAGCGCGCGACTCTGGCCGATCCGAGCCATCCGGCACTCTGGTCGAGCCTCGCTTCCAGCCTGCACGCCCTGAGCCTCCCGCAACAAGAGATGCAGGCGATCGAGCGCGCTCTCGCGCTCGAGCCGCACCACCTGACCGCGCTGCTGCAAAAGGGCGCCCTGATCGAGGAGCGCGGCGATGCGCGCGGCGCCGCGCGCATCTACCGCCACGCCTTGGCGACCGTGCCGCCGGACGCAACGGCTCCCGCCGCGCTCGGCGCGGCGCTCGAGCACGCGCGCGAAGCGGTGCGTCGTGATGACGCCGCGCTGGCCGGGGCAATCGAGCAGCGGCTCACCGCTCTGCGTGAGCGCGGCAGAGGTTCGCGCTGCCGTCGTATCGACCGCTGCATCGACCTCCTGACCGGCAAGCGCAGGCGCTACGCACCGCAGCCGACCTTCCTCTATGTTCCGGAGCTCCCGGCGATCGAGTTCTTCGAGCGCGCAGAATTCCCGTGGCTGGAGGCGATCGAGGAGGCGACTGAGGACATCCGCGCGGAGCTGGCGCGCGTTCTGGCCTCCGATCAGGCCGGACTGCAGCCGTACGTGGCCTACGGCGATGGCGTGCCCCTCGACCAATGGCGGGAGCTCAACAAGTCGCGCCGCTGGAGCGCGTACTTTCTCTGGAACGAAGGCGTGCCGCAGCCAGAGCATCTCGCGCGCTGTGCGCGCACGGCGGAGGTGCTCACGCGGGCGCCGCTATGCGACGTCCCGGAGCACGGCCCCAATGGATTCTTCTCGATTCTCGATGCGCGCACCCGGATTCCGGCTCATACCGGCGTCACGAACGCCCGACTGACCGTGCACCTGCCGCTCATCGTGCCTCCCGGCTGCGGATTCCGCGTCGGCAGCGAGACGCGCGAGTGGATTCCAGGCAAGGCGTGGGTGTTCGACGACACGATCGAGCACGAGGCGTGGAACGAGGCGAATGCCCCGCGTGCGATCCTCATCTTCGATATCTGGCACCCTGACCTGAGCGAGGATGAGCGCAATCAGGTCCGAGCCACGATCGAAGTGGTCGCGGGCTACTACGGCGCGCCGTTCAAGGCGTGAATCTGGTCAGTTCGGCGCGAGCCGTGAGCCGGCCAGCGCCGCATCCACCCGCGCGAGCGTGCGCTCGCGCCCAAGCAGCGCCAGCGTCGCGTCGATCGGCGGCGACACGGCGCTGCCGCTCACCGCGACGCGCAGCGGCTGTGCGATCTTGCCGAGGCCGCCGCCGAGCTCGGCCGCGAGCTGCTCGAGTGCCGCGTGAACGCTCGCTGCGTTCCACTCGGACAAACTCCCGAGCCGAGCGCGCACCTTGGCAAGCGTCGCGGGCGCATCGCCCCCGAGGTGCTTGGCCGCCGCTTTCAGATCCAGTTCGATATCTTCGACGAAGAAGAAGCGGCTGTTGACCGCCATTTCCTTCATCGTCTTGGCGCGCTCGCGCTGCGCGAGGATCACGCCCTCGAGCATCTGCTGATCGCTGCTGTCGGCGCCCAGGCGGCGCAGCTGAGCGCGCAGATGGGGCACGAGAGCGGCCGGCATCGCGCGCATCATGTGCTGCTGGTTCAGCCACAGCAGTTTCTCGGGGTTGAAGGCGGAGGCCGACTTGTTGACGTCATGGATGTCGAACGCGGCGATCATTTCCTCGCGCGTGAACACCTCCTGATCGCCGTGCGACCAGCCGAGACGCACCAGATAGTTGAGGAGTGCGTCCGGCAGGTAGCCCTCCTCCTCGTACTGCAGCACGCTCACGGCACCATGCCGCTTGGAGAGCTTGGCGCCGTCCGGCCCGAGGATCATGGGGACGTGTGCGTAGATCGGCAACGGCGCGCCGAGCGCCTGCAGCATGTTCATCTGCCGGGGGGTATTGTTGAGGTGATCGTCGCCCCGAATGACATGGGTCACGCCCATGTCCATGTCGTCGACCACCACGCAGAAGTTGTAGGTCGGTGTGCCATCCGAGCGTGCGATGATCAGGTCATCGAGCTCCGCGTTCTGAAAGGTCACCGGCCCGTGCACCAGGTCCTGCACCACGACCGCGCCCTCGAGCGGATTGCGAAAGCGCACGACGGGATCCACCCCCGGACGCGGCTCGCGGCGCTCGCGGCAGATTCCCGTGTAGCGCGGCTTCTGCTTGCGCGCAATCTGCTGTCCGCGCAACGCGTCGAGCTCATCCTTGGAGCAGTAGCAGTGGTAGGCGGTGCCGGCCTCCAGCATGCCTCGGAGCACCTCTCGGTAGCGATCGAAGCGCCGGCTCTGGAAGTACGGGCCCTCGTCGGCATCGAGCCCGAGCCACGCCATGCCGTCGAGGATCACGCGCACCGCCTCGTCCGTCGAGCGCTCGCGGTCCGTGTCCTCGACGCGCAGAATGAACTTGCCGCCGTTGCGCCGTGCGTACAGCCAGCTGAAGAGCGCCGTGCGCACGCCGCCGACGTGCAGCAGTCCCGTGGGGCTGGGCGCAAAGCGCGTTACGACGGTCATGGGGCGGCCGGGACGATCCACATCGTGGGGGCGCGCATGTTACCAAGCGCAGCCGCGACGCGCCTCGCCCGCTTACACTGCGCCTGCGCGCGCCGCGATCCGGCCGCGGACGTGCGGGAGAAGCGCCTGATTTGCCTTGGGTCCGGAGCGTCTATAGACTTCCCGGTCCTCAAAAAAATGGGCGGTTAGCTCAGCGGTAGAGCACTGCTTTCACACGGCAGGGGCCACTGGTTCGATCCCAGTACCGCCCACCATTCAGAAGCGTCGGCGGAACAAGGATCTAGGAAGTTTCCTGGATCGCTGTTGTTTTCTGAATGGTTGCTTTTGAGGCCTTTTGGGACAGTTCTGGGACAGTGCCGGTGGCGCAGCCGGGTGAGCCGCCATTCAGGAGAACTGTCCTATGGCGACCATCGAGAAGCGCGGCCAATTCTGGCGGGTGAAGGTCCGGCGCGCCGGCCTCCCCGCGCAGACCAAGACTTTCGATAACAGGACGCACGCCCAGCAGTGGGCACGCAGCGTCGAATCGGACCTCGATAAGGGCATCGTCGTCGATCGGCGGACCGCGCAGCGGCTCTCGCTTGCGGAGGTGCTCGAGCGTTACCGCCTCGAAGTCACACCCACGAAACCGGGCTCGCTCGATGAAAACTTGCGGCTCAAAGCGATGGCGCAGCGTCCGTTTGCGCGCATCCGGATGTCGGCGCTCACGAGTTCCCTCCTGGCGGCCTATCGGGATGAGCGCCTCAAGCTCGTCTCCGGCGCCACGGTAAACCGCGAATTCAGCGTCCTCTCGCACGCAATCGACACGGCCCGTCGCGAATGGGACGTATACCTGCCGACCAATCCCTGCGGTCTCGTGCGCCGCCCGCCCCAGGGACACGCGAGAAACCGCCGCCTGCAGGGCGATGAGGAGCAGCGGCTCCTCGCAGCCTGCCGCAACGCCCGCAACGTCTGGTTGGCGCATTTCGTGGCGCTTGCCATCGAAACAGGCATGCGGCGGGGCGAGCTCCTGGGACTATTGTGGGACAACGTGGACCTCGAGCGGCGCACGGCCTTCCTGCCTGTCACCAAGAATGGCGAGTCGCGCGGCGTGCCGCTCTCGAGCCGTGCGGTCGCAGTACTTCGTGGCCTACCCGCTTCCTCCAGCGGACGCGTTTTTGGCGAGCTCACCCCGTTAGCCGTCAGGCTGTCCTTTAACCGCGCCACGCGTCGCGCCGGCATCACGGGTCTCCGCCTCCACGATCTCCGACACGAAGCCACGAGCCGATTCTTCGAAAAGGGACTGAATGTGATGGAGGTCGCCTCCGTCACCGGCCACAAGACGCTGCAGATGCTCAAGCGCTACACCCACTTGAGCGTCACCGATCTGGCCACGAGGCTCGGCTAGCGGCTGTGGAATAAACCCAAGCGTTTGGTTACAATCTATGCTGACCATTCTTCGGTTTCGGGGCTGCGGGTGATGATCTACTCGTACGATCATCGCCCGCCCCATGTCCACGTCATTGGTCCTGGCGCCGAGGCAAGGATCGCGCTGGGTGATGAGGGTGAGCGTCCCTGGGTCATGACGAACGACGGGCTGTCCCGCCGGGATGTGGTCAGAGCTCTTGCGGAGATCGAGCGGAATCGCGATCTCCTGATTCAGCGATGGAGAGAGATTCATGGCGATGCCTGAGTGGATAAAGAAGGAGTTGCGCACGAACTTTGCGCGGGCCTCCCGCGCGGGGCGGCAGGCTGCGAAGACGGAGCCGCGTGCCGCTCGTGCCACCTATCAGGCCAGGGACAACACACTGCGCATCGAGCTCACCAATGGAGCCGAGATCACTATCCCCGTGAAGCTGATTCCGGCCCTCAAGGGAGCGGCGCAGAGCGAAGTACGGGCGGTTGAAGTCCTGGGCCGGGGCGGCGGTCTGCACTGGGAAGCTTTGGACGTCGACCTCAGCGTCCCTGGACTGGTGTCGTCAGTGTTCGCGGGACCCGAATGGATGGCCGAGCTGGGCCGCCTCGGCGGACGGCGGTCATCGGCGGCCAAGGCGGCTGCAGCCCGGAGGAATGGACGAAAGGGCGGGCGGCCGCGCGGTCGGGCGACGGCCCGCACGAGCGCGTAGCCGCGAGGTCGCTGTTCATCTTTCCGCAGTCACGAAGGGTCCGATCATGAACACCCCGGGCTCGATTCCTGTTACGGACACCAGACCAACCATCGCAGGCGATCTTGCCCGACTGACGTGCACCCGCCTAACGAGGTGCAGGTGTCCGCCTGTCCCGCCATAGTGCGAGACAGATCAAAATCGTGATCGAGAGACCCGCGGTGGGCCAGATCATTTCGAAAGGCGATTTTTGATAGACGGCGGAAAGGCTCTGCAGGATGCCTGACTCAGGCCGGCTGACTCTGATCGCGAACAGCGATAGCAAGACGACGAACGGTGTCGCGACCGCCTCGAGCGCAACCCGCTTGCGCCGCAATATGAGAACAACCGCCAGGAGAAGCAGCACCCCCGCCACCAGTGTCAGTATCGGGTCCCAAAGAGGAGTTACGTCTAGCAGTGGGATATTAGGAGGATAAGGATATTGCGCAGTGGAAAATCCAAGTTTGTAGTTTAGGGTGAAACCTGCATAAAAAAGAGCGTCGAATGCCACAAGCGCAACCCACAGTGCCATGCCCCAGCGAATGAGCCAGAAGTCTGTCGGTCTCATTGATTTCAGCCTCCAATGACAACTGGCCTGGAGACAACCGAGCGCCCAGCTGAGGGCGTCTCGATCACTTGGAATCGCATCCACTTCTGTACTCATGGCGTGTGCCCAGCCCTCACGCTCGCATGGCGCAACGCGCCTCGCGACGCGAATGAGCTGTCTTGACAGATATCGATATCCCGTCATCGCTCGCCAGCCTTGATGGGCCTGAGGCCGAATCCAGATTCCGCCGCCACTTTCACCTGCTCGCGTGCCAGGGCCAGCCCGCTAGCCGTCAACCGGTAGACGTGTCGTGGCGGCCGTCCCGGCCGCTCTGCGTCTTTCCAGCGCGAGTCGAGAAGACCTTGGTCGCTGAGACGGATAAGGATTGGATACAGCGTCCCGGACTTTAGTCCAGTCCCCTTAGACAGCTCGTAGCCGTGCTGCCATGTCCGCGGCTGTTCCATTAACGCCCCCAGTAGGGCAAGAGTCTGACGAGAGCATTTACGGACAAGTATCATGCTGCAACTCTACATATGTAGAGTTAAAGGATCAAGTCGGGCTCCGGCGAGCTCCCCGTCCGCCATAATCAGCCGTTCGAATGTCTCCGAAGTAGATTGGCCGGCTGTTAGTGGATGTGTCGCCGAAGCTTAACGGCCGACCGGCTTTGCGCCCTGCTCATAGACGGCAGGGCTGTCGTGCGCAACACGTCAGTGCCGGCCCCCGTTCCTTTGCGGTGCTTCGATGGCGATGGCTTTGATCCATTGAACAGCGACATCGACTGGCTCGCTCGCGTCCGAGAAGGCAACGTTGTGCCCCAACGTTGGAAACAGTCGGTACTCGAGGGGCTTGCCTTCGACCTTGAGCGCGTCCAGTCGCTCGATCGATAGCCGGACCGGCGCTTGCACGTCCCTGCCTCCGAACAGCCAGACTCCCGGAATCGATAGCTTGCTGAGTGCGTCGCGTGGATCGGTGTCGACAAACTGATAGCGGTCCGGATCATGGCTTATATGCTTGCGTGCCTCAGCTGCGGTATGCGTGTCCCAAAAATCCGGCCTTCCCTGCGTAAAAAACTGAAACCGCAGCTGCTCACGAGTCGTGACGACTGGCCCACTGAACAGCACCATGAACCTCACGGTGCGATTCTTTTTTGCGGCCATTGGGACTATCCAGCCGGCTTGACTAAAGCCCAACAGGCCAATCGGCCCATGGTCAGACGGAAACCGCGCCGATAGTGCGCTAACAGCAGCACTCGCATCTCCCGCCAACAGGGCCAGATTGGAGGCATCGACGTTGTTGGTACCGACCTCCGGTCCCGCATAGACGCCGCCTGATTCCCCGACGCCGCGTTTGTCGTACGTCAGCACCGCAATACCATTTCTCGCCAGAAGCGAGGCGAACCCGGCCATTCGCTTTTCCTGACCGGACCCATGCACTATAACGACCGCCGCGTACGGGTGCTCGGGGCGAAAGATTGTGCCGGCCAGGGCGACCCCCGCGCTCCTGAAACCAACGGCCTCCGAGGTGAGCGCGGCTTGTTGGGCCACTGCCTGCTGAGGCGATACCCAGAGCAGCACTAGCAGGCATAGCGAACAGCCGATGTAGCGAAGCGTGGCTTTGCTCTCCCTCACCTATATATGAACGCCTTGATCATAGCTCGCTTCAACATTGTTGGCTGCTCGGTGATTTTAGTGTTTTCCGGAGGTCGAGCAGCCCGCTATTAGCGTCCCTGCTCATAGACGGCAGGCGGCCCGTTGGCGAACGTCTGGTCCCGGCCACTGGATTTCGCGAGATAATGAGAACTAACCCACCGTGAGCTGATCGTTTTGCACCCACTAAACACGATATTCTTACAACCGCGCATAACAGCCCCCGCATGGCCCCCATGCAGCGTCTCTTAGCCGCACTGCCGGCCCTCATCATATTCGGCGCATTGCTCTGCGTTTTCGGCATTGCCATCGTTGCCGGGATTAGGCAGCGTCGTCGGGATCGGCGCCGAATCCTGGCGGAGGGGATGAGCGCCGAGGCGGACATCGCCGAGGTAATTACCGACGAGCGATCGGACGCCTGCCGGATACGTTTCCGTTTCCAACCTGATATCGCAGGGCCTCACCTCGAGGCCACGCAGAAATCGACACTCGGGGCACTAAAATCGCTCGGCCTCGGGGAAGGCTCCCGTGTCCGGGTGTACTACCTCCCCAAGTGGCCGCGGTACGCCTTCATCAAGGCATTGGCGGTCGCTGAGCGCGACGAGGCGACCAAGTCGGCTGCCGGCGTTGCGGCCTCTGAATCGCTGCTTCCGTCAGTCCATTTCATCTCCTACCTCGCCCCCGGCGCCGCGAAGGCGCCCAACGCCTTTCGCTGGACCGGAGACGGCGACATCACCATCGGCGCGACGGTCGTCCGTTTCGCTGCCAAGCGCGCGCGGCCTCTCTGGTTCCCAAGAGTCGTGGAACTGGAATTCCTGCGCGACGCCGTTACGAATGTGGAAATTTTCGACAACACGGTGCGGTGCGAGATATCAGAACCTTACAAGAAGCCCCGGGCGCTGCAATTCTGGGCAGTCAACGCAGAGGAAGCCAAGGCAATTGGCGCGCGGCTGCCCGATTCGAGAACTGCGACCTTCGTACCGCAGCTGGCCGAGCGGGCCGCTTTCAACGCGCGTCTCCTCGAGGTGAGTCCCCGTGCACCTGTGACGCCCGTCATCATCGGCATCAATGGTGTGCTGTTCGTCATCGCGGCTGCGCTCGGAGGCGGGGTCTTGGTTCCGAACGGCGAGGTACTGATCAGGCTGGGCTCCGACTACACCCCGCTCACGGCTGGCGGTGAGTGGTGGCGGCTCCTAACCTCGACTTTCCTGCATTTCGGCATCCTGCATCTCGCCTTCAACATGTGGGCACTGTGGGTCAACGGGGTGCTTGCCGAGCGACTGTACGGCAGTACCCGTTACCTGACGCTCTACCTCGCTGCCGGAGTAGCCGGAAGCGTCACGAGCTTCCTGTGGCATCCGTTCGTGAATGGTGCCGGCGCCTCGGGCGCGATCTTCGGCGTGCTGGGCGCACTCTTTGCGTATTTCCTGAGGACGGACTCCGGTGTACCGAAGTCGGTACTCAAGGCGCAGCGCAACACCGCGGGCATTTTTATCGTAGTTTCACTGTTGAATGCCGCACACGTGAGGGGCATCGATAACGCGGCTCACCTCGGAGGGGTGGCGGCAGGCTTCGTCATGGGATGGCTGCTGTGCCGGCCGCTGGACGCGAAGCGCGATGAACAGGATTGGACCGCCCAATGGGTGCGAACCCTCACTGTCGTCGTGGCAAGCGTGCTGCTGGTTGGGTATCACCTGAGCAGTGGTCGGTGGCATCCCCGAGTGGTACACGATGCGAGCGGCCGTCCGGTCCTATTCGCTGAGCTTGCCCCGCCACCGCATGCCTTTGGCGGCGTGATCCTGGGGATGACTTCAGAGGAGCTGCTGCGCGCTAAGGGGAGGCCGGTAAAGAAGGAACCCAATCGCTGGCTCTACAACTCGATTGACTCGGCTCATGACGGTGTGTTGGACGTCCTTCTTACCGATGGCGCCGATGGGCATCCGGCGGCAGTGTGGGGAGTTCTTTTTTGGGGAGAGCCCGAGGCCGAGCCGCCGGGCATAGCGAATCTGCTGACATTCACACGGCAGGATCTCCTGATGCGGTACGGAACGCCAAGTTCTGAAAGCGACGGCGGCCAGGACGCAAAGTACCTGTACTTCCGTAACGGGCTCATGGTCTGGTTGGATGCTGATAAGGTCAGGGCGTACGGTGTGTACGCTCCGCAGCAGTAGACAAGAGCGGTCATCCGAGATGGCGTCGAGAACGGGGAGGCGAAAACTGAATCCAGTTTTCCCGGAGAATGGAGGTCGGATGAGTTTCGGCGAAAAAACAATCAACAGAGCACTGGCGGCGTTCGCGCTGCTACTTGTGTCGGCCTGCGATCAACAAAGCTTCATGCAGAAATTCGCCTCAGCAGAGGACCAGGCGAACGCCAGAAAAGTGATCGACTATCTTCGGACCGACAAGTTCGAAGAGATCGAGAAGGCTGCGGATTCCAGCATCAGCGGGTCGAATCTTCACGGAACACTCGTAACCATGGCTGCTTTGATACCGAAGCAGGAGCCGACCTCCGTAAAGCTGGTGGGCGTCCAAACCATGCATGGTCCGAACGGCACCACGAAAAATCTTACTTTCGAGTACGATTTTTCCGGAAAATGGTTTGTGCTGAATGTCGCGTCCCTGGAGAGGGCAGGCGCGTCCACGATCGTTGGGCTGCATGTGTATCCACAAACGACATCGTTGGAGGAACAAAATCGGTTTCGATTGTCGGGTAAGAGCACCATGCAGTACGTTGTCCTGGCGCTCGCTGTGTTCTTTCCCTTGCTGACGCTCTACGCCCTGGTCTCGTGCGCAAAGGCCCACCTATCGGGGCGCAAATGGCCTTGGGTGCTCTTCATTCTTCTGGGAATCGGGAAGTTCGCTGTGAACTGGACGACCGGGGCGTGGGGGATAACCCCTGTGGCGGTACAGCTCCTTAGCGCGTCGGCAACCGCGCCCCTCTATGGTCCATGGACCGTGGCGGTTTCTTTGCCGCTCGGTGCGCTCGTCTTTCTGTTGAGGCGTAGGTCGTTGCCGGTATCAACGGCTATTTGACCCAACCCCGCACTCGAGTGGTAGTGGGACAATTTTCGGACACTCCGGTCGTGACATTGCGTGATATCAAGTGACATCACGTGATGCCAAGTCCCTGTTGCAATTGGGGAGTCGGCTCGCATATTGTTGATTCGTAGGCCTCTTACCCCCGTTTCACACGGCAGGGGCCACTGGTTCGATCCCAGTCCGCCCACCATTCCGCATCAGGCCGCGCGTGGGGCGTCCGTCAATCCGATCGTGAGCCGCTTACCGACGGCGGTGGCAGCCTTCTGGACGGTCTCTAGCAGGACGTGAGGGTTTTCCGGATCGAGGACCCGCTCAAGCTGGCTGCGGCTGGTGCCCATCCGCTTTGCCATCTCGCTCTTGCTGATACGCCCCTTCCTCATCGCTTCACTGACTTCCCAGGACAACACCCGCTTCCAAGCAAGAGTTGTCACTTCCTCGTAAAGCCCCTCCGCCCGCAGAAACTCTTCGAACGAAGAGCCCACATGCTTATTTCGCCGCTTTGCCACCTTCAACCTCCTTCTGCCGCTTCACAGCGAGGTCCAAATCGTTCTCGGGCGTCTGCTGTGTCTTCTTGATGAACCCGTGCAGGAGCGCCATCTGTCCTTGATGTATCTCGAACAGGACGCGCGC
>Ga0209473_1000690_pt1 | contig 19620 bp, 15 predicted proteins | sample GraSoiAngelo_133_FD_185890 | JGI IMG/M metagenome (GOLD analysis project Ga0209473, IMG submission 185890) | Grasslands soil microbial communities from the Angelo Coastal Reserve, California, USA - 14_0929_05_20cm (SPAdes) (version 2) | ecosystem: Environmental > Terrestrial > Soil > Grasslands ...
CACGGCGTTGAGGCCTGGAGTTCCGGCGAGGGTGCCCCGGACGACGATCCCTCCGGAGATGACGAAGAGGGCTCCGAGCAGGACGATGAAGGCCACGTACTCGCTGGCGGCATGCACCACTGCCGTGGGGTCGAGCGTGGCCGTCCAGATCGCCACGGGCACGCCGAGCACGGCGCTGAGGACCGCCTTGTTGAGGTTGGACTCCCAGAGCTTCCCGGCCGCCAGCGGCAGAACCGCGATGCAAACGAGCATGGCAGCGAAAGGGACCACGCTCCAGAGCGGAAGGAGGGTCCCGAGGTGCGGTGCGTTGGGGGTCGCTGCCAGGAGGCCGTGCACGGGGGCAAACCTAGACGGCGCTTTCGCTGCAGTCCACAGCAGCTCCAGCGGTTCTCGTATTGAAATCTTCCGCTGCGAGGAGCGTATTGGGGCAATGAATCGTGCCCGCGTTGCGCTCCTCGCGGCGGCCGTGGCCGCCTGCGCGAGCCAGAAGGGTCCGACGGCGCCACCTCCGGCGCAGCAGCACGGCGTGGAGCTCTCGGACATCGACCGCGGCGCCAACCCCTGTACGGACTTCTTCCAGTTCGCCAATGGGGCCTGGCGCAAGGCGAATCCGATTCCTGCCTCGATGCAGCGCTGGAGCCGCCGCTGGCAGGCGGGCGAGAAGAACAAGGAGCGTCTCAAGGACATCCTCGAGGAGATCTCGAGGCGGTCCGACTGGCCAGGCGGAAGCGTCGAGCAGATCGTCGGCGACGATTACGCCTCCTGCATGGACGAGGCGCGCGCGGAAGCATCGGGGATTGCCCCCTTGGCCCCGATGCTTGCGGAGATCGACGGAATCCGGTCGCAGGCGGATCTGCAGCGCGCGATCCGCCACCTGCAAACCGCGCTGGTCTTCGCGCCCTTCGCGCTCGGCGCGCAGCCCGACCAGCACGACCCGACGCGGACGACCGCGGACATTGGAGCGGCCGGGCTTGGCTTGCCCGATCGCGACTACTATCTGAAGCCTGAGCCGCGCTTCGCGGACGCGCGCGAGAAGTACCGTCTGCACGTGCAGCGCATGTTCGAGCTGGCGGGGGCGGCCGGAGCGAAGGAAGCCGCGGACGTCGTCTTCGCCTTCGAGAAACGGCTGGCGGAAGCCTCGCTGGACAACGTCGCGCTCCGCGATCCGAACAACCTCGATCATCCGACCTCGTTCGAGAAGCTCCGCGCCCTGACCCCGCACTTCGACTGGTCGGCGCTGTACGACGAGGCGAAGCTGCCGCAGGGAGAGCTGAACGTGGAGCAGCCGGCTTTCCTTGCCCAGTTCGAGAAGGAGCTGGCGCAGACGCCGCTGCCGGCCTGGCGCACCTATCTGCGCTGGCAGCTGCTCGCTTCGGCCGCGCCGTGGCTCTCGAAGGCTTTCGTCGAGGAGTCGTTCGCGTTCGATCAGAAGTACCTCGCTGGCGTGGCCGAGCTGAAGCCGCGCTGGAAGCGGTGCGCCGAATCCGCGGACTTCCGGCTCGGGGAGGCGCTGGGACGCAAATACGTCGAGCGCTACTTTCCTCCCGCGGCCAAGGGCAGGGTGCAGGAGCTGGTGCGCAACGAGCTCGCGGCGATGAAGGACATCATCGAGGGCCTGGGCTGGATGGGGCCGGAGACGAAACGGCGGGCGCTGGAGAAGCTCGCCACCTTCAACCCGAAGATCGGATATCCGGACAAGTGGAAGGACTATTCGGGCGTGCGCATCCGCCGTGATGCGCCAGTCTGGGAGAACGTGCTGGAGGGTCGGAAGTTCGTCGTCGACGACTTCCGCTCGACCATCGGGAAGCCCACGGATCGAGGGCGCTGGGGCATGACTCCGCCCACCTCCGATGCGTACTACAACCCGCTGCTCAACGAGATCGTCTTTCCGGCGGGCATCCTCCAGCCGCCGGCCTTCGATCTCGAGGCTACCGACGCCGTCAACTATGGCGCCATCGGCGTCGTGATCGGCCACGAGATCAGCCATGGTTTCGACGATCAGGGGGCGCAGTTCGACGCCTCCGGGCGGCTGCACAACTGGTGGACCGCGGCGGATCTCGAGTCCTTCCGCCAGCGCGGCCAGTGCGTGGTGAACCAGTTCGAGGGCTTCTACATCGAGCCTGCCATCCATCACAACGGGCGCCTGGTCCTCGGCGAATCGATCGGCGATCTCGCCGGCGCGCGCATCGCGTTCGCCGCGTTCCAGAAGGCGCTGGGCCAGCATCCGCAACCGGTCCGCGACGGGTTCACGCCCGAGCAGCAGTTCTTCATCGCCTGGGGACAATTCCGCGGCGACGAGACGCGGCCCGAGACGCAGCGCTTGATGGTCCAGGGCGATCCGCACCCCATCGCCAAATACCGGGTGATCGGACCTCTCTCGAATCTGCCGTCGTTCCAGCAGGCCTTTTCTTGCCGTTCGGGCGACGCCATGGTGCGGCCGGCAGCGGAGCGCTGCGAAGTCTGGTGAGTTGCGGGAAGTCGCGGCGGGTCCCATTTGAACTGGCAAGGTGCGAGCCGTCCGCGATCGAAGCCCCCGCTCGCTTGCCTTCGGAGCGGCGCGCGGAGTCGTCCTGGCGCTCGCCTGCGCATGGGGTTTGTGGCTGCTCGCTGCGCAGGTGTTCCTCTGGACGCCGCTCCTCCGCCACCTGATCAATGCGCACACGCCGAAGGTCCACCTCGAGTACCGGTCGGCATGGTCCTGGTGGCCCGGGAGCGTGCATGCGCGCGGCCTGGTGCTGACCGGGCAGGACCGTGCGGTGCAGTGGCGTCTTGCTCTCGATGAGGTGACGAGCTCGATCGCCATCGGGCAGCTTCAGTCGCGGCTCTTTCATGCCACCGCCGTGCACGTTCGCGGGGTCGAGTTCGCACTCCGGCGCCGTCTGCGTCCCGTCGAGATGACGCTGGGTCGCCTGCGCGGCCTTCCGGTGATCGCCGGTCTCGAGGAGCTGCCGCTCCGCGAAGAGGGACCCAACGACGAGCTTCCCGACTGGCGTTACCGGTTGTTCACCGTCTGGCTGGAGGACATCGCGGCTTCCGAAGTGCGCCAGATCTGGATCGATCAATGGCGCGTAGACGGAGCAGCGGAGCTCGCCGGTGCCTTCTACCTGAAACCGCTCCGGGAGGTCCTCGTCGCTCCCGGCGAGGCGCGCCTGCACGGCGTCGCGGTCAGCGGCGCGGGAGCTCCGGTCGCCGGACGAGTCGAGGGGAAGCTGCTGGTGACCCTCAGCAAGTTCGATCCACGGCAGCTGACGATGGAGCGGTTCTTTCACGCCGCCAATGCGGACGCGGATCTGCGGGGGCGGATCGCCGGCATCGATGTTCTCGGCGGCATCGGCGGCGCCGGTCCGGCGCACTTGTCCGCGCGCATGCGGAAGGGGCGGATCGAGACGGGGGATGCGTCGTTCGATGCCGGTCCTCTGGCTGTTCGCGGTGTACGCGCCGCGGGCGCGACGGTGCGATTCGCTTCCGGTGACCGGATGCGCGCAACGCTCTCCGTACAGCGCGCGCGGCTGCAACAGCGGATCCTCCGGGCGCGGACCGTGGAGACCACGGTCGCCGGCGCTCCGATTGATTTCGCCGCGCTCAGGCCTCCGGGTTGGTTCGCGTTCGACGTCCGCGGAGGACGTGTCGACGATGCCCGCCGCCTCGGAGGCCGGCTGTTCGGAAACGAGCGGGTCAGGGCAGGGCGAGGATCGTTCTCCGCACACCTCGAGGGTCCGCTCCATCGGCTCGCCGGACGCGCGCGCGTGGCGCTCTCGCAACTCCAGATCTCCGCCCGCGGCCTGCAAATCCGGGGAGAGTCGCGGGCCGACCTGCGCATTGCAGGTCTGGACCCCTGGCGCGGCGCCGATCTCGCGGGCACGCGCGTGTCCGTGGACGCTGGCCGCCTCGTTCCCGACGAGGAGATCGGACCCGGATGGTGGGGCCGGGCCGTGCTCACGACGGCGCGGCTGCGCTTCCACCCCTTGCGCGTCGATGCGGCAGTGGAGGCGCAATGCCGCGACGCGCGCCCCATCGTCGGCGTTTACGCGCATCTGAAGGATCTGCCTGGGTTCCTCAACAGCCTGTTCGGAATGGACGGCCTGTCCGTGCGCGCGTCAGCGCAGGGCGGGCGGGGCTGGTTCCTGCTGCCGCTGCTCGCCGCGGAGGGCAATGGTGCGTCGATCCGGGCCACGTTGCGCCAGGACGTGAGAGGGCAGCGTGGGGCGGCGCTGCTCACCGCGCACGGCATTCCCGTCGCCCTCGATCTCGACGGCGGAGGCAGCAGTCTGCACCTCTTCGGTCCGGGCGACTTCTTCGCCGACCGCGAGCGGGAGCTGCGGGCCGAGCCCGTCGTCCGGCCCGCGCCGCGGCTGGCTCGCCGCGCCACTCCTTTGGCCCGACGCCCGCTACCGCGCCCGCGCTGATACTGTTTGCCCGATGACGCCACTTCTCCTCGCCGCGATGCTGGCGGCCGCGCCCGCCGAGCTCGTCCCGCCCTCGCCTCCGCCCGCAGCGGCGAGCGGCGCTTCCGGGTCCATCGATCCCGCCGCCGCGACGCGGGCGTATCTCGACGAGCTACCGCCCGATCAGCGCGCCCGTTCCGACGCCTACTTCGAGGGCGGTTATTGGCTTCACCTGTGGACCTTTCTCTGGGCAGCCGCCATCTTCGTCGTGCTCCTTCATACCGGGCTCTCGGCGAAAATGCGGGATCTGGCTGTGCGGGCGACGAGGATTCGTGCGCTGCAGACGGCGCTCTACTGGACGCAGTTCGTCATCGCGGTGGCCGTCCTCTCCTTCCCTCTTTCGGTCTACAGCGATTTCGTCCGCGAGCACCGATACGGGCTCTCGAATCTGTCGTTCGCGGCGTGGATGGGCGAGGAGCTCAAGGGCCTGGCGATATCGATCGTGCTCGGGGGATTCGCCATGATGGCGCTCTACGCGATCGTGCGGAGGCTGCCGCGGACCTGGTGGATCTGGGGCGCCGCGGTCACCATCGCCTTCGCCGCGTTCGGCGCGCTGATCGCGCCCGTGCTGATCGTGCCGTTGTTCAACAATCCGAAGAAGCTGCAGGACGCGCGCGTGGTCGCGCCCATCCTCTCGATGGCGCGCGCGAACGGCATCCACACCGGCGAGGTCTGGGAGATCGACGCCTCGAAACAATCGAAGCGCGTCAGCGCAAACGTCAGCGGCCTCTTCGGTACCGAACGAATCACGCTCAACGACAACCTGCTCAATCGCGCCTCGCTGCCGGAGATCGAGGCCGTGATGGGCCATGAGATGGGGCACTACGTCCTCAACCACATCCACAAGGGGCTGATGGAGATCGGGATCGTGATCGTGGTCGGTTACGCGCTGATCGCCTGGCTCTTCGAGCGCCTCCGCCGCCGGTACGAGGCGCGGTGGCGAGTCCAGGACGTCGGCGACCTCGCCGGCCTCCCTCTGGCCGCGTTGCTCTTGTCGACGTATCTGTTCCTGCTCACTCCGGTGCTGCACTCCATCGTCCGCGGGCAGGAGTACGAGGCGGATATCTTCGGGCTGAACGCCGCGGGCAAACCGGACGGCTTCGCCCAGACGGCGCTCAAGCTGTCGGAGTATCGGAAGCTGGATCCGGGTCCGCTCGAGGAGTTGTTCTTCTACGACCATCCCAGCGGCCGCACCCGCATCTTCGCGGCCATGCGCTGGAAGGCGGAGCACCCGGAGACCTGGGCTACCGCCGGCGCCAGCAAATGACGTGAAGAGCGGAGCCGCGCTTTCGCCGGATCGCGGTCAGAAGGCCGAGCAGACCGACGGCCTCCCATCCGCCGCCGGCAGCGGAGCATCCGCACCCCCCCTGGTTCTGGACGCGGAGCGGAAGCGGGCTCGGGCCGCCGCCCTCGGTGGACCAGGTGATCTCGGCCGGCGGCGACTCCTGCGCGCGAAGATGGAAGAGTGCGACGTGCGCGGTGGACGGCGCGGTCGCGCTGATCGCGAGCGCCGCGTTCGCCAGACGAGCTCCCGCAGCGGCCGAGATCAGCAAGTCTGCGCTGCCGCCGGCGACGATTTGCGCCGGCTCGAAACGAGCCGTCACGCCGCCGGGCAGTCCCGACGCCGAGAAGGTGATCGGCTCGGCGGATCCGAAGAGCGGCCGAGTCCCGACGCGCATGCGGGCGGTGGCACCGGCAGCGACGGCGATCGTGTCGGCCTCGAAATCCATCGCGAAATCGGCATCGACCAAGTCCAGCGCGCCCCCGCTCGTTGACGCGGTTCCGTCGGCGGCGACGGCTCGGACTGCATATCCCTGACCCCGCCCGACCTCGGCGTCCACCGCTGCGCTGAGCGTCAGGGTCGCCGTCTCGCCCGGGGAGACGGTCGCGGGCTCGATTCGCGCGTCCACGCCGGGCGGCAATTCCACGACCGACAGCGAGAGCACCTTCGTCGCCGCTGCCAGCCGCAGCGCCGCCGTGTCCAGTGGGAAGGAGAGCGTCCTCCCGCGCCCCAGCACCTCTGCCCCTCGCCGGGGCCACACGGCGAAATCGGGCGACGAGGCGCAGCCCGGGAGCTGGAAGCTGAAGATGCGCGTGCGCCAGTTGAACACGCCGTCCGCGGGAATGTACTCGTTGGTGTACCAGAAGGTGCACTCGTCGCCGGGGTCGACGGACATGCTGCTGTAGTCGCCCCAGCGCAGCGACGACGACTGCGACCCGCCGCTGCTCGCGGCAACGGCTTCTCCCTGAGCCATCTCTCCGGGCGGATCCGAGGCGAGGTGACCGGTGTACGCGATGGACGGCATGGTGTCGGCGCTGGAAAGGCTGAATCCCAGGCCGATGTTGCCGGCGCGATCGCTGGCGGCGCTGGCCATCCAACGGTAGCCGTCGTCCGGCGCATATGTCCCTTGCTGCGCGAGCGCGGGGATCCCTCCCGGGTCCTGGATCTCGTACCAACGGACGCCGACTGCGTCCCGCACGGAGACCGAATGGTTCACGACCAGCGACCGGCGGCCTCCGAAATTTCGATACGCCGCCCGGAACATCATCCGGTCGCCGAGGGCGTCGAGCCTGGAAGAGCCGGCACCGGGTTGCGGGATGCAAGCGCTGCCCCGGGAAGCGATGCACGCTTCCGCGAAGGGAGCGACGGGAAGCGTCGCGCGCTCGACGAAGCTATTGAGCGGCTCGCTCCAGTCGGCGTGGAACCGGTAGAGGGCGAGCGCGTTGCCGACGAAACCGACGGCCGTGTTCGGTTCGTCCTGTGCCGGCGGGAGGATGCCGTCGAGATCCGCCGGAGTGATCCCGCTCGATGGGTCGTCGATGGGAATGCACTGCTGCGCCGCCGGCTCCGCCGCCAGCATCTTCAGGCGGTCGAAGACGCAGTAGACGATCCCGCGGAACTCGCCTCCGCCGGAGCTCGCAAAGGTGTTGTAGGTCGCGTAGTACCCGTCGGACCAGACGCCGAGCTTCGGGTAGTCGTGGAACTCGGCGTACGAGTAGTCGTAGCGCGCCCACTGACCCATTGGATCTCCGTCGCGCGAGACGGCGAGGCACACGTGGTAGGGGCGGTCTCCCTGGCGCGTGTTCGCGAGCTGCGAGATCAACCAGCGGTCGGCGAGCGGGTCGTAGAGGACGATCCCGTCGCCGTCGCCCCGGGCCTCGCACGCACCACCGAAGCCCGCGAACAGCGTCCGCGTGGAGATGGGTCCGAGCAGAGCACGGCCGTCTTTTGCGAACATGGCGATGCTTGCGTTGACGATCTGCACGAAGTGGAGGGGCCCGACGTCGCCTTGCGGATCGGGCGGTACGCCCTTGACGTCGAATGCCCGGGAGCTGGCGCCGAGAAAGCCGCTGCCGATGCCGTCGAAGGTGATCGCAGTCCGGGGAAGCAGCAGCGGGGCAACGCTGTCCTGGAGCACCGGATCGCGGGAAGGTGGCGCTGCCTGCATCTCGTGCGGCACCGGCCGCGGGCCCAGCTCGATCTCTTCGTCGTTGTCTTCCGCGGGGGCCGCCGCGAGCAGCGTCAGGGGAGCGGAGATGTCATGATGCTCGGCCCGCAACAGCGTCCCACGCGAGCGTGGCGCGGCGAGCGCGCTCCCGGCGAGGCACAGCAGCAGCGCAGCGGCGGCCCGGGGCATCGCGGTACGCTAGGGGCGGGCGATGGCAAACGGCGCCCCCCGCGCTGCCGATCTGACCGAAAGAAGCGAAAACCGGCCGGTTTCCCGCCTCTGCTACCTGTGCACTTCCACACGCAACTCGCCGCGGGGCGAGTTTGAATGTTCGGTTCTGAACTCGCCCCGGGACGAGTTGGAGTGTTGGCTTTTGAACTCGCCCCGGTGCAAGCTCCCGCCTAGCCCGGCGCGGGGTCGCGCCGGCTGTCCCGCAGGGCCGCGGTGGTCCGCGCGCTGCCAAGGGACTAGGCGCCGAGGAACGCCGCCTTGACTTCGTCGTTGGCGAGCAGATTTGCGCCCGTCCCCGACAGCGCGATCTTTCCCGTCTCCAGCACGTACCCGCGCGCCGCGATGCGCAACGACTGGTACACGTTCTGCTCGACCAGCAGCACGGAGGTGCCTTGCGCATTGATCTGCGCGATGGTGTCGAAAATCGTCCGCACCAGGAGCGGCGAGAGACCCAGCGACGGCTCGTCGAGCAGCAGCAGGCGCGGCTTCGCCATCAGGCCGCGGGCGATGGCGAGCATCTGCTGCTCGCCGCCCGAGAGCGTGCCTGCGGCCTGGCCGATGCGCTCGCGGAGCCTTGGAAAGAGCGTCAAACCCCGCTCCAGGTTCTTCGAGCGGTCGCCGCGGGCGGTCCGGGTATAGCTGCCCATGCGCAAGTTCTCGAGCACCGTCATTTCCGGGAAGACGCGGCGGCCTTCCGGCACCTGTACGAGGCCGAGCTCGACGACCTGGTGCGAGGAGAGCCGGGTGAGATCGTGACCGTCGAACACGATGCTCCCGGAGCGGGGACGGGCCAGGCGGGAGATGTTCCGCAGGGTGGTGCTCTTCCCCGCGCCGTTGCTGCCGACCAGCGTGACGATCTCGCCCGCGTTCACGCTCAGCGAGACGCCGCGCAGCACCTGCACGTCGCCGTAGGCGAAGTCGAGATCGCGCACCTCGAGCAGCACCGTCATGCCTTCGCGCCTCCGCTGTCGCCGAGGTAGGCAGCCATCACGCGCGGATCGTTGACGATCTGTTGGGGCGACCCCTCGGCGAGCTTCTCGCCGGAGTTGAGCACGACGATGCGGTCGCAGGTGCGCACGATGGCCTTCATGTCGTGCTCGATCACCACCTGGGTCAGCCCGTGCTTCTTCACGTCGAGGATCAACCTGATGATCTCCTCGCTCTCCCGCGCATTGAGGCCACCCATGACTTCGTCGAGCAGGATCATCCGGGGCTTCGTCGCCATGACGCGCGCCAGCTCCAGCTTCTTGCGCTCGCCGATGGGCAGACCTCCGGCGAGGACCTCCGTGCGCTTCTCCAGCCCGACCACGCGCAGCTGCTCGAGAGCAATCTTCTCCGCTTCCGCGACGGAGTTGGTGCGGCACAGCGCCCCGACTACGGTGTTCTCGAGCACGGTCAGTTTCGCCAGGGGCCGCACTTTCTGCCAGGTCCGCGCCATTCCAAGCTTGCACACCTTGTCGGGCGAGAAGCCGTTGATGCGCTGGCCGTCGAAGATCACTTCTCCGCGCGAGGGCGGGTAGAAGCCGGTGATGCAGTTGAACAGCGTGGTCTTGCCAGCACCATTGGGGCCGATCAGTCCAAGGACGATGCCGGGCTCGACGGAGAAGGAGACGTCCTGGTTTGCCTTCACGCCGCCGAAGAACCGGCTGACGTTCCGCACTTCGAGCAGCGCCGTCACCTCGCCGCCGCCTTCCTGCGCAGCCGGTGCGCGATGAAGCCGAGGAAACCGTCCGGCATGACGAGGATCACCACGATCACCAGGATCCCGTACACCAGCAGGTGCGCCTGCGCGATGGAGGCGCGGAGCGCCTCGGAGATCAGCACCAGAACCACCGCGCCGAGCACGGGCCCGGCCACGGTGCCGATGCCGCCGATGATGGCCGTCAGCACCATCTGGATGGAGACGTCGATCCCGAAGACCTGATTGGGCTCGATGAAGCCGACGTAGAACGCGGCGAAGCTGCCGACCAGCGCGGTGCAGGCCGCCGAGATACCCAGCGCGGCGTTCTTGACCATCGTGAGCGGGATGCCGAGGGAGTGGGCAGCATCCTGGTCCTCGCGGATGGCCTGCAGGTAGTACCCGAGCTTGCTCCGCTTCACCACGTAGTTGACGGCGATGGTGAAGACCGCCATCGCCAGTCCCATATAGAAGTACGGGGTCTTGCTGTTCCAGTCGGTGATCACGGTGCCGCCCAGCTTCAACGGCGGCAGGTCCGAGGCGAGGATTCCTTCGGCGCCGTTCGTGAGGTCCTTGGTGTTGAGCGCGAGCAGGCGGATGATCTCCGCGACCGCGATACTCGCCAGCACGAAGTAGGGCCCGCGCAGGCGGAACGTGATCCAGCCCACCACCAGGGCGATGATCACGCTCAGCGCCACCGCCGCCCAGACGCCGAACCAGGGCGCGATCCCCTTGCGCTGCAGCAGGACGAACGCGGTGTAAGCGCCGAGTCCGTACCAGGCGGAGTGGCCGACGGAGTACTGACCCGCGAACCCGCCGATCACGTTCCAGCTCTCGCCGAGGGCGATGGCGATGAACAGCAGGATGAAGATGTGCAGAGCGTACGGGCTCTCGACCCAGATCGGGATCAGGGCCAGGACCACGGCAGCGGCTGCGCAGACGACGAGCGTCTTCACATGCGGCTCTTTCCGAGAAGGCCGGAAGGCTTGAGCAGCAGCACGAGGAGGAAGATGACGTAGACGCAGAGATCCTTCCACCCCGAGCCGATGTACGTCGCGGAGACCGACTCCGCCACGCCGATCAACACCCCGCCGAGCGTTGCCCCGATGATGCTGCCCATTCCGCCGAGCACGACGACCACGAACGCCTTCAGCGTGAACGCGCCGCCCACCTGCGGGTAGATGTAGTAGATGGGTGCGACCAGCGCGCCTGCCGCTCCGGCGAGCGCCGCGCCGAGCCCGAACGCCACGATGCCCATGGTCCGGACGTTCACGCCCATGAGCTGCGCGGCGTCCCGGTCCTGCGCAGTGGCGCGGATGGCGTGACCGATGTCCGTCTTGACCAGGAACCAGTACAGGGCGGCCGTGATCACCGCCGTGATCAGGAAGCAGTAGATCAGCGGCGTGGACAGGTGCATGGGCCCGAGCGCCACGCTCGACGATGAGTAGCTGGTGGAAAGGATCCGGTAATCGCTGGTGAAGGCGAGCATGGCCACGTTCGAGAGCACGAGGCCGATCCCGATGGTGAGCAGGATCTGGTTCTGCGGCAAGGCGTCGAGGACCCGGTTGATCAGCGAGCGCTGCAGGATGGCTCCGAGGAGGAAGAGGACGGGCATCGTCACCAGCACGGAGACGAACGGATCGACTCCCAGCAGCACGAAGACCCAGAACGTCGAGTACATTCCCACCATCACCAGCTCGCCCTGGGCGAAATTGATCACGCGCATCACGCCGAAGATCAGCGTGAGCCCGATGCCGGTGAGCGCGTAGACGCCCCCGATCAGGACGCCGCTGAAGATGGACTGCATCAACACTGCCATTCAGCGCTCCGGAGCGAGGCGCGCAAGGACCGCGTCTGCCTCGCGAATGATCTGCGCCACCAGCTCGGCGGCAGGAACCTCGCGCGCCAGGGCCGCCGCCTGGCCGGCCCAGAGCGAGAGCAGCCCGGAGTCGCCGCGCTGGGTCGACGCGGCGCGCATGTCCCGCGTGAGCGAATTCTGTACTTGGTAGGGTGCGAGCGGCGCGCCGGCCATCTCGCGGGTGAATCGGTTGCCCAGCCCGCGCGCTGCGCGCCCGGAGAACGCTCGCGTGATCACGGTGGCGTCGTCGCGGGCTTCGCGCAGAGCGGCCCGGTAGGGCGCGCTCGTCCCCGCCTCGGGACAGCGGAGGAATGCCGTGCCCAAGGACACGGCGCTGGCGCCGAGAGCCAGGGCCGCGGCGAAGCCCCTTCCGTCCATGATCCCGCCGGCGGCGATCACGGGGACACGCACCGCATCGACGATCTGCGGGACCAGCGCCATCGTCCCGATCAACGGCGGCTCCACGTCCCGATCGAAGGTGCCGCGATGACCTCCTGCCTCCGCTCCCTGGGCGCAGACGAAGTCCACTCCTGCCTGTTCCAGCGCCCGCGCCTCGGCGACCGTGGTCGCTGTGCCCATCGTTGCCACTCCTGCTTTCCTGCAGGCGTCGAGCATCTCGGGGGGCGGGATGCCGAAAGTGAAGCTGAACACCGGCACGCGCTCCTCGATCAGCACCGGAAATACGTCCTTCAGTAGCACCGGCGCCGGCGGAGCGGGCGGTGGAAGGTCCAACTCGGTACGAAAGCGCGCGAGCACCCTTTGGGCAGCCGCCAGCGTCGCGTCGTCCGCCGGGACGCCGTCGTCCGCAAAGAGGTTGATCGCGAACGGCCGTGACGTCGCTGCCCGGATCGCGCGGATCACCTCGCGCGCCCTCCCGGGCGCGAGATAGGCCGCACCATACGATCCGAGCCCACCCGCTTCGCTCACCGCCGCGCAGAGGGCAGGCGTGGAAGGACCGCCCGCCATCGGCGCAAGGACGAACGGATGCTGGATGCCCATCCGCGTGGTGAAAGCAGTGGGCCGCACGTCCGGCGGCCTAGGTGAACACCTGGTCCCGGATCTGCACGTGCTTCGGCTCGCGGACGAAGAGCGCGCCGATCACCACGGTCATGATCGACACGATGATCGGGTACCAAAGGCCGGCGTAGATGTTGCCGGCCTTGGCGACGATGGCGGTCGCGAGCAGAGGGAGCATGCCGCCGAACCAGCCGTTGCCGATGTGGTAGGGCAAGGACATCGACGTGTACCGGATCTGCGTCGGGAACAGCTCCACCAGGAACGCGGCGATGGGGCCGTACACCATGGTCACGTAGATGACCATGATGACCAGCAGGAGCTCGGCCATCACCCAGTTGACCTGGTTAGGGTCGGCCTTCGCCGGATAGCCGGTGGAGGTCAGCGCGGCCTTGTACTTGGCCTCGTCCCAACCGCGCAGCTCGGTGTTGCCGATCTTCATCACCACCGCTTCGCCGGCCATCGCCGGGTGCGAGTTGAAGGAGAGCCCGGCCTTGCCCAGGAAGTCTTTGGCCCTGTCGCAAGGCGTCTGCTTCGACCAGGGGCCGATGAAGATGTGGAAATTGCATTCGGAGGCGTAGATGTCGATCGGCACCTTCTCCTGGTACGCCTCGAGCGCCGGGTTCACGTAGTGCGTGAGGCCCTTGAAGAGCGGGAAGTACGTCACTGCCGCGATCAGGCATCCGGCGAGGATGATCTTGAGCCGGCCGATCCTGTCGGAGAGAGCCCCGAAGACGAGGAAGAAGGGCGTGCCGATGAGCAACGAGAGCCCGACGAGCCAGTACGTCTTGATGAAGTCGAGCTTCAGGTAGATGAGGAGGAAGAACAGCGCGTAGAACTGGCCAGTGTACCAGACCACGCCCTGGCCGGCCGTCGCCCCGAACAGAGCCAGCCCGACGAACTTGTTGTTCGGATACTTGAAGAAGCTGTCGTGGATGGGGGACTTGGACCGCTTGCCCGAGCTCTTCATGCGCTGGAAGACCGGCGACTCCTGCAGCTTGAGCCGGATGTAGATGGAGATCAGCAGCAGGGGGATCGAGACCCAGAACGCGATGCGCCAGCCCCAGTTCGAGAACGTGCCCGCCGCCATCGTCGAGCGGCAGATGCCGATCACGAACAGCGCCAGGAACATCCCCAGCGTCGCCGTGGTCTGGATCCAGGCCGTGTTGTAGCCGCGCTTGGTATCCGGCGAGTGCTCCGCCACGTAAGTGGCCGCGCCGCCGTACTCGCCGCCGAGCGCGAGGCCCTGCGCGAGGCGGAGACCGACCAGGATCAGCGGAGCCGCGAAGCCGATGCTGGCGTAGGTCGGCAGGAAGCCGACCAGCACGGTCGCCATGCCCATCACCACGATGGTGACGAGGAAGGTGTATTTGCGCCCGACGAGGTCGCCGATGCGCCCGAAGATCAGGGCGCCGAAGGGACGCACGAGAAAGCCGGCCGCGTACGCGCCGAACGCGCCGAGCAGCGCGGCTGTCTGGTTGCCCGGAGGGAAGAAGAGAGCCGCGAAGAAGGGGGCGAGAATCGCGTAGAGATAGAAATCGTACCATTCGAAAACGGTTCCAACGGACGACGCGATGATGACCCGTCGTTCTGCTGCTGCGTCGACGCTGGTAGCTGCTCCGACAGGCACTGCTTCGGTGGCCGAGCTCATGCGTCCTCCTCCTCCGGATTCTGCGTCGCAAACAGGGGGTCCCGAAGGACCAAAAGGGGTTTGCTACGGCCGCAACAGGAGAGAACAGCGCTTGCAAAATCGTGCAGGCTCTGTAGCACGAGCTTAGAAAATTTTTCAAATGCAAGCGACTCAGGTCTGTTCGTCGCGCTCGTGGCGCCGTTGTTCCTCGCGGACCATCTGCGTGACTGCCCGGAGGGCAGCCGAGAATGCGGGCGACGCCTCGTCGCGCGGCCTGGGCAGCGTGACCTGCACGATTTCTTTCACGGTTCCGGGACGATACGTCATCACCACCACGCGGTCGGCGAGCAGAAGGGACTCTTCGATGCCGTGCGTCACGAACACGATGGTCTGCTTCAACTCTGTCCAAATGCGTAGCAATTCGTCTTGCATTGAACGCCGCGTCAGCGCGTCGAGCGCGCCGAACGGCTCGTCCATCAACAACATCGGCGCATCGAGCGCGAGCGCGCGGGCGAGCGCGACCCGTTGTCGCATTCCTCCCGAAAGGTCCTTCGGAAAGCGGTCGCCAAAGCCGCGCAGCGCCAGCTTTCCCAACAGCGCGTCGGCCTTCTCCCGCGCTCCGGGATCGCCGCGGATCTGCAGCCCGAACGCGACGTTCTCCCGGACCGTCATCCAGGGAAAGAGCGCGTATTCCTGGAACACCATGGCGCGGGCGGGCTCGGGCTCCTGGACCGGCTTACCAAAGGCAAGGATCTCCCCCGAGCTGGGCCGCGTGAATCCGGCGATGGCGTTGAGCAGGGTGGATTTGCCGCAGCCCGAGGGCCCGAGCAGGCAGACGAACTCACCCGCCGCCACCTCGAGGTCGATCCGGTCCAAGGCGACGATGCCGCCGAACTCCTTGCGCACGCTCCGCACCTGGATGGCGGCCTCAGGCATGCTCGAGCCCGCGGTGCCAGCGGAGCAGGCGATCGTTGATCCGCGCCATCACGGTGTCGATGCCGAGACCGATCACGCCGATGGAGATCATGCCGGCGAGGATCTTGTCGCTCCAGAAATACTCGCGGGCTTCGAGGATCCGGTATCCAAGGCCACTGTTGACGGCGATCATCTCCGCCACGATCACCACGATGAACGCCACGCCGACCCCGACGCGCATTCCGGCGAGGATGGAGGGCATCGCTGCGGGGAAGAGGACGCGCCAAAAGAGTGTCCGCCCAGGTGCCCCGAGGTTCTGCGCCGCGCGGACGTAGATCGCGTCCACGTTGCGGACGCCGGCGATGGTGTTCATCAGCACTGGAAAGAACGCGCCGAGCGAGATGAGGAAGAAGGCGGGCGGGTTCCCCAGCCCGAACCAGAGAATGGCAAGAGGGATGTAGGCGATGGGCGGGATGGGGCGGAGCAGTTGCACCAGCGGGTTGAACACTTCATAGACGCGGTCGCGCGCTCCCATCCAGAGGCCGAGCGGCAGCGCAAGGCCGGCGCCGATGGCGAAGCCGACCGCGACGCGCAAGAGCGTCGCGGCGGCATCCCGCGGCAGCTCGCCGGTGACCAGGTACTCCCACCACTTGCGGGCCACCTGCGACGGCGGCGGAAGGATGGCCGGGCTCACGTGCGCGAGACGGCACACCAGCTCCCAGATGACGAGCGCGGCGGCGATGATCGCGATGGAGCGCAGCGCCTTCATTTCACGGCGAGGGCGCGCTTGGCTTCCAGCAGCAGATCGAGGCGGACGAATTCGGTCGCCTTCGGCGTCTTTGCCATCTTCCCCACGCCGTACTTCGACATCAGATCGGCGGTGATCTGCACCTGCCCGGCGCTGATGTCGTAGGTGAAGGCGGCGTTCTCCAGCGCGTCCTTGTACTCCTCGGCGGTGAGCTGCCCGCGGAACATCTTCTCGCGCACGTACTTCTCCGCCTCCTGGGGATTGTCGATGAACTCCTTGGTGGCCTCGACGAAGCACTTCATCGTCCGCAGCGCGACGTCGCGGTTGGCGTAGAGCTTCTCGGTCATCACCAGCGCGCGGACCGGCTCTCCGAGCGGCGTGTCGTACGGCTTCACCAGCTCGACCGCGTAACCCTGCCGGATGGCCTGCGAGGATTGGGGCTCGCTCTGGCTGATCGCGTCGAGCTGCCCCGACTGCAGCGCCTGGTTCAAGTCGGCGTAGGCGAGGAACATGATGCGCACGTCCTTGCCGGACTGGTCGCTCCAGCTCAGCCCCACCTTGGCCAGCTCGGCGTAGAGGAGCAGCTCCTGCGCTCCTCCGCGGGCGGTGCCCACCTTCTTTCCCTTCAGGTCGGCGAGCTTGGTGACTCCACCATCCTTGCGCACGATGATCCGCGCTCCGCCCTTGGCGAACCCGGCGACCACGAACACCGGCGCGCCGGAGGCCCGCCCGGCAATGGCTCCGTCGAGCGCGCTGGCGGCGAGGTCGATCTCGCCGGCGAGGATGCCGGGCACGATGTCGAGCCCTTTGGCAAACATCCGCTCGTCGAGGCGGATGCCGTGCTTGGGACAGACTTCCTTCATGTGCGAGACGGCGCCGTAGTGCGCGAATTTGAGGTTACCGAGACGGACGACGTCCTCGGCGCGGACAGCGAACGACAGAGTCAGAGCGAGGAGGAGGGGGCGCATGGCGGCGCACTGTACACTCTCCGCCGTTACCCGACTTGAACAATGCAAAAAGAAGTGGTTTTGGTAGCGCGCCATGCGACCTACCAATCTCGTTTGCGGCCTCTGCGCGCTGGCGCTCGGCGCGTGCAAGCAGTCCTCGACTGACCAGGCGAAGCAGCCCGCCCAAGGAGGATCGGCGGCGGCGACGGCACCCTCGGGCTCCGAAATTCTCATCGGGGCCACCCTTCCATTGACGGGCTCGGAGGCGCGGGTTGGGGGCTTCTACAAGGAAGGCTACGAGCTCGCTTTCGAAGAGGCGAATCAGAACGGCGGCGTGTCCGTCGGCGGCAAGAAGATGCCGGTCAAGCTGATGCTGCTCGACGACACCAGCACCCAGGCCACTGCCGCGTCGCTCGCCGATCGCCTGATCAACAGCGACAAGGCGCAGTTCCTGCTCGGCACCTACGCCAGCCACCTGGTGGAGGCGCAAAGCGTCGTGGCCGAGCAGAACCACGTCCCCTACGTCAACGGCGGTGGTGGTGCGAGGGAGATCTACAAGCACGGTTACAAGTACGTGTTCGGGCTGCTGGCGCCAGTGCAGCTGCTGTCCACCGCGCTGATGGAGTGGGCAGACGCGCAACAGAAGGCCGGCAAATTGCCAAATCCGTCCAAGATCGCGGTGCTCTGGGAGAACACCGCACACGGCAAGGACTTCCGCGCCGGCGTCAACGACTACGTTGGCCAGCACAAGGACGGTTACAAGATCCTCGTCGACGAATCGTTCGAGCTGAACGGCAAGGACTTTTCCGGCCTGCTCGGCAAGGTGAAGAACGCGGGCGTCGACCTGTTCCTCTCCGACGCGCACCTGGCCGACTACATCACCATGCAGCGCCAGTACGTCACACAGGGCATGTGCCACAAGGTGCAAAGCTACGGGGCGCGCGGGAGCGAGAAGCAAGCCGCCGAAGCGCTCGGAGCGGACAACGTCCGATACATCCTCTCGGCGGTGTGGTGGAACGCCCAGCTCGGCACGCAGGGCATCACCAAGAAGTTCGTCGACGCGTTCAAGGCCAAGCACAAGCGTGACCCGGAGTGGTACCAGGCGATGGGGTACGAGAGCGCGCGTGCGCTCTTCCTCGGAATCGAGAAGGCGGGGACCTTGGACCGCGACAAGGTGCGCGACGCGCTGGCGGCTCTCGACGTCGAATCGATCGTGCCGGGCGGCAAGCTGCAGTTCAAGCAGGAGAACGGGCAGCAGGCGATGTTCCCGTTCGTCGTGCAGCAGAACCAGCCGGACGGGACAGCGCCGATCGTCTGGCCGAAGGAGGCGGCCAAGACCCCCGGTACGCCGAACCCGAGCTGTAAGTAATGGGCCACATCGTTGATCTGGCCATTTCCGCGGTGCTCCTCGCGGGGCTGTACGCCACCATGGCGTATGGGCTGGGCATCATCTATGGCGTGCTCCGGATCGTGAACCTGAACCATGGCGGAATGATCATGGTCGGGGCGTATGCCGGGTGGTGGCTGCACACGCAGTTGGGAATCGATCCGTATCTGTCGCTGATTCCGGTGACAGGGCTGGCGTTCCTCGCCGGCGTGGTGCTCTATCGCGTCCTGGTCAGGCGCCTTCCCCGCGGCGCGGCCGGCGGCGTGCAGTCGCTCTTGCTCCTCTTCGGGGTCTGGCTGGTGCTCCGCAACGCCGCGTATCTATTATTCACCGGCAACGACCAGACCATCCGCACGGAATACTCGACGCGGGCCCTGTCGATTGCAGGCGCCTTTCTTTCCGTGAACCGGCTGGCGGTGTTCGCCCTTGCGCTCCTCGTCTTGCTGGCCTTGCACGTCCTGCTCACGAAGACGTACCTGGGAAAGGCCATCCGCGCGGTGGCGCAGAACCCGGACAGCTGCACGCTCGTGGGAGTGCCCGTGGAGCGGATCTACGCGCTCACCTTCGGTCTGGGAACCGGGCTTGCCGCCCTCGCGGGGCTGCTCGCCGCGACGCTGTTCTCCTTCAATCCTGATTTCGGCGCGACGGAGCTGCTCAAGTCGTTCGTGGTCGTCGTGCTCGGCGGTCTCGGCAGCGTGGCGGGGACGGCGATTGCGGCGCTGATCCTGGCGGTGGTGGAGGTGTTCGCGATTCTGGTCCTGCCGGCGTACTTGACCGCGGCCGTCGGATTCGTGCTGCTCGTCCTCGTGCTCGTGATCCGTCCCGGCGGTCTGTTCGGCCAGCGCGTGCTCGGATGAAACTCATCGTGCCGCCCTGGGTGCGGCCGCGGGCCGTCATCGCGCTTGCGATCGCTACTGCCATCCTCGCGATCGCGCCGCTGCTCCACGGCAACAGGTACTGGCACAACCAGCTCACCGAAACCCTCGCCGCCATCGCCACTGCTCTCGCCTGGAACTGGCTCGGCGGCTACCTGGGTCAGGTGAGCTTCGGTCACGCCGCGATGATCGGCGTCGGTGGATTCGTCGCCGGCCGGCTGCAACTCGCCCTTGGAGTGCCGATGCTCGCCGCGTGGGTGATCGCGGGCGTCATCGCCGGGCTGTACGCGCTGGTCTGGGGACATCCGACGCTCCGTCTCCGCGGGCCCTACTTCTCCATCGCGACCATCGGCGTGGGAGAAGCGACACGCCTCATCTGCACGTATTGGGTCTGGCTGACCGGCGGGTCCTCGGGCATGTCGTTGCCGGTGCAGGCGAACCTA
>Ga0209473_1000692_pt1 | contig 19562 bp, 14 predicted proteins | sample GraSoiAngelo_133_FD_185890 | JGI IMG/M metagenome (GOLD analysis project Ga0209473, IMG submission 185890) | Grasslands soil microbial communities from the Angelo Coastal Reserve, California, USA - 14_0929_05_20cm (SPAdes) (version 2) | ecosystem: Environmental > Terrestrial > Soil > Grasslands ...
CAGCTGAACCTGTTCAAGGACAATTTCATGATTTAACTCTTTAACCATCGCATGCAGCTCTTGGTTCGCCATCGCTGCAAGCCGAATCAAATTGCGTCGATAACACGGATGAAAGGACACGAAATACTTGTAAGTCGTTTCCAAATAGGGATACAGCGTTCTATCCGATTCTCGTCGGCGCTCGGCTGACTCGCGGCCTTTGAAATAGGATTCGAAGTTGATCAGCCCGTAAACGACAATGGCCACCCGATGTTGCTGAATACGCGCGCGCCTAAGCAACCTTCGCAACTCGCGGGCGTAATTTTGCCGAAACTCCTTGCTCAAGCGTTTTAATCGCTCCTCCGATCTCTCCAATTCATTTGGCGGACATCGCCATGCCCAATCGACATTGTTGTGCCCGATCGAGATCAAAATCAGATCCGGAAAGCGACGCGCCCGCAGCAACTCAGCGACTTGTGCCGAAAAATTGCGCGTCCCCAAGATCCGGCGAAAAAGACCTTCCCGCCCATGCTCATGATCCACGAGCGCACCGACTCCGGCACATTCGATGGCCACGAAAGGCGTGATTGCCTCCAGTGCCTTTGAAACACTGTAAATGCCTGGAGCAGGATCGGGATCAAGAAACCAATTGTTCCGCCGGGGAGTGTGAGCACGCCAGAAAGTGCCCCACGGGGACGAGATGTAGATGTTCATACACACGCTGTCGCCAATCATCGCAATGTGTGGTAATCGCGCGACTAACTCGGCGCGAGTTATGTCGCCTTGTCGGTAGGCCAGATAATCAGAATGAAATCGTGACGCAGGCTCGGCAATTCGTTCCATCAACTTCGGACTAACAAACGGAGCAGATTTCACATTCAGAGGCTATGTAACTCAGGCATGCTGGCTGAGGCCGTCAAACGACTTCCAGCCCCTGCATCTAGTGTGCTCAGGATTTCTGCAAAACGAGACAGCCAGATTTCGCCGTGTTAGTCATCCAGCCAACCCATTCTCTCAAGCAAGCGGCGAAACTGTTGATCGTCTGTCGAGATCGCGGGTAGCCATTCCCCGATCGGCTCACGCTTCCACCAGGCGTTCTCGCCAATTGGCGCAAATCGATAACGATAAAGTCGCGCCCGAATGTAATGCGGCGGTGTGTCCGGAAAGGGATTCTTTGCAAGCAGCGACAGCGTGCCGGGGTCATTGTGCAGAAGTTTCCAAACAAAGTGAAGCGTCCACGGGTAATCGGCTGGTGAGGCCATCGCCGCGAACCAGATTTGCCAGTCGATTCGCGGTTGATACGGCGCGACGAATGGCGGACGGCGATTTGGATCGCCCGGCTTGGCTTTGAATTCGTACTCCTGCCATTTTGTGTCGCCGGTGATCAGGGGGTCCTCTGTTCCCTCGAAAATAATTTCATCGCGTTCGCGGCCCACGGTGCCGAACGCGCCGTAGGTGTTAACAAGGTCAACTGGATCGAATGAGTAATTCATCAGCTGCCGCCCTGAAACGAGATTGAGCACCGTCGGTATGCTGAGCCAGATCACCATTATGGATAATGCGATAGCAACCGCGTTATTGATGCCCGACGGCTGTGAGTCTTGAGCCGCGCGTTCTGCGCGCCTTACGATCGCGCCCGGCAAAAAATGTCGAAGGAAAATATCATCGAAGCACGCTAGAAAGGGAACAATCGTGAGATAATTCAGAAATGAAAGATTGCCGCTGATGATCAGGAAAATCTGAAACGTAACCAGCAGCACGCCCGCGATGTGGCGCGCAGCTCGCGGTCCAAACGAAAACCAGGGCACGACCAGTTCAATCAAGTGATTCCAAGCCGTCTCGAGTTTCAGTAGCCAATGCGGCGAAAAATGCAGGTACCGGCTGATCGGACTGGGGATTGGCTGCGTCTCGTAGTGATAGTAAAGGCACGTGAGATCACGCCAGCAGGGATCGCCACGCAATTTGATCAGACCGGCACCAATCATGATGCGAAAACCGAGCCAACGGAAAAGCCAGATCACCAGAATCGGCGGCCTGCACTTCGGGAACGGCCGCGCGTCGAGCAGTGGACATAGAAAGATCGACAAGAAACCGGTCTCCAGCAGCTGGATTTCCCAGCCGTAGCCGTACCAAATCTGGCCGATGTGAACGATCGACATGTACATGGCCCAAAGCACCCCTAGTAGGATTGCGTTCGCGTATCCACTGAGAACAACGACCGACAGCGCGAAGCCGACCCAGGAGAAAATCAACAAGGCGTTGTCCGAACTTCCAAACCAGAAGAGCGTCGGAATTCGCAGCATCCCGGCGCTTCGCGAGCCGAGTTGCGTTTGAACCACGTTTAGAAAATCCCTGGCAGGCGTCAACCCGTGCTCGCCAATCAAAGGGAGCAGTTGGTTTGCTGCGACCAAAAATGCGATTGCATAGACAAATCCAAGTAGTCGCAGAATGACAAAGCGGGTCAGCCAGTACGAATTTCCGACTGCGAAAAATCTTTCGAGAACCCGCTCGCCATTCATGATACCGGAAACCGCTTACCAGCACCTTGAGAGAGGTTCAACGCGCAAAATGTCCTGGAGCGATCCGTTGGCATCTTCACACGTTGACACTCGGTGTGTTGAGATAAAGTTTTCCTCCCTTCTGCAAGGGTAACTCAGTGGTAGAGCAGCCCCGAAAGCTTTCGGGGTTGGTCGTGCTTCTTCTCGCTGCTAGGATTGCATGAAAAGGGAAACGCCAGGGTAGCTCAGTGGTAGAGCAGGGGACTCATAAGCCCTTGGTCGGGAGTTCGAATCTCCCCCCTGGCAGTTTTATGAATGGCTTGGGTTTACATTCTAGGCGGCTCAAGCGGTCGCTATTACGTTGGATCGTGCGTCGATTTAGACGCGCGGTTCGCGCAGCATCTTCGCGGTCATACAGCAACAACCAAGCGTCTGGGAAAGAAGCTTGAGATCGTGGCGAAAAAGGAGATGCCAACACTCGCAGATGCACGACGAATTGAGCGGGAGCTGAAACGGAAGAAGAATCCGCTACTCGCAATCTATCATTTACGGCGGTAGAGCAGTCCCGAAAGCCTTCGGGGTTGGTCGGGAGTTCGAAACTCCCCCTGGCACTCCTCCTACTTCTTCGGCCTTGCGATGTATGGCTCTAAATCCTTGTCGCGACCGCGGATCGCAGCCATGAAGCAGACGCCACTGTGTTCGGTCACAGCACCGGTCCAGCCCTCCTGATGAACATAGCGCCAGTCTGGGAACCGCATTACTGCTCCGGTTTTGCTATTCCTCTCGGCCGGAAACAGAAAGAACTGCATGCGTTTCTCAGCAACCCAGATTTGCGCGATACGCCGCGACTCGTCATCTTCAAAAACGCGGCAACCAATCGTGCCAAAATCAGCGAATTCGGCCGGGACGTCATAGTGTTCCAAGCCATATTTCATAAAAAACAAATCGCTTAATGTTCCTGCTTCAGCGTTTACCGGATCCAGCATCACCGGTCGCGTGGAAGCAGCGGTTCCCAACAATTTTCGAGCTGTCGCCGAGGCTGGGAAATCATTCAGGTGGCTGAGGAAATTAGACACAAACACTCCCGCAATGACCGCAACGGCAATGCTGATAGCGAGCACGGCGGGGTTGCGCATCATTTTTTTCCAAGTCCACCGCGAGGCCGGGACCAGGTCTTTCTCCGAAAACCACTCGGCAGACTCAGCCGGAATGGGAATCAGACGAACCACATGCGCGACAGCACGATCGAAGTTTTGTTGGCTAATAAAATCGGCGGAGCCGTCAACACGGGATATTGCCGCGCGCATGGAACGCTCAACCGATTGATCCGCTCTGATAGGCGCACAGTTCAAAAGAGCGCGTTGGCGCCGCATTAATGACAGCAATTTCATGCGCTAGCCCGGTTGAGGAAATTTCGCGTCCAGCCACGCCTGCAATTGCCGGCGGCCCCTGGCAAGCAAGCGCGAAAGCTCGTTTAATTTCAGTTCGGCGAGATCGAGGATTTCTCGGTAGTCGAATTCATCCAGATAAAATAGCGCCAGAGCGCTCCGCTGCGGATCGGGTGCGGCCGAAATCCAAATCGCGAGTTGCACGGGATCGAGTTGTTCGATCTGCGATGCAGCCGCCGCACAGAGGTCGTGCTCGTCGATTTCGACCGCCTCTGGCTGCAAATCATTCTTCGTTGCTTCCAAGCAGCGCCAGCGCGCCTCGCGGAATAACCAGAAGGGTTCGCTGGGCAGCTCCCCGTGCGCAGCGCCCTGAGCTGCCTCGCGCAATGTGGCGTGAAAGACTTCCTGCGCCTTGCGCGAATCGCCCAGCATCAAGAAACAAAAGCGATAAAGTTGCGGAAGATTTTGTTTTCGATCCGGCACGCCAGATGGTCCCCGAAAAAACTTCGCGCACTCTACGCGTGTCGGGTCACGCAGGCAATCCTGCCCGCGTGTATTCGGTTCGTAAACGAGATTGCCTGCATTAGTAGCTTTGCAAGGTTTTCAGCCGTCGCACTACTTCCTCGGCATTTTCCCTGCTGTTGAATGCCGAGATGCGAAAATAACCTTCCCCTTGCGCGCCGAAACCCGCGCCCGGCGTGATGACTACGTTCAGCTGGCGCAACATTCGATCGAACATTTCCCAACTCGTTAGGCGTTCCGGCGTTTTCACCCAGATATAGGGAGCGTTAAGCCCTCCGAAAGCCTCCAATCCAGCGTCAGCCGCAGCATTGCGAAGGAGTTTTGCGTTCCCCATGTAATGATCGATCAGAGCGCGCACTTGTTTACGGCCGTCATCGGAATACAACGCTTCGGCACCGCGTTGCACCGGGTAAGACACACTGTTCGATTTCGTGCTCCACCGCCGCTGCCACAGTGGATGCAGCGGGAGCCGACGGCCGTCGCCCGTTCGTGCAAGCACAGTTTTCGGCATCACCGTAAAGCCGCAGCGCACACCGGTGAACCCACCGTTTTTCGAAAAACTGCGGAATTCCATGGCGCACTCGCGCGCGCCGGGAATCTCGAAAATGGAACGCGGAATTTCCGGATCGAAAATATAGGCCTCGTACGCGGCGTCGAACAGCAGAAGCGCGTCGTGTTCGCGGGCGTAATCCACCCAGCGCGAAAGTTGCCCCTGCGATGCGACGGCGCCCGTTGGATTGTTTGGAAAACAAAGATAGACGAGATCGAGATGCTCGTTTGGCGGCTCTGGCACGAAATGATTTTCCGCGGTGCAGGGCAAATAATGAATGCCCTCGTAGCTGCCATCCTGCCGCACCTGGCCTGTGTGGCCCGCCATTACGTTTGCGTCTACGTACGCCGGATACGCAGGATCAGGCACCGCGACCTTATTTTGGCCACCGAGAATATCGAGAACGTGGCCGCAATCGCATTTTGATCCGTCAGAAACAAAAATTTCGTCATCGGCAATTTCAATGTTGCGGTCGCGGTAGTCGCGCTGCGCGATTGTCGATCTGAGAAATTCGTAACCTTGTTCGGGTCCGTAGCCGCGGAAAGTTTCGCGACACCCAAGCTCATCGACCGCGCGCTTCATGGCCTCAATCGCCGCACGCGGAAGCGGCTCGGTCACATCGCCGATTCCGCAGCGAATTAACCGCTTAGCCGCTTCAGGATTCGCCTGGTAAAATGCGCGGACACGTCGCGCTACCTCCGGAAAGAGATAGCCCGCCTGAAGCTTGAGATAGTTTTCGTTCAAATAAGCCATGCGTTAGGTAGCACATGCGTCCCGCGTGCCGGCTTCGGCGTAACGCCGAAACAACCTTTCATCGAAACTCTGTCGTCGATAATAGCGATCTCAAGAGAAAGTCGGCCGTCGCGAGACCCGCTCGTCAGCACGCGAGACGGGTGCGCTACCCGAATGCAATTCGCTGGCGCGAATCAGTAATTCTTCGCCACCGCGTCCCAGTTCACGACGTTCCACCACGCTTTGAGATAATCGGCGCGGCGGTTTTGATATTTCAGGTAATAGGCGTGCTCCCACACATCGACGCCGAGGATGGGCGTGTTCCCGTCCATCACAGGGCTGTCCTGATTTGGCGTGGAAATGATTTCAAGACTTCCATTCTTATTCTTAATCAGCCATGCCCAGCCGCTGCCGAAACGGCCCACGCCGGCAGCAGCAAATTTCTCTTTGAAATCATCAAAGCTGCCGAACACGGAATTGATATCGTCGGCGAGTTTGCCTTTGGGTTGTCCACCGGCGTTCGGGCCCATGATCTTCCAAAAGAATGAATGATTCGCGTGGCCGCCGCCGTTGTTGCGCACAACAGTGCGAATGTTTTCGGGAACGGCGTTCAGATCACTAATCAAGTCTTCCACCGTTTTTTTCTCAAGATCGGTGCCTTTGATCGCCTTGTTGACGTTATCGATGTAGGCCTGGTGATGCTTGGTATAATGGATTTCCATCGTACGCGCATCAATGTGCGGCTCCAACGCATCATACGGATAAGGTAATTTGGGTAATTCGTATGCCATAATATTACTGTTAGATCGAATTACGCCGAACGACAGGTTTTATTTTTTGCACCAGGGGTGGCGATGCGCTGGTAGGGACAGCGCAGCGCGCCGGCTCTACGTGTCGCAACGATAAAAACCCGGGTGATACCCGATTCCGCTGCGACGATTCACATACGTCGCCAAAGCGAGCAGCGGAAAATTCTGGCGATACATATCGTACTTTAAATAAAACGTGCGCGGAAAGCCGGTACCGGTGATTTCCTCTTCATCCCAGGAACCGTCTGGCTTTTGCGAGCGAAGCAGGTAACGCAAGCCGCGGTAAACGCTCGGCCGATCAAGGTCGCCGCAGGCACAGATACCCATAATGGCCCACGCTGTTTGCGACGCAGTGCTGGGCCCAATGCCTTTCGTCGAGGAATTTTCGTATGTGCCGCAGGTCTCGCCCCAGCCGCCGTCGCTGTTTTGACAACTCTCCAGCCAGTCCCGCCCGCGCAAAATCCAATCCTGCGACATGTCCTCGCCGATTGCCCACAAGCCACGAAGCACCTGCCACGCGCCATAGATGTAATTCACGCCCCAGCGCCCGTACCAGGACCCATCGTCACCCTGGGTGGCAACTAGATATTTGATCGCGTCCCGGACGCATTTGGCGTTGCGATCGAAGCCTATGTAGCCGAGCAACTCAAGCGTTCGCGCGGTCAGATCGCTGCACGTCGGATCGAGGATCGCGTTATGATCTGCAAACGGCATGTCTTCCAGCCATGGCGTTGTGACGTCCTTATCGAATGCGGCCCAACCGCCGTCGCGACATTGGAAACTAAGCTGCCATCCGAGCGCACGACGAAAGAGTTCGTCGAGTGAGTGTTGTTCCTTTGGCTGGACCAGCCTCAGCGCCATTAAGACCATGGCCGTGTCATCGGTGTCCGGGTAATAAACATTGCTATACTCGAATGCCCAGCCACTCGCTTCGGGATAGGAATTGTTCACCGCCCAATCGCCCAGGACCCGAACCTCTTTGTTCACGAGCCACTCCGCGGCTTTTTGCAGTGTCGGATGTTCGGGGGGAAGACCGGAATCCGCGAGTGAAATGATCGTGATCGCGGTGTCCCAAACGGGCGACAGACAGGGCTGAATGCGAAAATCCTCAGGATCATCGACGAACAGTCCGACGAAATCTTTTTCCGCCTTAGCGTAGAGAGGGTTTTTTCTCGAGTAGCCGAGCGTGCGCAGCGCGATCATACAATTCAACATCGCAGGATAAACCGCCGCAAGACCGTCGCTGCCTTCGCCGATGCGTTCGAGCATCCAACGCTCAGCTGCTTCCAAAGCCCGCTGCCGCAGCAATCCAATACGAAGCGGCTGCAAAAACTTCAAAGTGTCATCGAGCCGGAGGAAGAAATTGCGCCAGGTCCAGAACTTCTGGCTGCGCGGCAGTCGCAAGTCGGCTTGCTCGGTGCCGAGAGGATAGAGTTCGTGCAGTTGTTTTTCGCCCGGCAGAACGCGTGTCGGTTTGAAATGATTGATGATGGACAGCGGCAGCAGCATCGCGCGACTCCATGACGACATTTTGTAAATGTGAAAGGGCGCCCAACTTGGCAGGAGCACCATCTCCACTGGTATCGCCGGCAAATATTTCCATGGAAAAACACCAAGCAGCGCCAGGTACAGTTTGCTAAATGTGTTCATCTGCGGAATACCGCCGAGCCGCATGATAGTGGCGCGCGCCTCCTGCATGAACGGCGCGTCCACAGAACAACCAGCAAGTTTCAGGGCAAAATACGCCTTCACCGAGGCGTTAATCTCGCTTGGTCCACCGTGATAAATATTCCAACCGCCGTCAGGCAGCTGGCGTTTTAGAATGTGACGAACGCAGCGCCGCTGGAGTTGCGCATCTACTTCCCTGCACCAATGCATGAACACGACGTAATCGGAACAGAGCGTGCTATCCACGACCAGCTCGCCGCACCAATGCCCGTCAGGTTTCTGCTGGCGCAAAAGATTTTCCTGGGCGCGCGCGATCGCGGCCGCGATTTCGCCGGCCACGTCCGAGTAGGATTCCGATAAATCCGGCGCGCTCGGCAAGACAATCAGTTGATTCGACGACTCTCGCATCTGAACCACTACGACGCCTTCACGGCTGGCTCGGCTCGCTTGCCGGTGAGATGCCCGTTTCCTGAACTCACGCCGTTGAAGCAGAGAACTTCGCTGCCGCGTCCAGTAGCTTTTGGCTTTGGACCAAAATTGAATTTGATGGTTTTCCAAGTGTCGCCGCGCTGAGCCTGCAGGCCCAGTGTTGCAGTCGGCTCATACCCGCAGTGCACCATGCAGTTTTCGCAGCGGCTGTCTCGCGCCACGCCATTGACGACTCCGTAACGGTCCCACTCAGTCTGTTCCAGCAGCTCCGCGTAGCTTGAGTAATGGCCGTCGGTCATTAAATAACACGGGCCTTTCCAACCGCGTATGTTTCGGGTTGGGATGGCCCAAGCCGAACAAGTCAGGTCGCGTTTGCCTGCGAGAAATTCAAAATAGACCGGCGTCCCTAAAAAGATGTATCGGTTCATCCAGTTCTCGATCTTTCGGAATTTTTGGACAGTCATCGCGCGGGTGAGAAAGAAATCCTCTGGCCGGAGGTTCAGCCGCTTGGTCATGTCTCGCTTGGCAGCGTCGTAATCGTACCCTGGAGTGATCGTGTGTCCGTCGACGCCGAGATCAGAGAGATAATCGAACATCCGTTCGATCTCCTGCATATCGGTCTCTTTGTAGATCGTGGTGTTCGTCGCGACTTGGTACCCGAGCGTCTTCGCCATTTTGATGGCCAGAATGCACTCCTTGAAAACGCCCTCGCGCTCCACAATCAAGTCGTGCGTTCGCTCCAAGCCATCGAGATGCACGTTCCAGTACATCCATCTGCTTGGCCCGATCGTCGGCTTTGCCGGATCTTTGGGGCCTTTGCGAATTTCGGCAGCGTCCTTTTCGGAAATTAATCCCCGTTCGAGGAGCACATCGATTTTACGCTGCAAGTTTTTGCCGCTGCCGTTTTGAGCTTTAGCTATTTCGCTGGTCAGCCATTCGCGCATTTTTTTACGCATGAACATGGCGTTAGTACAGATGTAAACGATCCGGTTCTGCGCGAGCAATCCTTTGACCAGAGCTTCGATATGCGGATAGATCAGCGGTTCGCCGCCGCAAATGGAAACCATTGGCGCGTTGCATTCTTCTGCCGCCGCCAGGCAGTCCTCCAAGCTCATCATGTCCTTGAGTGACGTTGAGTATTCGCGAATCCGCCCACAACCAGTGCACGTGAGGTTGCAGGTATGCAGCGGCTCGAGCTGAAGGACCGTGGCAAATTTCCTTGTGCCACGCAGTTTGTGTCCAATCACGTATGCGGCGATTTTCGCAGTGAGCGGAAGAGGAAATCTCATAAAAGCGAGAATTTTACTGAGATGGGCTCGGGGTGTCAATGAGCCGGCCCGTTTGTACTGTGAATCGGCCTGCGACGGTTGTTTGGATTTGCATCGGGACTGTAGCGTAATGGCTTCGAACAGCAAATAAACCCGCGACTACGATGGATTTGTGTGGTTTAATGGTCGCAAGTAGGATCCTAAATCAAATCGAGGAATTAAAGGTATGAAACGATTATTGTTAGCAGCATCTGCTATTGTGCTGATCGGCTGCGCGAACCAACCCGCGCCCCCGCCCGGTCCGGCGGTAACGGGTAGTTACCCTTACTCCCGCTATTCGACGACGGCCGTAGTATGGGGCTATCGCAGCCCCGTATATCGGGATTGGACTACGGCCCAATTGCAGCAGCGCCGTCTCGATCTCTACGGGATGAATCCGCTGACTCAGACTCGCGAAGGGGTGCCCGCCTACATCTATCACGGACAACCGACGGCGTCGCAGGACGAGATCAAGGCAATCGAAGTGGAGTTAAACTGGCGATATCAGCATGGCGATAAGACTGCCGAGTTGAAAGAATTCTGGCCTTCGGCGCGGCGGCACATTGCGAGCGGCTCGCGTTTCGAATCAGGTTTATAACGCGCACCGAAGTTCCACGGCAATCGCAACGGATGGAAGCCACCGGATGTCGGTGCGCAAACGCTGCGATCTTGATCCCGTCGGGGCACTCACACTCCCTGCCACCCGCGTCTGATCAAACTGACGGCGATGGCAGCCAGGAGGAGCGCTACGATTTTTGAGACACCGCGCAGGCCTTGTCTGCCCATCCAGCGCGCAACCAGATCGGCATTCCAGAATGCGACCGCGACAAGGGCGAGATTGACCACCATGGAGAACAGCGTAAAGATCAGCCCCACCGTATCGACCAGAATGAGCAGCGCTGTCAGCAGCGCAGGACCAGCAATCAAGGGCATGCCAAGCGGGACAACGCCGAAGTCGTTGGTTGCCTCCCGATCGGCTGGCGAAATGTTGAGCAATTCGCGTCCCGCCAGGCCAAGCAAAATCAGGCCACCCGCAACCTGAAAATCTGCCACGGTAATACCGAGCGCCGTAAAAATAATCTTCCCGAGAAATACAAAACCAACCGAAACGCAAAGCGCCGTGAAGATGCCGATGAAACCCTCCCGTTGGCGGTGTTCGCGCGAGGCGTTGCCAGCCAGACCCATGAACATCGCCACTAGCCCAATCGGATCGATGGCGACAAAAATCGGAATAAACGCAACGAAAAATTTGTGGATCATGCCGCTAAACGTTTTGGCGAACGGGCCTTGTTCGCCACCGATGAACACCAGCCTTCGTGTAAAACTACGGCTTGGCAAGCAGATGGAACACAGATTCAGCAAAATTCCTTCTGCCCTGTCTGAAAGTGTGTAAATCTTTGACCGATTTCGCTATTCCACTCCTATGTCGAACTATTCCATTAAAGCCGTATTTCTTCGCGTCCCGCTCATTTTTCTTGCATCGAGTTTAGTTGTTTCAGCCGCCGAACTGAAAACGGTCGACGACTTTCGGGCCGCTGCGGCGAAAGCCAACGCGGTGCTGACCATTCCCGATTGGGAGCAAACGCCGGAAGCCGTCGAGGCCACAATGAAAGATGCGATCGTGAAGGCAAACGCGGCGCTCGATCAGATAGGTGCGCAGGACCTCGGCAAAGTCACTTTTAAGACCACCGTTATTGCGCTGGATGATGTCACATATCAGGCAAGTCTCGCGGCAAACAAGGCCACAATCATCAAGGAAACGAACACAAATCCCGCGATGCGCACTGCCGCAGAAAACGCGGTGAAAGCCTTCCAGGATTGGGCAGTCGGCATTGATTATCGTGAGGACGTTTACAAAGCCATCAAAGCTTTTGCCGACACGCATCCGAAGCTCACAGGTGAAGATGAAAAGCTCCTCAAAGAAACATTGCGCGATTATCGCCGCGCAGGATTGGACTTACCCCCTGATCAGCGGAAAGAAGTCGAACAACTGCGCAAGGAATTATCCAAGCTCGGAACAGATTTCGACACCAACATCGTTAAGGCCAACGCTCCAGTGATGTTCACGAAGGCGGATCTCGATGCTCTGCCGGATAGTTTTTTTGCCTCGCCGGGGATTAAAACCGGAGACGACGTTTATACCGTGATGGCAAACGTCACCTGGCAATTCAACACCGTTGAGGAAAACGCGAAAAGTGAGGCGACGCGCAAACAGCTTTACCTTGTTCGCGAAACGCTGGCGAAAGATGCAAACGTGACCGTTTTGAACCAGATGCTGGCCTTGCGGAACAAGATCGCGCTGCGCCTCGGTTACAAATCGTGGGACGACTACCAGACAGAAGTCAAAATGGCCAAAACCGGCGCGAATGCGGAAAAGTACATCAACGATCTGGTTACCGGCATCCAGCCGAAATTCGACAGCGAAGTAGCGGAACTCCAAAAATTGAAGGCTGCCGATACAAACGATCCCAACGCCAAAATCATGGTGTGGGACTGGCGTTACTACGACAACCAACGGAACAAACAAAAATACAACGTCGACAAGGAAGCTTTGCGCGCGTATTTCCCCTTCCAAAAAGTGCTCGATGGAATGTTCAACATCTATCAGAGCATTTTCGGCCTGAAATTCGAAAGGATCGCCGCGCCCTACAAATGGGTTGACGATCTCCAGCTTTATGTGGTCACAAATTCGGCCACGGGCGAACCGCTCGGCATGTTTTATCTCGACATGTTCCCGCGCGAAGGAAAATTCAATCACTTCGCGCAATTCGACATCATCAGCGGCAAACTTTTGCCCAACGGAAAATACCAGCGGCCAACTGTCGCGTTACTTTGTAATTTTCCACCTGCCAGTGGCGATGCTCCATCATTAATGACGCACCAGGACGTCGAAACACTTTTCCACGAATTTGGGCATGCTCTGCATTCCATTGTCACGCGCGCGAAGTCCGGGCGTTTCGCGGGAACGCATGTGCCAGGTGATTTCGTCGAAGCGCCGTCGCAGATGTTGCAAAATTGGGTGTGGGACAAGAAGGTGCTCGACACTTTCGCTGCCGATTACCGCGATCCGTCAAAAAAGATTCCAGCAGATATCGTCAAAAAGTTGAACGACGCCAAGTTGGCAAATGCCGGTATTTTTTATCGGCGCCAGTTCGCGTTTGCCTCGCTCGATCTTGCTCTGCACGATCCGCACCCCGAAGAGATGCCGTATGATTCCGTGGCGATATCGAACCCGATTTTGGAAAAAGTTTTCCTGCCGATCGATCCCAGCACAACGTTCGTCTCCTACTTTGGTCACCTAAACGGTTACGACGCCGGTTACTACGGATACGCCTGGGCAGATGCGATTGCCGCCGATATGGCAACCGTTTTTGAAAAAGCCAAGGACGGGTACTTGGATAAACAAGCAGGAATGAAATTGCGCCGCGAAATTTACGAGCCAGGCGATTCACGCGACGTGAATGGGTCGATTGAAAAATTTCTCGGCCGCAAGCAATCGATCGAACCGTTTTTGAAGAAAATCGGCATCGGGACGCAAGACAAAAAGAAGGCGCCGGCCGGACCATCACAGGAAAACCGCTAACTTTACCTGATACCGAAAGAAAGTGAGGGACCTCGCGAAGCCTGCTCCGCCACTTTTCGGCAATGCGCACTCTATTGCAGACGCGTGTGGAACTTGCTACATCCCTGGCTATCTGATTGTGAGGGCAAGAGATGCCGTTGATTCGCTCTCACAGATGAATCCTGCAGCTCTGGCATCGCTCGGACTGACATTGGCAATGGTCATTGCTGCAATCGAAGCGGCCGTTCAGCCAATGAGAGTTTATTGCGCCTTATTCTCAGAGCAGACATGCGTTGTTCACTTTCATCTTTTTCCCCGCACGGAATGGCTAACAGCCAAGTATTTTGCTGCGCATTCGGACGAGACAGAGATTTCGAGCCCGCAACTGATAGATTGGGCAAGGCGAACTTTTCAGACGGCAATTGGCGGTATGGACAGAGATGAGACATTGCAAAAAATTCAAGGCTGGCTCGCGCCGAGTGCGAACGAGAATAGCGCGCGACGCAAAACCAGCCTTCCTTTGTGACTATTGAGTATCTCGCTTCGCATGCGACGCTTGCAGCGTTCTCGCATGCCGCATACAACTCAGTTGCAACGCAGCGCGTTACATGGTTGAATCGGAACTCGCGAATTTGAAAATCTGAATGGGCTCGCTGAAAAAACGAAGGAAAGCAAAGATTGCCAAGCACAAGCGCCGCAAGCGCATGAAAGCGCATCGGCATAAGAAGCGGCTGCGGTACAAACTCTAACGGTTTCCATTAAGCTCCCTTGCCAAGACGCAGCCTTCGAGGCGCGCGGTTTGCTGAAGGCGCGCCGGAAAGATAGAATAAAGGGTGAGCTTGCAGAAGAGGTCCTGGGGTTTCGGCCGCCAAATCATCTTTGCGCTCAGCTTTTTCGTGGCAGCAGCTATTTCGCACGGCCAGCCCAAGGCTTCACTTGCAAAGATTCCTCGCGCGCATGCCGCAAAAACAGTCGGCCGGCAGGATGATTCGGTCACCTCGAAGCCACCTCCGGACCTGGCGTTGCGTTCGCAAGGCGCACACAAAGCGGATGCACTCGCGCGTTTCGTCGAAGGAATAGCGCTCGAGGAAAACGGCGAGATGGAGCGCGCACTGGAAGCCTATCAGAAAGTGCTCAATGTTGAGCCAGGCCAGTCGCAGCTCGCCTCGCGCGTGGCCGGTTTGCTGATACAGCAGGATGATTTTCCGCAGGCAATTGACGTTCTGAAAGACTCAATCAAGGCAAATCCAAATAACGCCGAGCCGTATCAGCAACTCGCTTTCATCTACACGAGGTATCTGAAGAAAACGGACCAGGCGATTGATTATGCCAATCGCGCCATCGCTTTGAATCCAGGCGACGTAGAAGGTTATCAGCGTCTGGTTGAAATCGAACTCGCAGCCGGGCAAGAGAGAAGGGCCCTCGAGGCTCTGGATCGTGCGCTCAAAGTTCACAGCAATGATCCAAATTTCTGGATACGCCTCGGGAAACTATACGTCGCCATCCTTTTCAAGGCCGACTCGCAGCCGAAGCCCGACGAACTAACGAAGACCAACGAGATCTTCAAAAAAGCGGGGGAAAATGCCGCAGATGATCCGGGCATCCTTAAGGACGTAGCCGATTACTACGCAGCCTCGCAACAGCTCAAGGAAGCAATCCCGCTGTATTTGCGCGTTCTCGAACTGCAACCGGACGACGCAAATGCCCAAGAGAAGCTGGCCACAGGTTTTGTCCTGACAAATCAGAGAGACAAGGCAGTTGAGATGCTCGAGCAAATCATCAAGGAGCACCCCGAAAAGTATCAGCCTTATGATTTACTGGCTCAGGTGCTCGACGAGGAAGCGCGTTCGCTCCAGCGTGCGAATCGCATCGACGAAGCCAAAGCGAAATTCGCCAAGGTAGCGGCCAATTATGAGCAAAGCCTGTTGATCAATCCAAACCATGCCGGGACATATCTGCGCCTGGCGGAGCTGCTTCTGGGCGCTTTGCGAGACCCCGATCGCGCAGTGAAATTGCTCGCCGAAGCCCGGCGCCGATTTCCAGGCGCACCGGAGATTGTTTATTATCTGGCAATCGCGCAACGGGAGGCGAAGCAAAGCCAGCAATCCGTCGCCACGTTCGAGGAGGCGCTGCATGAAGCGCAACTCGATGAGGACAACGATTTCTTAAACGCGAAGTTTTACTTCAATTATGGAGCGGGTGCCGAACAGGCGGGCTTGTACGACAAAGCGGCGGATTTGCTTCGTAAATCTATTACGCTCGACCCGGCGAACTCGGCCGAGGCATGCAATTACTTGGGCTACATGTGGGCAGATCACAACATGAACCTGGACGAGGCGGAATTGATGATCAGACGCGCCCTGGAAAGCGAACCGAATAATGCCTCGTATCTGGATAGCCTCGGCTGGGTGGAATTTCGAAAGGGTCAGTTTGATCGAGCTTTGGACGACCTGCAGCGCGCTGCCAAGACCGCAGAACACGAGGACCCGGTGGTGTTCGAACATCTTGGCGACACTTATTTAAAATTGAATCGGGCCCGGGAAGCATTGGAAGCCTGGCAAAAAGCGCTGGCGCTCGATCCGAAAAACAAAAATCTCGCAGACAAGATCCAAACCACCAAAAAGACGATCGGCAAGGACTTACCGATAAGGACGAACCCGACCTAGCGAGGGCCGTAACATCAAACATCGAATAGCGAACATCGAACGCGGGAGTCCAGGTGAAATGTAGCTGCCGCGCACTCGTTCGACATTTTGATGACGTTGAGAGATGAAGGAGTATCCCACGCCTTGGCAGCGCAAGATGATGTGGGCGGCCCTGACTGCATTTTTCGTCGTCGTTCTAATCGCGATCCTCGCTGCCGTGATCTGGGCCGGGGCCAGTATCATCAGTTTTCTGCAGCCAATCCTGATCCCGGTGGCTATCGCTGCGATTCTTACGTATTTGCTCGACCCGCTGGTGACGAAAATGTCTCGCGGACCGCTGACTCGCACCAAGGCAATCGCCCTGCTGTTCGCAATTGCGTTTTTTGCGTTGGGTGGGCTGGCGGCGTGGTTCGTCCCGACGATATCCGTTCAGAGCGCGAACTTTGCCAGGCAAATCCCTTCTTACACCGAACGAGCGCGGGATTACATCGTCGATCTTATCTATCGGTTTGACCGGACATTCGGATTGTTCAGCGCAGGACAGACGAGATCTGCGTCGAAGAATCTTACCAACTTTCTGATCGGCCCCGGTCCATCTCCTTCTCCCTACCGACAAGCCACGGCGAGTCCGACCGCATCGCCGCAAGCCACTGCGCTCGCCACTCAGGTAATCGCACCGACTGAACCTAAGCTGAGCAGCGCCGAACGTCAGCGCATTCAAGCGTACGTGGAAAAACAGATGCCAAAATTGCAAGACGCGCTTCCAATTTTGCTCGGAAAATTGTGGGGCATGTTGAAGACGAGCATCGGCGGATTTCTCGGCGCTACCGGTTTTCTGCTCAGTCTTATTCTGGTCCCCGTCTACTTATTTTTTCTGCTCAAAGAAAAACCGCGTATTGAGGAAAGATGGACAGACTACCTGCCGTTACGAGCGTCGCCGCTGAAGGATGAAGTTGCGGCCGTAATATCCCAAATCAACTCGTACGTTGTCGCGTATTTCCGCGGTCAGCTACTTGTCTGCCTGGTTGATGGCATTCTTATTGGTACTGCCTTGACACTGTTCGGCCTGAACTTTGCGGCAGTGATCGGTGCGATGGTGGTCGTGCTTACCATGATCCCGTACATCGGGATCCTCATCTGCTGGATGCCCGCTGTTCTCATCGCCGCCTTCCAGTGGGGCGATTGGATGCATCCGATCGGGGTGACCCTGATTTTCATTGGCATACAGAATCTGGAGGGATTCTTCTACGCGCCGCGCATTGTGGGTAACTACGTTGGCTTACATCCGATGACCGTGATCGTGTCCATCTTTGTCTGGGGTCTGATTATTGGCGGCGTGATCGGTCCGCTGCTTGCCGTGCCGCTTACCGCAACCCTGAAGGTCCTATTCGGACGTTATGTTTGGGGCCGACATTTGCGGGAACAATCTCTGCCGATCGAAACGGCTCTCAAATCCAACGAAATCGAACTGTCGAGTCGGTAGCTCAACCACACGCGCATGAAAGGGAGAACTGGATGGACTCGCGCTGCCACGGCGCAGCCTCAAGTCGCTCGGGAACTGGAGCACGGCGGGCGTGGAGTACGGCAGCGATCGTTTGATGGCCTGCGGTCAGTTTTTCAGCGCCACCACCAGCCGGGTCGCGTGCTCGTTGCCGTAGCTGCTGTGGCCATCGCCATTCTCCTAGGCGCACTGTTGGTTAGTTACGGTTCGAAACTATATCAAAACTGGCGTGAAAACGGGTTGTTAGATCGGGCGACTGCGCTTCTAGAGCAGGGAGAGCTCAGCAAAGCAGCGCAAATGGCTCGAGAACTCTTGACGCGGCATCCGGATTCTCTCCCAGCGCTGTCGATCCTGGCTGACACAGCGGAAAGACAAAATCTCGAAGAGGCGGTTTCGTGGCGCGAGCGCATCGCGCGATTTCGCCCCACGGATCCGGAGAGCCAACTCAACTTCGCGTCCGCGGCGCTGCGATTCGGAAAGCTCGATATGGCGCGAGAAGCGCTTACTCGAGTTTCTCAGAAAGACCGCGACAGCGCAGCGTTCCACGTCGTTGCCGGCTGGCTGGCACGCGCTGAAGGAAACTTCGCAGAGCAGGAAGGACAATTCGCTGCCGCGGTAAAGAAAGAACCAAACAACGACCTTTATCAGTTCAATCTTGCAGCACTGCAAATTCGGTCGAGTGACGCGGAAAAGAGCAACAACGCCCGTATTACGCTCGAGCGACTCAGTAAACTAATAGGCTACCGGACTGGCACGCTGCGCGCGTTATTGAACGATGCAGTGGACCGCAATGACCTCGCCTCCGCAGATAGCTTTGCGCAACAACTCCAGATGTCCCCCGATGTTACGTTCGGCGATTACCTGCTCTGCCTGAATTTTTATCGGAAGCTCGATCAGAAAAAATTCCGGCAGCTGCTCGAGAGAGTGAAACCGTTTGCCGCGCGGAATGCAGCCGATGTCGCAGCGCTGATCGACTGGATGAATCAAAACGGACTCGCAGCAGACGTTGTTGAGTGGATCGACAAGTTACCGCCAGCACAGCTGAGTTCGCCGCCTGTGTCCGTATCCGTGGCCGATGCGTATGCAACAGTAAAGAATTGGTCGCGCCTGAAACGCTTCACGCGGACGGGCAGCTGGGGCGATGCTGACTATCTGCGTCTCGCGTTCCATGCATTTGCCGTCCAGCACCTGAGGTCCGGCAGCGGCCCAAGCGCAACTTTGGAGTTCAGCAAATCTTGGCAAAGCACATACGAACTCTCCAAGAACGACTCGAAACACCAACTTATCCTCGCACGTCTAACCACCAAATGGCAATTGGAGAGCCAAGCCGAACAACTCTGGCTTGCTATCGAAAAAGATCCGTCGATGCGGCGTGAAGCTCTTGACAATCTTCGCCGGATTTATCGTGCCGGGAGCGAAACCACTAAGTTGTACGAAGTTCTCGAACGGCTTCATGAGATTTCGCCTGACCAGGCGCCGATTACAGCTGACCTCGCGCGGCTGGGACTCAACCTCGAGCAAAACGTCGAACGCTCACATCAACTCGCCAAGGAAGCGTATGACCGCGCACCTAACGAGATCAACTGCGTCGTAACGTACGGTTTTTCCCTGTATCGCCTTGGAAGAAATGCAGAGGCCCTTGCTGGCATCCAAACTTTGTCGCCCGACCAATTGCATGATTCACACGCAGCCGTTTATGCCGCATTAGTTCTAATCGAGGCAGGGCAGATCGACGCAGCGAAAAAGTATATCGGTGCAGCAGAAAACGACAGGATTTATCCGGAAGAGAAGAAGCTGCTCGACGAAGCGAAAACCAAGCTTATGGCTGCATTACAACTCCGCCACCCGGAGAATCCCCGGCGATACCTGCAGCAAGCGCAACACCACCATCATAGAAGCGCATCTGTGTTCGATGTTGTGCCGCTTCTCAAGCCCGGGTCACAGCTATGGCACAACTGTCAGGATGAGATCG
>Ga0209473_1000696_pt1 | contig 19508 bp, 18 predicted proteins | sample GraSoiAngelo_133_FD_185890 | JGI IMG/M metagenome (GOLD analysis project Ga0209473, IMG submission 185890) | Grasslands soil microbial communities from the Angelo Coastal Reserve, California, USA - 14_0929_05_20cm (SPAdes) (version 2) | ecosystem: Environmental > Terrestrial > Soil > Grasslands ...
TTCCTGAATCGGCACCCTGACGCCGAAGACTTCTTCATCAGCGAAGAGGTCGAATGCTCGTTTCCCGGCACGACGCTCAAGGCGCATATCGGCGCGTACGCCATCGATGAGCGCATCCACCGCGAGATTCAGCCGCTGCGGTGCGACGTGCACGACGTGGTAGCGTACCTGCGCAGCCGTGACGTGTTCTACGCGCTCAACCATCCGTTTTTCTTCTTCACCGGCCAAATCCCATTTGCGGAGTACGTCGCGATGCTCGTCGGGCTGTTTCCGGCCTTCGAAGTCCGCAACGGCACGATGCTGCCCGAGCACAATCTGCTGGCGCAGGCGATCGTCAGCGCGTGCGCCGCGCAGGGCGGTCCGCCATTCGTGACGATCGGTGGCAGCGACGCACACACGCTTGCCGGCGTCGCGACGACGTTTACTGAAGTCACGGGGCGCGATGAGCAGGAAGAGCGTGAGGAGTCGCACGGGTCGCCGCGCGATCGCTTCGTGTGCGGCCTTCGCGCCGGCCGCGCGCGGGCGGACGGACGCCACGGCAGCACCCTTCGCGAAGCGCGCGAGATCTACGGCGTGGTGGCGCGCTACTGGGCGTCGCTTGTCGGCGGCGGACGGCCTGGCTTGTCGCTGCCGCGCCGCGCGCTCGGCCTGGCGTTTTCCGCAGTCACGCTGCCGTTCGAGTTCAGCCCGCTGCTGGTTGCGGCGCTCGACAAGCGCGCAGAGGCCGCGCGCGTCCGCGCGTACCGCCGCGAATGGGACGCGGCGGCCGCGACGCCGACAGGCGCCGTCGCGATCGCTAACCCCGCTGCCGAAAGCGAATCGACGTGACCGATCGGCGCGTCGTGGTGACCGGGATCGGCCTGATGAGCGCGCTCGGCACGACGCGTGAGGCGGTGTGGCACGGCCTGGTGTCGGGACGCTGCGGCATCGCCTCCGTCACTCAGTTCGACACCACGGGATACCGCAGCCAACTCGCCGCGGAGATTCCTGCGTATACGCGGGATGCGGCGTATTCCGAGAAGGCGTGGCGCCGGCTCTCACGCAGCGACCAGGTCGCGATCATCGCGTCGCGCGAGGCACTCGATGACGCGGGCCTGCTCGAGGGTGATGTCGACCGCGCGCGCATCGGCGTACTGCTCGGATCGGGCACCGCGAATCTGATGCGTAATGAGGAGTGGTTCGCCGAGATGCGCCGTGTCGGCGTCCGACGCGCCTCTCCCGCGAAGATCTTCAATCACTTTCCCAGCACGCCAAGCGACACGGTCGCCGCGACCTTCGGACTCGAGGGCCTCAAGGCATCCGTGCTGTCGGCCTGCTCATCAGGAACGGTCGCCGTCGGCTACGGCGCCGACGCGATTCGGTGGGGCCAGATCGACGCGGCACTCGCGGGCGCGAGCGATGTGTTATGTCGTCTGACGTTCAGTGGCTTCAACGCGCTGCGCCTCGTCGACACGGAGCCGTGCCGCCCGTTCTGCCGCACGCGGAAAGGCATGAACCTCGGCGAATCGGCCGCCATCCTCGTCCTCGAGGATCTCTCGCACGCCAGGCGCCGCGCCGCGCGTATCTACGCGGAGATTGCGGGGTACGGCGTCCGCTGCGAGGCGTACCACCCGACCGCGCCGGAGCCTGAGGGGCATGCAGTCGCCGATCTCGTGCACGACGCGCTGCGGGCCGCACGCATGCCTCCCGACGCCGTGGACCATGTGAATGCACACGGAACGGCGACGCCGCAAAACGATCGGGCCGAGGCGCGCGGCATGCGCTTGGTCTTCGGCGAACGCGTTCGGCGGATTCCGGTGACCTCGATCAAGTCGATGGTCGGACACTGCCTCGCGGCGGCGGGCGCGATCGAGGCGGCCGCTGTTGCGATGTCAATCGCCCACGGCGTCGTTCCTCCAACCGTGAATTACCGTGAAGATGACCCTGAGTGCGACGTTGACGTCGTCGCGAACGAAGCTCGCAACGTTGCCGTGACGTGCGGCGTCTCCACATCGCTGGCGTTTGGCGGCAACAATGGTGCGCTCGTGATTCGGCGATTCGATGGAAAGCGGGCCTGAACTCGAAGCACGTCAGACGCGATCTTCAATGGATTTCGAGGTGCGCTCGCGCCTTCGCGCTCGCTCGAGCCGCGGATGCCGCGCTCGGGCGTATCCAGAACAGAACGTCGCACCTCCCGCGAGCAGCAGCAGGTGCTCGAATTCGCCGAGGTAGGCCGGCTCCGCCATCTGTCTGCTATGTAGACTCGTTAGACGGCGCTGCTCACAAGAGAGTTGGCGCTCCGATGAGTAATATTGGCCGCGCCATGCCTCCACGGACGCATCCCCGGTGCCCCCGATGCCGGCCGATTGCGGCGGTGATCGGGTCAGGTCGCGCCGCCGACGCGCATTGCGCCGAGGTCGGACGATTGATCGCGACGCTCGGCTTTCATCTCTTGACCGGCGGCGGCCGGGGCGTGATGGAGGCGGTGAGCCGCGCGTTCTCCGAGACGTCGCCGCGATCGGGCCTCGTCATCGGGATCATTCCGGCGCGGGTCCACGGGCTGGACCAGATCGAGGAGCGGACGGCCGCGAACGTCGTCTACGACCCGCCCGCGGGCTACCCGAACGAATGGGTGGAGATCGCGATCTACACGCACCTGCCGGACAGCGGAAAAGAGGGAACGCTGCGTTCGAGCCGCAATCACGTCAACGTGCTGTCGGCACACGCGATCGTCGCGCTGCCCGGACGCGAGGGAACGGAATCGGAGATGTGGCTGGCGAAGCAGTACGGCGTCCCGATCGTCGCCTACGGACAGCATCCCGATGGCGTTCCACATGGCGTCCAGCAGGCGCCGACGCTCGACGCGGTGCGAGCCTTCCTGATGCAGCACCGGTGACGCCCGCGGATCTTCGCGTGGCCCTACAACCGCGCCTACCGGGTCGTATCTCTCACCAGCGCAGTCAGCGCTTCGTCGAATCCAAGGCGGCCGTCGAGATACGGCTGCCAGTCGCGTTCGAGCGCGTCACGCAGCGGCTGCCAGCCGCGCGTGTAGACGCCGTAGCGGTACGCGTAAGCCTGATACTGCGCGTCGCCGGTCTTGCCGAGCTCGCGGCGCGCGAGCTCGCCCGCCGTGTAGAAGATGACGGTGTGCCACAGGTCGCGCGGCGCGGTGACATGCTGCCGCGCGGCCTCGGCGTTGATCGCCGCGATGATGCGGCCGCCGATGGCTCTGGCGTGCGACGCCTCGTGGAAGAGCATCTCGAACGCCATGTCGCCCTGGTATTCTGGGTTCGACGCTTCGATGATCGTATGTGCGGCGGTGCCGTCGGGACCGTCGATCGTATAGCCGCCGAACGGTCCCGCTTCGGCCGCGGCGTCGACGATGATCGGCGCCGCCGGCCACTCGACGCGGTATGTCCGCGCGATCGCGGCCGACATGCCCGATCCGTGCGCGGCGAGCAACGGCTGCAGCGCGGCGATCCACCGATCGTTCAGCTGGCGCTGCGCACTCCAGTAATGCGCCCGATAGATCGGCGCGGCCCTCGTCAGGGCACGCGATGTCGCATCGTCGATCGCGGCCGGCATCGGGTCCAGCGCCACTTCGTTGGCGACGACCGCCAGCGCGTTCGTGATGCGCCTGAGCGCGTCGTCGAACAACAGATCGCGCCTCGCGTTGTCCGCGTACCCGTCGAGCGCCGACGTCCACGCGACGCGCTCGGCTTCGGTGAGCGCGTCGGCCTTGACGCCCGTTGCCATCTGGGCGGTGCGGCGCCGCGCCTCACCGCGCAGGACGTGATGCAGGTTGACCCAGAAATTGTTTTGAAAACGGAAGGTCGGGTCAGCGGCTCTGGACGGCACCACAATCGCGATCGCGGCAACGACGGCGATTGTGGTGCGCATCGTCTATTTCTTGAGCTCGGAGTAGATCGCGAGGACGTTGGTCTTCAGCCTCTCCGGCTGGATGGTGTAGCCCTTGTATTTGTCCGCCGGCTTCCAGCCGGTCCCGATGCTGTCGGCCATCATGCCCGACGCCATCGCCGTCTGGACATCGTGGAGAAAGTCCTTGTTGAACTGCGCGTACTCGCCCAAGTCGTCCCAGGACATCATCGTGCTGTGGCCCGTGATGACCGTCTCGACGTTCTTGATGCCCGCGTGCGCTTTGGTGAGCGTCTCGCCGATCTCCCGTCCGCTGCCGCCGTTGTTGTAGTCGAGCAGCGGCAGATTCTTGCCCGAGAAGATGTCGCCGGCGTGGGCGACGCGCAGCTCCGGGAACACGATGAACGCATCGCCGTTGGTGTGACCGCGGCCGAAGTAGTACAGGTCGATGCGGTCCTTGCCGCTGCCGAGCGTCATCTTGTCCTTGAACGTCTTCTTCGGCAGCCCGCGGCCTTTGTGCTCCTTGAAGATGTCCATTTTCTCCATGTTCGCTTTCGTGTTCTCCTGGACGACGATGTCGACCGTCGCCGGGAATTCCACGTTGCCGCTCACATGGTCGCCGTGCGTGTGCGTGTTGATCAGCAGCGTCACCGGCTTGGGCGTCAGCTCCTTGATTTTGTCGAGGATCGGCTGGCCCCATCCCGGGTTCTTGGCGTCGACGACTGTGACGCCGTTCGCACCGACGTACACGGCGGTGTTGCCGCCGCCGCCCTTCAGCATGTAGAGGTTGTCTTTCACTTTCTCGACGTCGATGACCTTCGGACCCTGCGGCTGCGCCGGCTGCTGCGCCGCGCGCAGGCCGAGCGAAACGGCGCCGATGGCGCCGAGGACGAGGACGAGGCGCGCGCGTGTCATTTCTTCATCTCCTCCGCGAGTTTCTGGATGCGACCGGTCAACCCACCGAACAGCGGAGGGTTGGGCGGTGGTGTTTTCGGATTCGCAACCGTCTGCGGATAGCCGGCGCCGGAGTACTTCGCCGGGACGGTCCACCCTTCGTCGGCGAGCTGCTGCGGCGTCTTGCCTGCCTTCAGTCCGGTTTGCGCCCAGTTCAGCCAGTCCTGATTGAATTCCTCAAACGTCTTCAAATCGGCCCACGTCGTCGTCGTGTTGTTGTGGCCGTTGATGATCGTGTCGACGTTCTTGATCCCCGAATGGACCTTGTTCAGCGTCTCGTGGTAATGCAGCACGCTGCCGCCGTTGCCGGGATCGACGAGCGGCAGATTCTTTCCGGCGAAGAGGTCGCCCGCGTGCACGGTGCGCAGGGCGGGGAACACGATCCAGGCGTCGCCGTTGGTGTGGCCCGGACCGAAGTAGTAGAGGTCGATCTGATCCGCACCCTTGCCGATCGTCATCTTGTCCTTGAACGTCCGCTTCGGCAGGCCTTTGCCGCTGTTCTGCTTGAAGATGTCCATCTTCTCCATGTTCGTCTTCGTGTTCTCCTGCGTCACGATTTCGACCGACGCGGGGAACTCCACGTTGCCGCTGACGTGATCGCCGTGCGTGTGCGTGTTGATCAGACGCGTGACCGGCTTGGGCGTCAGCTCCTTGATCTTGTCGAGGATCGGCTGTCCCCATCCGGGATTCTTCGCGTCGACGACCGTCACGCCGTCGGCGGTGACGAACACGGCGGTGTTGCCGCCGCCGCCCTTGAGCACCCAGAGGTTGTCCTTCACCTTGTCGACGTCGATGGTTCTCGGTCCCTGCTGCTGCGGCGGCTGCGCCTCGAGGGACGCGAGCGTCCCCGCTGCGACCAGCAGCCCGAGCACGAATGCACGTTTCATTTGCCGTTCCTCACTTTCTCGCGGAGGCGCCGCATCAAATCGCTCCAGGAAAGAAGACCCGTTGGACGAACCAGAACGCGCCCGCGGCGATCACGACGATCGATCCCGCGAACGCCAGCTGCCGTCCCGCCGCCTCGCTGCGCGAGCGCAGCGCGGCGAACGCCGACGCGACGGCCACGACGACGATCAGTTGTCCGATTTCCACGCCGACGTTGAACGCGAACAGCGACCAGCCGAGCGCGCGCGCCGGCAGATCCATCTCGCGCAGCACGTTCGCGAAGCCGAATCCGTGGATGAAGCCGAACGCAAAGGCGATGTACGCGCGCACGTCGCGTCCTTCGCGCACGAGCAGGTTGTCGGCGCCGACGTACACGATGCTCAGCGCGATGGCCGGCTCGATGATCCGCGCCGGCGGCGACACGAGGTTCAGCGCCGCGAGCGACAGCGTGATGCTGTGCGCGACGGTGAAGGCGGTGACGACGACGGCCAGCTGACGGATGGTGCCGCCGAGAAGCAGCAGGCCGACGAGAAACAGGAGATGGTCGGGTCCGATCAGAATGTGGTGAATGCCCGCCGGAAGGAACTTCTCGATGACGGCGACCGCGCCCTGACGCGTGCCCGCAAAGTACTCGAAGCGATCGTGCGCGCCGTCGAGAATGGCCTGTGTGAGCGCGCTGCCTTCGTACACGTTGAGAAATGTCTGGTGCGCGGGATCGTACGGGAACATCCGTGTGGTCACCTCGACGGTGCCCGGCGGCGCGTGGAGCGCGAAGCGCAGTCGCAGACGGAGCGACTGTCGCTCGGAAATCGTTTCGAGGCCGATCCACTGCGGCGTCAGCGCGCGGCCGTCGGCCGCCACGGTGAGACGCGGCGCCAGCAGCGCCGTGAGCGCCGCCGTGTATTGAGCCGCGACCGCCGGCTCGAGCAGTCGTTCGGCCGGGTTGACATCGAGATCGTGCGCGGCATCGAACATGTGCACGACGAGGACGCCGTCGATTGCGTCCGGCTGGATCCGGAGATCGAGATAGCTGAACGGGACGGGGTGCGCGAAGGCCGACCGCGGCAACAGCAGAGCACAGAGGACGCAAAACACGCCCCTACCAACAATCAGTCGTCGCACGGCGGGCAATGTTAGCGTACGGTCATGGAGATCGCCCCTGGCGCGTTTCACCTTCAGCACTGCCTCAGCCTCGAACGCCAGCGCGCGATGGCGGATCGGTGCCGCGAGCTCGTCGACGGCGCCGTGCCGGCCTACGTGCCGGTCGTCCGCGGCGGCGGGATGATGCACGTGCGCATGCTCTGCCTCGGCCGCCACTGGAACGGCAAGACGTACCGCTACGAGCCGACGCGATCGGACTTCGACGACCTGCCGGCGCCGCCGCTGCCGGAAGAGTTCCGACGTCTGGCCGGCGGGATCGCCTCCTCGGTGGGGATGTCGCTCGACGCCGACCTCTGCATCCTTAATTACTACGACGCCGAAGGGCGGATGGGGCTGCACCAGGACAAGGACGAGAGCGAGGAATCGATCGCCGCGGGGCTGCCGGTCGTCTCGATTTCAATCGGCGACACGGCGCGATTCCTCTTCGGCGGGCTGAAGCGCCACGATCCGGTGGAGGCGATGCTCCTCGAATCAGGCGACGCGTTCGTGTTCGGCGGGCCGGCGCGCCTGCGCTATCACGGCGTGTCGCGCATCGCGCCGAACACCGCGCCGCAGGAGCTCGTGATGACCGGGCGATTCAATCTCACGTTTCGAAAGTACTAATCATAGGCGAGCGTGCCGGTTAGACGGAGGCACTGCTGGAAGCGTTGACTCGAGCCGAAATAGTGAGACAAGGTGAACCGTATATGCGTCTGATGCTGGCTGTGGCGGTCCTGTGTGCGGTGGCGGCGCCTGTTCGGGCACAAGAGGACCAGGAGGGCAAAGATCATCCGATGTTCTCGCGGATGCCCGGTTACTACATCAACCGGTACGACGCGCAGGACTTCGCGACCGTCGATCTGGAGACCGAACCGCCGAAGAAAGTCGAAGGACGCTATTGGCAGATCGAGTACTGGGTGAAGGAGGACGCGAAGAAATTCGGTCCGGTCCAGATCGCGCGCAATCATACCGATCCGATAGTCAAGCGCGGCGGACGGAAAATCGTCGAGGACGTCGACACGAGCGGCGGCACTACTGTCGCGGTACTTCCCGCGGGTGGAAAAAACATCTGGGTGCAGGTGCAGGCCGGTAACAGCGGCGACTACTACACGCTCACCGTCGTCGAAGAAGCGGGCATGGAACAGAAGGTGGAATTCAGCGCGATGGAGCTCGCGAAGGCGCTGAGCACGACCGGTTCCGTCGCGCTCCACAACATCCTGTTCGACACGGGCAAGGCGACGATCAGGCCGGAATCGGCGGCCGCGCTCGCGCCGGTCGGCGAGCTGCTGCGCAACGATACCGCGTTGAAGCTCGAAATCCAGGGGCACACCGACAACGTCGGTCAGCCCGCAGCGAACCTCAAGTTGTCGCAGGATCGCGCGGCGTCGGTCAAGACGTATCTCGTCTCGAACTTCGGCATCGCCGCCGCTCGGCTGACGACCGCGGGGTTGGGCGACACGAAGCCGGTCGCCGACAACATGAGCGAAGCGGGACGCGCGCAGAACCGGCGCGTGGAGCTGGTGAAGAAATGAACTGTCTTCCTAAAAGATGGCGAGCGCCCGCATTCTGAGCTCGGGCAGCACCATGGAACGGATCAAAGAGACGCCGCGCGCGACCTGCACGTCAGGCTGCGGCCCCGTCAAGTCGATCCGCGTGACCTGAGCCGCTTCGGTGTCGACGAGCCAGCACTCGCGCACGCCGTACTGGCGGTACCAACCGAGTTTTTCCGTGCGATCGTAGTGAGCCGATCCGGCGGAAAGAACCTCCACGACGAGATCCGGTGCGCCCCACACTTGATCGCGGATGATCGCGGCGCGTTCCGCCGACACGAAGATGACGTCAGGCTGAACGATGAGCGCCTTGGCATGATCGAGCACGACATCGACGGGCGCGACCGCAACTTCTCCGAGGCGGCGCGCCTCGACGTGCTCGCACAACAGCCATGCGATTCGGAGCACTGCCTTCTGGTGGGCGAAGAATGGCGCCGGCGGCTCGCGCAAAACGCCCATCGCGAGCTCGCGAACGCGGTTGATTTCTTTGGTGTCGTAGAGATACTCGTCCGCAGTCATTCCAGGGACGACGATGGCATCGTCGGCGTCCGTACGTCAAGGAGCGCGATGAGTCTCGAGCGCATTTCGGGTTCGACGGATCCGAGAACGCACGTCGATGGGCGCGGTGCTGCGCGTGGGACGAAGTATGACGACGAGCAGCAGGCAGGTCGATCGAGCGACGTTCACGATTCTCTCTCCACGCAGGAATGCGCGAAAAACGGGAGGATTGCCTCAAGATGCCGGCTTTATGCCGAGGTGCCTCCGCCGCGCGTATACTCCTGCGGTTTCCTGTCCCCACGCGCAAGGTGCGCGCCCCCAACGGTCGACAAGCAAGGAGGGTGACGATGTCTCGACGTATTCTCCTCAAATTGGCAGTGGCTGGGTGTCTATCGGTGGGACTCGCCGTCGCTGGAACGGTTGGATTCGCCGCGAGCATCCGGACGGTCGATATGAACGACCAGTGCGATCCGGCAACCTTCAACGCGGCCATTGGTCCCGGCACGTGCATCGGAAACAACGGCGGCGTGTCGTTCGACACGTTCATCGCCGAACTGTCGCGGACCGAGCACGCGGGCGCCTGGCATTTCGCGCCGGGCGTCGTGCAGGTGCTCGATGATGAAGCGTTCCAGGGCCGCAACACGGGCGGCGAGTTCCACACTTTCACGGAAGTCGATGAATTCGGCGGCGGCTTCGTCCCGCTGCTGAACCTCCTTTCAGGAAATCCGGAGCCAGCGCCCGAGTGCGATCCGGCGGCGAATCCGGAAATCAATTTCGTTCCTCCGGGTGGCGTCTCGGATCCTAAAGTGGAAAAACCGGGCGTGCATCACTATCAGTGCTGCATTCACCCGTGGATGCGCACCGACGTCATCGTCCGCTGACGCGGCGCGTCTTCCGCGCGACGCGACCCGGCGCGGGACGAAATGGCCGACCTGCCAGGGAGAGGGCATCGTCCGTGGTGGAGAGCTCGATTCCGCAACTTGCTCTTAGAACGTCAACCGCGTCCCGATCTCGACGCGCCGCGGCGGCGCGGCCGATGTCGGCTGACCGAAGAACGGCGACGTGATCACCCCGCTGAAATTGATCGCGTTCATGCGATTCAGCAGGTTGTAGGCCTGCGCGTAGAGCTCGACGGCAAACCGTGTGTTCTGGCCGTCGAGTCCGCTCATGTTCGCGAGCGGATCCGCGTTGTCGCCGCGCACGATGCGGACCTGCGGTCCCTGCGGCGGCGTCGCGCGGACGCCGAAGCCGGCGGTCCAGCTGACACGAGCGCCGAAGTCAATCTGTTTTCGGCCGCGCCCGCTGTTCCTGCCGATGCCGGACGGACGGTCGTTGCTGACCGTGTCGCCGTTCTCGTCGCGGCCGGTCGTGATGTTGTACGGAAGGGCCGACTGCGCGCGGATCGACGTGGCCATCTTGAATCCGGCGCCGAGCGGAACGTGCGCCATGCTCATGAAGCGGTGGCGCGCATCGCCGAGCGCCGGCCCGCGCTCGGCGGCGAGGTTGACGTTGTCGGCCGGCAGGCCGAACGGGCTGTCGGTCTCGTCGAGTGACCCTGCGAGCGTGTAGTTCGCGGCGACGAACACGCGCTTCTGCGGCACGGCGACGTTGAGGTTCACGCTGAGCGCGTCGAATCGAGATCCCGCAATCGATCTGATTTCGGTGACGGTTCCGTCGGCGGCGACGGGGCGGACGCCGTTCACCGGCGCGTTGATATTCACGCCGCGGAGAAGATGCGAGCCGGTGCGGTGAATCAGCATCGTGTTCACGCGGACGTATGCGGCAATCGACTGCTCGATGCCGACAACGGCCTGGCGCAGCTCCGGCTGGTCGAGGGCCGATGCGAACTGGATGCGCCCCGGAGGCAGCACGATCGACCGGCCGCCGCGCGTGGGATCGGGATAGCCGGGCTGCACGATCGTTTCAATCTGCTGATGCGTGCCGTCGAGCTGCATGGCCTGTTCGTACGCCTGCGCGTCCAGCCAGTCGAAGAAGATCCCCGCCCCCGCGCGCACCGTCGTCTTGCCGCTCCTGAACGGCGACCAGGTGACACCGCCGCGCGGCGCCAGCTGCAGCCCGCCGATGTGCGATTGCACTTCCTGCCGCAGGCCCGCGCTGATCGTCAGCTCCTTCCGCACACGGATGTCGTCCTGCACATAGAGCCCGAGCTCGGACTGCGCGATCGCGACGCGCGGATCGCCAACGTTGCGCGTGAACGTCGTCGGCTCGCCGAGCGCGCACGCGTCGAGGCTGGCGAACGTGAAGGTGCCGGACGCGTTCCGCAGCTCGCTCGTTCGATAGCGGCCGGCCTCGAGCTGCAGCCCCGCGCGTACGGCGTGTCTGCCGGCCGCGATGTCGAGGTCGTCGTTCAGCTCGAAGAGATCGAAGCCGCGGCTTCCCGCAACCTGGGCGCCGCCGCTGTCGAACGCGTTCAGGACGAGCACGGCCGGCGTCGTGCTCGACGGCGCGAACGCGAAGTCGTCGGTGCGCCACTGCACGCGCAGATCGTTGAAGAGCGACTTGCGCATCGAGCCGGAGAGCGAGGCGCGGAACACGTTCTCGTCGCGCGTCTGGCTGTAGGCGCGCTCGGCCAGATCGAAATCGCCGACGCCGAGATTGTCCGCCGTGGTGTGGCTGCGCTGGAATTCGGAGCGGAGCATCTGCGTGTGCGTGAGCATGTGCTCGACGCGCAGCGAGGTGTTCAGCGCGTCGTTCGGCTTGCGCACCGAGTCGGCGAAGAAGCCGGACGGCAGCGCGGCCACGATCGTCTTCGTATCGAACGCGTCGACGCCCTCGACCGAGAGCGATATCGACGTGTGCTCTTTCCGGAGCGGGCCGGTCAGCGTGACGCCGTAGCGCTCGTTCCGTTCGTCGCCTTTCACCGGAGCGAAGACGTTGCGCGCGTTCAGCGTCGAGTCGCGAAACCCGACGTTGGTCGATCCGCGCCAGCCGTCGAGGCCCGGCCTGGTCGTGATGTCGATGAACACGAAGCCGAGCTCGTGCGTGTCGGCGGCGAACATGTTTCGGCGGAAGCGAATCTGCTGGATTTGGTCTTTCTTCGGCAGCTTGCCGCCTCTGAATCCGTTGACCCTCATCACGGCGCCGGGGCCCGCCATGTCGCGCAGCACCTGCTCCATCTCGTCGGGATCGTCGGGCAGCTCGTCGATCTCGGCCTGGCCGAGCACCGTCGCAAACGCGTCACCGCGCGGGTCGCTGGCGCCCGCGCGCGCGTCGCGGCCGACCTGCACCGTCTCCGCAAGCTTCGCGATTGCAAGCTTCACCTCGCGGCGGTTGTCGCCGCCGCGCACGCGGACGTCTCTGACTGTGGCCGTCTCGAACCCCGCCGATTCGACGCGAACTGTGTAGCGGCCCGGATCGAGCGGTCCGAACGCCGCCTCGCCGCGGCCGCCGGTATCGCTCGTCACGTCCGCTACGGTCACGTGCGCGCCGACGATGACCGCGCCGCTCGGGTCGAGGACCGTCACGCGCAGCGTGCCGAGCGACTGACCCGATGCAACTGTTGATGTCAAGAACCACGAAGACACGAAGACACGAAGAAGAAAGAAGAAGATCCCGCCCGTCCCGCCTGTCCTGCCCATCCCGGCCCTCCTGCCCTATTCCCCGAGAACGTGTCGGCTCTGAACGCCGGATTCAGCTTGATCGTCTTGAACGTCCATTCTTCGTTCGGCCTGCCGTCGATGGACCGCGAGAGGTGGTGCGGCAGCAGGACACCATCGACGGAGCGGTAGTCGTCGAGGAACATCGTGATGTCGACGATCTGTGGAGCATCGAACGGCAACTGCGGCGCCGGCTGTTCCGATCCCGGCTGCGCGCCATGGACGGCGCCGCGCTGGACCTGCTGCGTCTGCATGACGAGACGCGGCGCCGCGCCCCGGTACTGCAGCATCAGCGGACGATGCGACTTCTTGTCGAGGAACAGCTTCACGGCGAAGCTGCCGGGTCCTTTCGCGTCGACGACGTCGGCTTGGCCTTCGTCGGATTCGGCCTCGCCGGCATATGCGTACTCGAGCGGCATCGACGGCGGCGACGTCAGCAGCATCGCGATTGCGAAGCGAGCGAGCTCGGCGCGCTGATTGCGCAGCGCCTGCGCCTCGGCATCCGCGCCGCCGCGCGGCGCCATGCGAATCATCATGTTCGGGCCGCCGTTGATGGTGCGCGTGTCGCGCAGCACCTGATCGCCGTTGACGCCCTCCAGCACGACGATCGTCGCGCCGCCAATCGGGTTCATGCTCTCGGTGCGGACCATCTTGTCGGGCAGCTGCACGTCGACGGTCAGCTCGCCCTGAAGCTGGCGCTCGCCCGCCTGCCGTTGAAATGTGCCTGCCGCCGAAAGACCCTGGACTTTCGCGAGCCTCGGCTCGCCGCCGAGCGCGGCGCGCGCCTGCGCGAGCAGCTCGGTCGTCCGCGCGTCGCCCGAGGCGCGCGCGATGAAGCTCGCGAACGTCAGCGCGAGCGAGAGGATGGAAACGATCAGGCGCTGCATGCGATCTCCTCGTTTTGTTACGCTCGCCTGAAAGGCTCGCATTACACCGCGCGGTAGCGCGAGGCTTTCAGCCGAGCGTCTCGTGTTGCCGAGCGTCGTGCGTCAACGAGTATGACGACGATGCGCGGCGCGAGTTGTTATCTCTGAGCAATCGTTTTGTAAGAGTTGTAAACCGCCGCGGTTCGCGGATGTTTTCGCGTACAGTGAAGTTCGTGCGACGAATTTCCTGGCCGATCGTGACGGCCGCCGTGCTCCTCGCCCTCCTCGCGACGCTGGCGACGCTTCAGTACCGCTGGCTCGGCGACGTGAGCGAAGCGGAGCGCGAGCGGATGCGCACGAGCCTCCGCGCGCGCGCCTCCGATTTCGCCGAGTCGTTCGACGCGGAGCTGACGCGGACCTACGTCGCCTTCCACGTCGATGCCGACCGGCTGGACGCGGATGCCGCGGGAGCGATCGCCGACGCGTTCGCGCGCTGGCAGGCGTCGACGTCGGCGCCTGCCATCGTGAAGGCGATCTATCTGTTCGATGGCGCCGGGGACGGCCCCGGGCACACGCAGCGCCTCGACGCCGAGCACCGCACGCTCGTCGCATCCGAGCGGCCCGCAAACCTCCGAACGGCGTCGCCCGGGACGGAGGTGTTCGAGGCGATCGATGCGCGGGTGCCGGCGCTCGTGGTTCCTGCTCCCCGCGTCACGCGGATTCAGGACGGCCATCGGTTCACGATCATCACCGACCCTTCGGCGATCTCGCGTGCGATCGTCATCGTGCTCGACCGCGACGCGCTCCGCACGCAGCTCGTCGAGCCTCTCGTGGCGAGATATTTCGGCGACGCGCGCTCGTCGGAGTACGTCGTGAGCATCGTGCGACGCGATGATCCCGCCGAGATCGTGTTCGCGTCGGGTGGGAACGCGCCGGGCGCGCCTGGCGCGCCGGCAGTCGTCGACGCTCGCAGCGCCGACGTCACGGCCGGCCTGTTCGATGTGCGGCTGAACGAGCTGAACCGGCTCGCCGCGCCGGGGCCCGGGAGAGGGTCCGCGGCGCTGCACGAACGGATGGCGATCACGATCGTGCGCCGCGCGAACGGCGTCGACGCCAAACGCATTCTCATGGCGGCCGGCGACAGCCAGGGCGCGTGGCAGCTGCGCGCGCGCTACCGCAGCGGATCGCTCGACGCGATCGTGGCGCGGTCGCGGCGTCGCAATCTCGCGATCGGCCTCGGCGTGCTCGGACTGCTCGGCGCGAGCTTCGTCCTCGTCATCGTCTCGGCGCAGCGGCAGCAGCGGCTCGCGCGGCAGCAGATGGAGTTCGTCGCCGCGGTATCGCACGAGCTGCGGACGCCGCTCGCCGTCATTCGCTCGGCCGGCGAAAACCTCGCCGACGGCGTCGTCGAAGACGGCGAGCAGGTGAAGCGGTACGGCGCGCTGATTCGGGCCGAAGGACGGCGACTGACCGACATGGTCGAGCGCGTCATGCAATTCGCCGGTATCGCGTCGGGCGCGCGCGCGCAGCCGCGTGCGCCGGTCGACATCCGCGCGCTCGTCGCCGACGTCGTCACCGCGACGGGCGCCGATGCGCGCGAGCGCGGCATCACCGTCAACATGCGCCAGCACGGCGCCGTGCCGCCGGTCGTCGGCGACGCCGACGCGCTGCGGTCGGCGGTCGAGAACATCGTCGGCAACGCGGTCAAGTACAGCCCCGGCGGATCGGTCGTCGACGTTTCGGTCGGCAGTGAGAACGGTCGCGCCCGGATCCGCGTCGTCGATCGGGGACTCGGCATCGATGCCGCCGATCTGCCGCACGTGGTCAAACCGTTCTATCGCGGGCGCCGCGCCGTCGACGCGCAGATCCGCGGCACCGGCATCGGCCTCAGCGTCGTCCGCAGCGTCGTCGACGATCACGGCGGCGAGCTGCTGATCGCGAGCCGGCCGGGCGAAGGAACGACGGTCGACGTCCTGCTCGACGTGGCCCACTGATGATGCCGAAGCTTCTGCTCGTCGAGGACGAGGCCGGTCTGCGGCTGACGCTCAGCCGATCGGCTCGCGAGCGAGGGCTACGCCGTCGAGACCGCGAGCGACGGTCAAAGCGGTTTCGAGCGGGCGGCGCGCGGCGGATACGACCTCGTCGTGCTCGACGTGATGCTGCCGCGGATGAACGGCTTCGACGTCTGCCGCGAGCTGCGGCGGTCGATCTGTCCGCACGCGAGCTCAAGCTGCTGCGGCATTTCATCGAACATCGCGGCGCGACGCTGTCGCGCGACGAGCTGTTGACGGAAGTGTGGGGCTACGACGAGATGCCGCTGACACGGACCGTCGACGTCCACGTCGCGGGCCTGCGACAGAAGATCGAGGCCAACCCAAAGGTGCCTGAATACATCCTCACCATCCACGGCCTGGGGTACAAGTTCACCGGCTAGAGGCATCCTGGCCAGTTTTCGTGTGTTCGTCCGACAGCCCCACGAAGGTCGGTCAAAACATTGCAGACGTCGGTCGCACTCTCTGTAACTCGATGACAGACGGAGGTGCGAATGCAGATTCTGCCCAGCGTACTCGCGGCCGGCGTTGCACTTTTTCAACTCGCGGCGCCGACCACGCGCGTCACGAGATCCGAGTCAGTAGTCGTCCGGTCGGTGTTCGACGGCGACACGATCGACGTGGCGACGTACGGCCGCGTGCGGCTCCTCGGCATCGACGCGCCGGAGATCGGGCGCGGGTACGACACGCCGGCGCCGTTCGGTCGTGAGGCGCGCGATCGGCTGGCCGCGCTCGTCCTGCACCGATGGGTGCGGCTCGAGCAGGAAGGCCAGCGGCGCGACGCCTACAACCGGCAGCTGGCGTACGTGGTGCGCGAGGACGGCGTCTTCGTGAACGCCGCGATGGTGCGCGAGGGGCTGGCGCGCGTATCGGCGCGCGTGCCGTTGTCGCGTCTCGACGAGCTGAAGCGCGCCGAATCGGAAGCTCAATCGTTCCGGCGCGGCATGTGGGGCGCGACGCCGCAGATCCCGGCCACGAGTTATACTTCGCGCGCCCGCGCGACGAGTCGTCCACGAGCTGGCCACAAGAAATCGATGCCGAAAAAGAAAACGGTGCTACGGCACGAGAGCGTCAGCGCGTGGCAGCCTTGAGCCGTTGCGAGGCGCGCATGCGCCGAGCAACAGCGGCGGGGGTGGGGTCCCCGCCGCGATTGAAAAAGGTGGGCCCCCGCACGGTTAAAGGATGGCTATTCCCGTCGAGTACGCGTCGCAGCGAAAGATCCGCGAGCGCAACAAACTCTATTATCGATTCAACCACTGGCCGATCTGGATCTTCGTGTTCTTCATCGCGCCGGGTCCGCTCACCGTCGATCTCTTCGATCGCGGCTTCGACTGGCGCATGGCGATCTGGCTCGGCGGCGTGCTCGTCGGTACCGGCATCGCCGGCCTGCGCGGCCGGCTGCCGGGCGTCGAGCCGAAGCCGTACATCATCCGCTTCACCGAAGATCGCCCGAATCCGCCGTATCGCCGGATTTGCTACACGTTCGCGTGGAGCGAAGCGGTCGCCTTTGCCGTGCTGAACATCGCCGGCCTCGTCGTCGCGATCGCGAGCGGGCAGTGGTATCTGAAACAGATCTATCGCTACGCATACTTTCCGATCGCTGCGACGGTCTGGGTTCTCGGCGCGCTCGGCCGCCTGCCGCGCGTGAAGCCGTCGACGAAAGGCGAGGGTCACGAGCGGCGGTACTTCTACGGAACCGTGTGGGCCGTGTGCTGGGCGCAGCCGGCGCTGTGGGTGATGTGGAAAGTGCTGCCGCAGACGCGGACGGGCGACGTATTCAAGCTCGCGGTGTTTCTGGCGATCCTCGCCCTCGTGGGCAACCTCGCGCGCCTCGGCCGCCTCCCACGGACGCGGCCAATCGTCCCGGGCGAGCTCGCGGTCTCTGACTAGATCTGATCCTCCGCGCATCGACGGAGTCGCGTTCTGCCGACGAATCACAGATCCCGAAGTCCGAATCCCGACGGCTGGCAGGGCTGGGACGAGTACGCGCCGTTCTATGACTGGGAAAATGCGCAGACGCTCGGCCGCCGCGACGTGCCGTTCTGGCGCCGTCTTGCGCTGACGGTGCGCGGCCCGGTTCTGGAACTCGGATGCGGAACCGGGCGCGTTTCGAAGCCGCTCGTCAAGGCCGGCGTCGATCTCGTCGGCATCGATCGATCGGCCGAGATGCTTCGGCGGATCCCGCTCGGGCGAGTGCCGCTCCGACGAATCCCGAATCCCGAATGCCGAATCGCGGTCGTTCGCGGCGACATCCGTTCTCTTCCCTTCGCGGACCGCACCTTCGCGATGGTGATTGCGCCGTACGGGGTTCTCCAGTCGCTCGTACGTGAGGCGGATCTCGCCGCCACGCTCGACTCGGTCGGTCGGGTCATCGATCGCGGCGGCACGTTCGGCATCGATCTCGTGCCCGACGTGCCGAAGTGGCGCGAGTACGAGAACCGCGTGCAGCTGCGCGGCCGCGCCGGCGGCCGCCATCTGACGCTCATCGAATCGGTCCGCCAGGATCGCCGCCGTCGCCTGACGACCTTCGCGCAGCGGTACCTCGAGCGTCGCAAGGGAGCGACGACGGAACATCGCTTCGAGCTGACGTTCCGTACGCTGACCGTGCCGCAGATGACCGCGCGGCTCGAACGCGCCGGCTTCGTCGTCGAGCGGATTCTGGGCGATTACCGGGGACAGCCGTGGGATGCCGGCGCCGACGTCTGGATCATCCTGGCGACGCGGCGGCGGTAAGATAATCCGCGTCCGCGTGTTCCGGCAGGAGAACGCCCATGGCTGCGCCCGCACGTGCTCCGCTCGACGATCGGCCGCTGGTGCTCGGCACGCGCGACGGCGGCGTGCTGACGCTGACCTTGAACCGCGGCGAACGGTTCAACCCCCTGTCCCTCTCGATGATTCAGGCGCTGCAGGCCGAGATCGACGCCGCCCGGACCGACGCGTCGGTGCGCGCGGTCGTCCTCGCCGCCGAAGGCAAAGGCTTCTGCGCCGGCCACGATCTGAAGGAGATGCGCGCGCACGCGTCCGACACCGCCTGGCAGCGCGAGCTGTTCGATCGCTGCGGCGACATGATGATGAGCCTGACGCGGTTGCCGCAGCCGGTCGTCGCGCGCGTCCATGGCATCGCGACCGCCGCCGGCTGCCAGCTCGTGTCGATGTGCGATCTCGCAGTGGCGGTCGACACGGCGACGTTTGCGCTGCCCGGCGTCAACATCGGCGTCTTCTGCTCGACGCCGGCGGTCGGCGTCGCGCGGAACGTGGGGCGCAAGCGCGCGATGGAGATGCTGCTGACGGGCGATACGATCGACGCACGAACCGCGCTGGCATGGGGCCTCGTCAATCGCGTCGTGGGCGCGGCCGATGCGCTCGACGCCGAAGTCCGTCGATTCACCGATCAGATCGTGTCGCGCAGTGCGGCGGCCATCCGGCTCGGCAAGCGGGCGTTCTACGATCAGATCGAACGGGCGCTCGAGCACGCATACACGACCGCCGGCGAGACGATGGTACGGAACGTCGCGCTCGAAGACGCGGCCGAAGGAATGGATGCCTTTCTGACGAAGCGGCCCGCAGTCTGGAAGGGACGCTGAAAAAAGGGTAGAATTTCGCCCACGTTTTCGCCGATTTCTGTGGAGCTCTGAACATGTCCGGCCATTCCAAGTGGCATTCGATCAAGCACAAGAAGGGCGCGGCCGACGCGAAGCGCGGCAAGATCTTCACGCGCCTCATCAAGGAATTGTCCGTCGCCGCGCGCGCCGGCGGCGGCGATCCCGACATGAACCCGCGGCTCCGGACGATCATCGCCGAGGCGAAGGCGAACAACATGCCGCGGGAGAACATCGAGCGCGCGATTCGCCGCGGTACGGGACAGGAGCCGGGCGTTTCGTTCGAAGAAGTCCAGTACGAAGCCTACGGGCCTGGCGGCGCGGCGCTCATCATCGACGCGCTGACCGACAACAAGAACCGCGCGGTTGGAGAAATCCGTCATATCCTCGAAAAGCACGGCGGCAACCTCGCGGCGACCAACGCCGTCTCCTGGATGTTCCACAAGAAGGGCTACATCGTCATCGAGAAGATCAAAGCCGACGAGGAGAAGCT
>Ga0209473_1000702_pt1 | contig 19383 bp, 12 predicted proteins | sample GraSoiAngelo_133_FD_185890 | JGI IMG/M metagenome (GOLD analysis project Ga0209473, IMG submission 185890) | Grasslands soil microbial communities from the Angelo Coastal Reserve, California, USA - 14_0929_05_20cm (SPAdes) (version 2) | ecosystem: Environmental > Terrestrial > Soil > Grasslands ...
GCGAACGTAATTCCACTTTTGTCCATAGCTCTCCGCGCTGCGCAACAGACAGATTATTAGCAAAGATGCGCGTGAGTTGCGGTGGAAGCTTTGGATAATCATTCATCGAAGGTCCCAACTGTAGCCGCCGCCCTGTGGGCGGCGCAATCGCTTCGCACAGCAAAGCGGCTACAACAGCGAAGCTGAATCTGAAAACAAGGGGACCCGAAAACTGGAGGAAGAACAACGTGTTTTCGTTCTTCGTTTTGCGCCGATTTTTAAGCTTGCAAAGCCGTAACGGGCCCGTAACAATGCCGAAATGGCCACTATTACCCTCAAGAACATTCCGCCTGAGTTACTTCGGGAATTAAAGAATCGCGCCCTGGCTCACCATCGCAGTCTCAATAAGGAGGTGATCGCGACCCTTCAAGGCGTCACTGCAACAACGCATCGCCTAGACACCCAGGCGATGGTTCGCAGTCACTGGAGCACTGCGGTTGAAGCCAATCACCGCCGAAACGACAATCGAGATCGCGACCCGGGAAGGCTTCCCCCCAATGACATATCGGTTGCAAACACAGACAATGGGCCGCAACCGTTGGAGCAGGACTATGCAAGCTGATCGCAGCCGAAACGACAATCGACATCCTAAAAAAGCTCACGACTAATTTATTGATCGTGAGTTTCTCGTTTCTTCGCGCGGAGTGATTGATCTCGTCAGAAATTCGCGTTGCTCCGCGTATTCTGAAAAATTCTGTCAATTCTGTCCGGTCCTCGCTTTCTGGATTCACCTATCCGCAGTCGATTGTTCATCTAAAATCATGGGACGACACCCGCCACGGCGGGCAGGCTCGGTTGTTCCCTCCATCCTGATTCATCTATCCGCGTGATCATTCCCTCAGCTCCCGCTTCGATCTCCGTTACCCTCGCGGCGTTGCCGTGCATGTCGCTCCGCCCATTCGCTCCATCCCGCGGTTAACATGATTGCAGGCGACACGCCCATTCGCTTTGCTCAGGCCAGGCTCTGCCGCTACAGTTCCGGCTTATGCCGTACAACAACATTGCGCCACCGTCTGGCGAAAGAATTTCCATCGACAACGGACAGCTGGAGGTACCGGATCAGCCAATCATTCCGTTCATTCGCGGAGATGGCACCGGGCCGGATATCTGGGCGGCCAGCGTGCGCGTGTTCGATGCGGCAGTCGAGAAAGCCTTTGCCCGAGAAAAGAAGATTTCGTGGTTCGAAGTTTTCGCCGGTCAGACGGCCAAGAACAAATTCAATGAATGGCTGCCCGACGATACGGTCGAAGCGTTCCGCGAATTTCTCGTTGGCATCAAAGGCCCGCTAACGACACCGGTGGGCGGCGGGATTCGCTCGCTTAACGTCGCGCTTCGCCAACTTCTCGATCTTTTCGTTTGCCTGCGACCGGTGCAGTACTTCAAAGGCGTCCCCTCACCTGTGAAACATCCCGAGAAAGTGGACATGATAATCTTCCGCGAGAACACAGAAGATATTTACGCGGGCATCGAATACGCGGCGGGCACGCCAGAAGCGCAAAAGATTTTGGATTTTTTTCAGAAGGAATTTCCAAAGCAGTTCGACAAGGTCCGTTTCGGCACGAAGCAGAAAGCGGCCGATTTCTGGAAAAAAGTCGGCGCGCCTGAGGGTGACGACGTTTGCGTGGGGATCGGGATCAAGCCGGTCAGTCGCGCTGGCAGTGTGCGCTTGATCCACAGCGCGATCGCCTACGCGATCAAGAACCAGCGCAAGAGCGTGACCCTGGTCCATAAGGGCAACATCATGAAGTTCACCGAGGGCGCATTTCGCGATTGGGGCTATGAGATCGCGAAGCAATATTTCGGCGCGAAAGAAATCGAGGGTGGCCCGTGGTGCAAAATTCCGATGGATAAACCGGGCGCCGGTATTGTCATTAAAGACGCGATCGCGGACATCACATTGCAACAGGTGCTGCTGCGACCGGAAGATTTCGACGTGATTGCGACGTTGAATCTGAATGGCGATTATTTGAGCGATGCGCTTGCGGCGCAGGTCGGCGGGATCGGCATCGCGCCCGGTGGAAACATTAATTACATCACCGGTCACGCCGTTTTCGAAGCGACCCATGGCACCGCGCCGAAGTACGCGAATCAGGACAAGGTCAATCCGGGCTCGGTGATTCTCTCGGGGGAAATGATGTTCCGTTACATGGGCTGGGCAGAAGCCGCCGATCTGATTCTGAAAGGATTAAAAGGCGCAATCGCGAGCAAGCGCGTCACCTACGATTTCGCGCGCTTGATGGAGGGCGCGACCGAAATCAAGTGCTCACAGTTCGGCGATAATGTGATCGAGCATATGAGCTGAGACGTGGAGGGACGGGCGCTGTCCCGTCCCTAAAATAATGGGGCACGCATCCGGCTCCGCTCGGTGGAAGCCCGGTCATCCCCACCAACATCGCGCTTTTCAACCATCAGATTTCCAGTTAGCTCTGCCCATGCTTTTTCAATTCCACTTCGGCTGTTTAGCCAAATTTTCATTTTATTGTTTGCTGATCCCTTTGCTTGCGGCGGGGACTGGCAACGCTTTCGCCCAAAAGCGCAACATTACCGAAAAAGATCTGTTTGATTTTGTCTGGATCGGCGATCCGCAAATTTCACCGGACGGAATGCGCGTGGCATTTGTCCGCATCACCGCGAATGAGAAGCGCGAAGGCTATAACACTTCGGTCTGGTCTGTGCCTATGGCGGGCGGCGAGGCGCCCCATCAACTGACAAAAGGCGATCACGATTCGACGCCGCGTTGGTCTCCGGACGGGAAATTTTTGCTTTTCTTGCGCGCCACGGAGAAGGACGGCAAACCGGACCGGCCTCAGTTGTCCATCTTGCCGATGGCAGGCGGCGATTCATTCTCGTTCACCGATCTCCCGAAAGGCGCGAGCAATCCGGTCTGGGCGCCGGATGGGAAAACGATTGCGTTCACGAGCGACACAAACGCGGAGGACCTGGCCAAACAAGAAAAGAAAAAGCGCAAGGAAGAAGAATTGAAAAAGGCCGTGAGCGAAAGTTCGCCATCCGCCACGGCTGCCACAAAAAGTCCAGAGAAAGCGACGGCGACACCGAAGGGCGAACCAGACGCGGCTGCGAAAAAAGCGGAGGCCGAAGCGGAACACGAGAGCGACATTCACGTGATCACGCGGGCGGTTTACCGGGAAGATAATGAAGGTTATCTCGACCCGAAGCGCCCGAGCCATATTTGGATCGTGACAGCGCCGCGCACGGCGGATGAGAAGGTGCAGCCAAAGCAATTAACGTCCGATCGATTTGACGAGGGGAACATCGTTTGGTCGAAGGACGGCACACAGATCTATTTCACGTCTTTGCGCGTTGACGAACCGTATTACGAACTGCCGAAGACTGAACTGTATTCGATTAACCCAAACGGTGGGAACGCAACAAAACTTAACTCGATCGACATGGGAATCGATGCTTTGTCGCTGAGTCCAGACGGCAATAGAATCGCCTTTATCGCTGCGACCACGCAGCCAGTAAATTCCTACACCCAGCCGGATTTGTGGGTTGTCGATCTTTCGCCCAACGCGAAGCCGCGAAATCTGACCGCAACGTTCGATTTCGATGTGGGCGATGGTGTATTCGGTGACAGCGCAGCTCCGCGCGCGGCCGGCACCAATATTCCCTTATGGACGGCCGACGGGCGCAGCCTGATCGAGGTCTACGGCAAAGAAGGCAAAACAATTCTCGCCTCATTCGATCTCGAGAGCGGCACAGAGACCGATCTCACACACGGAAACCAGGCGGTTCTTCGTTTCCGCGCGTCCGCAGACGGATCGAAAATCGTCTATACCGTGTCGACACCGACGCGGATAAACGATCTCTTTGCGCTGGAACGCAGCAGCGGCGAGCCGCGCCAATTAACCCAGATCAACGACGAGCTTTTCTCGAAACGTAATCTGACTGAGCCGGAGGAGATTTCCTACCAGAGTTTCGACGGCAAACGGATCCAGGCATGGGTGCAGAAGCCACCGGCCTTTAATCCGGCAAAAAAATACCCGCTCATTCTGGACATCCATGGCGGACCGCATGCGGCTTACGGCTACATTTTCGAGCACGAGTTTCAGTGGATGGCGGCAAAAGGTTATGTGGTGCTTTATCCAAATCCACGCGGAAGCACGACCTACGGGCAGGATTTTGGTAACATCATTCAATATCATTATCCCGGCGACGATTATAAAGATTTGATGGCAGGGGTGGATGACTTAGTCCACCGCGGGTATATCGACGATAAAAAACTTGGTGTGACCGGTGGAAGCGGCGGCGGTCTGCTCACGAACTGGGTTGTGGGACAAACGAACCGATTTGCCGCAGCGGTTTCTCAGCGCGACATCGCGAGCTGGGAAGATTGGTGGTACTCGGCTGATTTGACTCTCTTCCAGCCGAACTGGTTCAAGACGCCGCCATTTGATGGCGAGCAGGAGTTCAAGACACGATCGCCTCTCACTTACATCAAGAATGTGAAGACCCCGATGATGTTCATTCTCGGCGAAGCGGATTATCGGACGCCGCCCGGGGCCGGCGGCGAGGAGATGTTTCGCGCGCTAAAGTTTCGCAAAATTCCCACAGTGATGGTGCGATTCCCTAACGAATCTCACGAGCTTTCGCGTTCGGGACAGCCGTGGCACCGGGTCGAACGGCTCCAAAACATTGTTGGCTGGTTCGACCATTGGCTGATGGGAATTCCCAAACCGGAATACGAAGTTGCGTTGGAACAAGAAGTGCCGATCAGAAAAGGCAACATCCCGGGCAAACAACCTACGCCGCCGTGATCTGTGGAGGGACGGGCTCCGTCTTTGTCCCTAAAATCTTTTGGGACGACACAGAGGTCATCCCTCCATTAACGTAAAAGCATGGCTTCCTCTTCACTCTGGCAGCGTTTTCAGGAATATTTTTTGCGCTACGTCGATCTCGATTTTTCGATCGACATTAGCCGTATGAAATTTCCGGCTGATTTCTTTGAGAAGATGCACCCGCGAATCGAGAAAGCCTTCGCAGCGATGCGGGAGCTCGAATCGGGCGCGATCGCCAATCCCAGTGAGAAGCGGATGGTCGGCCACTACTGGCTCCGCAATCCGGCCCTCGCGCCGACTCCGGAACTTCGCGCAAATATCGAAGAAACGAATAAACGCATCAGCAAATTCGCGGCGGATGTTCACGCTGGAAAAATTGCGGACGAGAGCGGAAGACCCTTTCATCATATCCTGCTAACCGGGATCGGCGGCTCGGCGCTTGGGCCAGAACTCGTGGCCGACGCGCTCGGATCGGCGCACGACCCAATGGACATCTATTTTTTCGATAATACCGATCCGGATGGGTTTGATCGCGTTTTCGATAAGATCGACAGCCTTTCGCAGACCCTCGTCGTTGTGGTGTCGAAATCTGGCGGGACAAAGGAAACGCGAAACGGAATGGTCGAGGCGGAAGCAAAATTTACTCAGAAGGGGTTTCATTTCGGCAAACACGCTGTCGCCGTGACTGGCGTCGGGAGCGAACTGGACAAATATGCCGAAAAAAACCAATGGCTCGCCCGTTTCCCGATGCACGATTGGATCGGCGGACGCACCTCGGTGATGAGCGCGGTCGGACTTCTCCCGATGGCACTGGAAGGTTTTGATATCGACGAATTCCTCGCCGGCGCGGCGGCGATGGATGAACGGACGCGCATCCCCGATGCAGCGCAAAACGCCGCCATGCTTCTGGCGTTGATGTGGTACTACGCGGGCAACGGGAAAGGCGAGAAAGATATGGTGATCCTTCCCTACAAAGATCGGCTGGCGTTGTTCAGTAAATATCTGCAGCAACTGGTGATGGAATCATTAGGAAAAGAAAAGGACCTCAACGGAAACATTGTGCATCAGGGCATTGCTGTTTACGGGAACAAAGGCTCAACCGATCAGCACGCCTACGTCCAGCAGTTGCGTGACGGTGTCCTGAATTTTTTCGTGACCTTTATCGAGGTTGACAAGGATCGGCATGGGACAGCGCTGGGCGTCGAAAATAGCTTTACCAGCGGCGATTATCTCCATGGATTTTTGCGCGGGACACGAAGCGCGCTTTATGAGAGCGGACGCGAATCGATCACGGTGAGCATCGCGGAAGTGAACGCGTTTAACATCGGCGCGTTGATCGCAATGTATGAGCGCGCGGTGGGCTTCTATGCTTCGCTGGTCAATATCAACGCCTACGATCAGCCCGGCGTGGAGGCTGGGAAAAAAGCAGCGACGAAATTGTTGCAACTTCAAAAACAAGTGCGCGAAAAACTCATGGCTGGCGCCGGGAAAACCGCGGAAGAGATCGCCCACTCGATCGATGCCGACCCGGAAGATGTGTTTCATGCGCTGCGCCATCTGGCGAGCAATGATCAGCAGATCCGGACTACGGCGGGCGATTTAACGGTTGACGAGAAGTTTTCACTCGAACAATAACGGGTAGTGTTGTGCCGAATATGGCAGACGCAGTTCCCGAGAATCGAAGTGATTCCCTGAATGTTCCCTGGATCGACACGGTTCGCCTTGTCCAGCAGCTTAGTCACGATCTTCGCAACCATCTAAACGCGATCGAGCTGCAGTCGGCTTACATCAGCGAGTTGGACGCAAATCCAGAGCTCAAAGGCGAGATCAAGCGCTTGCGCGAAATGATCTCCGGCCTCACGGCGATTTTGCAGAATCTTTCGCGAGGAGTGGCCGAAGTTAAACCCGATCTGATCTCCTATCGAGCCTCCGATCTGGTCGAGGATCTGCGCAAGAAAGTCGCCCACGAGTTCCCGAACGAGAGTTCCGAGATTACCTGGGAGGTTGAGACAGGCGAAGCGATGCTGAACGTCGATCCTCAACTTTTGGAGCAAGCGTTCAGCGAAGTTTTTACCAATGCTTTCCAACACGGCCCCGGCAAAGGTGCACTTGTTGCAACAGCTGGCGTCGACGGAAAACGATTCGTCTTTACCTTTCGCGAACCGAAAGCACGATTCGAATTATCCACCGAAAATTGGGGGCGCGAACCGTTTCGGAAAGTCACCCGCGGCCATTATGGTCTTGGCCTGAATCGCCTGCGCGTTATCATGGAAGCTCACGGCGGCGAAATGCATGCTAAGTATGATCCAAAAGATTCAACGCTCCTTACGACGCTCTCCCTGCCACTGGCGCGTGGAGGAGATTGAAATCTCGCGCCAGTCTCGTTTTTGGGCGACTGGAGCGATCAGCTAAGGCGTATTATGAGCGCAGGTCTCTAAGATGAAGAACCATCGCATCCTGATTGTTGATGACGAGCGTCCGATTCTCGTCACCCTGGAGGCGCTTCTCCAGCGTCATGGTTATCAAGTCGATACTGCTCCGACCGCTTCTCAAGGATTGAAGTTGTTGAAAACCAAATCTCCCTCGCTCGTTTTGCTCGATCTCCAATTACCGGACGCAGAAGGATTGGAAACGCTCGACCGAATCAAGTCCGAGCTCCCGGACATGCACGTCATTATTTTGACAGCGCACGACTCATTGCATAATGCGATCGAATCAATCAAGCGCGGAGCGTACCATTTTATCAGTAAACCATACGCACCCGAAGAATTGCTCAGTCTGGTAGAGAAAGCGTTGGAAAAACAATCGCTCCTGCGAGAGACGGAAAAGCTTCGAGAAAAAACAGAGCAACTCGAAAAGCGTCTCGAAATCGCCGAGACACGGCTCACCCCAATTTTCATGAGCAAGCCGATGCAGAAGATCGAGGAGTTGATCAACGCAATGGCCCCATCCGACGCAAACGTGCTCATCGTAGGGGAGAGCGGCGTGGGCAAGGAAGTGATTGCAAACGTGATCCACGTGCGCAGCCGGCGCGCCGGGCAGGCAATGGTGAAGCTAAATTGTGCTGCATTTCCGCAAACCATGATAGAGGGAGAACTCTTTGGTTACGTGAAAGGGGCGTTTACCGGCGCGATGAACGATTTTCCGGGAATGATCGCAGCTGCGAAGGGCGGCACGCTTTTTTTGGACGAAATATCGGACATGCCGGCGGATTTGCAGACGCGCTTTTTGCGCGTGCTGCAGGAGCGTGAGTACCGGCCTCTTGGAAGCACGCAAACAATGAAGGCCGACTTCCGGGTGATCGCTTCAACCAATCACCCTGTTGCACAGGCGCTCTCCGAGAACCGTCTGCGCTCTGATTTGTACTATCGGCTAAACACTTTTCAAATCGAAGTGCCCCCGCTCCGGGATCGCAAGCAGGACATCCCGCCCCTAATCGCTTCATTTCTAAGCCAGTTTGCTCGGCAACTGAAAAGGCCCGAACCGGACGTCGCGCCAGATGCTTTTCAAAAGCTACTCGATTACGCCTGGCCGGGGAATGTTCGCGAATTGCAAAACGCGATCGAATACGCGGTTGTTCTGGCACGGCAGGGCTTGATCGGGGTGAAAGAGCTGCCCGCTGAAATTCAATTACCTACAGTGCTGCAACAAACCGAGCGCTCTGTTCCGCCACGAACGGGTGTGCAAAGCCTCGATGACGTCGAGCGCAACACGATTCTCCAGGCACTCGCGGAATGCCACGGCAACAAGAAGAAAGCGGCAGAACTTCTCGGCATCCAGCGTCCGACTCTCTACAACAAAATGAGGCGTTACGCGATCGAGCTGTAAGCGGATTTCACACTTTTCGATTTGTCGGCGCATGTCACCGTTTGCAAAGCGGCAATCCAAAATCGACAATCCAAAATCGTGGCATCCCGTCATCTCGAGCAAGTTCTGGCGCACGCGGAGAATCAACTTGCCGCCACAGGTGCACGACGTCCCACTGAAGTTCTCCCGCTTTACAAAAAATTTCTCAAGGTCGAAGAACACCGCCTGCGGCTGAAACACCAAGCCGGTCATGGCGGCCGCGAAATTTGTGCGCACCGTGCTGATCTTGTCGATGTTCTGTTACGATACGTCTTCGGAGCGGCGTCCACCGCTACTCGCCCTGAAGAATCATCCGGTGGTCCCCTGGCATTGATTGCCCTTGGCGGATACGGCCGAGGCGAGCTGAATCCATTCAGCGATATCGATGTCATGCTTCTCCACCGGCAAGGGGCAAAGAAGATTTCGCCTCATCTCGAGGAGATGGTGGAGCAGGTTCTCTATTTGCTCTGGGACAGCGGCTTCAAAGTTGGACATTCGACCCGGTCGATCAAAGACGCCATCACGCAGGCCAATCGCGACATGCTGACAAAGACCGCGATGCTTGAGTCGCGTTTCCTGGCGGGCGATGCAGAGCTGGCGCGAGAATTTCGGGAGCAGTTTCGTTCCAAATGCGTAGAAGGACACGAACGGGAATACGTCGAAATGCGGATGCAAGACCAAGTCGTACGGCACAAGAAATTCGGCGACAGCGTCTATCTCCAAGAACCGCACGTGAAGAGCGGATGTGGCGGACTGCGCGATTACCAGAATCTTCTTTGGATGACGTATTTCAAAGAGGGTTCACTCAGCACGAACCAACTTGTTGGCAAAGACTGGCTGAGCGAAACCGACCAACGGCGAATCGAGAGGGCCTACGATTTTCTTCTTCGCTTGCGCACCGATTTGCATTATGCCACCGGACGCGCAACCGACATTCTGCATCTCAACTTGCAGGAACAAATCGCCAAACGGCTAAACTACTCTGTTGGCAACGGTCAGCTTCGCAGTGAAATGCTCATGCGAGATTACTTCGAGCACACGCGAAATATCTTTCGTGTGACCGAACGTATTACCGCACAATTCGTAAGCGGACACGTCACAAGCAAGACCCGTTCTCTTTTCAGTTTTCTTCCGTTAATACGACCGGACAAAACTCCGGTTGGCGGGTCGTTCTTTATTCGCAATAAACAACTGCATCCGGATCGACGCGATCTTTTCCAGAAAGATCCGGAGCAGATGATGCGAGCGTTCCAACTCATCCAAGAATACGTCTTGGATCTGAGTCCGGAGGCGGCGGATTTGGTGAGCCGAAGCCTCGAACAAGTCACCCGGACGTATCAATACGCGCGGGGCCCACGCGAAATCTTCACGGCAATTCTGTCGCGGAAGGGCGAAGTGGGCCGCGTCCTTCGAACAATGCATCGCGTCGATTTCCTGGGACGATACATTCCAGAATTCGGCCAACTGACCTGTCTGGTGCAACATGAGTTTTTGCATCGTTACACAGCCGACGAACACACCCTGGTCTGCATCGACAAGCTCGATGCCATTGTAAAAACAGATGATTCGAAGCTCATCGCCTATCGCAAGATTTTTGAACAACTCGACGATCCCTTTGTTCTCTATCTCGCGTTACTTTTGCACGACACTGGGAAGGCCGTTGGAGCGTGGCCACACTCCGAAGCCAGCGCGCTTTTCGCCCAGCGCGTCGCCACCCGGCTGCAGTTATCATCCGAGCAGCGCAAGTCGCTTATCCTGCTAGTCGACCATCACCTTACCCTCTCCAAGATCGCGCAACAGAGAAATCTTGATGACCCTGCCACAGTGGCGGAGTTGGCCAAAATCGTGAAGCACCAAAAAAATCTGGACGCCTTGATGCTCCTTACTTTGGCTGACGGCCAGGGCACAAGTGCAGAGGCTTGGTCCGATTGGAAAGAATCGCTTGTCTGGGAGTTGTTTCACGAGACCTCGCGCTACCTGGCCGATCAGAAATCTTATTACGAACAAACAAAAATCGAGCGCGAGAGCTTGCAGGTTTCGGTGGCTGGAGCTCTCCCCTCTGATTATGCCGACGAAATTGAGGCACATTTTGATTTTATGCCGGACAATTATTTTCGGGGCTGCGATGTGCCAGAAATCGTTGAGCATCTCAAACTGTTGCGCTCGTTCTTTGAGAATGTCTCCAGCCGAGGCGAGCAGCCACTGGCGCCAGCTATCAAATGGAAAGCTTTCACAGAGCACGGCCACAGCCTCGTTAGTTTTTGGACGTGGGACCACGAACAGTTGCTGGCCAAAATTGCCGGATCGTTTTCGGTCGTGCCGATCAATATCTTGAGCGCGGATGTTTTCCCGCGGGGAGATAACGTTGTTCTGAGTGTTTTTCGCGTGTGCAATACGAAAGCACACGCCGTCACCGACTCGCGCGAATTCGAGCTGGTCGAACAAACTTTGGGTCGCGCCCTCGAGGATGAGAATTTCGATTTTCTTCCATTAATCGAAAAAGCGAAACGTCAGAGTCGCCTCCGTCTGGCGCCAGGAATCGAATTTCCCACCCACATCGGCGTGGATAATAAAACGCACCCGATGTATACCCTGATCGAGATTCAGGCTCCAGACCGCCTCGGACTGCTTTACGATATTCTCGCCTCCCTTGATCGCGAGAGTGTTTTAATCGCGCTCTCTCGGATTAACACGCAGGATGGCGCAGCCATCGATACTTTGTATGTCGTGGATCGCTCGACCCACACTAAGATTATCGATTCGGACCGCATTACCACGATCCAGCGACATCTTCAAAGGGCAATTCTGGGTGGAGGCGCCGCTAAGTCAAAGTAAGGGAAAAAAGCAAACGCAACGCCATTTTCATTTCTATGAACGTGCTTATCCTCGCGGCGGGCTACGCGACGCGCCTCTATCCGCTAACGCTCCACAAAGCCAAGCCGCTGCTCCCGATCGGAGGAAAACCGATCATCGAGTGGGTCGTGGAGAACCTTACCGATGTTCCGGACCTGGAGACGGTTTACATCGTGACGAACGACAAATTCGCACATGACTTCCAAACCTGGACTGAGGGCTACCGAAACCAGCAGCCCAAATTCAAATTTAAGGTCATCAACGACGGCTCCAAAAGCGACGACGACAAGCTCGGCGCGATTGGTGATATTAATTTCGTCGTAACCCGGGAGAAACTGACCGAAAGCGATTTGTTGATTGTCGCAGGCGACAACTTGTTCAGTGAATCGCTGGCCGGTTTTGTTGACTGCGCGAAAAAGGCGGACGCAACAGTCGCCGTTTATGACGTTGGCGATGCTGAGGCGATTAAAAAGTATGGCAATATCGCGATCGACGCTGACGGAGTCATCACCCATTTTGAGGAAAAACCGGAGAAACCTCGAAGCACTCTGGCCGCAATCGCTCTTTATTGTTATTCACCAAAAGTTCTTTCCCTTTTCACAACTTATCTCGCTGCCGGCAACAACCCAGATCAACCGGGTCGTTTTGTGCAATGGCTCTACCGGCGCACGCCCGTGAAAACATTCGAGCTCAAAGGCAAATGGCTCGACATTGGAAGCAAAGAGACGCTGAGAGAAGCCGACGAGATCTTTCGAAAGATCGCCCGGTAAAAACGGTGGAGCGCGGCTGGCCGTCATCGGACGCATTCGCCGCGAATGGGAGACGCCGGAGCGTTGCCGATCCTTTACTTCAGGCGGCCTTCATCAAATTCGATCAGATCGAAATACGTTTGAATATCGTTGCGACCCTCGCCTCCCGTTTCGTTGAGGAATTGGAGAAAGCGCGCCTTTTTTGCAGCGGTGTCCGGGTGCCTGGAAATCATCGCCTCATTCCACTGTTCGATTGCTTCGGGCGAATGTCTCGCTCCGTTTTCCTGGACCCAGTCTAAGATTGCGCCATCATCATCCAGGCTATTGGCGACGTCTTCAAATGCATTGCCGTTCAGCTTTAGGAACGCAAGCAAATGCTTATCGAAACCAACAGTTTTATAGTTGTAGCCATTGAGCAGTCCTTTCCGATGAAGCCTCGCCTTGTCGATCAAACGTGGCAGGTGCACGTACCCGCCAAGTTTTTCATACGGACTGCGTGGATGCAGTCTTCGCATCGGGGCGAAGCCTAAGTTGCAGGCAACGGCACGGGCGTCGCACTCGAAATGTCGGGCTCCGCCGTGCTCGCGGCCGCCGGTTTTCGTTCCGGCAACAATTCCCCCTGTGTGAGACCAGCCTGACCGATAACGAGCTGGCCGGAAAAGATCCCGCCTTTCTCCACTGTAATCGCCTTGGCCGTGACATTCCCCTCGAGCGAGCCCTTTTTGTGAATGGTAACTATTGTTTGAGCAACGATGTCACCCGACATCGCTCCCTTAATTTCGATGCTTGAGACTCTCACCCGGCGGAAGCAGTGGATATTGGCTTTGCGTTCGACAACTATATGTCTAGCGGTGAGACGACCAGGAATTCTTCCTGAAAAATTAATCGTCGCCATGTCATCACAGTGCAGATTCCCGCGCAGCTTGCCCTCAATTAAAGCCGATCTGCAAATCACGCTGGTGCTGCTCAAATCTCCTTTGGCCGTGAGATGCACGTCGCCGCGTGTTCGAATTGTTCGGCTGAAACTGCTGTCGATTCTGTAGTCGCGCAGATCAATATGGGCGCTGCAACCCGGACAAATTGTGGATGTCGCCGCACTGCAGACTTGTTGCTTTCGCTGACATTCAAAACACTCGATTATCAAGGTGCGTTGCCGCTTCCAGAAATCCTCGAGTTTGTGACGGATCGAGGAATTGTCAGGGGCGGGCGCTTCTTCCTTTATGTGTAGCTTTAGACCAGCTTTTGGCGCAAACGGAGGAAAGTAACGGCCGCATTGACGGCACATTGAGCTTTTGGCCGCGACATATTCCATCTGCTTAAAGCCACAGTGTGGGCATTCCACACTGACTTTAGCAGGCGACGGATTGGCCACTGCAGTGTTAAGCGAAAGCCTTTCTTATCCGCGTCCCCCGAAGGCGGCCTTAACCGGCTCCTGCCGGACAATTTCCGGACGGACTGGCGCCGACTTAGCCGGGATCGTTCCACTGGTGACTTCCGATTTACCGATAAAAGTTGCTCCCTCTTCGATGACGAGACGTGCCGCTTTCAAGTCTCCCTGCAGTGTGCACTTCGATTTCAATTCGGCGCGCTCTGCCACCATGATATTCCCATGCACCTTGCCGTAAACCGTGATCGATTTGGTTTTGATCTCGCCGCGAATGTCAGCGTTCTCACCAATTGTCAGCACGCCATCGGAATTAATTTCCCCTTCGACTTTCCCGTCGATGAGAAGTTCTTTTTGGAACTTGATCGAGCCTTTGATTTCGACATCGCTCGAAAGAATGTCTTTGCCACCTTGTTCTGCCATAGGTTTTTGGTAATCGATTATTGTTGATGTTCTTGGTTCTTCGCGACTCGCAAAACGATTGTTACCATCTGTATCCGAATGCAGTGGTCTCTCATCGACCGACGGCACCGGCTTTTGCGGGACGAATCTTCTCAGCATTCTTCTAGTATTGTGACAGTCCCCGATACTGTCAACGGATTCTCACCGTGATCCGCAATTTTTATCGTTCAACAGCGGTCCGGTAGAGTTTGCCAATACCATTCTGCCCTGAAAAAACCAAGAATCGCGGCGCCTGGGCCGGTGTTCTATCCAGTACGAAGCAGAGCGGATGTCGAGGCATCGCCGAACCCAAAATAGCGGAGGAATTCTGCGCTACGCGTTCGAAATCGCAGGCGATCACCCAGGTGACCTTGCGATTCTCCAGAATTTCGCGCACGCTTCGCCAATCTTCGGAAAGGAAGAACCGGGCGCTGTCTGCAATTCCCGACAAGCTTTCGTGTGAGCTGCCAGCCACGCCCGGTTGCTCTGACCAATACGCGATCGATGGCGAAAGCCACCATGGTGCCAGAAACGGGCGGTTCTCCGACGATTGCAAATTGACTGCCAGATCGCGCAACCGCACCGATTCATTCCGCTGTTCGATCCGACGGGCGTATTCCGCCTCGTTAGGCCAGAGTTGCATGTCCCAATCACGCAAAATTGGAAAGACCGACATCACAAAAGCGACCCAAACCGCTGTCCGCGATTTGATCGGCTCGAGCAAATCCGGAAGCGCAATCGCGAAGACCGAAACAAAAAAATATGCCCAGCGTCCCTGCCAAATCGTCAGGCCATAAGTCGCGACGAGAAGAGCCAGGATGGTCGGCGGCAGGAGCGCTCCTTTTCGAAGACTGAACCAAATAAGAAACGGCGCGACCAGAAATAGGTAGCCAGTCCATCGCAACCAGATCGGATTTGCTGGTGAAACGTGAACAAGTTCACCGATGGTACGTGTCCAGTTTTTAAAAATTTCAGTCGATTGAAAAATCGACATAGCCGGAATCCGCTGCTCAATTAAAAATGCGATCGCAAGGATCGCCGCAAAACAAATCCAGCCGGCACGCCAATATTTCGCGAAGAGTGATCGTCGATCTTGGAGGAAGCTGACCGCAACCACAATCGCAAGCAAAACGACCGGTTCATAAAATGAAACCCAGAGCGCCAATCCCCATGCCGTTCCACTAAGTGCGCTCCATTGTCTCGGCGATTCGGATCGCGAAGCCCAGTCTGCACAAATCGCAACCGTCACGAGCAACATGACCAGCGATTGATGATCGGGCCGTCCAAGTTCCGTTCCGTGCACAAGAACCGGGCTGATCGCGTAAACGATCAGCGTCACCCATCGGTAACGAAACTTCATTCGCCGCGACCACCACCAGAGAAACCAGCCACCAAACAGCGCAAGCAACGGTGAAACGACCGCGCCCGCTAAATCGACCGCATGCCCCGTGAAAGGGGTTAGCGCCAGTGTCAACGCGAGGATCAGATAATCGAGCGGCGCAGTTGTGTGCGGAGTTGTTCCCTGCGGGAAATTCTCAAAGTTGTGATGACGGAGGATTAATCCCGGGTTTTTCTCGCACATTCGCACCCGAGTCATCCGCGCGTAACAATCCGCATCGGTGAAATAAACGTTCCCTGCGACAAAAACCTCCTGATAATTCGCGCACCGGGTCGCCAGAATGAGCGCGCTTAAAATCGCGATTTCCAAAAAGATGACGAACCACCGCCAGACTGGGCTCATAAGAAGGACAGTCGCAGATTGAATCAATCTTGCCCGAATAGCGCGCCTCTAATCAATCCGATCGGCAATCGAAAATGCGGAATTGAAACTGGGCCCGCCAGGATTCGAACCTGGGACCAAGGGATTATGAGTCCCCTGCTCTAACCGCTGAGCTACAGGCCCATGTTTTTCAGGCAGTAAATCATAGCATATTGCTCGTGACCAACTCGAACGCATCGTTCGGAAAAACTTTAGAGGTTCGGGTCTGTCCGTATCGTTAAGATACGGGCCGATTTGAGGCAACCTTATTAGTGTAGACCAAGCGCTCGTTGCTCGCCAAGCAGTGGGCCGACCGAAAATGCCCATTAAAAAATCAACAAGATTGAAGAGTAGCGCTGAGTCGCGCGTATCTACCGACTTCTTTGAGGGTCATTTAACTCGATAGATTGTAATTTTGTTTAATCTACCGAGGCGGCGGGTTACGACTTTTATTCCAAGCCGCCTAGCTATCACGCGGACACCTGCCTCGCATCGCATTGGCCACTCGGATGATTCTCCGATTTCCATTTCGGAGAGACCTTTTCGAAGTTTGACGTAAATCCCACTTTGGATTTTGTATCTTCCTTTAAATCCCCGCGTTGGAATTTGGGTTTTCAGATGGAAACCAGATTTACCAATCTTTTATGCGCGCCTAAATGCGGTGAACAAATCGGCCGCGTTGATCCTGTTTGGGAGCGCATCTCGGAAGTGCAAGCGCAAGCGACGCGATCGTTACAATGGTCCGAATTTGGATTCGGCATAATTCCCTCGCAATCAGCAATCATGCCAAGTCTCCGAAACCCTAACTGAATAAAAGTGAACGCTACATTAATTATTAAACGAGAGTAGCTTATGGAGGATTTCTTTTCACCAAAATAGGCAGCTGCTACTGGGATTGCATCGAACTCCCGAGTCCAATGCGAGGCCGCGCCGGCTCATTTTTGGCCCAATCATGCCTTACTTTTGTGCCACACCTGGGAGGAGGCGTCCGAGGGTTGCGAGTCTGCTGAAGCCAAAATGCGCCCGTTGCATCTTGCCGAAAGCCGACCTCGCCACACGACGCTAAGCTCCATTGAAATCGGTGGATTTGTTATGACTCTTCTTCTGAATCAGCGATATCTTAGGCCGTTTTATTCGTACCAGACCCGGGTGCCGTCGTTCAGGTTGATTCCTGCGCGCGACACTGCTGACGGCATGTTGACAAAACGACCGTCGTTTTGGTCGCTTATTATCGCATCGGTTTGCGCTCCATCCAAGGACCGCATCCGTTTAGCGAACGGAACGCTAGATTATGAGTCCCCTCCTCTAACCGCTGAGCTACAGGCCGTGCGATTGCCGATTCAATCATATTTTTTCGCTTCCGGGAATAACCTTTCACAGCGAGTAAGAGACCGTTCGATCCAATCCGGGGCGGCGTAGCTCGCCTGCGCTGATCTGGTAATCAATCACTACGATTCGCAGTCTGCGGAGCGCTCTTGCCTGACAGCGCGACGGTGCCTTCCTGAATGAGCAAATCAAGCTTGTTCAAGTCGATCGGCTTCACGAGGTGATGCTTGAACCCCGCATCATGACTTTTACGGATATCACCTTCCATCCCGAAACCGGTCAGGGCGATTCCCAAAAGCGGCCGCCCGGAATTCAGCGTTTGCATCAGATCGATTCCGCTGCCATCGGGTAATCCGAGGTCGCTGATAAGCACATCAAATTCCTCCTTCTTGCTCAGGTCGAGCGCCGACTGAACCGTGGTAGCCGACTGCACATAATGGCCGCGCCGCCGAAGTAATCTTGTGAGCGATCGGTTTGTATCTTCGTGGTCCTCGACCAGCAGGATGCGCGTGGTCTGGCGTTGTGGCGTCGTGGGGGAAACGACTGGCGCGATCCGAGCGTCCGCCTTTTCGCAGGTGGGAAAGATCAATGTAAACGTGGCACCCTTGTTTCGCCCGGCGCTTTCCGCGGTGATCGTTCCTTTATGGGCATCGACAAGCGTTTTACTGATGGCAAGGCCGAGACCCAACCCTCCGAACTGCGTCCAGCCAGCTTGCTCAAAAGCATCAAAGATTTTCGGCAGTGATTCCGGTTCAATTCCGAAGCCGGTATCGACTATTTTCACATGCAGTTGATCACCTGCATCATTGCTCGTGGAAACACAAATTTGACCGCCTTCAGGTGTAAACTTAACAGCGTTCTTGATGAGATTCCAAAAGATCTGCTGGAGTCGCGCTGGATCGGCTTGCAGATGGACTTTGTGGGCAGCGAGATCGAGCCGAAGCGCCAGGTGTTTTCGATCGATATCCACCTGACAAATCTCGAGAGCATTTTGCAACAGCGTATGGGCGTCAACGACTTCAAAATTGAGTTGGACCTTGCCTCTGCTGATACGCGTTAGATCAAGGAGATCATCGATGAGCCGCGCTTCCAATTCCACATTGCGGCGAATTATTTGCGTTGATTCCTGAATATTCTCCGGCAAGGCCTGTTCATTCTCAAGTGCAATGGCAGACGCGAGCACCGGAGTAAGAGGAGTGCGCAACTCGTGGCTGAGCATGGCAAGAAACTGATCTTTCGCGAGATTAGAGCGCGCTTTTTCTTGCAACTCCAGGTTCGTTTTCTGCAACTCGTCCTGGCGATTTTGGAGTTCCACGGCGAGCAATTGCGATTGTTTGAGCAGGTTTTCCGTCCGCGTGTTTGCTTCAATCGTATTGAGCACAATGCCGATGCTCTCCGTCAGTTGATCGAGAAACGCCTGATGGGTGGAGGTGAAACGATCAAGCGATGAAAGTTCCATCACCGCTTTTACTTCTCCTTCGAACAAAATGGGCAGAATAACGATATTCATAGGGCGCGACTCACCCAGACCGGAACTCACCTTCACGTAACCGTACGGGACGTCGGTCAGGACAATGCGTTTTTTCTCCAGCGCCGCTTGTCCGACCAAACTATCCCCCAATTTGAAGCGATTCTTTGCACCTCTCCGCTCGCGGTAGGCGTAGCTTGCCAAAAGCTTGAGTTCAGGTTCTTCCCCGGAGCTATCCATGATATAGAAGACGCCGTGTTGCGCTGAGACGACCGGGGCCAGTTCGGACAAGATGAGTTTGCCAACCGTCAGGAGGTCTCTTTGTCCTTGCAGCATGCGCGAGAATTTCGCGAGATTGGTTTTGAGCCAGTCCTGCTCCTCATTCCGCAACGTCGTGTCTTTCAAATTACGGATCATTTCGTTGATGTTGTCTTTCACGAATGCGACCTCGCCCCGCGCTTCCACCTGGATCGAACGTGTCAGGTCTCCTTCCGTGACTGCCGTCGCAACCTCCACGATAGCGCGAAGCTGCGTAGTCAAATTCGCTGCCAGCCGGTTTACATTATCGGTCAAATCGCACCATGTACCGGCAGCGCCAGGCACGTTCGCTTGACCGCCTAGCTCTCCTTCAACACCGACTTCGCGCGCCACCGTCGTAACTTGCTCCGCGAAAGTGGCAAGCGTCTCCGTCATGCTGTTTATGGTGTTGGCGAGCTCAG
>Ga0209473_1000705_pt1 | contig 19377 bp, 14 predicted proteins | sample GraSoiAngelo_133_FD_185890 | JGI IMG/M metagenome (GOLD analysis project Ga0209473, IMG submission 185890) | Grasslands soil microbial communities from the Angelo Coastal Reserve, California, USA - 14_0929_05_20cm (SPAdes) (version 2) | ecosystem: Environmental > Terrestrial > Soil > Grasslands ...
GGTTGACCCCTTCATTCTTTACGAAAACATCGCAGCCATGGCCAACTCGTTTACTTAATTGCGGGCAATGAACGAGCGGCGTATCGCCCTCGCCCAGCGAAATGGCCGGGGTCGAATCAGAAACCGCAAGATATTCGCGGTAATGTTCGATCACTCCCCTGCCCTCCCCCAACTCTGTGTTTGTCGCGTGCATCGACATTCTTTTATTCGAAACAAATCCGCACGATTGTCGATCCGCAAGTGCAGTTGTAAGATCAAGTCCGTATGCATGCGCTCAGCAAACAAGATAAACTGCGGCTCTTGGCCACGATTCTGGAGAGCCGCCACGCCGATTTGCGCGAGCAGAATTTGAATCGCCAGGGCAAAGGTCATTTCCACGTTTCCGGGATGGGCCACGAGGCGCTGGCGGCGATTTCATTCCTCATGGAGCCGGACGATTACATCGTACCTTACTATCGGGACCGTGGCCTCATTCTCGGGCGCGGCATGACGACGCGCGAACTTGGTCTCGAATATTTCGCGAAACGCAATACCGGAAGCGGCGGGCGGCAGATGCCGTCGCATTACAGCAACGCGAATTTGCACATCTGGAGCGTGCCGACGCCGACCGGTTCGCAACTTCTCCCCGCATGCGGAATTGCCTGGGGCATTAAGCTTGATGGCAAAAACAATCTTGTCGTCACGACGGTCGGTGACGCCGCGACTCGCCAGGGCGATTTCTTCGAAGCGATTTCTTTCGCGAAAGAAAAGAAACTGCCCGTACTTTTCATCGTTGAAGACAACGCCTACGGCATCAGTATGCCGACACGGGAGACCAATCCACTGGTGCTCGGCGTTCTTGAGGCCAGCGATTGGCAACAAATCGACGGCCAAGATGTTCAGAAAATTTATGACGCTGCCAGCGTAGCAATGGAGAAAATTCGCGCCGGCAACGGACCAGCGTTTTTCTGGGTGAAGATGGAGCGGCTTTCCAGTCACACCAGTTCCGATGATCAAAAACTTTATCGTAGCGCGGAAGAATTACAGGAGCTCGAGAAATGTGATCCACTGAAATGCTGGAAAGATCAATTGATTGAAGAAGGTGTGATCAGCACCGCGGAATTCGCCAAGATCGACAATGAGATCAAGGAACGCATTCGCCGGGAATACGGTGACGCGGAGAAAGCGGAAGATCCATCGCCTAACCAGCTTCTCTCTAATGTGGCGAAATCGCCGCCGCGGACCGACAAAGAGATCCTGCCGCCCGGGAAATATCGAATTGGCGACACTGTGAATAAAACACTGCGCGCTGGTCTCGAAGAAGATCCTCGCCGTATCATCTTCGGCGAGGACATCGAAGATCCAAAAGGCGGGGTGTTTCGCCTTACGCAAAAGCTTTCAACCGAGTTTCCCAAACAGGTTTTCAATTCGCCGCTGGCTGAATCGACCATTCTCGGGGTGGGTTGCGGCCTCGCGGCCTATGGCAAACGCCCCGTGTTCGAGTTGCAATTTATCGATTTCATTTATCCAGGCTTCAACCAGCTTGTCACCAACATCTCGACTTTACGCTGGCGATCGTCCGGGAATTGGAAATGCCCGTTGGTCATTTACGCGCCTTATGGAGCTTATCTTCCCGGCGGAAGTTTGTGGCACAGCCAGGCAAACGAATCGGCGCTCGCGCATTATCCCGGGCTAAGTGTCGTAATTCCAAGCACACCAGAGGACGCTGCCGGATTGCTTTGGACGGCGATGCAGAGTGAAGACCCAGTCATCTTCTTAATTCCCAAACATCTGCTTTGGGCAGAACGTGAATCGCGACAGCCTGTCCGTGCCGTGCCGTTTGGTCAGGCTCGCAAGCGCAGCTTCGGCTCTGATGTGACGCTCGTGGCATGGGGCAACACCGTCGAAAAATCTCTTGAGGCGATCGCCAAGATCGACAACACCACGAGCGTAGAGTTGATCGATTTGCGCTCGATTGTTCCGTGGGACAAGGCGGCAATCGAAGAATCGCTGCGAAAAACGAGGCGCCTCGTTGTTGTGCAAGAGGACACGGAAAATTGCAGCGTCGGTCAGATGATTATCTCGCATCTCACGAGCGAGGCAGAACTCTGGAGCACGATGATTAGTCCACCGATTCTGATTAGCAAAGCCAACGTCATGATCGGTTACAACCCGATCTACGAATATGCGGCGTTGCCAGACGTGGAACGCATTGCCGCTGCAATCAAGCGCTCACTTGCGACGAAACAAGAACGCGCTGGGGCGGTGGAGGCTGCTGTCCATGGCGGCAAAGAAACAGAGCCCGCAACTGAGGACAGACGCCACTACAGAGAAAAGATCGACCTGTCTAAACAGCCTGCTCAAAGCATCACCGTCCCGATTATGGGCGAAGGAATTCGCAACGCGAAAATTGTTTCGCTTTTGAAAAATCCCGGCGACCTCATCGCGCTCGACGATCCACTTTGCGAAGTTGAAACGGACAAAGCGGTCTATCCAATCGAGTCATCTTTCGCGGGAGTGATGGGGGAATGGAAAACGAAAGTTGGCGATACTGTCGATATCGGCCAGGAACTTGGCACGATTCTGACCGGCCAGCCCTCGTCCGCCGATCAACTGGCACCTGGGGCAAAAACCTCACCCGATGGGAAGAAAAAAGCTGTAGAAGCAGCCGTGCCGGCCGCAGAAATAGATGATCGCGGCCGGCAGGCCCGCCACTACAGAATCGAACCGGCGCTTTCGCCCACGATCACCCGTAAACTCAGCCGCGTTATCCCTGCCAATCTGCAGATCGACGCACGCTGGGACGCGATTCGAAAGGCGCGCGATGTAGCGAAAAAGAAAAATGGAAAAAATGCCCCCTCTCCCTCCGTGATGATCGCCTGGGCAGTTGTGCGTGCGATGGAGAAGCACGCACCGTTCCGTCGTTTGATTCTTGAGGACGATCGCATCATCGAGGATGACGATTTCGATCTGGGCATTGCCGTCGCGCTGGAAGGCGATCGTCTCGCGACCGCAGTGATCTCGCAAGCTAACAAGAAAAGCTGGCCTGAGTTCGTGAAAATTTATAATGAGACGGTGGATGCGACGCGCGGTGGCCGTGTCGATGCCATGAACGCGCCACTGGTCATCACCAGTCTCGGCGCGTTTGGCGTGAAAGCCGGCGCGCCAATTGTCGTGCCGCCATCAGTTGGCACGCTCTTTGTTGGCAGTGCCCATTACGAAATGATTTCGAACGGAAAAAACAAAAACGAAACCGCGGAAGTAATCACACTTTCGCTCACATTTGATCACCGGGTCGTTAACGGCGCCGGCGCAGCCAGTTTCGTCCACGAAATCAAAGAGCAGATCGAAGGATTCAAGATTCCAAACGGAGTTCCGCGCACTGCCACGTTTTCGGCCGCTTAGATCATCCTCGCGGTAGAGCCGCGCTTTCGTCAGACTGTTGAGTTGTTCGCTTCGTCACTTCGGCTTTGCGGAAAATCATCCACACACCGGCAAGCACGAAGCAGGCGCCCAAAAGCGACAACAGAGAAAACCTTTCTCCGCCGACAGCCCAGCCCAATAGGACGGCGCCAGGTGGCGTGATCAACGAGACAGTTTGCAGTTTGGCCACCGACATTCGCGGCAGAAGCCAGTACAGAAGTAGAAAAGTAAGCGCAGAACCGATTACTGCGAGATAAAGTAAACAAAAGATCGATAACGCGCTCCAATGGAAGCGCAGCGGATTTCCTTCCACGACAAGTCCAGTCACGAGCAACGGCACTGCTCCGAAAATCATCTGCCAAGCCGCAATCATTCCTGGCGCCACCTGCAGTACGCGCGCTTTGAGCAACACGTTCGAGAACGCGGCGCCCGCGGCTCCGAACACAATGCCCAGCCCAGCCCAGAATGCCATTGGTCCGTTGAAACCAAGAAGTCGCGCGCAAATCATCGCCACCCCGCCGAGCGCGAGTAGTGAGCCTGTGACTTTCTGCAGCCGCATCGGTTCGTCGGGAAGCATTAGGTGGGCGAATACCATGCCAAAGATCGGAATTGTCGCCTGCAACACCGCGGCCAGACCGGACGAAACATAGAGCTCGCCCCAAAAAAGCAGCCCGTAGTTAACGGCAAACATCACCACGCCTGTAAATGCGAGCAGCACGTAATCGGTGACGCGTTGCGGTAATAGTCGAACGCGTCCAGCCGACACTGCCAGAAGAACGAGGACCGCGATCACAAAACGTATCGCGGCGTAGGAAATCGGCGGCAGATCGCGCAGCCCCACCTTGATGACCAGCCAGGTCGAGCTCCAGACGATACAAAGCGTCAGCCATGCCACCGGCACGCCCCATCCGGTTTTTGGCCGTAAATCCTTTTTCAATTGGGAGACGATGGCTGTCATCGCACGACTTTGGGATGCATATTTGCTTTTCGCAAAGTTCAGAAGGCGCAGCGGGTTCCTTCGCGAAGTGAAACAATAAATTTTCGAAACGGAGGATCAATCAGATCGCCTAGGACTTCGCGCAAGTGCATCCAACGCGCCGCTGGGCTTCGTAATTTTATTGGAGTCGACTTTTGATGAGCAAATCAACATCAGCAGGAGGAAAACCTTATGGCACGAAAACTCGATGGGAAAAAAGTGGCCATCCTTGTGACGGATGGTTTCGAGCAAGTTGAACTGACAAAACCACGCGAGGCGCTCGACGAAGCCGGCGCAGACAGCAAAATCGTTTCGCTGAAGCCGGGCAAAATCCAAGGGATGCATCACGCCGACAAAGGCGACAAATTCGATGTCGATCTAACGCTGGACGAGGCACGCCCTGAGGAATTTGATGCGCTCATGATCCCGGGTGGCTTGATCAATCCGGATGCGCTGCGTTTGAATGACGATGCGCTCGAATTTACGCGTCAGTTCTTTCGCGAAGGCAAACCGGTGGCGGCCATGTGTCACGGACCGTGGGTGCTGATCGATGCCGGCGTTGTGCGCGGCAGAACGCTGACTTCGTGGCCGGCAATTAAAACGGATGTGAAAAATGCCGGTGGAAAATGGATCAACGAGGATGTCGTGGTGGATAATGGGCTCGTTACCAGTCGCAAACCGGATGATATTCCAGCTTTCAATAAAAAAATGATCGAGGAATTCTGTGAAGGCCGGCATAAAGCCATGGCCACGGCGGCTTCTGCGATTCTCGAAACTTGATTAACTCCGTCTCTGCGAGCGCCGAGATTATATTTGTTTGGGTGAAATTCCACTTTCCGCTCCGAAGCTCGTTTCCGCTCTGAATCTCCAGCTGGCAAAGGAGCGAATTTCCCGATAACTTGAGGCCGCAATGGAGGTCGACATCTACGACGTCGCTATCATCGGTGGAGGGCCGGCTGGCAGCACTGCGGCCACGCTGCTTGCATGCGCTGGGCGGCGCGTCCTCGTGCTCGAGCGTGACAAGTTTCCACGTTTTCATATCGGCGAATCGCTCTTGCCGTTTAGCACGCAAACGTTCGATCGCCTAGGCGTGCGCGAAAAACTTGACCGCACATTTCTGCCGAAATTCGGCGGCGAAATCGTCGCCGCTTGCGGGACCAAAGTCGTGAAGTTTTATTTCAAAGACGGTTTCCGCTCACGTCGCGACCGCGCCTATCAAGTTACTCGCTCCGAGTTCGATAAGCTCCTACTCGATCATTCGCGCGAAAACGGCGCTGAAGTTCGCGAAGAAACAGACGTGAAGAACATCGCTTTCGAGAACGATCGCGCGAAGATCGACATCGAGACGTCCGCCGGCGCAAGATCGACAATCGAAGCTCGCTATCTGCTCGACTGCAGCGGCCGGCAAGCGATGCTCGGCAGCTTTTTCAAATTCAAAAAAATGTACGATCATCTGGACAAATTTTCCGTCTTCGCCCATTACGAAAATGTCGATCGTCCAGAAGGAATCGACGGCACGCTTATCCGCATGGTGCGCAGCCTCGACCGCTGGTTTTGGATGATCCCCCTAACGACCACGCGCATGAGCATCGGCGTTGTGATGGACACAGCCACATTTCGCGCGATGAAACTTTCGCCGGAAGCGGCACTTGAAAAATGCATCGACGAACAGCCGATGGTGCTCGAGCGGATGAAAAAAGCTGAGCGCGTCTCGCCGGTTTATTCCGCCGGCGATTACTCGTATCGGAACACGAAACTATTCGGAGACCGCTGGCTGCTCGCTGGTGACGCCGCTGGATTTATCGACCCGGTCTTCAGCAGCGGCGTTTTTTTGGCGATCATATCCGCCGAAAAGGCCGCCGACACACTGGACGAGGTTTTGCGCGACGAATCGCGCAAGCGTCGCCTTTTCAAACAGTACGCGCACACTGTTAATTACATCATGGACATCTATCTTACGTTCGTGAACGCGTGGTATCGGCGTGGTAAAGAATTCGTCGAAGTCTTTCTCAATCCGACCGACACGATGCAAATCGCTGCCGCCGTCAACGCCGTGCTCGCTGGCAACGAAGGAAAGAGTCTCGCCATCAAGTGGCGCATGTGGTTGTTTTATTTTTTCGTGAACGCGCAACGCTTTCTTCCGCTTTCGCCGCGACTCTCGCTTGTCCCGAAAAAGGAAACATCGCCGAGTCCGGCCGAACCGATCGGCGCGATTCTCTAAGCGTAATGTCGATCTTGCGCGCCATCGTCATCGCGCTCGCAATTCTCGACCTAACCAGCTGTGCTACCGCTTCGCGGCATCAATTCGCCGAACCGACGCCTGATTGGCAAGTGCGCAGCGGACAGCTTTCGTATCGCGCGCCGAAGATGACGCTTATCGGCGACGTGCTCATTCGCTTTTCAAAGAGCGGCGATTTCGAGCTGACGTTTTCAAAAGGCCCGAACGTAACGCTTCTGATGATTCGCCAGGACCGATCCTTTGCTGAAGTCAAAGGACCGCTCGCGCGAAGCGGTTGGTCGGGCCCGATTGATCGCGCACCGCAACAATTGCGGGGCTGGCTCGGAGTGCGAGACAAACTGATTGGCTCGCAAGGTCGACAATCGGTACGATACATCGCCGGCAACGAAACTTTTCTGTTCCGTTTTTGACCTCGCAGGTTTGAAACGCGACTATCGGCGTTGCGTTTTTGCCACCGAATATGCGGATCAGTGATTTTATTGCGCAGATTATTACGCAACGGCGTGCGCTCGTTTGGTCCAGCGTTGCCGTGCTCGCGCTCGGCTGCATCGCAATCCTCGTCACCCAGCTGCGGCTTGATTCTGATGTGCTCAACATTTTGCCCGCGAGTTTTCGTTCGGTCGCAGGCCTGAAAATTTACGATCGCGAGTTTGAGCAAACCCGGCAGCTCACTTTCGCGCTGGTTTGTGCCCCGGCGGATGTCGAAAAGCTGGAAGAATTCACGCCAGTCTTCGCCAACAAATTGCAGCAACAGCCTTGGTGCACACGCGTACTCGCGGGTTCGCCAATGCAAACGCCCGATGGAATTCGCGATCTCCAATCAATCGCCGTGCCATTGCTCTTGAACCTGGAGCCGGGCGTTTTCAATGAAACAATGTCGATCTTGCAACCGCAAAAAATTCGCGATCGCCTGAATCGCTTGCATCAGCAGATTGAGGCAGGGTCGCCGGGACCAGAGTTTGAGCTCGCGTTCGACCCTCTCGGTCTAATCGCTCCGGCGCTCAAACCTTTCGCAGAAGGCACCGCCATCGAAGAAGACCAGCCGCTCGCTTCTTCCGACCGCACGATGCGGGTTTTCCTGGCGGTGACAAACCAGGAATCAATTAGTGCATTCGCGTGCCAGCGTTTGATGCGCCAGGTAAATACCTTTCGCGCAAACGCACGCGAAGGCTGGGATGGCGGCTCGTTGCAGATTCTTGTGACCGGACGTTCCGCCTATGTAGCCGAAATCTCCCTCAGCATGCGCTACGACATTGTCGCAACGTTATTCGGCTCAGTTGTGCTCGTGGGCACCATTTTCTTCATTGGTTTTCGTCGATGGCTGCCGTTGCTCGGCATGGGATTTTCACTCCTGCTTTCATGTCTGGTAGCACTGACGTTCGGCCTTCTCATTTTCCGACAACTCAGCATGGTGAGCGTGGGCTTTTGCGCCATTCTCGTTGGCCTCGGCGTTGATTTCGCCATCCTCACCTTTGGACGTTATCAGCAAGCGCGGATCGACGGAGAATCACATCGTCACGGCATCGCCACCTCGGTTGCAAAACTTGGACGCGCGATTTTCTTTGGCGCGCTCACCACTGCGGTCGGATTTCTGGCACTTATCCTGAGCGGATCGATGGGCTTCTCGCAACTCGGTGTGCTCATCGCTATCGGCATTTTCTTTGCCGGTCTTTTCATGTGCACAATCTTATTTCTCTTTGTTCGCGAACGGCAGCCCCCACTCCGTCATGATTGGGTCTTCGAGATGGTAAAAAAATATGTGCGGTCGAGCGTGGAGCGCCCTGCGCCCATCTTAATTTTCGCAAGCGCGCTCTTGTTGTTACTGACCGTAATCGGATTTTCGCCTGTCCCACCACTTCACTTCGAGGCGAGCACACGTTCACTGGAACCGAAAAACAGTCGTGCCAGTCGTGCGCTTCAAGAGATCATGCACAAAATGCCGATCCGTTGGGAGCCGGTGATAGCCATCGTGCAGGCGAACAATCCGCAAGAATTGCACGACGACTGGCAGACAATTGCCGCACATTGGAGCGAGCTTCAGACTGCGGGCAAAATCAAGAGCTTTTCCACACCGGCAGCCCTTTGCCTTTCGCCAAAGTCGATGCAACAAAATCGCGAACAGTTGCGCGAGATTGATTTTCAAACGGCGCGCCAAACACTCGACCAAACACTCGATAGCGAAGGATTCAGCCGCGGCGCGTTCGCGCCGGCTTTCACGCTCCTCGATAATTTACAACATCTTGTCGACCCGAACGCTCCTCTGCCGAATTGGCGAGAAAAGCTGCCGGCATCATCGAGCTGGTGGTTTTTGGTTGATCGCTATTTCGCCCAAGATCCGCTGCTTACCACTGGGTTCGTCACTACCAACGAACCGGTCTCCACATATGCGCAGCGAGTAAATCTGGGACGCGATCTCCCGGTGACGGGGATTCCAATGACCCTCTCGGGTTGGAGTTATGCGCTTGCCGATTTGTTGCCATGGTCACACCGGCAACTCCTCATCATCAGCGCGTTGATGGCGATTTTTGACGTTTCGCTGCTCGCGATTTTGTATCGCGACTTGCGCCTCTGGATCATCCAGGTCATCACGCTCGTGTTTGGGATTGGCGCAATGATCGCCTCGATGAAACTGCTCGGTATCCATTTGAATTTACTCAATGTGCTGTCTTTTCGCCTCGTCCTGGCGATCGGCGTGGACTACGGAATTTACATCGTGCTGGTCTGGCAGAGGACACATGAGATCGAGCATGATGTTGCGGGCGTGGTGAAGCCGGTCTTGCTCGCCGGATTAACCGCTGTTAGCGGCTTTGGTTCGCTCGTGCTGGCGCGCAATCCGTCGTTGAGTAGCCTCGGCAGTGCCTGCGCGATCGGCATTTTTTGGAGCCTGGTCGCGACGATTTTCTTTACGCTGCCTGCGATGGCGGCAACAGAACCGGAATCTTCAAGCAAAAATTCGAGCGAAATGGGCTAAGATCGATAATCTCATGCAAAGGATTCTTTCAGCAATTCTCAGTCTCATTTCGCTTACGATCCTTGCCAGCGCTGGCCCAATTTCTCCCGCCGGGCTCAAGAATCTGCTCGCCCGAATTCGCGAAAACCGGATCACGCAAGCCGATTTTCAGGAAGAACGATTCTTGCATTTGATGAAGAAACCGATTGTAAATTCGGGCAAGGTTTGGTTCCAGCCGCCAAACAAATTTCGGCGCGAAGTGAAGGGGAACTCGCCCAGCCTGACGGTCAGCGATGGCAATCAGCTCTGGATTTTTTATCCGAGTTTTAGATCGGCCGAGCGTTATTCCCTGGGCAAACGCTCACCGCTCGATTCGGTTATTGCAGCGATTAATTCGGCGCTGAATCTCGAAGATGTCGAAAACACTTTCGCCATCAATGCCAGGAAGATCGACAACGGCTATGAGCTGGAGCTGACGCCGCGCACGCCGGCAATGAAAGGGGTTTTTCAAAAACTTAACCTGCGCATCAATGACAAGTTGAGAGCCGAGCGCACAGAAATGTTGCAGCTAAACGGCGATCGAATTGTGACCAGCTATTCAAATCAGATACGCGCCCCGCTTCCTGCATCGACTTTCGAATTCACACCGCCGCCCGGTACCGAGATTACGACGCCGCTCGGACGATAACGATATCGCGCGACCGCCGCGCGGTCTTGATCCGAGTGCAAGTTTGCTCGACCACAGGTCGAGCAAAAGCTAAAACAATCCGCAATCATGGGACGCATTTGGATCATTATTTTCGTCGGAATACTGGCTGCCGTTGCGCCAATCCATTGCGCCGATCCGCCTGAATCTAATAATTCGCAACCGATCGTTTCCCATATTCCGCGACAGCCGATTGATTCAACTGCTATCGCGAAGGTTGGCTACAGCAAACGCCGTCACATTCTCGAAATCGAATTCGCGAATGGCGCGGTATATCGATATCTCGATGTATCGCCTTCCGTCTATCGCGACTTAATGCGGGCGGAATCAAGGACTCAATTCTACGATTTTAATATTAAGGGAAAGTATAGCTCCGTGCGCGTTCGGCCTAGGATCAAAGACAAATCGATGAATTGAAGCGACGTTGGCGTTTACGATTTGAGGCCCTGCGGCAGCGTTTCATCCTCACTCGAGAGGAAAAGCGCGTCATTGCTTTTGTCTTGCTCGCCTTCGTTCTTGGCTTGGCTGTCAAACATTATCGCGACACGCATCCGCAGCCGATGACGCCACCATCCAAGAAAACATATCCTTCTCGGCTTTATTCCCCGTCACCGACTCCAACTGGCAGCGCATCTATATTTCGAAGCGAGCAGACACTTCTCTAAATTCTCACCTAACAGCTCTCAACGTTCTGTTTAGAGATATCTTTCTGGAATTGGATGCTCAGGGCTCTCTTGCTGCCAGTAAACGGTCACGATCCACCAGCGCCCGCCGTCGTAGAACAACTGAATGCTGTTGATTCCGCGCATGAACGGTTTGGGATCGTCGTTTTTGTGGCGCGACTCGTATGTGCTCCAAACATGCGCGATCTGACCAAATTGCTCGGTGCGACGCGCAATTTCCTTTTCGTAAAATCCATGCTCCGCAAAATACGGCTCCACGCGCGCAATGAAGCCATCTACGTCAAGCATTTCCGGCGCGAGATCGTTACTCCCGCCCGGCTTTGCGGTCGGAATTAAATGCGCGCCAGGATAAAACAGCGACCGCTCCCGCGCCCAATCTCGCTTCTGGCCCGCGGGCCCAGAGATGGAATCGTACGTAGCCGTGATAATCGCGTCGATCGACGCGACATCAGTGGGATCCGCATTCCAAGTTTCGATCATAAGCCTGGCTCTTCCTTCCTCTCGATCCTTTGACTTCGATCCGTGTGCGTAAAGAAATGCTACGACTTGATGACTTCCAGCACTTTCTTCGCCGCATTGTGTCCCGGAATGCCGCTGACCGCGCCACCGCGCAGCGCGCTTGAGCCGCAGAGAAAGATATTCTCAAACTCCGTCTCGACACCCCATTTGCCGATCTGCGCTTTTTTCTCCGCAAATGGAAACGTCGGCGCGTCCTGGAAAATGTTGCCGTGGTACATCCCGAGCGCGTCCTCGATATCAACGGGGCTTTTGCTTTCGATGCAGAGATCGCCGTTGCTCGCCACGGCAAGACAATCTTCCAGCGGCTCTTCCAGCCACTGGTTCATGCTCTCAAGAAATTTCTTTTCCGCGAGTTTTCTCATCGTCTTGTTATCCCGCGCAAACAAACGCCACGGCGTATCGAGACCGAACAACGTCATCGTATGGAATCCCTTTTCTCGCAGTTCCGGCGCGAGAATGCTGTCATCGGTCAGGGTGTGGCAATAGACTTCACACGGTGTTTTGTTCGGCAATCGGCCTTGGCGCGCCTGGTCATAGCTGAGATTCATTTGCTCGTAACCTTCATCGCTATGGAACGTCCCGCAGAACGCCTTGGTCGCCGGGCATTTTTTCGCTTTCAACTTCGGCAAGCGGCGCAGGAGCATGTTGATCTTGAACACGGACCCTTCGTCCGTGGCATCCGGCTGATATAGTTTACCGGCAAACTTTGCCAGCACGTTCCGGCCAAAGTTTACCAGAAGAAATCGGGTATCGACGGTCCCTTTTTTTCCGTCGACATCGAATTCGATGCTACGTTGCTGCCCGGTCAGATCCAGCGCGCGAAGATCGACATTCGTTAACATCTCGGCGCCGCTCTTGCGAGCCGACTCTTCCAACTTCTGCGCCACCGCGCCCATCCCACCGACCGGCACCTTCCATTCGCCCGTTTTATTGCCGATGAGGTGATAAAGGAAACACCGGTTCTGCACGAGCGACGGATCGTGTGGATACGTCAAGACGCCGACCTTCGCGTCGGTGAGCACGAGGCCGCGCACCAGATCGTTTTGTAAATAACGTTCGATCGCGCGACCGAGCGGTTCTTCCGCCAGACTCCGCCAAGCCTCCCGCGAAATATCATCGATATTGAACCGGCTCCGAAAGTCTTCTTTCGCAACGAGCGGCTCCAGCATCGTGTCCCAGAGGTGTTCAGCAAAAACGCGTGAGAGATTATAAAACTTCTTCATCTGCTCGTACTCCGTGTGATTTCCGGTCAGCTCGAACATCGACTGCTGGCTCGTCTCTTCCGACGCATTGCTCAAGAGCAAGCCGTTATGCTGACCATCCGTCACATAGGGCGTGAACGATGCGGTTGCACGTCTACGCAGCTCGAGATTCAACCCTAAATCACGAATGATTTTTTCCGGAAACAAACTGACGAGGTATGAATAACGCGATAACCGCGCATCATAATCGGGGAACAGCTTCTGCGAAGTCGTCGCGCCACCGATATAATCGTTTTTCTCCAGCAGCAGGACACTCAGTCCTGCGCGACCAAGATAACTCGCCGCTACCAGTCCGTTGTGACCGGCGCCGAGAATCACCACATCGTACTGTGACTTCATGCGAGTTTAAGGTCCATAAATTACAGGTTTACACAGATTTTCTCCGCACAGTCACGAATAGAAGTCTCTAATCTGCGGCAACCTGTTCCGGCAAACAATCACCACGTCATCTTTAATTTTATGCGGGCTGTTTGCTTCTACCCTTCCATGCTGAGAACGACTCGGAATCGCGCTTTGCCGCTCATCATCCGCTCGTAAGCCTCGGTGACTCGTTCCAGCGGAAAGATTTCATTCATCGAATGCACGCCGGCCAGCGCACTGTACTTGAGCGTATCCTGCGAGTCGATCGACGTGCCGGAATACCAACCCTTGACCGACCGCTGACCGCTGATGAGAAGAATCGGATCGACCGAGAGCGGACCGGTCGCACCGATCACCACGAGCACGCCGTTTGCGGCCAGACCGCCGAGCACCGCCGTCATCGCTTCCGCGTTGGTTACCGTAGCGATGATCACTTTGGCACCGCCAAACTTGTTGAGTTCCGCTGCCGGATTTTTCTCCCGACTATCGATGTAATGGATCGCGCCCAATTTTTTGGCGAGGGGTTCCTTGTCCTTGCCGCGCGCGATCGCCACTGTTTTAAAGCCCATTTTCGCAGCAAATTGGACACCGAGGTGACCGAGTCCACCAATCCCGAGTACAGCAACAACATCACCCCCGCGCGCACCGCTGTTGCGGAGTGCGTTAAACGTTGTAATACCGGCGCACATGAGCGGCGCGCTATCGACCGAAGACAAATCCTCCGGCACTGACGCCAGCGCTTTGGCCGGAGCGATCATGTAGTCCGCGTAACCGCCATCGAACGAAATCCCGGTTGTCAGCAGCGCTACCTGGCACGCGAAGAAATCGCCCCGTCGACAACTATCGCAATATCCGCAGTGCCCACCATGCCAACCAACACCAACTCGTTGACCGGTTGTCCAGCCGGCAACGCCTGACCCGACTGCGTCAACAATTCCGATGATCTCATGTCCAGGAATGCGCGGATATTGAATGCCTGGCCACGTCCCATCTTTAACCAGGGAGTCGCTATGACAAATGCCGCACGCCTGGACCTTGATTCGTACCCAACCGGGCTGTGGTTCCGGAATTTCCCGTTCGACAATTTCAAATGGTCCCTTCGCGTGCGGGACCTGCACGGCACGCATTTTTTTCGCCATATTTTTTTTATCGTCGCGTTCTTTCCGAAAGACAAGGGCCAGATCGCGCATGAAAATGTCGCATCGTCTCGATAGCTGTGTGGCAGAAATGTGATGATAATTGTCGTTGTTGCCAGCCGTTCGCCCGAGAAGTTAGATATCATGAATGATCTAGAAACGTGAAGCGCTTAGTTAATAATAAGGAGCAGGTCCAAACGAGAACACGACGGGTGTTGTTCATTGCGGCGCCCGGTACCGAGATCCTGGATCTGGTCGGACCACTTCAAGTCTTTGTTCGCGCCGCAGAAATGTTCAGCAGGCAAAATCCCCGGTTTCCTCCGATCTATTCCGTCGAAGTCATAACGACCTCTCGCCAAGCCTCAGTAGTGACCAACTGTGGATTGCGAATCGCAGCGCATAACTCGTTTCGACGAGTGCGTGGGGAGATCGATACTCTGCTCATAGCCGGTGGCAGTGCCATTGAGAACGATGAGATAAGCATTGAAGCAGTGCGATGGATCAGAAAGATGGCTGAACGAGTTCGGCGAATCGGCTCGGTCTGTACCGGCGCAATGCTCCTTGCTCGAGCCGGCTTGCTCGACGGCCGCCAGGCGACAACTCATTGGAACTGGTGCGCGCTTCTCGCCGGGAAGTGCCCGCGGGCCGACATTGACCCCAACCCAATATTTATTCGTGACGAGAATGTGTATACGTCTGCCGGGGTCACAGCAGGAATGGACCTGGCATTGGCTCTCGTGGAAGAGGACCATGGCTCGCGACTGGCGTTGCAGGTAGCGCGCAACCTCGTCCTCTATCTGCGCCGGCCAGGAGGGCAGTCGCAATTTAGCGCGGCTCTTTCCCTGCAACTGACCGACCGAAAACCGTTGCGTGAACTGGAGTCATGGGTGCTCGACAATCTAAACCAACCGCTGCGTGTGCCAGTGCTGGCAGAACGGGTAGCGATGAGTCCTCGTAATTTTGCCCGAGTTTTCACCAAAGAAATGAAGACGACGCCCGCAAAGTTTGTGGAACGCCTGCGAGTTGAAGCAGCTCGCCGGCGACTGGAAGAAAGCCGAAACACCCTGGAAACAATTGCCGGGGAGTGCGGCTTTGGGAATGTCAATTCGATGCGCAACGTTTTCCAGCGGGCACTGAGAATTGCACCTGGACAATATCGTCGCCACTTTCGAAGTCTGCGTCACCTACAACAGCGACGAAAAGCTAAGGCCAGTAGCAACAAATAAGCATTGACAAGCAAAAAGCGGTGGCGGCAGCTGCTTGGAAAAGTGGAAGTCACTGACCGGGATTGTTAGCATCAACCCGGGAAAACTCCGCCCAAAAAGGAAGATGGTCTGGTTCTCTCGCGTAAGGGATTGGTGCTTCTGCCCCGATCTCGCCCTCCAACTTCGAACCTCGTAGTTGTAAGTGCAGGGAGAGTCCAACGGACTTGGCTGCTCTGGTGGCGGGTAGCCCGAGGTCGCCGCGTGTCTTGCCCTGCATCACTCCTTCGACCAGCCCCAGCTCCGAGATCAGTTCCGGCTTTTGCCCTTGAATACAAAGAGTGGATTCTCCTTCCGAGATAGACAGAGTGAGTGGAACTACTTTGTCGCCATCGTGCAGTCTGCCCTGCCAGTTGTCGCGATAAGTCTCCGGCAACCGTTCGGGAGGTGGTGGAGACAGCGACTTCCAGCTCCACTCGGGCACCAACGTCCGAATGGCCGCATCTCGAATTCGCTCCACCAATTCCCGGTCGTCATCCTGGTTTGTGAGGACGACACAGGAGATGTCGCGTGAAGGCAGCAGCATCATCACGGTAACGACGCCAGCCTGATTGCCATTATGATAAAGCACCGTTGTTCCATCGAAGGCGCGACCGATCATCCAACCCACGCCATAGGAACGGTCGGCCAGGAGTCGGATCACTGGGCGGTGAAGTTCGTCGATTTGATCGGCGGTTAGGATGGGTTGCTGGCCGGCAAGATGGTCCTTTAGATGAAACATGGCAAAGCGTGCCACGTCATGCGCGCTGGCATATAACTCGCCGGTGCCAGGTGTGGAAGTAACGTAGAAAGGAAAGGCGTTCCCTAAGTCGTCATAGCGCTGGGCCATTTCATCGCGTCGGGACAAATCCGTATCGAAGAAGCTATGACTTAGGCCCAAGGGCTCCAAAACCTGGCGATGCAAGAATTCTCCGAAATTGAGACCGCTCTTCCGTGAGACAATGTGGGCAACGATGCCCATGCCAACGTTCGAATAGTGATACCGCTCGTTAGGCGGCGACACTAACACGCCATACTCCCGGATCACGTCATCCATCGACGGTTGCTTTCGGGGACCGCCGACGGGAAAAAGTTGGAATGTCCCGGGAAGCCCGGATGAATGACTGGCCACCGCACGAACGCTCACGTCGTTTGGATTACCAACACCAGCCCTGATCTTGGCAGCGCCAAGGTAATCGTTGGCGCGCGCGTCGAGCGATACTTTCTTTGCCGCCACCAGAACCATGAGAGCCGTCGTCGTAAACGGTTTCGTAACTGACGCCAGGGAGAAAGGTGTATCCGGTGTCGCGCGTCGCCCGCGATCCTTGTCGGCCCAGCCAAAGCCTTGTTGCCAGATGATCTTTCCGTTTTGGGTCAGAGCTACCGCCACACCGGTCGCGCGGCCGACTGCAATCTCGCGTTCGATATCCTGCCGGATCGCGCTGTATGGATCTGCGCCATGCGCCAATTGGAAAAAGCAGAGCACGCCAGAAGTAGCGGCGAGAAGTCTGATCGCTCGGGCCATCAGACGATGGACAGCGGCATTATGGCAGAGAAAAGAATTCTCTTCATCGGTTTGGGTTATTCAAAGCTTGGACGAAACGAATCTGGAAGCCAGGAAAACAGTAAATAACTTGTTGGGTTTCCGGATTGGTCGTATTCGGCAATTGCCGTGACGCATTAGCCGGCATCGTCTCAAGATTCCGCTGGCGCTCGCGACTTTTTGACTGAGGATTCTCTCATGACCAAGCGCGCGCTTTCTGCCGTTGCGGGATTTCTTGGTCTTTGCCTTCCCTTGTCCGCGCAACAGACAGATCGCCCGGATTTCTTCAGTGCGCTGAATAACTCCTTGCTTCGTTTTCCGTCGCTTACGCTCTCAGATGGACAGCATTTCTCTTTCTTGAGCGCATTCACCTGGACGGAACCGACTCCGCCTGATTTTCTTCCGGCCTTAAAAGCGACGACGCCACCGAAAGCCAATGCCTCCGCAACTTCTGGCAAAGATTCACCGAAAGAGGTCAAAGAGGTCGTGGATATGCAGCGCTCCAATCTTTTTGATTATGCCAGCGGGGAAGTCGGCTTTTTGTATGGGAGATCCACCGGCAAATTCAGTGGCGAGGTCGAGCAGGGATATTTTATCGGCGATGTAGGAAATGATAAAGTTCACATCAGCGTGGGTGCTGCCTACGAGAATTCAAGCGGACACTTTCCGCGCTTCGGCCATTAGCTCCACTGCGTCTCGACTCTAAGCAACGCAGAACACGTGTCAGCGGAAGCCTAGACGGTAGCGCAGCTGGGTAGCTAGCGTGCAACTAATTCTTATTTCCTGCTGTCTTGGTTTCCTGATTGATCAGATTAATGAAAACAGTCGAATTACCAGATGGCGAACGTGTGGCGGCGCTGGGTCAAGGCACGTGGAACATGGGCGAGACCAAACGTGCACACTCAGGTGAGGTTGCCGCGTTGCGCCTGGGAATCGATCTCGGAATGACTTTGATCGATACTGCGGAAATGTACGGCGAAGGCGGTGCGGAAAAAGTGGTGGCAGATGCGATCGACGGCCAACGCGAGCGCGTTTTCGTTGTCACAAAGGTATATCCGCATAATGCGTCAGGCGCGAAATTGCCAAAATCATGCGAGCGCAGCCTCAAACGTCTTCGCATCGATGCAATCGACCTTTATCTGTTGCACTGGCGTGGCAGCGTGCCGCTCGCGGAAACCGTGGAAGCATTCGAGAAGCTTCGAGTGGCCGGAAAGATTCGGCACTGGGGCGTTTCCAACTTCGATGTCGAAGATATGAAAGAGTTGGTCGCGATCGAAAACGGTTCCGCCTGTGCCGCCAATCAAGTCCTCTATAATCTCCAGCACCGCGAAATCGAATCCAGCCTTTTGCCGTTCCATCGAACATCAAACTTCAAACGTCAAACATCGGCACCGATTCCGATTATGGCTTATTCTCCTGTCGGCCACGGCCGAGGTTTGCTTGAGAATGCAACGCTCAAGAAAATTGCTAAGCGCCACGATGCCACTCCTGCGGAAATCGCGCTGGGGTGGGCGCTGCATCAACCCGGCGTAATCGCTATTCCAAAGGCAAGCAGTGAAAAGCACGTCCGCGATAACGCGCGGTCGATCGACATCGAGATGACAAAAGAAGATCTGGCTGACCTTGATCGTGTATTCCCGGCACCCGCATCGAAAGAGCCGTTGCCGATGCTGTGAAGGGTTTTCTTAATTCTTAATTCCCTACTTCCTATTTTTACGATCGCACCGCGGTCTGTCAGCCGCCGGTTTTCGGCGTGCGTGAAGTCCCGTGTGTCGTCGACCCCAGCACGCCAACCGGGATGAAGACGCCACTAAAATGAGTGGGATAACCCATCAATCCTGCCGGAAAGAGTGGCTCTGAACAAGCTCGACACAAGAGCCCGATAAAGCGTAAAAGCGAGCCGCTGTTCGCCGAAAGGAGAGTGCGCATGAACGCTTTTTTCAGAGGGTTGATCTTCATAGTCTGCATCGGCGCTCTAAATCTTGCGTCGAGTATTGGCACCCCGGCCAATGGCGATGTCGTGACCGACTGGAACGACGCCGCACTCAACGCGATCCGGGCGGGCAGAACAGCACCACCCATCGCCTCCCGCAGTCTTGCCATTCTTCACGTCTCAATCTACGACGCGGTTAACGGCATCGCCCGCACCAACGAACCTTATCTGGTCCAAAGCTCAGCGCCGAGCAGTGCGTCGCGTGAAGCCGCTGCCAGCGCCGCAGCGCACAAGGCGCTCGTCAATTTGTTCCCGGCTGCTGCATCCAGTTTCGATGCGCTTCATGCCGCGACTCTCGCTGGAATTCCCAATGGACCGCAAAAGACCGCCGGCATCGTGTGGGGTGAATTCGTGGCAAACCAAATCC
>Ga0209473_1000707_pt1 | contig 19359 bp, 18 predicted proteins | sample GraSoiAngelo_133_FD_185890 | JGI IMG/M metagenome (GOLD analysis project Ga0209473, IMG submission 185890) | Grasslands soil microbial communities from the Angelo Coastal Reserve, California, USA - 14_0929_05_20cm (SPAdes) (version 2) | ecosystem: Environmental > Terrestrial > Soil > Grasslands ...
GTCCGCTGTGTCCGTTTCATTTTTGCCTGCCTCGCCTAACGAATCGTGAAAAAGATCCTGATCCTCACCGCCAGTTTTGGAGAGGGTCACAACAGCGCCGCGCGAGGAATTCGCGATGGATTGGCCCGTGTCGCGCCAACGGCGGATGTCGAATTGCGTGACCTGGTCGCAGAGACCTACGGATCAGTGAATGAATTTGTGCGAAGGGCTTATCTCGCGGTGATCAACCGTTGGCCGCGCTCTTGGGGATACGTTTATCGCTGGCTCGATCACAAAGAAGATTTTGATAAGAATTTCCGGCGATTCTCTCGGCTCAAAAATCATTTTGCTATCCTGCTCGATCGTTTTCAACCGGATGTGGTCGTTTCAACTTTCCCGCCCTTTCCCTATTTACTGCAACAAATTCTAGGGCGGAGCAGACGCTGCAAAAACGTGGTGATCGTCACCGACTCGATCACCGTGAATGCTATCTGGTATCGTTGCGTTGCTGATTACTTCTTCGTTCCAAACGAGCAGAGCGCCGCGGTTCTGCGCGACAATGGAATCTCGCCACAAATCATCAAGACGTTCGGATTCCCTGTGAGTCCGAAATTTGCTGACCTGTTGCGAGATCGACCATCGCCTTCAAATAACAATCGGCGAGTCCTTTATGTCGTGAACCCCCCTACCATGAAGGCGCCCGAACTCGTGCGACGACTTGTCGATCTCGATATTCATCTGACCGTCACCGTCGGCCATGCCAGCAAACTCCGTCCGGCAATCGAAGAGGCGGTAGGTCATCGCAAGATCGAGATCGTCGGTTGGACCGAAGAGCTTCCGCGCATGCTTGGGGCCAGCCATTTGCTTATCGGAAAAGCCGGGGGCGCGACGGTGCAGGAAACAATCGCAGCCGGTTGCCCGATGATCATTAATCACGTCGTCTCCGGTCAGGAGGAAGGCAACGCCCGGCTGATCGTCGAAACGAATTCGGGCGTGGTGGCCCTTTCGCCCGTTGAGGTCGTCGCGCAAGTCCGGTGCGCATTTGCCGACGGCGCAAAACAATGGCGGGAATGGGCCGCGAATATCAAGCATTTGAGCAAACCGCGGGCAGCGCTCGAAATCGCGGAGTTTTTATCGTCGATCTAACGAGAGAAAATTTCGTCGCCGCCGACAAACGTTCGCAAAACTTCTAACTCCCGAGACAGAACAATCAAGTCCGCGTCTGTTCCAATTGCCAATCGGCCTTTCGTTTCAAGACCAATCGCGCGTGCGGGATTTTCGGTCGCCATTGCGAGTGCTTCATGCAGCGGTACTTCGACCTCGTTCACCATCGTCTGGACAAGATCGATCATGCGCGCCGCGCTTCCCGCCAGTGCCGAGCGATCAGCCAGCAGACAAACGCCCCCGTCGACAATGCAATCATTACCGAAAAGCGAAAACCGGGATCCATCCGGCAAGCCCGCACCAGCAGTTGCGTCAGTCACAAGGCAAATTCCAGTACCGCCTTTTGCGCGGTACAACATTTTCATCAACGTGGCCGAAACATGATAACCGTCCGCAATCAATTCGCAGAGAACGGTTGGTTCACCCAATGCGAACTCAAGCAGGCCCGCGACACGATAAACGCCACGTCGGCGCGCCGAAGACATGCAATTAAATATATGGCTCACGCTGCACATTCCTTGCGTCAAAGCTGCCCGTGCGTCGTCGTCCCACGCATCGCTGTGGCCGCCGCTTACGCTGATCTCCTGCGCGTGAAACCTTTCGATCGCTTCCAGCGCCCCCCGCAACTCCGGAGCGATCGTGATACGTTTGATCACGTCAGCATGTTCCAGTAATCGCTGCACGGAAGCCGGTAACGGATTCTGAATGAACTCAGCCGGTTGCGCGCCGCGCCTTATTTTAGAAATAAACGGCCCTTCGACGTGAACGCCGGCGATTTGTTCGATCGAAGATCGGCAATTACGAACCGCCTTTATTACATCGACAATTGCGTCGAGCGGCGCCGTCGCGGTCGTCAGCAAGAGAGAAGTCGTTCCGCCGCTCGCATGGAAATCGCAGATGGCCCGAAACGCCTCCTCTGAGGCTTCCATCGTGTCGTGCCCGAGTGCGCCGTGAACATGAAGATCCACAAAACCGGGGGCGAGATAATTTGCCGCAAGATCGACAACATCCGTTTCGGGAGCGTTCGTTTGTTGCCGGATCTCCGCAATTTTCCCTTGTTGCGTAATGATCTCCAGGCCTTCACGAATTCCATCCGAGAAAATCAAGCGAGCATTTCGAAAAATCATTGATGGTAGGGCGAGCCTCCGTCGAGCCGGCGAAATCCGCCAGAAAATTCGACGCTAAGTGAACTGCCGCTTGCCGGAACTGATTGCGTTTATGACCCGCAAAGTCCATTTTCTGGGTTGTAATGCGGTTCGAATACGATGTCGTGATCATCGGTGGCGCGTTTTCTGGCGCCGCAACCGCGCTCATGCTCAAACGGAAACGGCCCGAAGCGCGGGTCCTCCTCATCGAAAAAACGGCCGAGTTCGATCGCAAAGTTGGGGAATCGACTACCGAAGTGAGCAGTTGTTATATGACCCGAATTTTAGGCCTGACCCATTATCTCGGGCATCATCAGCTCGCAAAACAGGGTTTACGCCTGTGGTTTTCGAATCGACCGGACCAGTCGTTCGATGATTGCGTCGAAGTTGGCTCACGTTATCAAAGTCGCTTGCCCAGCTTTCAAGTTGATCGCGCGAAGCTTGATTTGCATATGCTCGAACTCGCAGTGGAAGCCGGCTGCGATCTCTGGCGCCCAGCCAAGGTAACGAAATGCGAAGTGAATAACAGGGATGGGCAGACTGTGAATGCAGTTGTCGACCATAGTGAACGCAGCGTGGCTTGCAGTTGGGTTGTCGATGCCACAGGACGCGCGGCCATGTTGGCACGGAAGCTGGGACATTTTCGCCAAAACGAGGAACACCCGATCAACGCAGTCTGGGCGCGGTTCAGGGACGTCAAGCAATGGGACAGCTACGAATGGCGAGAACGCTTTCCCGAATACGCCAACCGTGTTCACACCAGCCGTGAATGGGCCACCAATCACTTGTTCGGACGGGGTTGGTGGGTCTGGATCATTCCCCTCCAGGGAGGCGACGTCAGTGCAGGCATTGTTTATGACAATCGTATTTTCAAGCTTCCGGAAGGACCAAGCCTGAGCCAACGGCTGCATGCGCACATTCTCGGCAATCCTGTAGGACGCGAAATTTTCCGCCGGTCGGGCGTGATCGAGGGAGATGTGCATGCCTTGTCGATGTTGCCATATCGCAGTGAAAAGGTTTGCGATCACGGCTGGGTGGCGGTAGGTGACGCGGCCGGCTTTATCGATCCTCTTTACAGTCCGGGTCTCGATTTTTGCTCTTACACATCTTACTACGCAGCCGATTTGCTGGCGCGCAGTTTAGCGGGCGAAGAGGTCGCGGATCAGATCCGTTATTATAACCAGCAGTATGCGATCACCTATCGTTTCTGGTTCGAGAGTCTATATAAAGACAAGTACTACTACATGGGCGATGCCGATCTGATGTCGGCTGCACTCTTGCTTGATGTCAGCAGCTATTATCTCAGCCTGGTCAGGACTGCTTACCGCGATCCCGAGCATGAATTTCTTAACCTTCCATTTGGCGGTCTCGGCGGCCGATTCGCCGCCGGCATGATGAAATTTTATAATCGCCGTCTAGTGGCGCTTGCGCAGCGACGATGGGCAACCGGGTACTATGGCAGACGAAACTCTGGATGGCGCGAGCTTTACGATGGATTTGTTCCGGATGCTCGCATTCGAAAGCAAATCTGGCGAGGCTTGCGGCGTTGGTGGAAGTGTGAGCTCATTAATCTGAGATTGATGTTGGCTGTAAGAACGCCCGTTCCAGCCAGCGAAGTTTCGGCAACGGCGCGAACTGAAATCTTCGAAGCCGGAACATAGACTTCCAGTCTGTGCGGAGAGCGAAGCTTTGCTCCCCTGAAAACAAACAAATGCGGAGAACATCTTTGCAGGCCGCACATGTCACGGACCCGTATTCCTGGTCACTGCGGGTTGACGAAGCCGAAATACCAACGCAAAAACGCGTCGCCGAAAAAGAGCCAGCTTAGCGCGCCAAACGCCAGGTAAGGCCCGAACGGCAACTTCGCCGACCAGACGCGCTTACCGACAACGAGCGTGATCAATCCGACAATTGACCCGAGCAGGGACCCGGCAAAAAGACTAAACAACACCGCACGCCATCCTAAAAATGCTCCAATCGCGGCGAGAAATTTCAGATCGCCGCGACCCATCGCCTCGCGCGGAATTTGGAGCTCACGGACAACGCCCGAAATTTCGGTGACTTTATCGAGTGCGAATTTATTACCTTCAACTGCGACGCGGTTATGATGAAATTTCAATGTCGCACTTCCGTAAGTGTGATTGTCGATCTTCGCCTCATCACAGTAGAGCAACAATCGATCTTTCTCGCGCGCGAAATGATCACTCCACACACTTTGTTCGCTGCCGACCACAAAATCGGCATCGTCGCCCTGTTTCTTCCAAGTGAACGGCGTGGGTGCGTCGAAACAAATTCTTTTTTTCCCAAAGGCGATCTTGCCCGCTTCCAGGACAATCAAAAGAATCAGATAGCCCAAGACACCCGCGAGCACGGAGCGAATAGCCGCAGCGATCGGTGAATCCGTATCCATCAATTCCGGTACCGCCACGCTGGCGATGAATCCGACGATGATTCCGCCGATCGTCACGCGGTCTGGAATGATGAAATGTTCGAAATCGATAAATGTCCCGACGATCAAGAACGAAACAAAAATCCAGTAGGCGATCGCCATCGGCCAAGAAAAGCCCTGCCAGATCGCAAGGAAAAGAAGCGCCGTAAGCAATTCCACAGCAAAATAGCGAAAGGCGATTTTCGCCCCGCAATTTGCGCAGCGGCCGCGAAGGGCGAGCCAACTAATCAAAGGCAGATTTTGATGCCAGGGAATCGGTTGTTTGCAAACAGGACAAAAAGAGCGGCGCGGCTTGTTAATCGAAAGATCGACGGGCCAGCGATAAATGCAGACGTTCAAAAACGAGCCGACCGCGGTGCCGACAATGAACGCAAATGCGCTGGGGAGAAATTGGTAAACCGAATTGTCCACGCGATCAGCCGGCAATCGATCTCGATCTACGGCGCTCCATTATCCAGGCAATCCAGATGCAGCTTTCGTAAAGCAAACACATCGGGAGCGCCAACGCGATCAAGGTCAGGATATCCGGGGTGGGCGTGATGATCGTCGCCAGGATAAAAATTAGCACGACGGCGTAAGGCCGGGTGCGCGCCATGAACCAGTAAGTGATCAATCCAAATCGAACGAGTGCCAGGACCACCACCGGCAATTCGAAAGCGAGACCGAAGCCGATGGTAAATCGCGTGACGAAAGAATAATACTGTTGCACAGTCCAGGTGGGCGCCCAGCCCAGCCTCTCGGTGTCGTGAAAGAAAAAGAGAATCGTTTTGGGCAGCAACCAAAAATAACAAACCATTACGCCAAGAAGGAACAGCGCGAAGCTGACGAAAATAGCAGGAAACAAGAAGCGCTTCTCCACTGCAGTGAGCGCAGGCAAAACGAATTCCGCCAGGAAATACAGCAGCAGCGGAAAGGAAAGAACGATGCCGGCGTAAAACGCCAGATGAAATGAAATCACGATTGAATCGGTGATGCCGAGCGCCTTGAGCGTTCCGATTTGTGAACCGACATCGCGCAGCGGCGCCTGCAATATCCGCACGAGTGTCGACCGAAATGCGAAGCAAACGATCATCGCCGCCACGAGCGTGATTGCCACCTTTACGATTGTCCACCGCAAGTCTTCCAAGTGCTCGAGAAACGGCTTGGAAGTTTCGCTTTCTGGGAGATCGCGAAATTTGAAAATGTCTTGCAGCCCCATTAGGTGGACAATTCAGCGTGGCGCGAGCGACAGAAAACCGCGCGCCGACAGTCGGGCGCAAATGCCCAGGGTGTTAGCGTCGCGAATTTCGTTCTCCGTGATCATGCGCCGCAATTTCTCAATGCTGAATTCGCGGCAATCGACAATCGATTCTGTTTCATCACGCACATAACCGGCGCACGGTTCAACTGGACGGGCCAGGAAAAAGTAACCGTGTTCATCAGTGAATCCTGGCGAAGAAAAATAATGACCGAGCCCAATGAGCTCGCCGTCTTTGGCCAGTTCATAGCCGGCTTCCTCGCGAAGTTCGCTCAACGCGACCGCCTTGATTTCTTTCTGATCCGGCTCAACCAGGTTGTCGATCTGACCGGAAGGCATTTCCCAGATCGCTGCGCGAATCGGAACGCGTTCCTGGCGAATGAGAACAATTTTCCCGTCATGAGTCATCGGCGCAATGATGACGGCGGTTTTGCGATGCACAACCGTCCAAGCCCGTGGTGTCGCGCGCGTCGGTGTTCGGACGCGATCGGTCACGACCTCGAGATGCGCGTTCCCAAAATGCCGGTCGCTTGAGATCGTTTCCCAGCCCTCGCCATCGCGCACGAGATTGTTTTGCTTCACGCGGGAAACTGTAGCGGCCGCTGTCCCCAGCGGCAAACTGCTGAATTCGCTGTGAGCTTAGTCGAGCAGTTTGTGCCAGCGCACGATCTGTGCGGCGATATTCTCCGGCGCGGGCGCGCCAACCTCCCGCCGCTCCGCAAGTGAATGGCGAACATCAAAGACGCGCGCAACATCGATATCAAAAAGCGGCGAGAAGGATCGCATGTCGGAGAGCGGGATCTGGTTTAGTAGCAGTCCCGCTTCTGCCGCGTGCGCGACAAGTTCGCCGACGATCTCGTGCGCCTCACGAAAAGGCGTTTCCTTCTTAACGAGATATTCGGCCAGATCGGTTGCGAGAAGATTAGGATCGCCTGCTGCGGCTTCCATGCGATCTCGATTGATCTCGATTTTCGGCAACATTGCTGAAAACACTTCTAGTGCACCGCGAACCGTATCGACCGAATCGAAAAGCGCCTCCTTATCTTCCTGCATGTCGCGATTGTACGATGACCGCAGCGCTTTCAACGTGGTTAAGATCGACAACAAGTTGCCGTAGAGCCGGCCGGTTTTGCCGCGCGTCAGCTCCGCCATATCGGGATTTTTCTTCTGCGGCATCAAACTGGAGCCGGTTGAAAAAGCGTCGCTGAATTCTATGAAACCGAATTCGTGGGTGTTCCAGGTGATCAAATCTTCGCTCAACCGCGAGAGATGCATTCCGATCATCGCCAGGCAAAAAAGAAATTCGCAAACGAAATCGCGGTCGCCGACCGCATCGAGACTGTTCTGACTGACGCGCGAAAACCCGAGCTGCTGCGCCATTACCTTGCGGTCGAGGACGATTGTCGATCCAGCCAGCGCGCCGGAACCGAGCGGCAAAACATCCGTTCGCGCATTGCAATCACGGAGACGTTCCGCGTCGCGCGCAAAAGCTTCAATTTGCGCCAGCAAATAATGCGCGAGAAAAATTGGCTGGGCACGCTGCAGGTGCGTATAGCCCGGCATGACAACATCGACATGTTGTTCCGCGAGATCGAGCAACGCGGTCTGCAACGAGCGAAGTCCGGCACCCAGCTCTGCAATCTCCGCTTTGACGTAGAGACGCAGATCGAGTGCGACTTGATCGTTCCGGCTGCGCGCGGTGTGAAGTTTCGCTCCCGCCGCGCCAATTCGCTTCGTCAGTGCCGCTTCAATATTCATGTGCATGTCTTCGAGCGACTTGTCCCACTCGAATTTCCCGGATTCGATCTCGGCCTCGATTTCGCGCAATCCATTGTCAATCTTGTTCCGTTCGTCCGAGGTTAAAATTCCGGCTGCGGCAAGCGCGGCAGCGTGCGCGATCGATCCCGCGATATCGTATCGATACAGCCGCCAGTCGAATGAAACCGATTCGCTGTAGCGCTGCGCTACCTTTGCAGCCGGCTTATTGAATCTTCCTTTTCGCATCGTCAATTAACGGACACACTGCGCGTCACGGTAACAGAGACGTGTTTCGCATCGGGTAGAACGAATTTTCGTAGCTCGACCGTGACCTTCTGAACGGCAAAATTTCCCAGCAGATGTGTTGCGAGCCGATCAGCCAGGGTTTCGATCAAATTTACCGATTGATCGCGCGCGAAATTCCTGGCTGCTTCGGCGACGGTCGAATAATTGACCGTCTTATCGATATGATCTTCTGAATCGCGCGCGTGGTGCAGTGGCCAAAACGTAATGTTGACAGTTAGCCGCTGCGCACTTGCGCGTTCTCTTTCGGGAACACCGACGCGGGCAAAGATCTCGAGTTGCTCGATGTGAATCCGATTAGAGAAAGAATCTCGCTCATTGGGCATCGGGCAAGATTACTGCGCTGCCGATCAGAGCAACACTGGTTTCGTCGGAGCATGTCTTGACGTGATGGCACGCGCGTTGAGGTTTCATTCCGCAATGGAAACCGTCTGCCGCGTATTTGCCTATCTAAGACGTTATCCGTGGCTCGCCGTAGGCACCTTGACGTGCGCGGTCCTTGGGACGCTCCTGGTCACTATTTTTCCGACTGTGACGAAATGGATCATCAACGACGTCGTGCGGGCGAATCATCCCGAGAAATTGTTGCCATTGGTTTTATTGGCGGCGGCCGCGTTTCTGCTTCAGCACGGGTTCAACGCGCTGCGGATTGTGCTGAACAATACGTTCGAGCAAAAAGTGATCTTCGATCTGCGCAGTGATTTGTATTCGCATATTCAATTGCTGCCCCTTCGCTGGTTCGACAATCGGGCCACCGGCGATCTGATGACCCGCGTGATCGAGGACGTGAACTCAGTCGAGCGCGTGCTGATTGATGGCATCGAGCAGGGCGTGGTCGCGCTGTTGCAAGTCATAATCGTAATGGTCGTAATGCTTTATTTAAACGCAAAGCTCGCGCTGCTTGCCTTGGCGCCGTTTCCACTGCTGATCGCCGGTGCTCTCACCTACACCTTGACTGCGCATCGGCGTTATCGTTTACAACGCCGCGCCGCTTCAGCCATGAACGCGCTGTTGCACGATAATCTTTCCGGGGTTCGCCAGATCAAAAGCTTCGTGCGCGAAAACGAAGAGCATGGGCGGTTCAATCGGGTGAGCGATCAGTTGCGCCACGCCACCCTCGTAGTCATGCGGGTTTGGGCCGTTTATAGCCCGTCGATGTCGATGTTCGAGGCGTTAGGCGCCGTCCTCGTTCTTGGGTTTGGGAGTCGCGCCGTCTTGGCGGGTGGGATGCAGATCGGCGATTTGGTCGCGTTCCTTATGCTCACCGCATTTCTTTACGATCCAATCAGCCGGTTGCATCAGCTCAACCAACTTATCCAAGCTGGACGCGCCGCAGGCGAACGCGTTTTTGAAATTCTTGATGAACGGATCGAGCCCGGTTGGATAGAAAGGAAACCTTCGGCGCGCGTTGCGGGCGATATTCGCTACGAAGAGGTCAGCTTCAGTTATGCAGATGGGCTGCCGGCGCTTGATCACGTTTCCTTTCATGCGCCGCCGGGTGCAACGATCGCACTGGTGGGCGCCACAGGCGCAGGAAAGTCGACTTTGGTGAATTTGCTTGTTCGATTTTACGAATTCAGCAGCGGCGAAATTTACGTGGATGGAAGGCCGATACGTCGATATGGGCTGCGCAGCTTGCGTGAAGCAATTGGCGTGGTGACCCAGGAGAGCTTTTTGTTTAATGGCTCTATTCGCGAAAACCTTTTAATGGGGAAACCGCAGGCGACCGATGCGGAATTATGGCGGGCTGTGGATGCAGCCAATGCCCGAGGCTTCATTGAGAGGTTGCCGTCTGGTTTGGAAAGCGTCGTCGGGGAGCGCGGCGTGAAATTGAGCGTCGGCGAAAAACAACGCCTCTCGATTGCACGTGCGCTCCTAAAGGATCCGCCAATCTTGATCCTCGATGAAGCGACGGCGAGCGTGGACACCGCGACGGAGCGGCTGATTCAAGAAGCGCTCGAGCGCCTGATGTTTCATCGGACATCCATCGTGATCGCGCATCGGCTCTCGACGATTGTGCACGCGAATCAAATTCTGGTACTCGATCATGGTCGAATCATAGAACGCGGCAGGCACGATGAATTGCTCGCCTTCGGCGGAAAATATGCACGGCTGTGTGAGCAGAGTTTACTTGAAACCTCGACGCAGCCTGAACCTGGAACGGCGGAGGAAATCGCGACTTTACCGATTCCTGCTCCCGACGAGCAACTGTCGGTATAATCCGCGGTGACTGCCCAGTGCGCGCGACATTCAAATCGCAGCGGATTTCTTTCCGTCAATTGGTCGGCGTAGGTGAAGCAGAACCCTCTGGCGGCGGCGGCGTGGGGATCACGATTGTTTGTCCCGCCTGTAATTTCCGACCGTCTTCGATATTATTGGCCTTTTGCAATTCATCCACACCCACTTTGTACATCTTGGCGATGGAGGTAAGCGTCTCTCCGCGCGCGACCGCATGTGTATTCCCGTTCATCGGACGCGAGGTAGACTCAGCCGGCGCGATAGGCATGGTAGGTGAAGGCGTATTCTCTCCGACCATTACGCCCGGACGGATATGCGCAATCTGCTGCTCCAGCTTGAGGATTTCCTGAGAGAGAGCGTCGATCTTCGCGTTCTGTTCATCGATTTTTTTTGCCAACGCTTCAAGTTGAGGCAGTTCGAAAGATTTGGAGGGTTCCGGCGACGGCGTCTGGGCTGGAGCCGTCGAAAGCAGGGAGAAACCAGAAAAGAGCGTTGCAAAGAAAGTAACAGCCAGCTTCATCGGGCCAAACTTTGCCACCAGCTGCTTTGCCTGGCAAGCATGTGGGAATCAAACGGCAACATCGGTGGCAGCTTGCCTTTCCAATTTTTACCCTTAAATTTTTTTATGCCTGAACGCATCCAAAAGCCAGTCGATCCGGTTCCGTGGGGCCCAAAACAAGGCGATGACGGTGGGCCGCGTTCCCCGGATGTTTCCAGGCCGGACACAAAAGATCTACTAAAAAAAATGCGCAAGGTCGATCCCAATCAATCCAAGCGCTATCGCCAGCGCACCGGACAATAATGGAGCCGTCCCTGGTGAGGTTTGACCAGAATTTTGCTGGTGCGGCCGACGATTTCCCCACACTGCTACGACGCAAAGGTCTGCTCGGTCCAACAGCCATTGTCGATCCAATCAGCCCGGCAGGAAGCCTCCACCAAAGACATTGGGAGCCGACGGAGGCGACCACAATCCTTGCTTTCAAATTTTCAGGTGGCGTGCTCGTGGCCGGTGATCGGCGTGCGACTTCCGGTAACACCGTGGTTTACGATCGCGCCGACAAAGTTTTGGAGATTGATCGCCACTCGATTATGGCGATCGCCGGCGTGCCGGCGACGGCCTGGGAAATGGCGCGCGTGCTGGAACATTCATTCCAGTATTTTCGGCGAACGCAATTGCAGGAAATGAGTGTCGATGGAAAAGTACGCGCCCTTTCCAAGCTATTGCGCGACAATTTCGGCTTTGTCATGCAAGGCGTCGGAATGGTGGTCCCAATTTTCGCGACCTACGATTCCCATCCAAAGCCCGAGGCACGGCTCTATTTTTACGATGCGATGGGTGCGCAGTTTGAAGTGACCGATTACGCCGCAACTGGATCGGGATCGCCTGCCGTGCGCGGTATTCTTTATTACGAAAACAACTGGGGAGTCAAGCCGCTACAAAAATTGAGCGAAGACGAGGCAGTATCGACTGCATTACGCGCCCTCGATACCGCCGCGGAATCCGACACATCGACTGGTGGCGTTGATCGGAGCGGCAAAATTTACCCGCTCATCAAGATTGTGTCGCGAGACGGCATCACGACTTTGGCGGAGACCAAGATCGCTGCCGTTTTCAAGCAAACGGTTGCATGATCGAAGAGCCGTATCGTTGGGTTGAAGCAATTGCGAACCGTCGCGAGTACATCGAAGCGCAGCTCGCTTCGGGGAGTCCGATCGCGGCGTTGGGTTATCGCGACGGCATTTTATTTCTCACACTCGGTCAGACGCGGCAGAAAATTTTCGAAATTTATGATCGTATTGCGATGGGCGCAATTGGTCATCCCGGAGACATTGAGCGGTTGCGTATGGCAGCCATCGAGCTGGCCAGCACGGAGGGTTTCGCGCGCTCGACGGCGGATGTTTCACTGCGGCGGCTGGTCCATTATTCGCTCAGCCCGGTGATGAAGAGCGCGTTCGAACAAGTTTATGGCGCGCCGTATCTGGCGCGGATGCTCTTTGCGGAGGTCGGAGAACGTCCCGAAGAAGATCTATTTTTGCGGGTAGAGTACGATGGCGAGATTGCAACTAACGGCGCCACCTTCGCGCAAGCGCGCAACGATTTCTCCGCGCTCAGCGGGACACGGCAATCGAGAGAGCTAATGGAATCATTTCTCCAAGCCGAACATGCTCCGGACACCAGTTTTGAAGCGGCGCTGAGATCCGCCCTCGACGCGTGGAGCGTCGGACAGATGGCTTTACAGACTGGCGACACCAAGGAAATGCCAGTGCGCGCGGCGGTTGAAAAATATCGACGAGAACAGCTCGCCAATACCGGAATCGAAGCAGGGATCCTCGAGCGAGATCCGAGCCGGGGAATTCGTTATCGTGCGTTAATGGATAAGGAGCTACGCGCGTTGATTCACGATTAGATAAAATATGGAGAGAAATGTTCGCCCGAAGAGCACCAATGAGACAAGCGGTCCGAAACATACTAGCCTTGATCGGCTTGTTCCTGATGATCGCATCCTTTGTCTGGATGCAGCGGATGCCGAAACCGCAATCCGCTCGGTTGAGAATGGCACAATCTTCTGCAACGCCGGGGCCATTCGCGGTCGTAGTTCTTGATCCTGGGCATGGCGGACAGGATTCCGGCGCAATGTGCGGCGGCGTGCTTGAAAAAGATTTGACCTTGGACGTAGCACACCGCGTCGATCGCTTGTTGGAGGCGGAAGGAATCGCGACCGTAATGACACGCCTGGGCGACACTTACATGTCCCTGGCAGATCGGGCAGCATTCGCCAATCGCGTGAGTGATTGCATTTTTATCAGCATCCATTTTAACGAAGACAATCAGCCGGTTTCAAGTGGAGTGGAAACCTATTATGCCGCCCATCAAATGACTCCCGGATTATTCGTGACTTCGTGGTTGCCTTCCTTATTGCGAGCACTTCCTGGATCGCCGAACGTGGAAAGTCAAAGCCTCGCGGGATTTATTCAGGAAGCGTTGGTCGCCCGCACGCAGGCACTTGATCGGGGGACAAAGGCCAAGCAGTTTTTTGTAATCGAGAATGTGACTGCCCCCGCTGTTTTGATCGAAGGAGGATTTCTCACCAACAAAGAGGATATTTCAAGGCTGGCGAGCGAGGATTATCGCGAGCAAATTGCCGCAGCGGTTAGCGACGGAATTCTACGTTATCGCGACGCTTTAAAGGAGCGTCAATCAGCGGTGGCGGCGACCGGGTCGGCTAAACGCTGAATAAGCAATAAGTCGTGGCGTCAAAACCAAAACGGAGATGAAAGCTAAAGTGGTCGCGCTTGTTCTTCTCGGATCGGTTGCGCTGGTGCGAGGAGATCAAATGATCGAAAGCGTGCAACAGGCGCTAAAAGACCAAGGTTTCTATTATGGTGAGATAACCGGGGAGACGAACGCAAATCTATCGGCGGCGATTCGCCGCTATCAAATTCGCAATGGACTCGAGGTGAACGGTGAGCTGAATAGTGAAACGCTTCATTCACTAAGAATTAATTCTTCTGCGCCTGGACAGCCGACGGTGAAGATTAGCCCATCGCCAAGCCCCGGTGCCGCCCCCAAAACAGAATCGTCCGGCGAAACAGCTGGTGCTACCACCGCGCCAGTGCAGCCTTTCTCCAACCCGCCGCAAGATCGACAACTCTATCCATCAAATCCTCTGGTCCCTGGCGCTTCACCAGGACTACTCTTTGCCGGAACTCCATACGAGAGTGCGCTGCCCGATGTGCAACGCAATCTCGTGCTCTCTGCACAAATAGCGCTGGCGCGTCGTGGCCTCTATCGCGGTGAGATCGACGGCATATATGGACCGGCCATGGAATTTTCGCTGCGCGCCTATCAAGCGCGTACAGGACTTCCGGTTACGGGCCGGTTCGATTTGGAAACACTCGCCGCACTCCAGTTGTTGCCGCGGGCGCGTGCACCGACCTTCAATCCGTTCCGCCAGCGTCTCCGTCCTCGGCCCGAGCCGCCTGTGCGAGGCGACTGGGTTCCTGAATAGGTCGTCGAGTTTGGAATGTTCATCGGATCGCTATTGCGATCGCGTCACGACCTTGCGCTGTCGAAACGCACCGACTGTAGTTCAGCGAAAACCGTACCGACAAAAACTTGTGCCTCGATACGAAGCAGGATTCGATCGGTATCATCCGAGACCCAGATCGTGGCGCGCCGGAATTTCCGGTGTGGCTGCAAATCAAACTTTTTACCAATTCGGTTGAGCTGCAGATCAATTTTTATCGCATTGTATGTGCCAGCGCGGACCGAGATTTTTTCCCGACCCAGCACGGTGACGGTAGCAAGATATGCAGACGTGGCGGGATAAACGACGACACGGTACGTGCTCCGATCCGACAATGGCTGGCTTCGAAGATAAAGCATCGCCGAATGCAAATCGAACAGGTTCGGAAAACTGAATTCGCGCGTCTTCGTGCCGGCAGAGCCACCTTGGCCTTCTGTCCTTGCGCGATTGACCCCATTATTTGTGAAGGTGAGATGAGTAACGATTTTCTTTGATCGATAATCCTCTGTTTGCAACGTCTCGACTGGGCGCAACTTTTCCGCATGGGCGAGCGCACGGTAATTCACATCCAGTTTCCATAAGGCGCGGACGAAGCCGATCGTCCGGCCTGTTCCGTCGAGTTGAAACCTGCCTTCGGATGTTTTTGTAAAATGGACTTCTCCAGTGGCAGCCGTCAATCCAGACCAGCCAAAACGATAAGTTGCACGGAGAGGCCGAAGCTCTGGGAAATCGCCGGGCGGAGCTTTAGTAAGCGTTGACTGCCAATTCGCCGCGGCTGAGCGGGGGCCGAAAGACAGAAGGAGAAGAAGAACGATCGTAGCCGAGTGTTTTCCCCGAAATCCAATTCTCGCAAACTGCGCTGAAAATCCAATCAAAGCATCCGCGGCTTGCAACCGCCCGCATATCTTTGCTTCCCGACTTGCGCGCCGGCTTTTCACCTGTACGAAAAAGACACGCGAGTTGTGGCTCGCGTGGATTTCTGACGTGCCGAAATTAAACTAAGGTTTCGAAGCTCTCGCCGGCGTCGCAGATGGACTCGCCGAAATCCTCTCGGTTGAAATCGCGGTGCTGCGGCCGGGTTTATTTAGAACGGTAATGATATCGCTGGTAAAATCGACATTATCAGGGGCGTACATTACAACAGGCACTCCATTCAGGCTCATGCCCGATCTGTCAAATACCAAGTCCATGTGGTTGGTTTTGACCTTGTCCATTACGATGTCGGTGATTTCCTTGACGATACCTTCGCGCATGCGCATCGCTTGTTCTTGCAGTTGCCGTTCGCGGGTTTGACGGAACTCACTGATTTCCCGCTCCATGTTCTTGATGTTAGAGATCTTATCGTCGCGCTCCTTTGCTTTTTGTGTTTTGGCATCGGCACTTAAGGCTGGCGCATCGAGCTGCTTGTTCAGGTTGTTGATTTCATCCAACGCCTTCTTGTAGGACTCCGCGCGATCGTCGTATTCTTTCTTGGCTGCATTCTTGGCGTCATTGATTTTCGCTTCCGCGTCTTTGGTCTTGCTATATTCTTTGAACGCGCGCTGCATATCGACTGTTCCGATTTTAAGTGTGCCCTGAGCGAAAGCCGCAAATGGTAATGCGAGCATTAAAGCCAGGATTGTAGAGAGAAGCTTCTTCATAAGACAAAGGTAACGGTCGTTGGAACCGCATTAGACTGCAACTATTTAGATTTGTTCAAAATTGATATCCAACGTTAAAATTGAAATGCCCGCCACCGTTGTAGCCATCACGCTGCAGTGGAAATCCGTAGTCCAACCGGAGCGGACCGATCGGCAAATCAAGTCGAACTCCGACGCCGATATCGGACGCTATATGATTGAAGCCAAAAGACCACGCGTCACTGTTGTTGAAACCCGTGTCATAAAAAACTGCGCCGCGCGCCTTTTCGACAATTGGAAAAGTATATTCTATCGTCATGCGAGCCATTGATTGGCCACCGATCGGTTCACCATTCTCTTGTGGGCCGACTTCGCGGTAGGGAAATCCGCGGAGATTGTTCGAGCCCCCGAGGTAGAGACGTTCGAAAATCGGAACCATATCGCCGCTTCCCCAGGTGTTGACGGTCGCGATTTCGCCGTTGATGAGCAGAATCGTATCCCACGGAAGACGGAAATATTGGGACCCCTCGAGGTCGATTCCGTAAAGCTGCGCATCGCCTCCGAGAAAACCGCCCGCGACATAAGGCGAAAGGGCGACGCGTTGCCCACGCCTGGTCAGCAAGGGATTATCACGCCGGTCGTATACAAGACTGGTCAAAATCTCGCTCTCCACGGTCGAACCCTTTGCCTGCTGGATCGCTTCCGGGGCGCTTGCGGTAACGTTGTAAATGTCGACGTCTTGCAAACGGTAACCCAAGGTCGCGTACAGGTATGCGTTGATCGGTTTGCGTGCCTCGATAGAAAATCCGTAATTCCGCTGGTCATATTCCGTACTCAAGTAGTTGGCCTCCGTAAAAAAAAGCTGACCACCCAGGGACAGCTTGCGATCGAGGAAATAGGGTTCGGTTAATGCGAGGATGAAATCCTTGCGTTCCGTGCCATACTGTACACGCAGTCTAAACTTCTGACCGGCGCCGGTGAGTCCCGGCCAGTTCATTAAATCGAAGTTGCCCTGCGTGAGTTCCGCAAAGGCAACCAGGTTGTCAATCGTGCTGAACCCGCCGCCGAAGCTAAACGACCCGGTCCGCTTCTCCTGTACCAGGATGGTAAGATCTTTGCGGCCGGCAATATCTGTATCTTCGGGATAAGTTTCCACCTTCGCAAAATAGCCCAGGTTCTCGAGGCGCTTCTTGGTGATGTCTACGCGAACCGTGTTAAAGACATCGCCGGGTGCGACCAAAACTTCGCGGCGAATGACCTTGTCCTTAGTGCGCGTGTTACCGGCAATGTTGATTCGTTGTACAAACGAGCGGTCGCCTTCTTCGATTTTATAGTGCACGTCGACCCGGGCAGGACCAGCCGGCGTACCTTCCGGCAAAATCACAAGATCGACATAACCGCCACTGCCGTAGGCATCCGCAAGCGCCTTCGCATCGTCGTGCAGTGCTTTCGGCGAATAGACGCTGCCCTCCTTCATTTTCAACAATGCTCGAATCTTTTCTTCCGTCGTTACCTTCTCTCCCGAAATCAAAATCTTGTTCACGTGATATTGCGGGCCTTCCGCGATCACGATCGTAATGATCATCGGACCGTTCTCGGACCGTTCCCTACGCACGTCTTTAATTTCTACGTCGATGTAACCGTGGTTTTGATACCACTCACGAATGCTGTCCAGGTCCTGCTGCAACTGCGTCTCTTCCAGCCTACCGGATTTATCGAAAAACGAAATGAGCGTCTTGCCTTTCGTTTTCATCTGCTTGCGCAGCACTCTCTCGCTGAAGTGCTCATTGCCTTCGAAACGAATCCTGCGCACGGCGCCTTTGACCCCTTCGTTGATTGTGTAGACTACCCGCGAGGTGCCTCGTTTTTCGTCAATCGCATCGACACGGTACTTTACGTCGATGTCCGTGAAGCCCTTGGCCTGATAGACCTCAATGATTTTCTGGCGCGCTTCCTCCAGCTGTTCCTCGTTCACCGGCTGGTTGAGTTTTACTTTGATTTCTTTGCGGAGCCTCTTCGCTTTGATCCGCTCGGCTCCATTGATTTCGATCTCGCGCACGATCGAACGAGTCTGCACTGCCACGGTCACCTTCACGCCATCGCCTTCCGGCTGAGCGAAGATGCGAACGTTTAGAATGGAGCCGGTCTTGTAAAGAGCCTCGATGTCCTGCTCGACCACTTGATCGGAGTAGGGCTGACCCACCCTGGTCCGCATATGCGCGAGAATCCGTTCCTTGCTGACCGTCCCTGGCCCCGTGTACTCCACGTTGATTGATCGGATGATGGGCGGCCCCTGAGCCGCTTGGGGCCCTTGTGCTCGGGCCGATACCGGGGCAAGCAATACGCAAATGAAGGCGACCCAGGTTGCAACCGGCGGGCGGCGCATCCATCCGGAAAAATGTCTCATAGGTTAAGAAACGCAGTCCCGCGCAACAAACCCACGCCGGACAGGCGGCTATATCGGAAAGAAGGAGGCAGTGTCAAGGCAAGATTTTTCCGAGGAAGCGGGCAGTTTGTCGATAAATTACTCGGCCGCCGTTTTTAGTTCAAAAGCTCGTACCAGTTATTCCGCCGGCGCGGTTCGTAGCCCACGTCCCGAATGAGCGATTCAATTTCTGCGGCGTTTAGTCGAAATGTGGTCCCGGCGCTGCTCACGACATTCTCCTCCATCATCACCGATCCGAAATCGTTCGCACCGTACTTGAGCGCGATCTGCCCGATCCCGGCCCCCTGAGTTACCCAGGAGCTTTGCACATTGTCGATGTTATCCAGGAAAATCCGGGCGAGCGCTTGCGTCCGCAAATATTCCACCACGCCAGTTGGGTGCTCCACCTTTAGAACAGTATGCTGCGGTTGAAACGTCCAGCAGATAAAGGCAGTGAATCCGCCGCTGCGATCCTGCTGATCACGGATGCGCTGCAAATGCTCGATCCTGTCTTCAATCGTCTCGACATGACCAAACATCATCGTCGCGCTCGATCTCAACCCGAGCTCGTGCGCGACTTGCATCACTTCCAGCCATTGATCGCTGTTAATTTTCAGCGGGGAAATCTTCTTGCGCACGCGATCAACCAGAATTTCGCCGCCGCCGCCCGGGATGGAGCCCAGCCCTGCGTTTTTAAATTCGGAGATCACTTCACGCAGCGGCATCCGGAAAGTTTCCGCAAAGTGCTGGAATTCCGGCGGACTGAATCCGTGGATATTGATGTGGGGATATTTCGCCCGGATATGCCGCAAAAGATCGACATACCACCGGAATGCCAGTTTTGGATGATGTCCACCCTGCATCAGAATTTGAACCCCGCCCGCCGCCGAAAGTTCATCGAGCTTCTGATCGATCTGCTCGAACGAAAGCACATAATGATCTTCATCTTTTTCGGTTCGATAAAACGCGCAGAATTTGCAGTAAACATTGCAGACATTCGTGTAATTAATGTTT
>Ga0209473_1000709_pt1 | contig 19327 bp, 18 predicted proteins | sample GraSoiAngelo_133_FD_185890 | JGI IMG/M metagenome (GOLD analysis project Ga0209473, IMG submission 185890) | Grasslands soil microbial communities from the Angelo Coastal Reserve, California, USA - 14_0929_05_20cm (SPAdes) (version 2) | ecosystem: Environmental > Terrestrial > Soil > Grasslands ...
CGCTGCTCACGCCAGATCTTCGAGACGGCGCGGCGAGTACTGGCACAGAATCCCCAGCTATTCGAGAAGCAACTCAGCGCCGAACAGGAATCGCCATACGAGGTAGGCGCCTTCGCATTCCGCGACGAAGCGGAAGAAGCCGCCTGGCTGCTCGAGGACCTCCGCAGCGACCGCGCGGCGTCCGGTCTGGGATGGGGTGCGTACGCCGTCCTCTACCGCCGGCACAAGCTCGGCGAGTACCTCGAGGGACGGTTGCTGCGAGCGGGGATTCCCTGCCGGCTGGCGCGGGGCCGCTCGCTGGTCGAGGACGACGTGATCAAGTACGTCATCGCGGCGCTGCGGATCGTGCGCGACCCGGCCGATCAAGTGGCGATCGAGGCGTTCGCACGCTGCGTGCTCTCGCCACACTTTCTTCAAGAAGTACTTGCCTCACCCCCCTTCCACCTCTCGGCCTCACCCCCTGTCCCCTTCTCCGCTGACGCGGAGAGGGGGGACGCAGGCGATTTCCTGGCGGCCGTTCGCACTCTCGCCCGGCGCCGGCCGGCGCACGACCCCGACACGAAAAAACTGTGGCGCCTCGTCTATCAGGTGGAGAACCTCCGCGCCCTGCCCCGGTCGCACCGCGCCCTGCCGCCGCTGGTCGATGAGATCCTGTCGCAGAGCGTAGGACCGTATCGCAACACGCTCGAGGAGCGGCACGACGAGCTCACCGACCCGGCCGACATCCCCGAAGCCGTGGCACTCGCCGCGCGGCTCGACACGGCGATCGCGGCGGAGCAGGACATCGTGATCGAGCCGCAGGGGGGGTTGGAGATTGCGATGCGGGGCATGCTCATCGCGGCGGGTGTGCGGAACGTGCCGTCCTCCGTCGCTTCGCGGCCGGAGGTTGAGGAGGTTGGGGAGGTTCGGGAGGTTGTGAAGGCAGCAGACGGGGGTAAAGCTGGCCTCGCTCTCACGCTCTTCAAGGCCCTGCAGCTCTTGCACGCCGAAGACCTCGAAACCGTCCTGGAGCGCTACGTCACATTCGATTTCGAGACAACGGACAACGACGTGACGACGTGCGGCGTGGTCGAGATCGGAGCCGCGCGCGTGGTGAAGGGAGAGATCGTGGACCGGTTTCACACGCTGGTCCAGCCGTACCAGCCGATCTCATCACGGGCGAGCGCGATCCATGGCTACACAGACAGCGACGTCCGCGATGCGTCCTCGTTTGCCCAGGTGTGGCCCGAGTTTCGCGCCTTTGTCGGCGACGACGTCCTGATCGCCCACAACGGCCAGCATTTCGACATTCCCGTGCTGCGCCGGCTCGCGGCCGGACTGGCCGGGATGGACAGCCTCGCGTTCTACGACACCCTGCCGCTCGCCCGCTCCCTCTCCCGCGACAGCGCCAAGCTGGAGGACCTCGCCCTGCGGTTCGGGATCGACGCCGGCCGGGCGCATCACGCGTTGGACGACGCGATCACGCTCGCCCGGGTCTATCGGGAGCTCGAGCGGCGGCGCGGGATTCGCGCGCGCAAGGCGGTTCTCGTCAACCTGCTCGACTACCTCGGACTGGGCTTGGCGCTGGAACGGCGGACGGGTAGCGGAGAGCGGGACCTGCTGTTCAAAGTCGCGAAATTTTATACGCTGGGCCGGTACAGCGACGCGCTGGAGTTCTACCAGATGGAGCGCGAGCGCACCGGTCTGACCGCGGCGCCGCCGGTGGACGAGGTGATCGAGCGGCTCGGGGGGCACGCGCTCATGACGCGCCTCCGGGCCGAGCCCCACCCCGCGCAGCGATATCCCGCCGCGGTGGCCCGCTTGCGGGCACTGATCGACGAGCCCTCACCCCCTGACCCCCTCTCCACCAAGTGGAGAGGGGGAACGCTCGAGGAGAGCATCGACAGGCTGCTCGAGCGCGTGGCGCTCTCGACGTCGGAGGGCGTCGAGGTCGCGCCCGATCGCGTCAACCTCCTCACCCTGCACTCGACCAAGGGCCTGGAGTTCTCGCGGGTGTACATCGTGGGAGTCGAGGACTACCAGATCCCGGGCTACCGCGAGTCGACCGAGAAGCGGCAGGCCGAGATCGAGGAGGCACGGCGCCTTCTGTATGTGGGCATGACCCGGGCGCGTGAGCGCCTGGTCCTAACGCGGGTCGAGCGCCGATCCGGCATGGAGGCGGGGGGAAGCACGTTCCTCGAGGAAATGGGCCTCGAGGTGCAGGCCGCGACGGCCGGGTGAGCGAGCCCTAGTCTTTCTTCCAGGCGCCGAGCAGGCGTCGCAGCAGCACGAGCTGGCCCAGATGGTACGCGTTGTGGTCGGCGAGCACCAACGCTTCGCGCAGCACGGTTTGGCCGGTGCCGTGCGGGATGCGGGCGAACAGGTCGGTCTTCGGGTCGGCCACGAGGCGCTCCATGGCGCGGAGGTCGCGCTCCACCTGCGCCACGCTCGTGTCCCAGGCGTCCGCATCGGGTGGGGCGTCCTGCTCGGGCCAGTAGCCCGCGGGCCACTTGGGGGAGACGTGCTCCGCGCTCTTCGTGAACTCTATGATATCCCATTGCGAGATACGGACGTGCTCGAGCAAGCGCCACGGCGTAAAGGGCTGGCCGGCGGGCCGGGTGCCCCGCAGCGCAGCCGGCCATTCACCGATCGCGTCCCGGGGCGTAACGTGAGCGTGACCGCCCCGCAGCAGCTCGAGCAGGTGGTCGCGGAGGGCGCGGTGCGGATCGGTGCGCCGCGGCTTGCGTTTGACGGGCATGCAGGGCTCCTGGCCCGGAGGCATCCCCGGGCTTGCGCCCGGGGGCAGTTGGTACGGGCTACGCCGTTCCCAGTCGCAGCAGCGCGCCCTCGTGCTCGAGCAGCCAGCGTTTGCGATCCAGGCCGCCGCCGAAACCGGTGAGCTCGCCGCGCGCCCCGACCACGCGGTGGCAGGGCACGATGATGGGGACGGGATTCTTGCCGTTGGCGGCGCCGACTGCGCGGGTCGCGTGCGGGTCGCCGAGCTGGCGCGCTAGTGCGCCGTAACTGGTAGTGGTGCCATAGGGGATGGTGCGCAGCAGCTCCCACACGCGTCGCTCGAACGCCGAGCCCGCGGCGTCGAGCGGCAGGTCGAAGCTCGTGCGCGTCCCCTCGAAGTACTCGGTCAGTTGCTGGCGGACGCGGGCGAGCAACCCGCCCGCCGGGCCGCGGCCGTCGTCTTCCGCCCACCCGGCCTCGGGTGCGGAGCGGTTGCGGCGGACCGGAAAGAACACTCCCCTTAGGGCGGTATCAGAGGCCGTGAGGATGAGCTCGCCGATGGGGCTCGGGAAGCGGGCGAAGGTGTCGGGCATGGGCAGTGATCCTAAAGCTAGCGCGAGTCTCGGCCGGCAATGCAAAGAGCCGTCCGGCAAGCCGGACGGCTCCCACTACGATCGAAGGACCACCCCTGCTTCAGGGACCGACCGTGCTCGTGGCGGACCCGACGATGATCTCGCCGGTGGTCGTCGCGGTACCCTCGATCACCTGGCCAGTGAGCGCATCCACCGTGCCGCCCATGATGCTCTGCAGGTACACGTGGATCATGTTTACCGTCATGCCGCTGCTCGTCACACCGTCACCGGTGGGGATCTGCTCGTTCAGCACCACATAGCCGACCCCGGGCAAGCTGACGTTCGTATTCGGAGCCACCGCCTGATCGCCGGAGAACGACTGGCCGGCCACTGTGAGGTTCGTGAACGTCGAGCCGGCGGCGTCGCTGAACGCACCGCTTTGGCCGGCACTGCTCATGACGTTGGCGACCACTTCATCCGCCGTGATCAGTCCGTTCAGGATGTTCACACTCGCCGCGCTCGACGTGCTCTGCGCGCCCGCCTCTGCGGCCCCGATTTCACCCGACGTGATGCTGTTGAGGAAATCGGACGATAGCGCGCCCGCGACGCTCATCGCGCCGCCTTCGGCATCTGCCTCCGCGCCGTCGGTGCCCGAGACCGCCGGCAGCACCGCCAGCGGCGACTGACCACTGGAGCCGAGCGGCGTGTTGACGTACGTGCTGTACGCCTGGCCGCCCACCGATTGGGCGCTGCCCGCCGCCGCGAGCCCAGCCACGAGCCCGACGACGAGCCCGAGGGCCGCGAGGCGGTTCACCCCATGCATGCTCTTGCCGTTCATCTGTTCACTCCTTCCTTGGATTCCCATGGCTAATGAGCTTGGATGGTGCCGTCCGCTCACGACCCGTGCTCCACGACGTTGCCGCCCTTCAAGTACGTGAGGCCGGTGTCCCCGTGATGCTCGCTCCGCCAGCGCATGGCATCGCTGCGGGTGTTCTGCCGACCGCCACGATCGTTGTCGCACACCTCGAATTGCGTCAGTTCAGAGGGTTCCGTCGCGCCCGGCCCTTTTTCGCGCGCCGTCATGAAGTTGTCCGGTACGCCCACGACGACACATACGCCGCCCGGATGCCCATCGGAGAACTCGTTGGCAAACACGGGCCGCCCGTCGTACGCATCCACGCCGTCGTGGATCGACACGTGCCAGGCGATCTTCAAGGCGTGACCGTTGACCTCGATCTCGCCCTTCCTCACGATGCAGTTCCCGTTCGCATCCTGCCCGAGAAACACGTTGAACCCGAACGTGACCTTGCCGGTCATGTACGGGGCCGGGTCCGGGGCTGCGGGTTGGCCTCCAGCTGGCTCATCGACGTTATCGTAGTTTGACGCCGCCCGGTTGCCTGTGGGGTCGATACGCCCACCGCCCGTCCACTTCCCAGTGACGCACTGCGCCGGAGGTGGCGTGAACCAGAAGTTCGGGCGCTTCGGCGCCATGTTGACGTTCGGCTGGTCGGTACACGCCGCGGCAAGCAGTCCGGCCGCAAGGAGGCTCGGCCAGACGATCAGGGTTCCGTGTTCTCGCATCATGGGCGTTCTGCCCTCTCTGTTGACGATTCCCGCCAGTGTACGGTTCGTGTCACACACTGCACGACCGAGCAGGGAGGCAAGGGCAGTGCCAGCGACATTGCAGAACGAAGCACGTTGAAGGACCGAGAGATACGATTGGCGTTGCGGCACCGCGCCGCTGCGCGTCGGTCACGACAGTTGTCGTCCGCACACCCGACGCGCCCGCGCCGCGCCACCGCTCGAGGACGACGATCGCTGTTGCGGGCGCGCACTGAGATGCGCGGGTCGAGCCGCTCACCCGAGAATAGGGAGATCCATCGTGGAACCAGCCGCCGTGTCACCGTTCGCCGCGTGGGAGAATTTCTACGTCATTGTGGGCTCGTCGGCCGCGGCGTTGACGGGTCTACAGTTCGTGGTGGTGGTGCTCGGGGCCGAGGCGCGCTCCATCGGCCCGGAGGTGGGTGCGTTCGGCACGCCCACGGTCGTCCACTTCTGCGCCGCGCTGCTCATCTCGGCGATCCTGAGCGTGCCCTGGCGCGCGGTCTCGAACGCGGGACTGGCCCTCGAGGCCGTCGGCGTAGCGGGGATCGTGTACATGGCGGTCGTCATCCGGCGGGCGCTCAGGCCGTTGCGCTATGTACCGGTGCTGGAAGACTGGCTGTGGCACTGCGCCTTTCCACTCGTCGCTTACGTGACGCTGCTGGTGGCGGCGTTCGTGCTGCAGCGCGATCCGCCGCGCACGCTGTTGGTCATCGGCGGGACGGCGTTGTTCCTTCTGTTCATCGGCATTCATAACGCCTGGGACGCAGTCACCTACATCGCCACGCAGCAGCCGCAGCACGAGGAGCGTGCGCGGGACCGGAAGTAGGCTGCAGCTCTCCGAACCCCGGGCTTGCGCCCGGTAGCCCGGCCCGTGAGGGCCGGGGGACGGGGAGATCGGTGGACCCCGGGCTTGCGCCCGGGGTCAGTCGACCACGGGGAGGATGTCTACCCGAATCGGGGCTGCGGGCGCGGAGTGGGTGAGGGCGCCCATCGAGATCAGGTGGGCTCCCGCCTCCGCGTAGGCACGCGCGGTCTCGGGCGTGATGCCCCCCGACGCCTGGACCGTTACCTCCGGCCCGGCACGCCGCACCCACGCGGCTACACGCTCGGGCGGCTGATTATCGACCAGGAGGTGGCGCACGCCGGCGGCGAGGGCCCGCTCGAGCTGCGCATCGTCCTCGACCTCGACGACCACCGGCAGTCCGGATGGGGCCGCCCGAAGCGCCCGGGCAAGATCTCCCGACCCGAGCAGCGCCCAGTGGTTGTCTTTCCAGAGCACGGCACCGGCAAGCGAGTGGCGATTCTCTACCCCGCCGCCCACCGTCACCGCATAGGTCTCGAGCGCGCGCAGGCCCGGCGTGGTCTTGCGCGTGTGCGTGATCCGCGAGCGTGTTCCCTCGACGGCTTCGACCACGCGACGTGTGACGGTCGCGATGCCCGAGAGGCGTTGCAGGAAGTTGAGGGCGACGCGCTCGCCCGAGAGCAGCGTTGCTGCGCTCGCCCCGGCGCGCGCCAGCACGGCGCCGGGCGCCACCCAGTCTCCTTCGGTGCACAGCGCTTCGACGCGCGCGTCGCGGTCGAGCTCCCCATACACGAGCGCGACGATCGGGAGGCCGGCGACCACGAAGCGGCCCTCGGCGACGAACCGGGCGCACGCGGGCCGTCTCGCCGCGTCGCCGAGCAGGCGCGTGGTGACGTCGTCCGCGGCGCGGTCTTCCTCCAGAGCCCGGCGGACCGCGTCGCTGTGGGGCGACTCAGCCAATCGCGAGCATCCGGTCGATCGCCCGCCGCGCGCGCCCAGCGACGTCGTGAGGAACGGTCACCTCGTGCTTCAGGTCGCGCAGCGAGTCGCGCAGCTTTTCGAGAGTGATCTGCTTCATGAAGCGACACTCGGCCGACTCCGCCAGCGGGTAGAACTCCTTGTCGGGGTTCTCGCGCCGCAGCCGATACAGCACGCCCGTCTCGGTCGCGACCACGAAGCGGCGCGCCGGCGAGGTCCGCGCCCGCCGGGTCATCGCTTCGGTCGAGACGATGTGGGTGCGGCCGGCGGCGACATCGCCGTCCGCCGCCGCGTAGTACATGGTGCCCGTCACGCAGCCGCACTCGGGATGCACCAGGAACTCGGCATCGGGATACTCCCGCCGCTTGGCCTCCACGTCGGCCGGGCCGAGCGCCGCGTGCACGTGGCACTCCCCCATCCACACCTCGATGGGGCGCCCCGTCACGCGTCGCACATGGCTTCCCAAGAAGAAGTCCGGCACGAACAGCACCGGCACGTCGGGCGGCAGTGCCTCGACGACCGCCACCGCGTTGCCCGAGGTGCAGCAGTAGTCGGCCTCAGCCTTCACCGCGGCGCTGCAGTTCACGTAGGCGACGACCAGGCCATCGGGATGGGTGGCGCGCCACGCGCGCACGTCTTGCGGCTCGATCGTGGCCGCGAGCGAGCACCCGGCATCCGGGTCGGGGATGAGCACGCGCTTGTCGGGGTTGGCGATGGCAGCCGTCTCGGCCATGAAATGCACGCCGCAGATGACGAGCAGCGGCGCATCGAGCTCGCTGGCGCGTCGCGCCATCCGCAGCGAGTCCGCGACCACGTCCGCCACGTCCTGGATCTCGGGTCGCTGGTAGTTGTGAGCCAGGATCGCGGCCCGCCGCTCGGCCTTGAGCGCCAGGATTTCGGTCGTGAGGTCCGTCATGACACACACCCATTGGTGGAGGAACCGCCGCGGGGGGGCCGTTTGGGCAACGCCTCGGTCCACCGAAGGGGATGGACCGCTCCCGGCAGGGGGCGCGAACGTCCTTGCGCCATGTGAATGGTAAGTGGATGGAGCGTCCCGCGGGAGGCGTGGCGGCGCCAGGCTTGACCGTCGCGCCCGTGCGGCCTAGTCTCCGGCCCCATGCTGGGGGCCCAACTCCCACTGGCGAGCGCCCTGCCGTTCGTGGCGCTGCTCGCGGCCATCGCCGTGTTCCCGCTCGTCGCCCCCCGCTGGTGGCATCCGAACGGCAACAAGGCCATCGTCGCGGTCGCGGTCTCGCTCCCGGTGCTGTGGCAGCTGGGGATCGCGTTCGGGCAGCCCGGGCGGGCGGTGTTGGCGGAAATGATCCACGACTACGTCGGCTTCATCATCGTGATCGGCGCGCTGTTCGTGATCACCGGTGGCATCCACATCCAGGGCTCGCTCTCGGGCACGCCGCTCGTGAACACGGGGATGCTCGGCCTGGGAGCCGTGCTCGCGAACCTCCTGGGCACGACGGGCGCCTCGGTCCTGCTGATCCGGCCGTTGTTGCGGGCCAACAAGAGCCGGCGGCGCACCGCGCACATCGTCGTCTTCTTCATCTTTCTCGTCGCGAACTGCGGTGGCCTGCTCACCCCCGTGGGCGATCCGCCCCTCCTGCTCGGCTTCCTCAAGGGGGTGCCGTTCGAGTGGACCCTGCGGCTGTGGCCGCAGTGGCTCACCATGACGGCCTCGCTGCTCGTCATCTTCAACGTGTGGGATCAGTGGACCCTGGACCGGGAGGAGCGGGAGCGGCCCGGCTCGCAGCTCGAGCAGGTCATGGTGCACGAGCCGTTGCGGGTGCGGGGCGGGGTCTCCGTGGCCGCGCTCGGCGCCGTGCTCCTCACGATCATCGCCGCCGGCAAGGCCGCGGCCGCGGGACGGCCCTGGGCGTCGGGAACGCAGGAGGTCGTCCTCGTGGCGTTCACGCTCACCGCCTACGGCGCGACGGCGAGCGAACACCGCGAGCGCAACGCGTTCACGTTCGGCCCGATCGTCGAGGTGGCGGTCCTGTTCGCGGGGATCTTCGTGACCATGGCGCCCGTGCTCGCGATCCTCAACGGCTGGAGCGATGGGGCGCGCACGGTCTTGGGCATGCGGTTCGCGGTGACCCAGCCCTGGGAGTTCTTCTGGACGGCGGGGGCGCTGTCGAGCGTGCTCGACAACGCTCCGACCTACCTGGCCTTCGTCGCCAGCGCGGCTGGTCTGGAAGGCGTGCCGGCGCAGGGGCGCTTCATCGGCGCGCTGGCGCTCGATCCCGGCGCGGCGCGCCTGCTCGCCGCCATCTCCACGGGGGCCGTGTTCATGGGCGCGAACACCTACATCGGGAACGCCCCCAACTTCATGGTCAAAGCCATAGCCGAAGAGAACGGGATCAAGATGCCCTCGTTCTTCGGGTACATGGCCTACAGCTGTGGGATTCTGCTCCCGCTGTTCGTCGCCATCACGTTGATTTTTTTCTAGATCGGGAGCAACGAGCGGGCATGCGTGGGATAATCGGGCTGCGGATCAGCCTCGTCGCGGTGGCGTGCTGGACGACGGCGGCGTCCGGTCAGACGGTGACCGTCGTCCACACCGTCAACCTGCGCCCCGATCCCTCGACCGAATACCCCGCCATGCGGCTCCTCACGCCATCCGAGCCGCCCCTGACCCTGCTCGACGGGACCCCCGAGAACGGGTACTACCACGTCCGCACGGGCGCCGGCGAGGAGGGGTACGTCTGGGGCCGTGAGGTGCGAGTGAGCGTCACCCCGCTCGCAGCGCCGCTTCCCTCAGGCCCCGGCGTCCCGGGCTCGGCCAGTATGGTGGGGTGTGGGGACAGCTTGTGGCAGCACGTGTACCATCCGTCGCGCCTGCTCGTGCAGCAGGACTGCGTCAGCGTAACCGGCGTGATCGTCGACGCGACCGCCGGCCAGGCGCACCACGAGCCCGATGGCGTGCGTCATGAGCCGGACGGCGACACCCACGGGTGGCTGCAGGTCGATTCGCAGTTCGCGGGCTTGATCAACGCCGGCAACCGGTCGGACGAAGGCGGCAATCTCGTGTTCGAGATCGTGTGCCATTACACCGTCACGCAGAGCGATGCGCAGCCCGCCTGTGCGGGATTCAGCGACCACACGACGATTCCGCCCCTCGGCTCGCACGTCGCGATCACGGGCACCTTCGTGCGGGAAAAGAACCACAAGCAGTGGAACGAGATTCACCCCGTGTCACGCATCGAGCCGCCATAGCTCGCTTACCACGGGCCCGTCTTCGTATCCGGGACGTGCTCCTCGATTCGCACCGCGGGCGCCCGCTCGCGCCCGAGCCGCGCGTTGAGCGCGGGCAGCTGGGACGTGAGCACCTGCTGCCAGCGGCGCGCCGCACCCGCCACCCGCTCGCGCTGTGCGGCAAATACCACCCGTCCTTGCTCGCTGGGCCCGCGATCGGCGCTCTCCACAGCGGTCTCGAGCCCGGCCAGCTCGTCACCCGCGCCGCCCGCCGCGCGCGCGAGGCTGTCGGCCAGCCCCTCGAGGGCGGTGAGCGACGCCTGCGTCGCGCGATCGAGCGATCGCCCGGCGAGGGCGCGGATCTGGTCGCGCGCGCTGCGCAGGCTCCCCGCGAGCGCGTGCTGCTGCGCCATCGCGTTCCAGATGTCGAGCCCCAGCCGCAGCTGAGCGACCAACGCGGAGTCCGCCACATGGACCCGCGGATCGAGCTCGATCCGGAGCGACCGCGCGTATGTCTGGCCCGCAACGCCGAGACGGACTTCGTAAACCCCCGGTAAGACCAGCGGTCCCTGCGGCTCGGCGACCGTTCCCGGCCCGGCGATGGCGGCAATGCTGTAGCCATAGCGCGCGGCGGGTGGCGGAGGATAGCGCAGGTCCCACACGAAGCGGTTGAGCCCGACGTTGCGGGCGGGAGGCTCGAAGCGCGGTAACCATTCGTCGGCGATCTGCGGCGCCTCCGCCGGCGGGGTCGGACGGTCGTCGCTCGAGTAGCGGCGGACGAGACCGCCGCGCGCGTCGTGAATCTCGATGGTCAGAGGACCCTCGGGCACGGCGCGCAGGAGGTAATCGATCACCGCACCGGCCGGCGGGTTCGTGCCGTGCGGCTCTTCCGGCGGCAGGGGAGTGTCGTTGCTGACGCTGCGGCGCAGCCGGACCGCCGGCGCCGGAGCGAACAGGTAGACGGGAGCACGGAGAGCGGTGTCGCTCAGCTGGCGTAGCGGGGTGAGATCGTCGAGCACCCAGAACGAGCGACCGTGCGTGGCCGCGATCAGGTCGCGTCCGTGGACCGCGAGGTCCCGCACCGACACGACCGGCAGGTTGAGTTGGAGCGACTGCCAGTGGTCGCCGTCGTCGAGCGACACGTACACGCCCGTCTCGGTGCCCGCGTACAACAGCCCCGCACGAACGGGATCCGCGCGGACCGCCTGAACGTACGCCTGCGGCGCGATCCCCCGATCGGCGCGAGTCCAGTGCGCGCCCCCGTCGCGGGTCCGGTAGATGTAGGGCGCGAAGTCATCGACCCGGTGTCGGTCGACAGCGGCGTACGCGACGGAGGTGTCGAAGGGCGACGCCTCGAGCAAACTGATGGTGCTCCAGGGCTCGAGGCCCTGCGGCGTCACGTTCTGCCACTGTGCCACCCGGCCGGCGTCGCTGGTACGGTGAATCAGTCCGTCGTCCGTCCCCACCCACAGCAATCCCGCCGCGCGGGGCGACGGGGCGATGGCGTACACCACTCCGTAGCCCCGCCCCGCGGCGTTCGCGACCGTGGTCGCGCCGGCACGCGTCAGGTCGGGGCTGATCGCCTCCCAGTGGAAGCCGCCGTCTCTGGTGCGCAGCACCATCTGGGCGCCAAGGTAGAGCGCCTGCCGATCGACGCGGTCGAACACCAGCGGCGACGTCCACGTGAAGCGGTATTTCCGTTGCGGCATCGGTACCCCGAAGGTCGACACGGGCCAGGGCGAGATGTCCTGCGACTGGCCCGTGCGCCGGTCGAACCGATGCACGCCGCCGTACGTGTCGCCGCCGTAGACGATGTCGGAATCGAGCGGGTCGGGGGCGATGTAGCCGCTCTCGCCCGCGCCCACCGGGCCCCAGTCACGGAACGTGATCTCCCCGAAATCGCTGCGGCTCGTCACGCCGGCGGTGCCCGCGTCCTGCTGGGCGCCGTACACGCGGTACGGGAAGGCGTCGTCCGTGACCACGTGGTAGAACTGCGCCGTGGGCTGATTGTACCAGCTGCTCCAGGTCCGGCCATCGTCGAGCGTGATCACCGCCCCCTGGTCGCTGCCCACGATCATGCGCGTGGGGCCCCGCGGATCCACCCACAACTCGTGATAATCGTCGCCGCCCGGCTGTCCCTTGAGCACGGTGAACGTCTTGCCGCCATCGCTGGATCTGAGGAGCGACACGTTGGGCACGTACACGACGTCGGGATTTTGGGGATCAACCGTGACCCGACAGAAGTACCAGTTGCGGCTCGTCAGCCGCGGATCGCTCCCCACCAGCCGCCACGTCGCGCCGCCATCGTCCGAGCGGTACAAACCGCCGTCCGTCTTCGCTCCGATCAGCGCATAGACCCGTCCGCCGCGGCCGCCCGCGAGACCGATGCGGCCGACCGGACCGGCGGGAAGACCGTGGCCGCTCAGGAGAGTCCAAGTGGCACCGCCGTCGGCCGACTTGTACAGGCCGCTCCCCGGTCCTTCGTCCGGGGGGTACTGCTCCCACGGCGTGCGGCGCGCCTGGTAGAGCGCGGCGTATACGACCTGGGGATCGGCGGGATCCGCCGCGAGGTCGATGGCCCCGGTATCGGGATCCTTGTACAGCACTTTGGTCCAGGTGCGCCCGCCGTCGGTGGAGCGGAACACGCCGCGCTCGGGATTGGGGCCGTAGGCGTGTCCCAGCGCCGCGACGAGCACAACGTCGGGATTCCGCGCATCTACGAGCACCTTCCCGATGTGCCGCGTCTCGGTGAGGCCGAGTGCGTGCCAGTGAGCACCGCCGTCGGTGGACTTGTAGACGCCGGCGCCGTAGGTGATGTCGGAGCGGATCGACGCCTCGCCGGTCCCCACGTAGATCACGTTCGGATCGGAAGGCGCCAGGGCAAGTGCCCCGATCGAGGCGATCGGCTGGTCGTCGAACAGCGGCTCCCAGGTGACGCCGGCGTTCCGCGTGCGCCACACGCCGCCGTCCACGGCACCGAAGTAGAACGTGGCCGCATCGCCGGGGACTCCGGCCACGGCCAGCACGCGGCCGCCGCGGTGCGGACCGATGAGGCGCCACCGCAGCGCGCCGTACGCGTCCGGCGGGATGGTCTGGGCGGGTGCCGGGACCCCGACGGCCAGGGCGATCGTGAACGAGGCGAGCAGCGAGGCGGATCGGATCTGGTTCATGGACGGGAAGTTATGGGACAGCGTTCGCGATCACGACTTCGAGATCCTGGGTGGCCCGCTTGCGACACTCTTTCCTGAGGTCGTCCATGTCGGCCGCGAGGAACTTTCCCAGGATGCCGTGCGCGGTGACCTCGAACGCCGGCAGCTCCTTCTTGGCAGTGGTATTGGAATACAGAGCGATCACCGCGCGCTCGTCGAACCGGTAGAAGGAGTAGGTCGGGTAGCGATCGAACAACCAGACGTGAGCGGGCTTGCCGAAGTCTCTCGCCAGCCGCGCGAAGTAGCGGTACGCATCGGCGACCAGCGCGGGGATCAGGGGCCCGTCCTCGAAATGCTTGCCGAGCGAGAATATGAGCTCGTGGCTCTCGAGATCGGGGAGAAACGCTTCCAGGGTTGTGCCGGGACGACCCAGGAAGCCTTTGATGGCCGCGTCGTGATTCTCGCGCCAGCGGCGAGAATGGATGAAGTAGAGGGCCATCGTGGTCGCGGACGCGATGAGATCGTCGAACCGGTGAACGAAGCCGGCGAACGGACCCAGCTGCACGATGCCGAAGGGGGGCTCGGGAGCGGCGGTCATGGACTCGATGCTAGCCCAGGCGAACCGCAGGAGCAAGAACTCCGGGCCGTGCCCCCGATTATCTTCGCTCCATGCCCACTCCCGTCCTCGTCGAAGCCTGCGTGGCGACCCCTGACACCTGAGAGAAGTATGAGAAGTCTCTCATGACGGGTGTACAGCAGGTCCGCTGCGCAGCACAAGAACGTTACTTCCCCGAGACGAAAAACACGTGGTCCACAACACTCGGGAGGTTTCGTTCAATGACCAGGCATTTCGCTTTCATCGCGCTCGTCGCCTTGGCACTCGCGGCGTGCGAGCAGAACCCCATTCTCACGAGCCCCGCTGCGTCGCTGCAGGCAGCGCGCGACGCCGACGTCACGGGCGATCTCGCCGGTCCGGGGGCGGTGTACACGCTCACCAACCAGGTCGGCGGCAACGCGGTCGCCGTCTTCATGCGTGGCGCCGACGGCAGGCTCGCCTCGGCCGGCAGCGTCGCGACGGGCGGCACCGGCACGGGCGCGAGTCTGGGCTCGCAGGGCGCGGTGTCGCTGAGCAATGACGGCCGCCGGCTGTTCGCGGTCAACGCCGGCTCCAACGATGTGTCGGTGTTCGCTGTGAGCCCGGCAGGCCTGGCGCTCGCGAGCCGCACCGCTTCGGGCGGCACCCTGCCGATCAGCCTGACCGTGCACGGCAATGTGCTTTACGTGTTGAACGCGGGCGGCAGCGGCAACATCTCGGGCTTCACGGTTGGTACCAGCGGCGACCTCACACCGATCGCGGGCGCTACCCTGCCCCTCTCGGGCTCCACCGTCGGCCCCGCCGATGTGCAATTCAGCCCCGACGGGAGCCGCCTCGTGGTCACCGAGAAGAATACCAATCTGCTCGACGTGTACGCCGTAGACGCGAACGGCGTGGCCTCGGGCCCAACGACGACGGCCTCCGCCGGCGGCACGCCGTTCGGGTTCGCCTTCGGACTGCGCAACGATCTGTTCGTGTCGGAAGCAGCGGGCTCGGCGTCGTCCTACGTGCTGGATGCGAGCGGCACGCCCGCGCTCGTGAGCGGCGCCGTCTCCACGCACCAGGGCGCGCCGTGCTGGGCCGTGGTGACCGCGGACGGCCGCTTCGGCTTCACCGGCAACGGGGCCGGATCGGTGTCGGCCTTTGCCATCGCGCCGGACGGCGCGATCAGTCTGGTGGACGCCAACGGCGGGACCGCCTTGATCGGCGCCGGCGTCAACGACATCGCGTTGAGCCATAACAGCCGCTACCTGTACGTGCTGCAGACCGGCGGCGCCCAAGCCATCCACGCGTTCCGCATCCAGGCGGACGGGCACCTCACGCCCCTCGGGCCGATTGCCGGCCTTCCCGCCGGGACGAGGGGACTCGCGGCCTTCTAGAAATCATGGTCAACCGTAGGGGCGTGGTGCGCCGCGCCCCTACGCTGACACTCATCTGAGGAAGGAAGACGCGGAACTCTTCGGTCGGAGTGCTGTTGCTGGCCGGAGTCGTCGCGGGCACCACCGCGGCGATGCGGCGCCTCCCGCTGACGCCGGGCGTGGGCGGGAATCCGGCCCCGGAGCTCACGAACACGAGCTGGCTGAACAGCGACCAGCCACTGCGGCTGTCCGAGCTGCGCGGCCGCGTTGTACTGCTCAACTTCTGGGTGTTCACCTGCGGCAATTGCACGCGGACCGTGCCGTCGCTGGTGGCGTACGATCGGCTGTATCGGGAGCGTGGCCTGACGATTATCGGCATTCATACGCCCGAGTTCCCGCCCTACGCCGGAGAGCACGACAAGGGCAACCTCACCCGGGCTCTCGGCCGGCAAGGGATCACGTATCCGAATGCGCAGGACAACGGCCGCCGCACATGGGACGCGTATGGCATCCGCTACTGGCCGAGCTTCGTCCTGATCGACAAACGCGGCATGATCCGCTACACCGGGTACGGAGAGTTCCATCTCGGGGACGGGGATTTCCGGGAATGGGAGCGGCGCATCCAGCAGTTGCTCGCCGAATGACGCGGATCGCGCTGCTTCTGCTGGCGACGACCACCGCGTGCCGCCAGCCGCTCGTCGCGGTCGAGGCGGGGCCCCCGCTCCGTCTGGTGGTCGCGCCAGGCGTGCGGATCAACGCCCGCTTGAAGCCGGCGCTCGAGCTCGGCGACGGTACGGTGCTGCGCTTCGACTCGCCCCGCGTGACACCCGACTCGGCCTACTTTGCGGCGGCGCCGACGGCGGCTCCGCCCGGCGGTGCGCGTCGCGGCACGCTCCGAGTGAGCGTCTGCCCGTCCGGCGAAGCGTTCTGCCGGTCGCTGGAGATGGCGGTCGCGTGGTAAGATCCAGTCGATGCAAGTGATCGTCCTGGGCACCGGCGCGGTAGGCGCCTACTACGGCGGGCAGCTGGCGCGCGCCGGCCACGCGGTCACCTGCTTCACCCGAGGGGCGACGCTCGTGGCGATCGAGGAGCGCGGCATGGAGATCCGCACGCCCGAGGGTGCGTTCCAGTCACACGTGTCGGCGACCGACCGGTCGGAGAGGCTGGCCTCAGCCGACTTCGCGATTCTGACCGTGAAGAGCTACTCGCTCGCGGACATCGCGCCGGTGGTGCGGCGCTGCGCCGAGCAGGGAACTGTGGTCGTGCCGTTGCTGAACGGAGTGGAGACGGCGGAGCAACTCGCGCAGCTCGGTGTGCCCCCGGCCGCCGTGGTGGGTGGCCTGACGACGATCAGCGTCATGCGCGTCGCGCCCGGGGTGGTGGAGCGGCGCGGTCCGTTTCAGATCGTCGTCGTGGGCGAGCTCGACGGGCGGCCCAGCGAGCGTGTCGGCCGGATCGTGGGGGCGTTCCGCGACGCCGGGGTGGACGCTCGTGCGTCCGAGCGGATCCGGGTGGAGGTGTGGCAGAAGTTCGTGTTTCTGACGGCCCTGGCCGCGGCGTGCGGGCTCGCCCGTTCGGCCGTCGGGCCGCTGCGCGGCGATCGACTGGGACGGCGCCTGTTGCAGCGCGCGATCGAGGAAATCGTCGCCGTGGCGCGCGCACGCGGCATCGCTCTCCCCGACGGCGAGATCGCCCGTGTGATGGGGGTGATCGATGGCCTGCCGCCCGGCATGAAGCCGAGCTTCTTGGTCGACCTCGAGGCCGGCGGGCCGACGGAGCTCGAGATCCTCAGCGGGGCAGTATCCCGCTTCGCGGAAGAGGCGGGTATGGCCACGCCGATCCACGACACGGCGACCGCCGCGCTCGCTAAGCCAGCCTAGTGAGCTCCACGAGATCGCCGACCGCGATTGTCCCGGGGCGCGCCACGTAGCAGTTCAGCGCCAGCCGCCCGCCGAACTCCCGGTTGATGCGGTGCAGCACGCCGGTGTCCTGCTCTAGCGTATCGGGATCGAACGTGGTCATGATGCAGCGCTGCCGCAGGTCCTGCACGCCAATGACCACGTCGCCGATCCTCAACCGCGCGCCCTCCCAGGTGCGCTCGTCCAGCCCGGAGACGCCACCGATCACGATGTTGGGACGCAGGCGCCGCCCATCGGCGCCCAGGGCCCGGATTGCCCCGTCGGTCGCGACGAGCAGGGGGAGTACATCGAACCGTTCAAGGCCGTCCGCAAGCACGAGGCTGGCCCCGACGCCGACCGCCGCGACCACGTCGCGCTCGACGTCAGGAGCGCGCCACGGACGCCCATCCACTTGGGGCTCGCCGTCCATCCCGAGGGTCGCTCGGTGGCCGAGTAACCGCGGCCGCGTGCGCGCCGTCACGATGCGCCCATGGGCGCCCAGCACGTACGCGACGCGATCCCCGACGATCCCGTCCGGACGGACATCCGCCCGTCCGAACGGCTCCCCCGCCATTGATTTGACGGGGAAGCGCCACAGCTCGGCCACGTGCATGGTATCCTCAGGCTACCTTCAGTTGCTTCGCGTCCCACCGCTGCGGCTGGAATGCCGCATCGAGCGGCGCGTTGGTGATCGCGTGGATGTAGTTGGCGAGCGTCTTCGCGGCGACGTGTCCCACCACCTCCAGGACCTGCGCTATTGTGTAGCCGGCCGCGAGGAATGCCGCCGTCTCTCCCTGTTGAACGAACCCCTTGTTGCGGACGACTGCCCGGGTGAATCGCACAAGGGCGTCGATCTTCGGATCCGAAACGGGCACACCGGTGCGGACGGCATTGACGATTTCGGGGCGCGCCTTCAGCATCCCGGCGATCGTCGAATGCGCAGCAACGCAATAGGTGCAGCCGTTTTCGGTACTCACCGCGATCTTGACCAGCTGCCGCTCGACGCCCGAGAGCGCGCCCTGGTCGAGCCCGGCGTCGAGCCCGAGGGCGCCTTGGAGCAGGGCCGGCGATTCCGCAAAGGTGGCGTAGAGATTGGGGATGAAGCCGAGGGCCTTGTCCACCTGCTCGAGCAGGGGCCGCGACGCGTCGGGGGCGTTGGCGATGGTGTACTGCGTGAACGTTGCCATGGGGTCAGTGCTCCGGTCGAGAGTAGTTGACGGGACTGTAACCAGTACAACGATGTATTACAGGTAAGGTTCCCACATGGACTTTTTCTTCCTGGGCGGGCGGCTGGCCGTCGATCTCCTGAACACGGTGATCGTGCAGGACGGCCGCGTACACGACTTGCTGAGCAGAGGGGTGGACGTTGCGTCCTGGGGTGAAGCCGCCGGGGTGGTGTCGCGCCGCGACCTGAGGAACGCGGCCCGTGAGCCCGCTGGGCTAGCGGCCTTCCGCGAGGCGCTGCGGCATGGGCTCGTCGCTTGGGCCGCGGCCGGAACGCCTCCGGCGCGGCTGATCGCCCTGCTGAACCACCATCTGGCGCGCGACCGGGCGGTCACCGAGGTCAGCAGAAAGGGGCGCGACGTCGTCACGCGCGTACGATCGGCCGGCGGACCGCTCGCCCGGCTCTACGGGGCGGTGGCGCGATCGGCGGCGGAGCTGATCACGCAGGGCGATCCCCGCCGGCTGCGCAAGTGCGCCGATCCAACCTGTTGCCTGATGTTCTACGACACGTCGAAATCCGGCCGGCGCCGCTGGTGCTCCATGCAGCTGTGTGGCGGCCGCGCCAAGGTCCGCGCGTTCTACCAGCGCCGCCGGGCGGTCACGAGCCGGGCGGCGACTCCGCCGCGGGCAGCCACACGGTGAAGGTGCTGCCGGCGCCGGGGGACGAGTCGACAGTGATATGGCCGCCTTGCAGCTCGGCCAGGAGGCGCGCGATCGCCAGTCCGAGCCCGGTGCCCCCGAGATCGCGACTGCGCGACTGATCGACGCGGAAAAAGCGGTCGAAGATCCGCTCGACATGCTCCGCGGCGATGCCCGGCCCCGTGTCTCGCACGCTCACCCCCACCATCTTGCCGTTGCGCTCGAGCGCGAACGTGATGCTGCCGCTCGGCGTATAGCGGACGGCGTTGGACGCGAGGTTCAGGAGGATGTGGCGCGTGCGGTCGGCGTCGCCCAGCGCCCAGCGCGGCGGCGACGGCGTCGCGCCCACGGCGAGCTCTCTTTCGAGCGCCATCGCTTCCGTGATCTCGCGCACCTCGTTCACCACGGCGCCGAGCTCGAACGGCGTGTGCGCCAGCGCCAGCTGGCGGTTCTCACCCCGGGCGATGAGCAGCAGCTCCTCCACCAGTTTGGCGGTCTGGTCGAGGACGCGCTCCATCGCTGCGAGCGCCTCGCGCATCTCCCCCTCGGTGCGGCCTTCGGCCATCGCCCACTGCACCCGGGCACGCA
>Ga0209473_1000717_pt1 | contig 19246 bp, 18 predicted proteins | sample GraSoiAngelo_133_FD_185890 | JGI IMG/M metagenome (GOLD analysis project Ga0209473, IMG submission 185890) | Grasslands soil microbial communities from the Angelo Coastal Reserve, California, USA - 14_0929_05_20cm (SPAdes) (version 2) | ecosystem: Environmental > Terrestrial > Soil > Grasslands ...
AGGAAGGTTCTTTGACCCTTTACACCTCCAATGCCGCACCGACGCTCCAGGTGCTGAGCGCCGATTTCGAAAAGCGCTACGGCGTCCGCGTCAACGCCTGGCGGGCATCCTCGGTCAAGGTGTTGCAGCGCGCGGCGGCGGAAAAAAGAGCGAACCGCTGGGACTTCGACGCGGTCAGCGTCTCTTCGCCCGAGCTCGAAGCGCTCTACCGGGAAAAGCTTCTGCAGGAGACCCACTCCGGTTGGCACCCAGAGATGCTGGAAGGCACTCTGCCCGCCCATCGCGGCTGGGCTCCGCAATTCATCAACGTTTTCGTGCAGGCGTACAACACCAAGGCAGTCGATAAACAGGAGCTCCCGAAACGCTGGGCCGACCTGCTCGATCCCAGATGGAGAGGCAAGCTGGGCGTGGAAGCGAAAGCCGGTGAATGGTATTGCAGCGTGCTCAAGAATCTGGGCGAGGAGAAAGGCAAGGAGCTCTTCCGGCAGATCGTGGCGCGCAACGGCTTGTCGGTGCGCAGCGGCAATTCGGTCCTGGCCAACATGGTCGTATCGGGCGAGGTGCCGTTCGCCGTCGCCGTCTACAGCCACATGATCGAGGAGGCCAAGCAACAGGGCGCGCCGGTCGACTGGTTTTCGATCGATCCGATGATCGCACGCTCGAACGGCATCGGCGTATCGCGCAGACCGCCTCACCCGAATGCCGCGTTGCTGTTCTACGAGTACGCGATCGGCGACGCGCAGCCGCTGATGTTGAAGATGAACTACCTGTCGCCTGTGAGGAAGCTGGCCTCCGCGCTGCGTGGTGCGAAAGTTCTGTTCGTCGATCCCGCGGCAAACAGCGCGGAGGTCGAGCGTTGCGACAACGCCTACGACGCGCTGATCAAGGCGAGAAAGTAAGCGATCGACCCAGGGTCATTCCTGCTCGATGGTATCGCGGGCACTGGGTTAGGAGCCCCGATCGGAGAGCCACCCCGGTACGGAAACGGGGCACCCGGTCACTCCCGCGTCTGACTTGCACCCGATCACGGAGAATTGCTCGCTGTTGTCACCGGGCCGGCTGCCTTTCCAAATCAGTTGCCAGCCGCCCTGCAGTGGGCCACGCCCGTCTCCGGCTCTGCCCTGAAGCAAGATGTAGCCGCATCGCGTATCGGAGACTTCCCGCCTCACCGAGATGATACCGGTCACGTACTGCAGCATGGCCCGCTCGTGTTCACCGAGATGCTGGCTGGCAAGGCAGCCGTGATTCGCTGGCAGGGCGCGCTGCATCGAGGCAAACATCCCGCGGTAGCTTTTCGCGTTGTCGAGCCACGGCAGCCACAGCATCGAGCACAGACCCCACACCAGCGTGAGTCCCGCCGTCCAACTGAGCAGGGGGCGGATTTCCAGTTCCCTCAGTCTGGGCAGCAGCAGGACCCAGGCCAAAGTCAGGGCCACGGCGGCGGCCAAGGCGAAACCCTGGAAAGGCGGCTTGAAATCCATGGGCAGGTAGCGAGCCAACCACGACCATTCGGGCGGATGCCCTCGGAACATCATCTCCATCCAACCCCACCATAGCGCCAGGGCAAGCACACCGAACACGACGCGGCACAGCCAGTCGATAGCCGCCGCGGCGCGCTGCGGAATCAAGTGCACGGCACCCGCCGCAAGCACCGACAGGGGCACCAAGACCGGCAACGCATATTGGGTACCCGCCGAGGCAGAGGCGCCGAGAGCCGCAAGCATCACGATAAGCGCGAGCACCGGCAGCTGCAGCTCGGGCCGCTTCAATCCCTGCGGCCCGAGCCGCCACGCGCTCCACAGCGCGAGGGGCAGCGCCGGCCAGGCAAACCACGGCAAGGTGCGGGTGTAAAACCAAGGTTCGGATTCCGCCCCCAGATGAGCGAATCCGAAATAGCGCCCGAAGTTGTTGATCCAGAGCCATTGCATGAACAGTTCGGGCGACCTTTGGTAGAGGGCGTAGGGCCAGAGGGTGAGCCAGGGCATCGCCGCGGCGAGGGCGATCGCCAGGCAGCGCGCATATCCGCGACTGCGCCACGAGGCGGACAACGCGGGCAGGGATACGGCCATGCAAGCGATCATGCCGGGGGCGAGCAGTCCCTTGGACATGAAGCCGATTCCCACGCCCGTGCCGAGTGCAAGACCCGCCCAGCCGGGGCGGGTCCGGCTCAGTGCGAATCCATAGAACGACAGCGCGAATCCCGTGAGCAGGGCGATGTCGGTGTACATCAGGTGCGAATCGACCAGCAATCCGAAGCAGCCGAGGAACGCCGTCACCGCGACTAGGCCGCGTCCCGCGCCCCACGTTGCGCGCGCGGACAGGCCCACGAACACCAGAGTCGCTGCCATATATATTCCCGAGGTGAGACGCGCCGCATCGTGCAGCGGCAGCCAGGAAGAAAACAGCGTGGCCACGGAGGCAGCGCTGATGTAGAACAACGGGGGCTTCTCCATGAACGGCTCCCCCGCGAGCATCGGAACGACCCAATCGCCGCCGCCCCAGATGTGGTAGATGAGTCCGAAGCTGTACGCTTCGTTGGGTTTCCACGGATCATGCCCGACCAACCCCGTCACAACATAGGCAATGCCGAGCAATAGGATGAAAGGCAGCGCGAGCTGCCGTTGCGGAGTCAAGACACCCTCCCCTTTGTGAAGCCAATTATGTGGGCATTGTACTTGCAGCGGACTGACAAAGAGGGTTTCATACGGAAATGCTTCGCAACACCCCCGATTCCTGGGGCGCTCCGGCCAAGCTGTTTCACTGGGTCATGGCGGCGCTGATCCTGGCGCAGATCGCGCTCGGCGTGATGGCGGCGAACTGGCGGGTGTCGCCGACCAAGCTCGAGCTTTTTTTCTGGCACAAGTCGACCGGTATCTTGATCCTTGCGCTCGTCGCGCTGCGCCTCGCGTGGCGGCTTGCCAATCCCGTGCCTTTGCTGCCCTCCGGCATGGCCGCCTGGGAGCGCGCCGCCGCGCGCCTGGGTCACCTCTTTCTCTACGCGCTGATGATCGCCCTGCCCGTGACCGGCTGGATCGTCAACTCCGCCTCCAACGTTCCGTTCCGGATCTTCTGGCTGGTCCCGCTGCCTGCGATCGTGGCGCCCGACGAGCCCACCGCCGATTTCGTCGCGGAAGTGCACGGAGGGCTGGCCGCCCTGCTTGCGCTCGTGCTGGCCGCGCACATCGGCGCGGCGCTATGGCATCACTTCGTCAAACGCGATACGGTGCTCGAGCGAATGCTGCCCCGCAGGGCGCCATGAAGAGAATCGTCCCCGTGCTCGGGTTGTGCGGCCTGTTGGCCTTCGCGCCGCTCCCCGCTCAAGGCGCGGACTGGAAAATGGATCCTGCCGGCAGCAAGCTCGAATTCATCGCCACCTTCGAGAAGGCCGCGGCTCCGGGCGAGTTCAAGGAGTTCGACGCGCGCCTGCGCTTCGACCCGGACAAGCCCGCCGGGAGCCGCCTCGAGGTCACCGTCAAGGTCACGAGCGCCGATATGAACGTCGCTGACGTGAACAAGGAAATCCGCGGCAAGGACTGGTTCGACTACGCGGCCTTTCCGCAGGCGGAGTTCCGCTCGACCGAGCTGCGCCGCATCGAAGGCAATCGCTACGTGGCGCGCGGCACCTTGGTGCTGAAAGGCGTGAAGCAGCCGATCGAGGTGCCCTTCAGCTGGACGGCTTCCGCCGACGGCGCCGTCATGGAAGGCGAGCTTCTGCTTTCGCGCGGCGCATTCGGAATCGGCACCGGCGAGTGGACGGCGAGCGATGTCATCGGCGCCGACGTGAAAGTGAAATTCAAGGTGAAGCTGCGCAAGGCCCGCTAAAGAATGCGCTCACGGGCTCTTCGCGCCGTTCTCACGGCGACGCTTTTATCGGCGCTGCTCGGGGGCTGCGCGCCGCTCCTGCGCGGGCCGGCGCCCGCGCCCGCAGCTCCGCCGGCGGATTTTCCGGAAGGCTATTACCGGGAGGCTCTGGCGCAGGGGAAGCCCGTGTTCCGGGTCGATCCCGCCGAGTCGCTCGTCGTGATCGAAGTGCGCCGCTCGGGCTCGCTCGCGCGCCTGGGGCACGACCACGTCGTCGCCAGCCGCGAAGTCGTCGGCTACGTCGCGCCGGACGAAGGCCGCGCCGATCTGTATGTGGCCCTTGCACGCATGCAGGTGGACGAAGCGGCGCTGCGCGCAGAGGCGGGCTTCGATACCCAGCCCACCGAGTCGGACATCGAGGGGACGCGCGCCAACATGCTGGCGAAGGTTCTCGAGGCAGACAAGTTTCCGTTCGCCCTGATCAGCGTCGCTGGCGCGAACGCGAAGGAGAAGAAGACAACGCTCGCCGTCGCGATCACGCTGCACGGCTACATGCGCACCCTGCAGGTGCCGGCGGAGATCGAGGCCGACGCGGAGAAAATAAGCGTGACCGGGCGACTCTCGTTCGAGCAGACCGATTTCGGCATCACGCCCTATTCGCTCTTGGGCGGCGCCATCGCGGTACAGAACCGCGTCGATCTGCGTTTTCGCATCATCGCGCGGCTGCCCGGCGCGGGGTAGGCGTCGCCTTTACAGATTGCGCGCGTGGAATCGAAGGTGATCTTCGATGAAGCTCGCGATGAAAAAGTAGCTGTGGTCGTAACCCTCTTGCAGGCGAAGATCCAGGGAGACCCCGGCTCGCCTGCAAGCTTCCTTTAACAGCTCGGGCTTGAGCTGGCTCTCGAGAAACTGATCGCTCGTGCCCTGATCGACCAAGAGCGAAGGCCCCTTCCAGCCGCGGCTCTCGACGAGGGCGCTCGCGTCGTAGTCCCGCCAGAGGGCGCGATCGGCGCCGAGGTATCCCGTCAGCGCCTTTTCTCCCCAGGGGCAGCGCATCGGCGATGAGATCGGGGCAAACGCCGACACCGATTTGTAGGTGCCAGGATTCTTGAGCGCGATGGTCAGCGCGCCGTGCCCGCCCATGGAATGGCCGAAGATGCCGGTGCGCGCGGGGTCGACGGGAAACTCGGATTCGACCAGTCCGCGCAATTCCTTCGCAACGTAGGAATACATCCGGTAGCCGCGCGACCACGGTGGCTGAACGGCGTCCACGTAGAATCCCGCGCCCAGGCCGAAATCGTACCTCTCGTTTTCGCCGGGAATCTTCAGTCCGCGCGGGCTGGTGTCCGGGACGACGATGGCGAGTCCCAGCTCCGCAGCGACGCGCTGCGCGCCCGCCTTGACGATGAAATTCTCTTCGGTGCAGGTGAGGCCCGAAAGCCAGTAGAGCACCGGCACTGGGTGCGCTTCCGCCTGCGGCGGGAGAAACACGCCGAAGCGCATGAGGCACGCGGTTTCACGCGCTTCGTGGCTGTAGACGCCCTGGACGCCGCCGAAGCATTTGCTGCGGGAAACATTTGTGATCGCCATCTGCCGGCGGCTGCGTCCGGCTCGAGAATCAATACACCACGACCGAGCGTATCGATTTGCCCTGGTGCATCAGGTCGAAGCCCTGGTTGATGTCGGCGAGCTTCAACTTGTGCGTGATCAGGTCGTCGATGTTGATCTTCTTCTCCATGTACCAGTCGACGATTTTCGGCACGTCGCGCCGGCCCTTGGCGCCGCCGAACGCGGTGCCCTTCCATACGCGGCCAGTGACAAGCTGGAACGGGCGGGTCTTGATCTCCTGGCCCGCGCCCGCGACGCCGATGATCACCGACACGCCCCAGCCCTTGTGGCAGCATTCCAGCGCCTGGCGCATCACGTCGACGTTGCCGATGCATTCGAAGCTGTAGTCGGCGCCGCCCTTGGTGAGGTTCACGAGGTGCGCGACCAGGTCGGCGCCGGCTTCCTTCGGATTGACGAAATGCGTGATGCCGAATTTCTCGGCGAGCGCCTTGCGCGCCGGATTGGTGTCCACGCCGACGATCATGTTGGCCCCGGCCATGCGCGCGCCCTGCACGACGTTGAGGCCGATTCCGCCCAGGCCGAACACCACGACGTTCGCGCCCGGCTCGACCTTGGCGGTGTTGATCACCGCGCCGATGCCGGTGGTCACCCCGCAGCCGATGTAGCACACCTTGTCGAAGGGCGCGTCCTCGCGGATCTTCGCGAGCGCGATCTCGGGCACCACGGTGTAGTTGGCGAAAGTCGAGGTGCCCATGTAGTGGAAGAGGTTCTTGCCGCCGAGCGAGAAGCGGCTGCTGCCGTCGGGCATCAGGCCTTTGCCTTGCGTGACGCGTATCGCCTGGCACAAGTTGGTCTTGCCGGAGAGACAGTATTCGCACTGCCGGCATTCGGGAGTGTAGAGCGGAATGACGTGATCGCCTTTTTTCACGCTCGCGACCCCCGGGCCGGCCTCGACCACGACGCCCGCGCCCTCGTGGCCGAGAATCGCCGGGAACAGACCCTCCGGGTCGGACCCCGAGCGCGTGAATTCGTCGGTATGGCAAATGCCGGTCGCCTTGATCTCGACCAGCACTTCGCCGGCCTTCGGCCCCTGCAACTGCACGGTCTCGATGCTTAGAGGCGCTCCCGCTTTATGGGCGACCGCTGCGCGAACATCCATGGCTCACTCCTCCAGAATTCGACGGGAATCGGAACGGTGCGTCAATTATGGAACGCCTGCCGCGGCGTGTGCAACGAGTCCCCGGAATTCGACGGGAATCGGAAGGGTGCGTCAATTATGGAACACGGAACGCCTACGGCGGCGAGTATATATTCGGCGCGCGAAAGCGAGTAACTTATCCGCGGGAAGTTCATGCTGTCCTGCGCTTGGTTGGACTCTAAACGGAGGAGGTACAGATGATGCGAGTCAGAGTTATGAAGCTCAAGAAGACTTCGCTTGTCGTAGCGGCCGCTCTCACTCTGGGGAGCGCCTCTGCGGTGCACGCGGAGATCGGTTTCAAGGCCGGCGCGTGGGATCTTTCGTTCTCGGGCAACGTGAACGGCTTCTTGACCCGGAACAGCTGCGACAATTCAGCCGCTACCGTCAACGGGGGGCTTGCCTGTAACAACGCTGGCGGCGTGAAAGAGGTGGCGATCGAATCCGGCCTGCTGCCGAGCGCGCTGGTCTTCAGCGCGAAGTCCAGCCAGTCGGGCTGGGACATCGGCGTGACCATCGGCTTCTACCCGGGGCTCAACGACAGCGGCACTGCGGGCAAGACAGGCCTTAGCACCTCCACGATCGACCTGCGGCAGAACTTCCTCACCTTCGGCGACAAGACCATCGGTACCATTAAGGTCGGGAAGGACATCGGCCTGTTCGGGTCGGATGCGATCCTCGCCGACATGACGCTTCTCGGCGTGGGCTCGGCCGGCGCCTTCGGCGGCGGCAACACTACCCTCGGCCGCATCGGCGTGGGCTATATCTACACCGACTGGATTCCGCAGATCAGCTATTCCTCGCCGAAGCGCGGCGGCTTCCAATACTCAGCCGGGCTGTTCCAGGGCGTGGACGCAGTCTCCACCCCCGCCGGTGCGAATAGCGCTACGCTGACAGCGCACGAGCAGCCGGGTCTTCAGGCCAAGGGGAGCTACGAATGGACGGGGCCCGTCGGCGGCAAGGCGTGGGTGAGCGGCTTGAGCCAGAAAGTCAAAGATCGCACGCCCCCAGGCTCAAGCATATCGGGTCAGGCATTCGATCTCGGCGCAAAGGTGAACGTTGCCGACTTCGAAGGCGTGCTGTATGCCTACAGCGGCGACGGGATCGGCACGGAGGCGATCGGCTTTAACGCTGCCGCAGTCGTGGGCGGTAACCTGGAAAAACGCAAGTCGAAGGGCGGGTATTTGCAGGGGACCTACAAGTTCGGGAAGTTCAAGCCGGGCCTGAGCTACGGCGAGAGCAGCTTGGATCTGGCGTCCAACGAAACCAATGCAAACTTGGTGAAAAAGAACAAATCGGCCGTCTTGGGCCTGTACTACAGCCTCACCCAGAGCTTGAATCTGGTGGGTGAATACATTAAGACGACGGCCCAAAACCAGGCCGGTGGTGAAAACAAGGACAGCGTCATCGCCTTGGGCGCGATTCTGTTTTTCTGAAGCGATCGGACGGTAAAAACGGCGCCGTTTTGGCGCCGTTTTATATTCCCTCCCTGAGGGCTCAGCGCGGCTTCTTGACCGGCTACTTGATGTGCAGCCGATGCATTTTCCGGTAGAGGGTGTTGCGGCCGATGCCGAGCTTGCGTGCGAGGTGGCTGATGTTGCCATGCTCGAGGTCCAGCTCCCGGAGCAAGGCCTCGCGTTCCGCCCTTCCGAGCGGATTGAGCGAATCCATCCCGGGCGCGTGCGCCGCCGGCTGCGCGGGCCGCGGGCGAAGACCGTAGTCGGAAGGCAGATCCGCCGGCTGAAGCAAATCGCTCGTGCGCAGCGCAATCATCGCTCGCAGCACGTTGCGCAATTGACGAATGTTGCCCGGCCATTGATGGCTGCAGAGCGCGTCGATCAGATCCTCGCTGAGCGATACCTTCGGCGCAGCGGCCGCTTCTTGGGCGAAGACATGTCGGATGAGCCCGCGCTTGTCCGTTCGATCGGCGAGCCGCGGCAGCGTCAGCATCAGGCCCTGGAGCCGATAGAAGAGATCCTCGCGAAATTCGCCCCGCCGGATTTTCTCCTCCAGCTTGCAGTGCGTCGCGCTCACCAGTCGGATGCCGACCTTGATCGGCGCCTGGGCACCCGGCGCGATCACTTCGCGCTCCTCCAACACGTGCAGCAGTCGGGCCTGGAGCGCATACGGCAAGTCGCCGATCTCGTCCAAGAACAAGGTGCCGCCGTCGGCCTGTACGATCTTGCTGGGCCGACCCTCACGGCTTGCGGCGGCGATCCCTCCTGGACGACACCCGAACAGCTCGATCTGAATCTCGGCCTCGGGCATCGACGCGCAGTTGACCGCGACGAAAGGCTTGTCGGCGCGCTCGCTTGCAGCGTGCAAGGCGCGCGCGAAAAGTTCCTTGCCGGTTCCCGTTTCGCCGAGCAGCAGTATCGGAATGTCGCGCGACAGGACCCGCTTCGCCGCTTCGACATTGCGCGCCATCGACGGGTCGCCGAAGTGCAGTTCATCGAGAGCGCTGCGGCCCGCGGTCGGGGTCGAAGGCTCGCCGCGCATCGCAACCTGCGTCACGCCGCCGCGCCCCTTGGACTCGGGTCCATGCGCGACGGCGAAAAAGCGACCGCCGTGACGCGCCTCGTGGATCGGCAGCGGGTGAAACGATTGCTTGTGGCTGCGCTGGATCAAAGTGGGCAGCGAGATGTCGAATACGCGCTCGAGCGGCGCGTTGACGAGGTCGTGCGCGCTCTTGCAGCCGAGCTGAAAGAGGGCGTTGCGGTCCGCCGCTATGACCGCGCCGGCAGGGTCGAGCGCGATGATCCCTTCGCTCCACATGCCGACGAGTTCCGGCCGGCTGTGGAAGCGCACGACGAAGGCGTCGCGGAAGCGGTGGAGGAACAAGCGGTTTTCGATCATTTGCGCCGACATGTTCACGAGCACCAGCGTGTGCTGTTGCGCGCGATCCGACTCCCCGGAAGCGTCGAGCACCGCAACGAGGTCGCCGCGGGGATCGAAAACCGGCGCTGCGCAACAAGTCAGCCCGGTATTGCGGGTGAGGAAGTGCTGCTCGCGGTGGACGATGACGGGCGCCCGCTCGTGCAGGCACGTCCCCATGCCGTTGGTGCCACCGTGGCGCTCGCTCCAGGCCGCACCCGGCACGAGTCCGGTGCGCGACGCCGCGCGCTTGAAGCTCGGGTCGCCATAGTAGGAAAGCAGAACGCCGTCGCGATCGGTGAGAATGATCGAGTAACCCGAGCCGGCGAGCTGCTGGTAGAGGTTCGCCATTTCGACGTCGGCGAAAGAAACGAGCTCGAGGTTCCGTTCCTTGCGGGCGAGGAGATCCTGACGCGAAACCACCACGGGATCCGGACTGGAGTCGGGATCCAAGCCATATTCGTCGACACAGCGCCGCCAGGAACGCTTCACATACTCAGGCGCGCCTGAGCCGCCATTGCGCGACGGTCCCCGGACGACTGAGTCGATGAAACGAACGCGAGTACCGGTCGGTTGGAGCATGACCTCTCCTTCGTGACTAGCGGGGAGCCTTACGTCAGGGTCCTTCTGTGGCGCTGCCTTGGGCTGGCGGCAATTATGCCACGCGGCTGCAGCCGAGTCGTGAGACTGCGTGCTAGCATCGAGCCTCCTGCAGATCGCACTTCAGGATCAGGGAGGGATCATGTCGTCGACCCACCGAATCGCTCTTGGCGCTGCACTGGCGATGCTCACGGGCATCGCCCTGGCGCAGGAGGGAGGCACCAAAGCTTACCCCACCGTAGACCGGGTGGAGTACGTCCTCGAGTGCATGCAGAAGAACGGCGGCAAGCAGGAGTTCCTCTACAAGTGTGCGTGCGTCATCGACGAGATCGCGCAAAAGTATGCTTACGACGATTTCGTGGAAGCCTCGACGGCAGCGCGCTATCAGAGCCTCAGCGGCGAGCGCGGCGGCGAGTTCCGCGATCCGCCGCAGGTGCGAGAAATGGGGAAGCGCTATCTGCAAATCCGGGGCGACGCGATGAAGCACTGCGGCGTGCTGCGCTAGCCCGAGCACGCGGTTGCGGCGGCGCAGCAGTCCTATCGGCGCATCTCCAAAGCGCCGTACCTGAGGGTGCGGGAACGCTGATCATAGTCCCGTGGCCCATGGTGCCGGAGCCAACCCAGCGCGTCGGGCGCGACTCTCATTTTTGACACACCGGGGTCCTCGATTGTTCGCTTTTGGAACAGTGAATGGCAGTGCCACGTCTGCGCGGAAAAGCGCTCTCGCGAGAGGTGCATTTTCCCCGGCGCGGGTATAGAGTTCGAGCAGAAGTGCGCAGGGTCCTTGTTGTGCGCCGCCTAGGTTTGTGCGGTCCACCCGGTTCACCCATCAGCATGCAAAAGGAGGAAATCCAGATGGCATCAATACGCACGTACAAGTGGGGCGTTCTGCTCGGCCTCGCGGCTCTTCCCGGGCTCGCGTTCGCCAATCAGGAAGTCATCAAGCTCACCCAGGACTCCAAGAACTGGGCGATGCAGGCGGGCAACATGCAGAACCAGCGCTACAGCGCGCTCAAGCAGATCAACAAGACCAACGTCAAGAACCTGCGCGTCGCGTGGACGATGTCCACCGGCGTCTTACGCGGCCACGAAGGCGGCCCGCTGGTCATCGGCGACATGCTGTACATCCACAGCCCGTTCCCCAACAAAGTGTTCGCCATCGGCCTCGCCGATCAGCAGATCAAGTGGAAGTACGAGCCGAAGCAGGATCCGACGGTGATCCCCGTGATGTGCTGCGACACCGTCAACCGCGGCCTCGCATACGCCGACGGCAAGATTTTCCTGCAGCAGGCCGACACCAATCTCGTCGCGCTCGACGCGAAGACCGGCAAAGAGGTGTGGAAGGTCAAGAACGGCGATCCCAAGAAGGGTGAAACGAACACCAACGCCCCGCACGTTTTCAAGGGCATGGTGATCACCGGTATTTCGGGCGGCGAGTTCGGCGTGCGCGGTTTCGTCGCCGCCTATGACATCAAGAGCGGCAGGCAGGTGTGGAAAGCCTACAGCACCGGGCCCGACGCCGAGATGCTCATGGATCCGGACAAGACCATGACCTGGACCGACGGCAAGATGGCGCCGGTCGGCAGGGACTCGTCGCTGAAGACCTGGCAGGGCGATCAGTGGAAGATCGGCGGCGGCACGACCTGGGGCTGGTACAGCTACGACCCGAAGCTCAACCTGATGTACTACGGCTCGGGCAACCCCAGCACCTGGAATCCGGTGCAACGCCCCGGCGACAACAAGTGGTCGATGACGATCTGGGCGCGTGACGTCGACACCGGCCAGGCGAAGTGGGTGTACCAGATGACGCCGCACGACGAGTGGGATTTCGATGGCGTGAACGAGATGATCCTGGCCGACGGCGTGAACGTGAAGGGCAAACCGCGCAACGTCTTGGTGCATTTCGATCGCAACGGCTTCGGCTACACGCTGGATCGCGTCACGGGCCAGCTGCTGGTCGCCGAGAAGTTCGATCCCAAGGTGAACTGGGCGACGCACGTCGACATGAAGTCCGGCCGCCCGCAGGTCGTCGCGAAGTACAGCACGCAGGCGCAAGGCGCGGATGTCGACACCAAAAACATCTGCCCGGCGGCACTCGGCTCGAAGGATCAGCAGCCTGCTGCTTACAATCCGGCCAACAAGATGTTCTACGTGCCGACCAATCACGTGTGCATGAACTACGAGCCGTTCAAGGTCGAGTACACGGCCGGTCAGCCGTACGTGGGCGCGACGCTGTCGATGTTCCCGGCGCCGGGCAGCCACGGCGGCATGGGCAACTTCATCATGTGGGACGCAGGCAGCGGCAAGATCGTGAAGTCGAAGGCCGAGAAGTTCTCGGTCTGGAGCGGCGCGCTCGTCACCGCCGGCGGCATCGCCTGCTACGGGACGCTCGAGGGCTACGTGAAGTGCGTCGACGCGAACGACATCGCGAAGGAGCTGTACAAGTTCAAGACGCCTTCCGGCATCATCGGCAACCTGAACACCTGGCAGTACAAAGGCAAGCAGTATATCGGCGTGCTCTCCGGTATCGGCGGATGGGCGGGAATCGGGCTTGCCGCGGGCCTCGAGAAGGACACCGACGGTCTCGGTGCGGTGGGTGGATACAAAGAACTGAAGAATTTCACCGAGCTCGGCGGCGTGCTCACGGTGTTCGCCCTGCCGTAACTCGCCTCCGTTTCAAACATCAAAAGGCTGACATCCTCCGGGGTGTCGGCCTTTTTGTCTCGCCACAGGGTAGATCGAACATGAAAACAACAGGACTCGCCGCCGGCATGGCGTTCGCGCTCGTTGGTTTTGTGGCGGGCCCGACGGTCTGTGCCGATGGCGCGCCCTACACAGTCGCCGAGGGCAACAAAGTCGACAAGATCACGCTCCAGGGGTGGCGCACCTGGCGTGCGCTCGCTTGCGAGCGCTGCCATGGCGCGCGGCAGGAAGGCCTGGTCGGGCCGCCTCTGGTCGAGAGCCTGAAGCGGCTCTCCAAAGAGGAGTTCAAGCAAACGATGATGAAGGGGCGCCCGGAGAAGGGCATGCCCAACTTCGACGGCAGTAAAATGGTCACGGAAAACCTCGACGGCCTCTACGCGTACCTTAAGGGACGCTCCGACGGCGCCATTCGGCCCGGCCGCCTCGAAGAGCTGAAATGAGCCGCTCGCCCGGCCGTCTCGTGATGGCGGCAGTTTTCCTGCTGCCCCAGTTGGCAGGCGCCGCCGATTGGCCCGGCTACGAGAAGCTGACGCGCGAACAGGTGATCGCGGCGCTGGCCAGAGCGACGGCGTCCGCGCCCACCGATTTTTATTCTAGGAACCTCTCCGGGCTCGATCTATCCAGCATCGATTTCAAAGGCGCGAATCTCGCGGCGGCGGTTCTGAACCACAGCAACCTTGCGAGCGCCAACCTCTCCCGGTGCAATCTCACGGTCAGCTTCGCCGAAGGCACGAACCTGACCAACGCCAATCTGCAGGGCGCGATGATGTTTTCGATGCAGCTTCAAGGCGCCAACCTGAAGGGGGCGAACCTTTCGGGTGCTCGCTTGATCGGCGATCTGAGAAGGGCGAATCTCGAGCGGGCCGTGCTCGCGAAGGTGGATGGCGCCGCGGACATGAAAAACCAGTCGATGGGGCTCATGCGGGCGAACATCCTCTCGGCCAACCTGAGAGGCGCGGATCTTTCCGGATCTGATTTCTCGCGCGCCGATTTCAGCTTCTCGGACCTTTCGGGCGCCAACCTCGCCGGCGCCAAACTGAGCGGGGCGGAGTTCAGCGGCACCGATATGCGCGGCGCCAACCTAGCCGGCGCCGATCTGAGCGGCTCGAATTTCATCGACACCGATTTCACCGGCGCCAATCTCGCCGATGCGAATTTCACCGCCGCCAGCTTTCGCAGCGTAAGAGGAATCGACGGCGCGAACACGCAGGGAGCGCGTGGACTCCCGGCCCGGACGAGATGACCCGAAAGACCTCCGAACACATCGCAGGCGTAGCCGTGCGCCCTCCGAGGCGACCGCGGCGCGGGGCATTCGTCTTAGCGGCGGCTCTGCTGCTGTCGTTTGGCGCATCGGCGCAGCAAAGCGAGACGGTCGGCGGCGACCGGGTGCTGCGCGTGTGCGAGGACCCGAACAACCTTCCATTCTCCAACCGCGCGGGCGAGGGCTTCGAGAACAAGATCGCCGAGCTCCTGGCGCGCGAACTGGGATGGACGCTCGAATACACGTGGTTCCCGCAGCGCATGGGATTCATTCGCAACACGCTGCGCGGGCGCGATCCCGATTCCAACCGCTTCAAGTGCGACCTGGTATTGGGGGTACCGGTCGGCTTCGAGCTGGCATCCACCACCAAGCCCTACTATCGTTCGACTTACGCGCTCGTCTACGCGAAGGGCAAGGGTCTCGATAGCGTGACCGTCCCCGAAGGCTTGCTCAGACTCGAGGCGGCGAAGCTGAAATCGCTCAAGCTCGGCGTATTCGGTCAGTCGCCGCCGGCCGATTGGCTGCTCAAGCACCGCCTGTTCGATCAGGTCGTTTCCTATCAGCTCCAGTCCGGCGATCCGGAACGCTATCCGGGCGAGATCGTCGAGAAGGACTTGGCGACCGGCGCGATCGATGTCGCGTTCGTATGGGGACCGATCGCCGGCTACTTCGCGAAGAGCGCGACCTCCGCCCCGGTGGCCGTCGTGCCGTTCCAGCCGGACCCGGAGATCCAGTTCGACTTCCGCATCGCGATGGGCGTGCGCTTCGGCGAGCGCGAGTGGAAGGACAGGATGGAGCGGCTGATCGAAGCCAACCGCCCTCGCATTCAAGCGATCCTCGCCGCTTACGGCGTGCCGCAGCTGGATGACGAGGGCCGGATCATGACCGTTCCGGCCGATCCCTCGCTCACCCGCGGCGCGAAGGCCGGAAAGTAGGCACAATCGCGGAGCTTGCTTGCCTGATTCATCATCGCGCGGCCCGGCCGCGTCGGTGGCCGGCGTAGTGTCCAAAAGGAGGAATCATCATGGCTAGTGTCAAGATACATCCAGCGGTCGACGGCGGGCTGAAACCCGCGGCGAAGAATTTCGCCGGCGGGACGCTTTATTGCAACTGCTCGCAGAACAAGGTCGAGATATCGATCAAGGGGCAGTGCGCGCACAATCACGTGTGCGGCTGCACCAAGTGCTGGAAACCGAAAGGGGCGCTGTTCTCACAGGTCGCAGTCGTAGGGCGCGACAACTTGAGCGTCAAGGCGAACGGCAACAAGCTCGCGGTCGTGGATCCCAAGGCAACGATCCAGCGGCATGCCTGCAAGGAGTGCGGCGTGCACATGTATGGCCGGATCGAGAACAAGGGCCATCCGCTGTACGGATTCGATTTCATTCACACCGAGCGCTCGAACGAGCCGGGCTGGGCGCCGCCTGAATTCGCGGCGTTCGTTTCGTCGATCATCGAGTCGGGCGCGAGCCCCGACAACATGGGTGCCGTCAGGGCAAGGCTGAAGGAACTGAAGCTCGAGCCTTACGACTGCCTGTCCCCGCCCCTGATGGATTTCATCGCGACCCAGGTTGCCAAGGCCTCCGGCGCGCTGCGTGCGTGACGCAAAGGCTCTGCGTTACGGATTTCCCGTGGGGATTGGGGATCTTCGATGAAGCTCGCGATGAAAAAGTAGCTGTCGCCGTAACCCGCTTGCAGGCGAAAATCCACGGGCACGCCCGATCGCCTGCAAGCTTTTTTTTTGACACCGGAGGAAAGGATGTCCTCGGGCGGCACCTGGATCGACCATTTTCCCGGCAATTTCATGTGGTCGAACGCGACTCTGGTCTGCAAGGGCATGGCGCCTTACGCCGCGGTCGCGGTCGGGGAGATCGACAGGATCTGCGAGCGGCTCGCCGCGCGCGGCATGAGCGACCCCGACGCGTGGTGGCAGGAATGGTGCTCGATGGCGGAGAAGAACGAGAAGCTAGCCGACGCCGCCGCGGTCGACGGCCGCGACTTCACCGCGAGTGACCACTACCTGCGCGCGGGCAACTACTATTACACCGGCGAGCGCTTCGTTCCTCCTGGGGAAAAGAAGCTCGGGATCTACAGGAAGGCGCTGCGCTGCTACCAGGAAGGCTTGAAGCGTCGGCACCGGAACATCGAGTTCGTCGAAGTCCCGTACGAGGGCAAGACGCTGCCTGCGTACTTCATGAAGGCTCAGTGCACGGAGAAGCGCGCTCCTACCGTCGTGCTCTTCGACGGCATGGACAACTGCAAGGAGATGAGCGTGCTCTTCGCGGGCCTCGAGTTCGCGCGGCGCGGGATGAATACCCTCGCGATCGACGGGCCGGGGCAGGGCGAGGCGCTGCGCCTTCGCAAGATCCACGCGCGCCACGACTACGAGATCCCGGGCACCGCGGCGTACGAGTTCGTGGCGAAACGGCCCGACGTCGATCCGGAAAAGGTCGTGATCATGGGCTACAGCTTCGGCGGCTATTACGCGCCGCGCGTCGCCGCCTTCGAGCGCCGCTACGCGGCCTGCGTGTGCCTGGGCGCGCTGCACTGGGACCTGCACGCGTGGCAGTCGAAGATCAAGGAGCAGCTGAAGGCCGATCCCCTGAAGAGCGCGCAGTCGAATTTCCAGTTCCAGTGGATCCTGGGCCTCTCGGACTCGGATGCAGCGCTCGAGCGCGCGAAGGGATTTTCCCTCGCCGGAGTCGCCGACAAAATCACCTGCCCGATGCTGATCACTCACGGGGCCAACGACCGCGTCGTGCCGGTGGAAGCGGCGCACAGGCTGTACGCCGCGCTCACGACAAAGAAAAAGACGCTCAAGATCTTTACGCCCGAGGAGGGTGGGGCGGAGCATTGCCAGGTCGACAACCGGCCGCTGGGGATCAGTTACATCGCCGACTGGATCGCGGCGAACCTCTAGTCTCGCCATATGTACCAATTATTGGTACAATGTGGCATGCATCGTACAACCCACCTGCTTCGCGAGCTGATCGGCCCGGCGCGCGGCCGCCTCATCGAGGCGCTTCGCTCCGTTCCCGAATCGGGCGTGCACCTGCGCGAGCTCTCCCGCGGAGCGGGACTGTCCCTGTCGTCGCTGCAAAGGGAGCTCGAGCGCCTTCTCGCTTCGGGTCTTGTCTCCCGCAGGACGCAGGCCAACCGGGTCGTCTTCGACTTGAAGCGCGACGAGCCGTTGGTGAAGCTGTTGCTGGCGACGGCAGCCGCGCTCGAGTTGCGCGAAGCCCGGTTGACGAGGATGCCGTCGGATCGCGGTGCGGAAAAAGCGTTCGTCGATCTGTGCGCACATTTCCCGCCTGACGCCGAGTTGTGGAGACGGCTGGGCGATGCGGAATTTCTCGCCGGCGTCGCGGTCCTCCTCGCCGGTCATTCCGGCTTCGACCGGGCGGCGTACCTCGCGCTGGCTGAATCGCTTTCACCGGGCGCGAGCGCGCCTGAGCGGCACGAGGCCTGGCATCGGGTGCATCGGCCGAACCTGCCGCGGCTCTTTTCGATGATCGATCGCGAGCGGCGAACTCATGCGCGAGCTGAGAATCAGTAAGCGGGCCGACCCTGCTTACGTGGAAGCGTTCAGAACGCTCGTCCGGCGCCTGCTGCGCTCGGCCGGTTCAAAAGAGCCGATCGCGATGTATCTTGCCGGCGGCGCGGCAATGCATCTCTACACCGGCGCCCGGATGACCGACGACGTCGACGCGGTATTCAACCGGAAGCTTCTCTTGCCCGCCGACCTCGTGGTGATCTACCGCGACGCCGAAGGCAAGGCGAGGTCGGTCTTCTTCGACGTGAACTACAACGAAACCTACGCTTTGCTCCACGAGGACGCGCACCAGGATGCGGTGCGCCTGCCGCTGAAAGGAATCCGCGGCGCGCGGATATTCGTTCTGCGGCCCGTGGACCTCGCAGTGTCGAAGCTTGCGAGATTCGCCGACATCGACCGGGAGGACATATTGGAGCTCGCGAGAAACCGGCTGATCACCGCGAGAAGCTTGCGCGAGCGGGCCGAGGCCGCGCTCCCGTACTATGTCGGCAACCCGATTCCGGTGCAAACGTCGATCGATATCGCATGCAGCGACATCGAGTCGCTCGAACGCGCCGGCAAGCGCGGGCGAAAGCGGAACCGCGAGCGGCGGTAGTCGAGTATTTACCGAGGGAGACATCATGATTCGCAGGCTTTCTTGTTTCGCCCTGCTGCTGATCGCGATAGACGCGCTCGGGCAAAGTTACCCCGCCAAACCGATCCGCCTCGTCGTTCCCTTCCCCGCGGGCGAATCAGTGGACGCGACGGCACGCCTCGTCGGCCAGTCGTGGTCGGCCGTGCTCGGGCAGCAGATCCTGGTGGACAACCGCGGCGGTGCGGGCGGGACGATAGGCAGCGAGGCCGTGGCCAGATCCGCTCCCGACGGGTACACCCTCCTGTGGGGCAACGTCGGGCCGCTCGCGATCGGCCCGAGCCTCTACCAGAAGCTCGGCTACGACGTCGCGAAGGACTTCGAGCCGGTATCTCTGGTCGCGACCTTGCCTTTCGTGCTCTTCGCGAGCCCGCTGCTCCCGGCGAATTCCGTGGTCGAGCTTCTCGCCTATGGCCGCGCGCATCCCGGCGAGATCAATTTCGGTTCGACGGGCGTCGGCTCCGGTCTGCACCTGATCGGGGAGCTGTTCAAGAGCGAAGCGGGCATCGAGATCGTGCACGTTCCCTACAAGGGCATCGCGCAGGCGCTCCCCGAGATGATGTCGGGCAAGGTGCAGATCGCCTTCAATACCATCCCCGCGTTCCTCCCGCACGTGAAGTCCGGGCGACTGAAGGCGCTCGTCATCACCTCGACCTTGCGCTCGCCCCTGCTGCCCGACGTTCCGACGACGCCCGAAGTCGGTCTACCGGGCGTGCTCGGCGCATCCTGGCATGCCGTGGTCGCGCCCGCCGGCACGCCCCGCGAAATCGTTTCCCGGCTGAACCGGACGCTGGTGGGCACGATCTCCGCGCCCGAGATGCGTAGTACTCTCGTCGCCCAGGGTGCGCGGCCAGTCGGAAGCTCTCCGGAGGACTTGCGGACCTTCATGCGGGAAGAGGCGGTGAAGTGGGCGCGCGTGATCCGGTCCTCGGGCGCGCGCGCGGACTAGAGGCCGCGGGCGTCGCCCGCATGCCGCATCTTCGCGCGGCCTTGCTCGCTCCTGGTGCGCGATTCCGATCCGCCGCCCGGTAAGCGCCGCTCGTTCCCTCTCCCGCAAGCGGG
>Ga0209473_1000718_pt1 | contig 19238 bp, 20 predicted proteins | sample GraSoiAngelo_133_FD_185890 | JGI IMG/M metagenome (GOLD analysis project Ga0209473, IMG submission 185890) | Grasslands soil microbial communities from the Angelo Coastal Reserve, California, USA - 14_0929_05_20cm (SPAdes) (version 2) | ecosystem: Environmental > Terrestrial > Soil > Grasslands ...
TTTTCTCATCGCCATTTTCGCATTCAGCAGTCTGGGCGCGAGCTCGGCCCAAATCGTTCGGCTGCGCACGCCCGATCTTATCCTTAACGTCGTTGTTGCTATCGGAATGGTTGTGTTTGTTGCCGCATTCTTGAAACTGCGCCGTTTCAACCTCAGCGAACTAACCGGTCTGGCCCGGCTCAGTTTTACCAGAGCCTTTCTCACTGGGGTTGTCCTCCTGATTTTCGCTTACCCCCTCATCATTTTTGCCGAGTGGCTGACAGCGCGTTGGCTCGGGTCCGGCTCGAGCCGCCAGGGAATCATCGAATTATTCAACGGCTCGCAATCAATGGAGCAACGCGTCATCATCATTTTACTGGCGACCGCGATCGCCCCTGTGGCCGAGGAATTCATTTTCCGTTTCTTTCTTTACGGGGTCCTGCGGCGTTATCTCGGTCGTAGCATTGGAATCATCGTTTCGGCGCTTCTTTTCGCTGCGGTTCACGTGCACCTGCCGTCGTTCGGACCTCTCTTTGCCCTCGGAATCTGTTTTACTCTTGCCTACGAGTGGAGCGGATCGTTGTTGGTCTCGATGACGATGCACGCCATTTTCAATGCCATCACTCTCCTTGCGCTCGCTTTTCCCGAAACCTTGCAACCATGACGCGGGCGTTGCGTGAACTCGGCGAAGACGAACTGCTCGCACAAGTTTTTCCCAGGCTTAATCGTAATTCGCGAGTCGTAATTGGAGCCGGTGACGATTGCGCGGTGGTGAAATTTCACGGCGCAAAAGATTGGTTGCTGTTGAAAACCGATTGTGTCGTTGAAGGGATTCACTTTGCCAGGGAAACAAGCGCGCGCGCTATCGGTCGGAAAGCAATGATGCGTGCGCTCAGCGATTTCGCTGCCATGTCAGGAATTCCGGAATTTGCGCTCATTACCCTGGCGATCGCTGGTAAAAAAAAAGCGTCATGGGTGGGCGAACTCTATCGCGGTCTCAATCGAGCCGCGGCGCGTTTTGATGTCGCCATTGTTGGCGGCGAAACCAGTGAGACCGTTGGTCCGACAGTGATCGTGGTTAGTGTGGCAGGGGTGGTCGAACGCGACCGCTGCACATTGCGCAACGGCGGAAAAGTGAATGATGATCTTTTCGTTACTGGAGAATTGGGTGGTTCGATTCGGGGGCGGCATCTGAATTTTTTCCCACGGATCGACGAAGCGCGCTGGTTGACTGCAAATTTCAAAGTGCACGCCATGATGGATCTGAGCGATGGTCTTGGCACCGATCTGCCGCGATTGGCGAGCGCGAGCAAACTTGGTTTTGCCATTGATGAGCGCGCTCTGCCGCTTTCCCGCGGTTGCACCATTCAACAGGCGATTTCGGGAGGCGAGGATTACGAATTACTTTTCGCGGTCTCGCCGCGCGAGCGCAAACGTTTGCAAAAAAGATGGCAGAAAAAGTTCCCTGGACTCCGGCTTACTCGGATTGGCCGCTTAGATCAGAAAGCAAAAATCAAAAATCAAGAATTGAAAAGTGGCTATGTTCATTTCCGTCAGCGCCGCTGAGACGAAAGCGGCCGGGGCGCGCCTCGCAGAAAAAATCCAGGCCGGAGATGTGCTTGCGTTGGTCGGAGCTCTTGGCGCGGGCAAAACGCAATTCGTCAAAGGATTGGCGAAGGGTTTGGGTTCCACGGCGGTGGTGACAAGCCCGACGTTTACCCTCATCCATGAATATCAGGGCAGCCGGCTGCCGATCTATCATCTCGATTTTTATCGAATTGAAAGTCTGGCAGCGCTGCGGGCGATTGGATTTGACGAGATTGTTTTTGGCGACGGGGTGAGCGTGATCGAGTGGGCCGACCGATTTGCCGATGCGATTCCGCCGCGAGCGCGCTGGATCAAGTTTGAGATCGTGTCAGACGATCAGCGTCGAATCCTTTTTTGAATGAAATTGCTCGCCTTCGATTTATCCACCCGGCGCGGCACAATCGCGCTGGTCAACGAAGAAGGAATTTTGGGCGCGACTGATTGGCCGAATGATCGCCGAAGCGCGGCTCCATTTTTTACAATGCTCAATGAAATCGTGCGCGAGCATGGTCCACCCGAAACGATCGTGGTTGGTCTCGGCCCCGGTTCCTACACTGGAACACGCATCGCCATTTCCGCGGCCATGGGCTTGCGGGCGACGACCGGCGCAGCTCTCGCTGGAATTTCTTCGCTTTGCGCCATCTCGGATGAAGAAGAGTTTTGTGTGATTGGCGACGCCAAACGGGCGTCGTTTTTCTTCGCAAAAATCAGCGGTGGTCTGTTAGCGAACGATCCGGACTTGCTTTCCGAAAACGACATGAACGAGCGCATCTCGTCGATCACAACAACTCCGATTTACACGTCTGACGAGTTGCCCCAGTTCACCGCGGTCGAGATGCGGTTTCCTTCCGCGAAATTGCTTTGTCTGCGGGCCCAAACCTTTCCGCAGAATCTTGCTCGCGCCCCGCTCGCGCCGATTTACCTTCGCGAACCACATATCACAACGCCGCGAAGTTCACCAAAATGATGGAAAAACATTACCGCTGTTGGGCTGAGATCGATCGCAGCGCATTGCGTCATAACGTAGCCTTTGTCCGAGAGAAATTCGGACCTGATATTGACCTGCTTGCGGTCGTCAAAGCAAACGCCTATGGCCATGGCATGATTGAGGTTGCCCAAACCATCGCGGACCAGGTGAACATCTTCGGCGTCGCGAACCTGGAGGAAGCAACCGCATTACGCGCGGCGGTGCGCCATCCAATTACTATTCTCGGGCCAGCCCTGCCGAAAGAGCGGGCCGCAATCGCTGAGCGCAGATTCATTCCATCGATCTCAACTTTGGAAGAAGCACGGGATTTCGATCGCATCGGACGCGGGCAAAAGGTCGCGATCAATTTCAAAATCGATACCGGCATGGGACGGATGGGCGTGCTGGAAGAGGAGGCGCTCGCTGTTTTCAAGGAGGTGAGCGCGCTGCCGAACATTACAGTTCACAGCGTTTCAACGCATCTCCCGGTTTCCAACGAGGACGAAAAGTTCACCCGCGAGGAACTACGCAACTTCGGTAAATTGATCAAGCAACTGCGCGTCGAGGTGCCCGGTGATTACAAAGCGCACGCGCTGCAAACGGCCGGCGTGCTCGCCTTCGCGGAGGAACCGTTCGAGATCGTGCGTCCCGGAATGTTGATCTACGGCATTTCGTCACTGCCGGAATTCCAGAGCATTCTTCGCCCGGCGATGACGTGGAAAGCGCGCATCGCGCTCATTCGCGAGATGCCAGCCGGACACGGAATCAGTTACGGGCGCACCTTCATCACTCCCAGGAAAATGCGCGTTGCCACGCTTTCCTGTGGTTACGCCGATGGTTATCCCCGTCATCTTTCCAATCGGGGGATATCGGTGCTGATGGACGGTCAACGCTGCGCGCTGCTTGGCCGGGTAACAATGGATTTGATAATGATCGACGTTTCGCATCTACCTGGGGCGGCGGTGGGAGACGAAGTTGTGCTGATGGGCCGACAGGGAGACGAGGAAATATGCTGCGCGGAATTGGCGGAACGCGCAGAGACAATTACCTGGGAAATTACGACACGGATTGGCGCGCGCGTGCGGCGGATTTATCTATGAAAACGAGATTCGAGATCCGTGAATCGTAGCGCGATCGATGTAACGATGTAACGATTCAAAGGGCCCATCATGTTCCAGATCATCTTCAACGAACTTAGCGCGGCGGAGATGTCGGCTTTACCAAAAACGTTGCAGCTCGATCTGCTCGCGGAATTCCAGATTTTGCCGGAAGACCTCGATCGTCTCGATAGCAGCCGGTTCGGTTTACTGGAGCGCGATGGTAAAAGACTGTATCGGTATCGTGCCAAAGATTATCGGATTTATTTCGAAAAGACGCCGGAAGGTATCACGGTGCATCGGGTGCTACACAAGAACACGCTGCGCGATTTTCTTTTCCGCACCAAACTGCCCACGGGCGAGGATGAGCAACTGAAGGAGAGGCGCGAGTTTTGGAACTTGATCGAGCAAGGCGAACGGACACGCAAGAACACCTGATCGCGGAGCTGGAGGCGAACGAGGAATTTCGCCGTCGCGAATTTCCGATTTGTGCGCGCAAGATTTATTGCGCCCATGCTGCGGATGCGCCGTTGCCGCGCAGAGTTGCTGACGCGATGCGAAACGCGATTGAGGACGCTTCAACTAACGAGAAGCAATTCGACAAAGCGCTTGGATTCATTGCCGATACTCGCCGGTTAGCGGCGGGTTTTCTGGGAACGGAAATCGAAGAAATTTCGCTTACCGGCCCGACTTCAAGCGGTCTCAATGCCGTTGCCAATGGTCTCGATTGGAAAGCTGGCGACGAAGTTGTGTGTTACCTGGACGATTATCCGGCTGACGTCTATCCGTGGCTCAATCTTGAGCGAAGGGGAGTTAAACCGGTATTGCTTCAAACTGCCCGACTCGGCGAAATCACTCCGGAAATTGTTGAGAACGCACTAACCAAGCGGACCCGCCTGGTGGCGTTGGCGAGCGCGCACAACATCAGTGGCTATCGCATCGACGTCGAGACGATCGGCACAGTGTGCGCAGAGCGTGATGTCCTGTTTTCTCTTGATGCGATTCAAACTCTCGGCGCGTTCCCAATTCCGTTAAAACATGTCGATTTTCTTAGCGCCGGCGCGCAAAAATGGATGCTCGGTCCATCGGGTGCGGGAATTCTTTTCGTCAAAAGCGATCGGCGCAGCCTGCTCCGACCCATGATTATCGGCGGATGGAATGTGGAATCACCAAATTTTATTGCGCAGCGCGAAATTAGATACGCGGAGGGCGGTCGAAAATTTGAGCCGGGTGGTTACAACAATGTCCCCATTGCCGGAATGCAGGCGGCGATTGCGCTCCTTGCTGGGGCTGGATTGCCGAAAATCTCAGAGCGGATTCTATCGCTCGTCGCGACGTTGAAAGACAAACTTGCTCCGGTCGATTTTGAATTCCTCAGTCCTGACGAAGAATCGAGCCGATCCAGTTTCTTAACTTTTCGCTCTCGTCGCGTTGTGGCTGAGAAGTTGGCCAACACGCTGGCGGAGAATGATGTTATCGTTTCGTCACGCGTTGATCGCGCGGACCGCAGTTGGTTGCGGGTAAGTCCGCATTTTTATAACACCTTCGCGGAGATGGAACGCCTCGCGGAGATATTGAATCTCGCGGACTTGTAGCGGCGTTTGGATCAGCGGCGAGCGCCACCTCAGCCGCGAACCAGCACCCTGGTTGGATAATCGGCGGGGCAGTTCGGGGCGCGGAACGCAGGCCAGTGGCCTGTGCGCCCAGCGGGGAATTCTCCCGACTGCTTTCCAAGCGAGCGTCAGCGGAGTAAAACTCCGCTGGGCGCAGAGACTGGAAAGTCTGTGTTCCGTCAATGGTCGATTTCGCCGCGGGCGGGTAAAGAAAACGCGGTGGCGTCTCTACCTCTGCCGCCGGGGACGCCGGCAGCTGCTACTTCATCAGCAGCACAGAACGGCTGCGTTTGATCTCGCGCGTGATCTTCCGGTGCATGTGCGCCGGCATGCCTGTGATTCGCCGCGGCAAAATTTTCCCGCTCTCGGTCACGAACTTTTTCAGTAAATCCGGATTCTTGTAATCGATTGCTTCCGCCGCGATATCGATGCGGCGGCGCGGCATGGTGCGATTGGCGCGTCGAAAGGCGGAGCGGCGTTTGGCGGTCTTTGGTTGCATGAAATCAGCGGGTCTCGCGGTGAAGCGTATGCTTTTTTAAAAATGGATTGTATTTTTTCTTTTCCAACCGGTTCGGGGTGCGCGGGCTCTTCTTGTTTCGCGTCGACATGTAACGCGACACCGGCTTGCCCAGGGCTTTCGCCTCAGTGCATTCCAGGGTGATAATTTCCTGCGCCATTACTTACTCTTTCTCCGCCGCCGGCGCCGGTTGTTCTTCCTCGGTCTCGGGCGCTTCCTCTTCTTCGGTTAAACCGAAAAGCGAAGTGACCGATTGCCGCACCCGCGAGGCCTTATTTTGTTTCTCCAGCTGCGATTGGCATTCGACCGTGAAACGCGCAAATGGAATCGCTTCCAGGCGCGCTCGGGGAATTTGTTTGCCCGACATTTCGCAAACTCCGTAAGTCCCGAGCTCGATTCGCTTGAGCGCCTGATCGATCTCGTAGAGTGCGTCCTGTTCCTGTGAAAGCAGACTGAGCGCGAAATCGCGATCGTAGGCGTCCGAACCAGCGTCCGCCTGATGCATACCGAAGGCGGAGGCTTCACTTCCCTCTGCGCGCGAACGCAGGGTGTCCTGGGCGACGCCGGCCATGGAATCGACCATGGCATCGCGCAACTGCAGCAACTTTTCCTTTTGCGCCTTGGTAAAGGAATCAAGCCGTCGTGGTTTATGATTGTCCCGGAAAATTTCAGCCGGCGAGTCCGACGTGCGCACACGCCCTGCCTTTGGACGCGCTAATCCACTGTGTCTCGGTCTGGCCTTGCTCGCTGACGGACGCTTAACTGCCTTCTTAGCCGGGCTAGCAGGCTTGCGCGTAGCAGGCTTTTTCGCTTTGTGAGGGACGGCTTTTTTCTTCGACTTCGCCATAAAAATCAAATCTTGCGCCGACGTTTACGGCGCGAGGAGAGCGCTTAATTAAGAACAAATCTCCAATGGCGCAAGCGGAGATTTAGTCCCTGACAAAGCCGTTTTCGCTTAGGAACTTGCGCTGGAGTAGCGCTTCAATGCGAACCGCCAAAACAGACGGGAAGACCAGAAGATGATCAACGATGCCGCTATCATTTGCAGCATCAAGGGGAACGGCTGGCCGAGCGATTTGATCAAAACTCGCGCCGGAATATTGGCGACAATCACCACCGGAATGATCCAGCTAAAAATCAAACGGAAGAGGCGCGGATAAATAACATCCGGGTAACGCGCGATATTGAGGAAGTTGAAATAACCATAGACAAGTCCCTGGGCGCGCACGATCCAGAAGCTGATCGCCGCGAGATTCAACATGATGGAATAATGAATGGCGATCCCGAAGCCGATCGCCACCAAATAGAGGAAAATATGCAATGGGTGCGGCACGACTCCGAGACGGGTAAGCGAAACGATAACTACCGCGCCACCGAGCGCGGCGTTGACTACGCTATCGAGTCCGAATTGTTTCGAAGAAACAGCGAACTGACTGTCGATTGGCAGGACCAGGAGTGAGTCGAGTCTTCCGGTGCGGACTAATTCAGGGATGTTCGCGACATTGACGAAAAAGAACGCCTGAAAAAGCTGAGCAATGATCTGGTGAGTGCCGACGAGGAGGACCACTTCCCACTTTGACCAGTCCCCGATGCGATTGACTGAGCCGAAGATGATGCTGAAAAACACGATCTGGCCAAGGAACCACAGCACCTCCACCAGCATCCAAAGAATGAAATTGGCCTTGAAACTCATCTCGCGAATGAGCGAATTGCGCAGCATGATGCTGTAAATTTCGATGTAACGTCGCAGGCCTTTCACTTGTCATAATAAACATGTGCGCACGCTTCGAAGCAAAATGACGAGTCGCCGCAACCTTGTCGTCGCGGCAATCGTCCTTTTGATCGCCGCGTTTTTTCTGTTTAGCCAATTCGGAAGGTCGAATGCTGCTCAGTTTCAAACGGCGATGGTGGCGCGCGGTCCGATCACGCAAACGGTGACCGCCACCGGCACGTTGAACCCGGTCGTGAACGTGCAGGTGGGCAGTCAGGTTTCGGGGAATATTCAAAAACTTTTCGCCGATTTTAATTCCAAGGTGAAGGCGGGTGATGTCGTCGCACAGATCGATCCGGTCCTGTTTCAAGCGACGGTGACGCAGGCGGAGGGTGATCTGGCGAATGCCGAGGCAGCCTTGGAATTGGCAAAAGTGAATGCGACGCGGATTCAGGAATTGTTCGCGAAAAAAAACTCTGCGCAGGCTGACGTCGATCAAGCGACGGCCAATCTGCATCAGGCGGAAGCGAATGTGAAAATCAAACAAGGCGCGCTCAATAAAGCGAAAGCCGATCTCGATCATTGCACGATTACATCGCCCGTGGATGGAGAGGTGATTTCGCGCAGCGTCGATGTGGGTCAGACGGTCGCGGCCAGCCTGCAAGCGCCGGTGATTTTTGTGATCGCCAACGACCTGACGAAAATGCAGATCGACTCGAACGTGGCTGAAGCGGATGTCGGGGTGGTCGAGGTAAATCAAGATGTCGATTTTACTGTGGACGCTTTTCCGACGCGCACCTTTCACGGCAAGGTTGTGCAAGTGCGAAATGCGCCGATCACGGTGCAAAATGTCGTGACCTACGACACCGTCATTGGCGTCAGTAACCCAGATTTGAAATTAAAACCAGGAATGACGGCAAATGTGTCTGTTAAAATCGCGCATCGCGACGACGCGCTCCAAATCAAAAATGCGGCATTGCGGTATCGTCCGGCCGATGCGACGCCAGCAGCGACAAAACCGCCGACTTCCGGTGCACCGGGCAGTCCGCGGCCGGGCGGCGTGCGGGAACGGCGGGGAAGTGAACGCACTGTCTATGTTTTGTTAGGAAACCGGCCCCAACCGACGCAGATCAAGACTGGAATCAGCGACGGAGTCGTGACGGAAGTGCTGGAAGGTTTGAAGGAAGGCGATCGAGTAGTAACGGCCGAGCTGAACGCTGCCGCGTCTTCCTCTTCCCCGGCGTCAAATCCATTCGGTGGTCCGCGACGCTTCCCATGAGCTATCAACGCAAACGGACAGCTCAACACTTGACGTTTATTTCAAATCATCGCGCTCGAAGATCGCGGCCCACCTTGGGATCATGAACAACGGCGCCGTCGTCAAATTAATAGACGTTCACAAAACCTATCGGACTGGTGAAATGGAGGTGCATGCCGTGCGCGGCGTCTCACTCGAAATCCGGCGCGGCGAGTTTGTTGCTTTGATGGGGGCGAGCGGCTCGGGCAAATCGACCTTGATGAATATTCTTGGCTGTCTGGATCGCCCGACCGGTGGCAGATACATCCTCGATCAAGCGGAAGTTTCAGAGCTTAATCGCGATCAACTGGCCGATATTCGCAATACTAAAATCGGGTTCGTCTTTCAAAATTTCAATCTGCTGCCGCGGACATCGGCGCGAGAAAACGTCGAGCTGCCGCTACTCTACGGTACCCGCGGCCTGACCAATGCGCAGCTGAAGGAAAAGGCAGATGCCGTTCTTGCCTCGGTTGGATTGGCAGGTCGGGAGGACCATCATCCGAGCCAGCTTTCTGGTGGTCAGCAGCAACGGGTTGCCATCGCGCGTGCCTTGATCAACGAACCGGAGGTCATTCTCGCGGACGAGCCGACCGGTAATCTCGATAGTCGCACCAGCGTCGAGATCATGGGAATTTTTCAGCAGCTAAACGATCGCGGCATCACCATCGTAATGGTCACGCACGAACAGGACATCGCGGCTTACACACGCCGCAATGTTGTCATGCGTGACGGCTTAGTGCGCGATGACCGTGCCGTCGAGCGACGACTTGATGCCACGATACAGCTGCAAGAACCGAATCGCGAAGAGCCGGAATAGTTGCATGATGAAAGCTTGACCGTCTTTCCATTGCGCCACTCCACAATCATTCTTTTTTCACTTCGATGAGAGTTGGATCGACAATCAACGTTGCCTTTCGCGCTTTGCGCCGAAACAAACTACGCTCCGTCCTGACGGCTCTTGGCATCATCATTGGTGTGGCGGCGGTGATTGCGATGGTTGGAATTGGCAACGGCGCCAAAGCTCAAGTGGAAGCGCAAATCGCAAGTCTGGGACAAAACATCATCCTCGTTTTTTCCGGCAGTACCACCGCAAGCGGCATTCGCACTGGCTGGGGCGGGGCGGGGACGTTGAAAATCGAAGATGCAGAAGCGATTCGGCGCGAAGTTTCCGGTGTCACGGCCGTGAGCGAAGAAGTGGTTTCCACTACTCAGGTCGCGGCCGGAAATCAGAATTGGTTCACCCGTATCTATGGCGAGTCTGCGGATTATTTCGACATTCGCCAATGGCCACTGGCCGACGGGACACCGTTTACACCACAAGATGTGCGAAGTGCAAACAAAGTCTGTGTCATTGGCCGTACCACTGCGACGCAGATTTATGGGAATGAGAATCCCATCGGACAGATCTTGCGGATCAAGAATGTGCCTTTCACCATCGATGGAGTGTTAACGCCCAAAGGATTGAGCGCACAGGGCGTTGATCAGGACGACATCGTGATTATGCCCTACACCAGCGCGATGAAACGTGTTGTCGGCGGCACGACCTTGCGCAACATCAACGTGCAAGTGGCCGATCCGCGCCAGCTCACCGCCGCGCAGCAGCAAATTATTGATCTCCTACGGCAACGGCATAACATTCGCCCAGGTCGGGACGATGATTTCACCGTCCGTAATCAGCAGGAAATCGCCGATGCGGCCACTGCCACGACCGATGTAATGACCGGATTGCTCGGCGCGATCGCCGGTGTCTCACTTGTTGTTGGCGGCATTGGAATCATGAATATTATGCTGGTCAGTGTAACGGAGCGGACGCGTGAAATCGGCACACGCATGGCCGTGGGCGCGCACGGCCGCGACATTCTCACCCAATTTTTGATCGAAGCGATTTCGCTTAGCTCGGTCGGAGGAATTCTCGGAATTATTCTCGGGATCGCGGCTGCGAAAACAATCGCGCTGACCCGACATTGGCCGGCGTTGATATCCCCCGCCTCGATCGTGATCGCATTTCTCGTTAGCGCCGCGGTCGGAATTTTTTTTGGCTTTTATCCCGCGCGGAAAGCCGCCGCACTCGATCCGATCGAGGCGTTGCGGTACGAATAAATGGTAGGGAGGCATCTCCGAGGCGTCCCTCGAATTTAATTTGCGAGATTAAAATAAATTGGGGACGGCTTGGAAATCCGTCCTACCAAAAAAATGCAACACACTCGATTCGAAAAACTGGTCGGTGAGGCGAAAGAAAATATTCACGAAATTTCCCCAAAAGAGACCGCAGCCGCGCTGAAGCGGGAGGACATTTTGCTAATCGATGTGCGCGATCCCGATGAATGGCAGGAGGGTCGCATTCCCGGCGCAAAAAATTTCAGCCGCGGAACGGTGGAACTGGAAATCGAAGAAGCCGCGCCCGACCTATCAACGCCAATCATCACTCATTGCGGCGGCGGTGGTCGCTCCGCCCTCGCCGCCGAAAGTTTGCAGCGCATGGGCTATACCAACGTGAAATCCATGGCCGGTGGCTTCAAAGCCTGGAAAGCGGCAGGATTGCCAACGACAAAATAACCGGAGCGTCTTGGGGCGGGGAAATAGCCCCGAAGACTGCTGAGTCTAAGCTATCCGCCGACGGCCTGATAATGGCCGAGTCCGCGTTTCCACATGAATTGCGCGACCGCCCAGGTAACAATAAGCCAGCATGACTGGATGGCGAGCGCCTGAACCAATTCGGCACCTTGCAGGCGGCCCAAGAAGATTGCGATCGGGCAAAATAGCTCGTAATAAAATGGCAGCCATTTCATCACTGCTTGCACGGTGATTGGCATGATATCTATCGGAAACATCTGGCCGCCGAGGAAGTATTCGAATGAGTATACGATGAAGACGATAGTGGAGATTTCCAGTATCCAAAACGCCATCATCGCCAGCGAGTAGGTGATGAAAAACTGAATGAACGCGGCCATGACGAGCGAAGTAATCGAAAGAAGATAGGTAACTACGCTTGATGGAAGTTGAAGATAGTCTCGGAAGTAAAAAAAAATCAGCGCAATGGGAACAATAGTCACTGCCGTATAAACCAATCGGCCGGCCAGAAAAATGCCGGTCCGATATCCAAGATAGTTTAGGGGTTTGGTCAGGAAGGAATTAATTTGTCCTTCTCGGATGTCGGCGGCGATCTGCCAGTCGTCCTCCGTTGGGGTGACGAGATTGGAGACAAGAATCGTTAGCAAATAATAGTAGATCATTGAGCCGTAATCGTAGCCGCCAAAACCTCTACCGCCCGGCTCGTGAAAGATGGCGCGCCAGAGAAAGACCGTGCCGGCGAGTGGGATCAAGCCGAAAAGCGCGCGCAGAAAGTAGTTCCAGCGGTAAACAAAGGTATTCTGGAGACCGATGTTAAAGACGCTCACGTATTTGGCGAGATTCATGACGAACTGGAAGCGGTTAAACAATCAATCGCGCGATCCTGAACCCGCGACAGTAAAACGATGGCGGCAATAGCGCCGAGCAGGGCGCAAAACATGTCTTCCTGAGTATCCCAGGGGTCGCCCTGGGTACCGAGAAAGCTAATGGCGGCATCGCCGCTAAGCAGCGCGGTCCACCATTCAATAAGTTCGTAGAAAGCGCTGATGGCAAGGCAAACGCAAACAACTAGAAAAGGCTGCCAACTTGTTCTTTTTAGGATGTGCAAGCGAACAAACAATTCGCGCGTAACGATGGCGGGAACAAAACCTTGCATGATATGGCCGAGGCGATCGTAATGGTTGCGATGCCAGCCGAAAATTGGTCGAAGCCAATCGAACAGAGGCACGCGCGCGTAGGTATAGTGACCGCCGACAAAAAGCACGCACATGTGGAAGGCGATGAGGGTGTAGGTCAAAGTCGTGAATTCAAAGCGGCGATAAGTCGCGAATAGAACCAGCAGCGCGGCGAGCGCCGGCAAAACTTCCAGCCACCAGGTCAAGCGGTCGTACGGTTGCCATGCTGACCACGCCAGAACGACAACGACACCAGCGAGCAAAATGAGATGCGATAAGGAAATTTTCTTCATTATCGCTTGTTCATCTCAGGAAAAGAGGCCACTAAATACGCGAAGAGACGGATGGCTGTGCTACGATTTGGTTCGTCTGTTTCGTGGGCAAACATGGCTAAGTCTGCTTTTGCGCGAGCTCCACCGCCAGATTGATCGCGGCAATCATACTGTCTGGGCGCGCGATGCCTTTGCCGGCGATATCGAACGCGGTGCCGTGATCGGGACTGGTGCGCGGAAAAGGCAAGCCGAGCGTGACGTTCACGCCGGAATGAAAGGCGTGCAGCTTCAACGGAATCAAACCTTGATCGTGATACAGACAGAGAGCGGCGTCCCATTTCTCGTTAGCGAGATGGAAGAAGAGCGTATCAGGAGAGATGGGACCGGTAAAACGAGAAGGTGATTGGTGAGAAGTGAGAAGTGATTGGTTTAATTCGGCGATGGCGGGAGCGATGATTTCGATTTCGTCGCGGCCGATTTTTCCGGATTCGCCCGCGTGCGGATTCAAACCGGCAACCGCGATGCGAGGAGCGGTTTTTCCGCGACGGCGTAGGAAATTATCGAGCAGGCGGCCGACCCGGACAATTTCGGATGTCTTGAGCAAGGCGGGGACATCCCGCAATGGGACGTGAGTTGTGACGAGCGCGACGGTGATCGTGCCTCCGGTCAGGAGCATGGCGTAATTTGTTGTGCCGGAGCGCGCCGCGAAGAATTCGGTTTGGCCAGGGAATTCAAATCCAATATCTGCCATCCGCGCCTTGTGAATCGGGCCGGTGACAATGGCGTCGATTTCGCCGGAATTGGCGAGGAACGCCGCTTCTTCCATCGCGGCCAAGGCGCCCCGGGCGGAATCGGGCGATGGAGTACCCACAACCACCGCTCCCACCTGACCGATTACTTTATAGTCGACATCACTCGCCAGTTTGCCCGACTCGAGGACGGAGCGGACGATTTCCGGCCCTATGCCTGCCGGATCGCCAAGAGTGATTCCGATACGAAGAGGCATCGCGCATTGTCTCGGAAGTTTCGGCTATGCGCAATGAGCTGCCGATTACGGGAACATAACAGTGATCCGAGGAGTAAAAGGCTACCCCATTCTCAAACCTCAGTACATCTTTATATAGGCTTTCTGACGCAGGCTAGTCAGCCAGCGTTCCTGCTTGGCCTGCGCTTCTTCCGCGACCAATTTTTTCTCAATCTCGCCGCGGACTTCGGCGAAGGGGCGGGTGACGCCGCCGCGTTTATCTTCGACTTTAAGAATGTAATAGTTGCCCGCGAGCTGGATGATGTTGCTGACTTTTCCAGGTCGCAGGTTAAACGCGACCTTCTCGAGCGGCGCGGTCAAAGTGCCGCGATCGACCCAGCCCCAGTCGCCCCCAAGATCACGGGAACTGTCTTCGGAATAAATTTGGGCCATGCGCTCGAATTCGGCGCCATTAACCAGCTTCCCCAGAATCTCCTCCGCCATTGCCTTCTGTCCCCCCGGATCGGACGTTCCGGCCGGGATCATGATCATGCGCAATTTAACCTGCTCTTTGCTGGTGAACTCGGAGGCATGCGTGCGATAGTAATCCTGAATTCGGTTCGGCGAGATGATGGTATTTATTTCCACATTCTTGTGCCGCATCGCCTGCACAATCATCCTTTCGCTCTCCATTTTTTTGAATTCTCCGAGAGAGTAGTTTTGCGCCTGGAGAGTCTTGATGAAAGTGTTACGATCGCCGTTGAAATTCTCCCGGATCATGTCCTGAATGCGTTGATCGAGGAAGTGATCAGGAATCTGGAAGCCTTCTTTTTTGAACGCATGTATGATCAGCTGCCGATCAATCAAATCCTTGAGAGCGGCGGCGCGAGCCTCTTTGGTTTTTGCGAGCAACTCCTCACCCCGGAATTGCTCACGTAGCAACTTTTCTTTGGGAGCGGACAACTCGCGGACTTCCGAATAGGTAATGACATCGGTGGTGTCATTGCTTTTGACGACGGCAGCGATGCCATTAATCACTTCGGGGTCAGCCGCCAATGCTCCCCGACAAAGCGATGACAGCGACAGCAGAGCTGCCGTGAACAAGACAACCAGGAGGGGACGAACCATATTTTCAGAGTTTGCCAAGCAGCCCGAGAATTTCCTGCAGCCGCTTTTCGATTTCCGGGGCAAATAAACGAGGGAATTTGCCCCCGACAAGTATAAAATCCCCGCGCCGCGTCAACATCAATTTGTCCTCTCGGGTTTCGACCCTGCTGATTTCCTTTATGGCGGCGGCGAGTTTAATTCGGGCGAGAGTAACCAGGTTTTCTACAGCCTCGGGGAATGCGCCAAAACGATCGCGCCATTCTTTGATCAAGCGGTCCAATTGTTCCGCGGTGGTGATTTCCGCGATCCGCCGATAAGCCTGAATACGTAGGGTGGTGTCATTAATGTAACCGCGCGGGAGAAAAGCGGAAATGCGGGCGTCGCCGTGAACAAATTCGGCTTCGTTAGTGGCAACGAAATCGAGCCGCAACTCTACTTCGAGGCGCCAGCGCGGTTTTTGTCCTTTAATTTGAGCGACCGCTTGCTTGAGCAACTGACAATACAGATCGAAACCCACTGCCATGATGTGGCCACTTTGAGCGGTGCCGAGAATACTGCCGGCGCCGCGAATCTCGAGATCGCGCATGGCAATGCGAAACCCGGCGCCGAGGGAGCTGTATTGTTTGATCGCATTGATTCGTTTACGCGCGGCGCCGATCATCATGAGCTCGCGCGGCAGCAAAAGGTAAGCGTACGCTTTGTGCTCGGCCCGCCCGACCCGCCCGCGTAATTGATATAAGTCAGCCAGGCCGAAGCGATCGGCGCGATCAATGATAATTGTATTAGCGTTTGGAATATCCAAGCCGCTCTCGATGATGGTGGTGCAGACCAGGACATCGATTTTTCCCATGACGAATCGATGCATCACCGCTTCCAACTCGTCGGAATCCATCTGACCGTGGCCAAACTCCACCCGTGCATTTGGACAAAGTTCAGCGATCCGATCGCGCACTTTCTCGATCGAGTTGACGCGATTGTGGAGAAAAAAGACCTGCCCCTGCCGCTCCAGCTCGCGATTGATGGCATCGCGAATAATCCTCTCGTCATAACCACAGACGACGGTTTCGACCGGAAGCCGGTTTTGAGGCGGTGTCTCAATAGTCGACATGTCTTTGACCCCGACTAGCGAGAGATAGAGAGTACGCGGAATCGGGGTAGCCGAGAGAGTTAGGACGTCGACGAGCTTGAACAGCTCTTTGAATTTTTCCTTATGCAGAACGCCGAAGCGTTGTTCTTCGTCGATCACCACCAGTCCGAGTTCCTTAAAACGAACATCGCCGGAAATGAGGCGATGCGTCCCGATAACAATGTCGACCCCGCCTTTGAGCAATAGCTGTAACACTTTCTTTTGCTCAGCCGGCGACCGGAACCGGCTCAGCATCTCGATCCGGATCGGATAATCTAACATTCGTTGCCGAAAGGTTTCGAAATGCTGTTGCGCGAGCACAGTAGTAGGCGCGAGGATCGCGACTTGTTTGCCCTCCATCACGGCTTTGAAGGCGGCTCGGATCGCGACCTCGGTTTTGCCGAAGCCGACGTCGCCGCAAATTAGGCGATCCATCGGCTGCGGCTGTTCCATATCGGTCTTCGTATCGATGATCGCGGTTAGTTGATCGGGGGTTTCGCGGTAGGGAAACGAATGCTCAAACTCCGCCTGCCATTTGGTGTCGGCGCCGAAGGCGTGGCCTGGGTTAGTCTGGCGCTCGGCTTGAAGCGCGAGCATTTTTCCGGCGTAATCAAAAATGGAGGCGATCGCGTTTTTCTTCGCGCGTGCCCATTTCGCATCTGCGAGCGAGCTCAGCGGCGGCGACTTTTTCCCGACGCCAACGTAACGCGAGACCAAATAGGCTTGCTCCAGCGGGACATAGAGTTTCGCGTCGTCGGCGAACTCCAGAACTAGGACCTCCTGTCTCGCCCCCGGTGTTTGTTTTGGAGGGCGGAGCTCCAGCGACGCCGGGCTCGCGGGAAGTCGCTCTTCCATTGCCGGCATTTCGATTAGCCCGAGAAATCTTCCAATGCCGTGCTCGAGGTGGACGACAAGATCGTTTTCGTTGAGCTCGCTGAAATCAATTTGCGCGCGATTACGTCGTTCCCCGCGACGCAAACGTCGTCTGCCGTGGATGGGAAAACGCCCGAGTAGTTCGTTGGCCGAGAGAATGACGAGATTGGCGGCGGGAAAACAAAAGCCGCGGCTCAATGTTCCTTCAAGCAGGTCGATGCCAGCCAATGCGTCGGTCGAAATGATTTCGCGAAAACGCTCGATCTCGCCCTCGGTTTGAAAATAGATCGCGACGGTTGCGTGTTCGTTGCGCCATTGCTTCAGCCGGGCGATGAATTGCGCCCGCTTCATTTCTGCGAGCATGAAATCGCCGATGGCGAATTCACCGATGTCGCATTCGACAAACGCACTGGAAAAATCTTCCGGCGCAGCATCCTCGTTTTCGAGCCAGCTTTCGCTAATTTGAATGTGGCTTGGAGGGGAAGGCCGCGGCGAGCCCGAAGTCGCGGCAGCTCCGCCCTCCACTGCGGGCTCGAGTTCGATCAGAAGAGCATCCTGGGTGATGTAATCTCTGACGCGGCCACCGGTATTGTCAGCCGCGCTCAGCAGCACACTCGCCTGTTCGCGAGTACGGACGGACGTTTGGGTATCGAGGTCGAACTCACGCAGCGATTCAATCTCGTCGCCGTAGAATTCAATTCGAAGTGGCAGGGAGGTTTGCCATGGAAAAATATCGACAATGCCGCCGCGGACTGCGAATTGGCCCCGGGTCGCGACCTGAGCGACGCGTTCATAGCCCGCACCGGACAATGCGCTCAACAATGCAGGCATTGCCATGTTCGACCCGCGTTGAATTTCAAGCGAGGCCGAGCGCAACATCCCGCGGCTGGGAGCGGGCTGATCCAGTGCCGCTCGGGTCGTGACTACCAGTTTGGAGGCGTTCTCCTTTTCAATTTGAGACAAGAGTGCCAGCCGCTCCGCTGCAATCTCGGGATCCGGCAAAATGTTTTCGACCGCTGCGAACTCCGCTTCTGGTAAAAACGAGGCATTTGAATTCCAATTCGATAAGCTTTCGAAAAAAAGCTCCTGTGCGCGTACCGTCGGGCAGATAACCCAAATAATGCGGTGATCATGTTCGGAGATGGTTGCGACGAGAAACGATTGTGCGCTCTCAATCACATGGGAGAAAGAAACTGGAAAATTGCCCGCGCCGATCTGACGAAGTTTTTGTTGGATCGGTTCAGCTACGGCGGCGAGCCGCAGGAACTCCGCGCTGTTTTTTTCCACTAGAAGTTGTCGCCGAAGAGTGCCTGAACTTCAATGAGCCAGCCGATGGCGGGGCGAACTCCGGTCGTTGTAGCATAGCCATCCTGGGGGGTGGTAGATCGGGCATCTTGCCTGGCTCCTGACGGCTAAGATCAAAGGGCAAGATGCCCGCTGGCCCCACAGACAAGATGCCCGCGCTACTAGCTCCGCCGTGACCGCATTTCTGAACAAACAGCTAATTAGTGATCGCGATTGGCGTGCCCACGCTGACCGACTTAAAGAAATTTTCCGCCATGAATTCCGGCATCCGAATGCAACCGTGGGAAGCGGGATAGCCAGGGAGATATCCAGCATGCATTCCAACTCCTCCATGAATGCGCATAAAATAAGGCATGGGTGCGCCTTTGAAATGAGAGCCGGGCGGCTTCGGATCTACGCCCAACTCGACATTTGGCTTTACCACGTTATCGGCGGCATCGACGTAATCGCCGTATTTGCTCGAAACATGGTTCACATCCTTTTGCTGAATCGCGAAATGGCCGAGCGGAGTGTTCAATCCTTCGCGCCCGGTGGATAGCTGGGAGATACCTACCAGTTTTCCGCCCTTATAAAAATAGGCGCGTTGCTCCCCGAGGCTGATTTTCACGCTCGGTCTTCCGTCCATATCATCACCATCCCAGTACGAAACATTGTCCTGGGGTGCGCTGGACGAAACCGGGCCCGGGCCATAAACTCCTCCTAGATACTGGGTTTGGGTGGAAAAGCGGGGATCTTCTCCGCAGCCGACCACAAAGATCGTGCAAACCGTCGCAACCAACCCTGCAATTAGCGCGCTGTTCCCCAATTTCATCAATCGCAGAGGACGTTCCGTAGCGGGCGTTTAAAGTCAAGGAATGGCCGGTTCGGACCGTCGGCAAAATCCTGATGCCCGGCAGGCTGGTGGGCTTGAATTTTGCTTTTGAACGCATCTACTTTGCAACTCCGCGATCTTCCAATGCCAACCTACGAGTATGCCTGCCTCAAATGCGGGCAACATTTCGATGCTTTTCAATCGATGCGGGACGAACCCTTTCGTGAATGTCCCAAACATCTTTGTCGGCTGGAAAAATGGGGCCA